>JAESGB010000079.1_pt1 | contig 85652 bp, 69 predicted proteins | sample 9266211 | NCBI WGS metagenome assembly JAESGB01 (sample SAMN14514844, study PRJNA621659) | algae metagenome | isolation source: Goleter apudmare HA4340-LM2 and co-occurring heterotrophs from cave wall... | place: USA: Maniniholo cave, Kauai, Hawaii | collected 2009-07-28 | reverse complement strand
GGTAACTTCCAACTCGTCCAACCTCACAAACCCACGAAACTTAATATACTTTGCGGCAACGCTCAGGCCTTTGTTGACCATTTGTTCCGACTGCCGCTGTCCATATGACAAACCTTGAGGTGCCCCCGTTTTGGACGCGGTGGCAGCGGTTGCGGCCGTCGTCGCCTGCGGCTCGGCATAAGCGGGCGGGGCCGTTATCATGCCTCCCGCCGCCAGGATCATCAGATTGGGAAGCGCGGACACGTTGGTTCCTTTCCTTTCAGGTTCCAGATGCCGCTGCCAATGCATGTGACGCACGCCGGTTTCACGGCTCAACTTCACTGTTCTTTGCAGAACTGTGCCGCAAGTATCCGCGATCACAAGATTTGTTCAGAGATACTCCCGCTAACCTGTCCTTAAGTACAGGTGCCACCCGCCCTCACCTTGCCGGCCGCGCAAAGCTCCCCGCCGCTAGCCAGCCGAGCAGCGCCGCCCCGCCAAGCCACAGCATGAACGCCGCGCTGTTGCCCAGCGCAATGCAGCCAAGCGCCGGCGCACAGGCCCAGCCCACCAGCAACGATCGCGCCCGCCGGGTCGCGCCCCCGCCCTGCCCCGCGGCGCGGCGGCGCTTGGGATCGTCGCGGCACAACAGAAGGACGGCGGGCGCCGACAGCGCCAGTGCGACGAGGGCAAGCGCCAGCGTGCTCACGCCTCCACCGCCTCCATCCGCCGCGGCCGCTCGGGCAGCGTCAGCGGGCGCGCCTGCCAGCACCCCCGCAGCAGCCAGCCGCCAGCAACGCCAAAGGCCAGGTCAAGCGCGGGGATCACCGCTTGGCCCGATGCGATCGCCGCGGTCCAGCCCGGCCCGCCCGCAGCGACAAGCCGCAGCAGCGGCAGCATCAGCATCACGAGGCCGGTCGCACCCTTCAGCATGAGCGTCAGCGCATCGTTGCTGCGCGCCACCACGCCAGCGATGATCGCCACTGCAGACGCAATCAGAAAGGCGGTCGTCGTCCAATAGACCGCGCCGCCCTGCGGCATCGTCACGAGGAAGCCGGCCGCGGCCACCACCAGCCCCAGCGGCAGGCCAAACGCCACCACGGTTAGCGTCCGTTCGAGCCACGCAAGCGACCGCGCATCCTCACGCCGCCGCACCACCCACAACCGCATCCCGGTATAGGTGACGTAGCACATGGCAAATCCCAGCCCGAACCAGATCGCCTTGGACAACAGCCCCGCGAAATTGCCGAAATGGAGCGGCCCCATGATGCCGACCAGCGTCCCTCCGGCGGAGGGCCCCGCGCCGACCTGCGGCTTGGCGCGGATGAACTCGGCCGTGGCACCGTTATAGAGCAGCGCGACCGGCTCCAGGTCGCCTTCGCGCGGATTGTGATAGCTGGTCACCGTGGCGTCGCTGCGGCCGAAATTCTCGATCGCGACAAAGGTCGGCACTTCGCCCGTGCGCCGGATCGCATCGCTGGTGATCCGGTCGAGGTTGCCGCTCGCCGCCGGGCGCGGATCGGGGGTGCCGGGATTGCCGAAGACGGCATGCTGCAGCGCCTCGACATCCCCGCTGAACGCCGCCGTCGCGACGACCGGAAGCCCGACCGTGCCGTAGAAGGAGAAGAAGCTGCCCGTGAACGCCAGTACGAAGGCGAACGGCAGGCTCCACGTGCCCGCTACGCTATGGCGGTCGCGCGTCGCCAGCACCGGCTTGGCACCGCGGCGCAGGGTGAAGATGTCCTTGAACAAATGGCGGTGGATCAGCAGCCCCGAAATGGCGGCGACCAGCATCGCCAGCCCCAGGATCCCGGTCAGCACCAGCCCCCATGGGTTGGGCACATGCAACCGGACGTGCGTGTCGACCAGGAAGGTGCTCAGCGCATCGTCGTTGCGCGGCCCGAACAGGTCGTCGATATTGCCGGTGGTGGCGTTCAGCACCCGCCCCTGATGGTCGAGCTGGTAGAAGACGCCGGCCTCGGTCGGAACTCCGTCAGCGCCCGTCTCGTGCCGGTGGAAGAACACGCCCAGGCCATGGTCGCCGGTCTCCCAGATGTTGACCGCTTCCTGATACTGCCGCGGCGTCTGCGCGGTCAGGCGGCGCAGCGTGGCGTCGACCGGCTGCGCGAAGGAGGATTTGGTCGCCACATGGCCCGCCGACCAGGCGCCGATCTCGTGCGCGAACACCGCCGCCGTGCCGGTCAGCACCACCGCATACAACAGCAGGCCGAGCAGGATGCCCGACCAGCCGTGGACCGCGACCATCGCCTTGGTCTGATCCTTCCTCAGTTGAATCATAGGTTCCTCTCCGCGGCAGGGGGCCCGGCCATCATGCGGGTGGCGACCAGTCCGCCATGGACCAGCAGCAATGCGCCAGCGACCAGCGCGACTCGCGTCAGGTTACGATCAAGGCAGGCGTGAAAGAACAGCAGCGCCCAGATCAACGGCGCTGTCACCAGCGGAATCGCCAGATTGTCGATTCCTGCGGCGCCGGCCGGCAGCCACAGCGGCATGCCGGCCAGCAGCGCCAGCGTCACGATGATCGCGCCCGGCCCGGCGAGCAGGATTCGCGCCCATCGCTGGCGGGCGTTCGGCTGCGCTGAAGGGGTCGGCTCGGCCATGGCGCAGCGAATAGAAACACGATCCGCCGATGGCAAGAAAAATGCTATTGATAATCTTTCGCACGCATTTAGAGGGCGCCGGCAACGAACGATTACATTTCTCGAAAGGGCGGACATGGCGAAACTGATCGTAGCGGCGGGGGTAGCAAGCGCGCTGCTGAGCCAGACCGCTCTGGCGCAGGAGGCTGCGCTCACCCCGTCCGGCGCCCCCGCCTCTGCCCCCGCCGCTACCCAGCAGACCGACGCGGCCACCACGCCGGAGGACGAAATCGTCGTCGTGGGCAGCAATGCCGGTACCAAGACCGAAACCCCGCTGACGCAGGTGCCCCAGCCGCTGACGATCATCGATTCGGGCACCTATCTTTCGCAGGGCGCGATCAACATCAGCGACACGGTGAAGTACGCCGCCGGCGTGCTCGCCAACCCCTATGGCCGTGACACCCGCGTCGACGGGTTCAACGTGCGCGGCATCAATGCGCTGCAGTTCCGCGACGGCATGCGCGACATCTTCTCTTATTACGCCAGTATCACCTCGGACCCGTATAACTTTTCCCGTGTGGAAATCGTGCGCGGGCCTGCCTCGGTTCTGTTTGGCCAGGGGTCGATCGGCGGCCTCGTCAATCTGGTGTCCAAGGTGCCGGAATTTCGCACCGGCGGCGAACTCAACCTCGTCTATGGCAATTACAACCGCAAGGAAGCGCTGGGCGACGTCAACCTAGCCGTCACCGACACGCTGGCGGTGCGCCTGGTGGGCCGCGTGCGCGATGCCGACACCTATGTCGACAACGTCCCCGATGACCGCGTGATGGTCGCGCCGTCGATCCGCTGGCAGCCGACCGCCGCGACCGACATCATCCTGACCGGTCTGTACCAGGAGGACGATACCGGCTCGACCTCGCAGTTCCTGCCGATCGTCGGCACCTTCCGCCCCAATCCCGCAAACCCGGGCGCGCGGCTCGATCCCTATACGTTCGTCGGCAAGGCGGGGTGGGATCGCTACAACGGACGCTCACTGCAGGGCGGCGGGCAGCTGGTGCACCGTTTCTCCGACAATGTCCGGCTCAGCCTCAAGGCGCGCTACATCGACAGCGACCTCGAATATTTCACCCATTATGCCGACAGCTACACCAACCCGACCGATCCCTTTTCGGTCTATGGCACCGACGGTCGCCATATCGGCCTGACCGCTGATGCCAGCGACGCGCGGATGAACGTCTTCTCGACCGACAACAATCTGCAGTTCACTTTCAACACCGGCGCCAATGTCGAACACACGTTGCTTGTCGGGCTGGACTATAGCTGGAACAAGGTCGGGAAGCGGGGCGTGGCGCTGTCGCCTGCGCTGGAGGTCGTCGACCTCTATGACATCGATTACGATGCACTGCTGACCTACGATCCGACGGGTCCGTTCGTCAATGAATCGCAAAAGCAGCTCGGCGTGTACGTGCAGGACCAGATCCGTCTGTTCGACCGTGTCTCGGTGATCGTCGGCGCCCGCCGGGACCATGTCACCAATTCGTCGGGGCAGGAAGACAACGCCACCACCTTCCGTGCCGGCATTATCGGGGAGATCGGCGCCGGCATCTCGCCTTTCTTCAGCTATACCGAAAGCTTCCTGCCGATCGCCGGGCGGCTGTCCGGGCCCGGCGGTGTTCCGGGCAATCCGTTCAGACCGCAGACCGGCACGCAATATGAAGCCGGCGTGAAGTGGCAGCCCGCGCCCACCACGCTCGTCACCGTCACCGGATTCCACATCAAGGAGCGCAACCGCGTCCTCTACCTCGCCAACAACGTGACCACTCAGTCCGGCGAGCTCACGACCAAGGGGTTCGAATTCGAGGCCAGCCACACGCTGCCGGGCAATTTCGAACTGCTGCTGAACTACGGCTACAGCGAGCTGGATTCGGAAGTGAACACCAGCCTCGATTACATGCCGCGGCACACCGCATCCTTGTGGTCGACGAAGACCTTCGCGACCAGCGCGGACGGTCCGCAGCTGCGGCTCGGTGCCGGCATCGTCTACAGCGGCAACAGCAAGTCGACCGGCCCGCTCGATCCTTATGCCCTCAACCCCGCGATTGCGCCCGGCACGCTCTACACGATCGTGACGCCCGCACGTACTACCGTGGACGCGCTGGCGGAGGTCAGCTGGAACCAGTGGCGTCTCGCGGTCAACGCGACCAATCTGTTCGACGAACGCGCCTTCGCCTCCTGCCTGGCGCGTGGCGACTGCTTCATGGCCGCGCCGCGCAACGTCATGGCGACACTCGGCTTTCGCTTCTGATCGGTTTCGGCGGCGCATTTCCACCATGCGCCGCGCGATACGTGCATCTCCCGATATGCCGTGGCTTGGGCCGCGCTTATGTCGCGGGTGTCGGTAAAGAGTGATCCGGCCAAAGAGAGTGAGGCGATATGAAGTATTTCATCGGGACCGCGCTTGCGATCCTCATCGCTGCGCCCGCTGCGGCGCAATCCGCCGGGGCGATCCAATCCAGCGGTCGCGTCGAAGCCCGGTTCGGCTGGGACCGGGGTGAGTTCAAGACTGAATTTCGCGACCCTCTGGTAGACATTTCCGACAAGAACGGAAAGAGCGGCGTCACTTACGGTATCGAAGCGGGCTATGACTATGTCACCGACAGCCGGTTCCTGGTTGGCGGCTATGTCGGGGTCGAGGGATCGTCCATCAAGGACTGCGACACCAGCCCGTTCGGCGATCGTGCCTGTCTGAAGGGCGGACGCAATTTCACCGTCGGCGCACGGGCGGGCTACGTCACGGACCAGGGCGTCGTCTATCTTAAGGGCGGCTATTCCAACGGCCAGCTGAAGTTCGAGGCCGATGATTTCGTCGATGACGAACGGGTGCGGTTCAAGGACAATCACGGCGGCTTCCATCTGGGTGCCGGCGGCGAGGTGATGGTCGCCAACAACGTCTATGGAAAGCTCGAATACGTCTTCACCAACTATTCGGCTGACAAGTTCGACGACGGCATCACCTATTCCAAATTCCGTCCGCAGCGGCATCAGGTCGTGGCCGGCATCGGCATTCGTTTCTGATGAATGCAGCGGCACGACCGCAGCGGACATCATGATATAAACATATCTTTATATCAGCATTGACAGGGCTGGTTGGATGATGTTCAACCGGCCCTGTCGAGGTTCCCCATCCCAGGCGTGGCGATGGGGCTAAGACGGGAAGCCGGTGACGTTCCAGAAGGGGCGGATTCCGGCGCTGCCCCCGCAACTGTGAGCGGAGAGCGGCAGTTCCATTTCGTGTCACTGGGCCCTGTAACGGGTCCGGGAAGGCCGGAACTGCCGTGTTGACCCGCAAGCCAGGAGACCTGCCTCCGACGCGATAACGTTCCTCGGACGGGGGTTCCTCCGGTGGATCGCGCCGGAGAACCGTGGATGGTGACTGCCATCGCGGACCATCGATGACGTGCGCGCTCCCTCTGGCTCCCCTGTTCGTACAACAGCAGGTGAGTCATGACGAACAGCGGTTTCACGTTCACGACCAGCAGCATCCCTTTTGACGAGGACTATCAGCCCGGCGACAGTACGCGGCTGACCACCAACTTCGCCAATCTGGCGCGGGGCGAGGCGCGGGCAGAGAACCTGCGCAACACGCTGCGGATGATCGACAATCGCTTCAACGCACTGATGCACTGGGACAATCCCGGCGGTGATCGCTACGCCCTCGCGCTGCGCATCGTCTCCGCTCACCTGGCGATCACCGATGGCGACCCGGTCGGCCTGCCGCTGATCGAGATGCTGGCGACGACGGTGCTCGACCGGCAGAGCGGCGCGTGGACCGACGGCATGACCGGCAACAGCCTGTCCTCCTACATCCGCGACTATGATTTCAGCATCCGCCTGCCCGATTACCAGCGGCGCAGCCCATGCGGCGGTGCGCCGGAGGGGTTCGGCGAGTTACATGGCAAGCTGTTCCGGCACTTCTTGGGCTCCAGCGCCTATCGCGACCAGTTTGGCAAGCCGCCGGTGTTCTGCCTCAGCGTCTCCAGCCGCGAGATCTATCATCGCACCACCAACTCCCACCCGGTCCTGGGCGTGGAGTATCGATGCGAGCATCACTCCGCGACCGACAGCTATTTCGCCAAGATGGGCCTCGCGGTGCGCTATTTCATGCCGCCGCACGCCGCCGCCCCGCTCGCCTTCTACCATCAGGGTCGGCTGCTCGACGATTATACCCATCTCGAACTGGCCAGCACCGTCGCGACGATGGAGACCTTCCAGAAGATCTACCGGCCGGAAATCTACAACGCCAATTCGGTCGCCGCGCATGACTATCGGCCCAGCCTCACGCGGCAGGATTATTCGCTGACGCGCATCGCCTACGACCGCGAAGAACGCAGCCGCCTCGCCGTCGCGCAGGGCCGCTTTGCCGAGGAACATGTCATCCGCCCGCATGGCGCGATGCTCGAACAATGGTCAGCGACGTGCGGCCTGTGACCCCCATTCACCCAAGGAATCCAATGATGACCACAGTGTTGCCGACCACCACCGCCGGCAGTCTGCCCAAGCCCGCGTGGCTCGCCACGCCGGAGACGCTCTGGTCGCCGTGGAAGCTCGCCGATGCCGAACTCGCGGATGCGCAGCGCGACGCCCTGCGGCTTGCGGTGGATGATCAGCGCCAGGCCGGGATCACCATCATCGGCGACGGCGAGCAGACCCGCCAGCATTTCGTCACCACCTTCATCGAGCATCTGAACGGCGTCGACTTCGATCGTTGCGAGACCGTGCGCATCCGCGATCGCTACGACGCCAGCGTGCCGACGGTAACCGGCCCCGTGTCGCGCCCCCGTCCCGTGTTCGTCGATGATGCCCGCTATCTGCGTGCGCAGACCGATCAACCGATCAAATGGACCCTCCCCGGCCCGATGACGATGATCGATACCTTGTACGACGCGCATTACCGCAGCCGGGAGAAGCTGGCGTGGGAATTTGCCGGCATCCTCAACCAGGAGGCGCGTGAGCTGGAGGCGGCTGGGGTCGACATCATCCAGTTCGACGAACCGGCGTTCAACGTGTTCTTCGACGAGGCGAACGACTGGGGCATTGCTGCGCTGGAACGCGCCGCCGAGGGGCTGACCGCCGAGACGGCGGTGCACATCTGCTACGGCTATGGCATCAAGGCCAATACCGACTGGAAAAGGACGCTCGGCTCCGAGTGGCGGCAATATGAGGAAACCTTCCCTCGCCTGCAGCAATCGAACATCGACATCATCTCGCTCGAATGCCGCAATTCGCGGGTGCCGATGAATCTGATGGAACTGATCCGGGGCAAGAAGGTCATGGTCGGCGCGATCGACGTCGCGACCGAACAGGTCGAAACCGCGCAGGAGGTTGCCGAGACGCTGCGCCAGGCGCTGCGCTTCGTCGATGCGGACAAACTGTATCCGGCCACCAATTGCGGCATGGCCCCGCTGCCGCGTGCCGTGGCCCAGGGCAAGCTGAAGGCGCTGGGCGCTGGCGCGCAGATCGTCCGGCAGGAACTGACCGGCTGAAGCCGGCGACGCCCGTTGCCCAACCTGATTATCCCCGGCGACAAAATGTCCCAGTGACACCGCCGCACGCAGGCGATATCCGCGATGCCGTGGGCGCGATCCGGAATCTGTTGGCGCAACGCCTCGTCCCGGTGCTGATCTGTGCCGCGGCGTTGCTGCTGAAGGTGCTGGTCCCCACCGGCTACATGATCGTTCCCGATGATGGGCGGATCACCGTCGCGGTCTGTTCGGGCTTCGGCCCGCAGACGATGGAGATCGTCATACCGGGTATGGATCATGCCACGCCCGGCAGTGACTCGTCCAAGGATGGTGGCGGGGGCGACATGCCCTGCGCCTTTGCCGGGCTTTCGACGCAGTTCCTGGGTGCGGTCGACGCCGTGCTGCTGGTCGCCGCGCTGGCGATCGTGGCAGGCCAGGCGCTTCGCCCGATGGTGCGGCGCCTGCCGCGCGCCGCCCTCTACCTGCGCCCTCCGTTGCGCGGACCACCGCTGCTGATCTGACGCGCCGACCGGATTGACCGGCCGGCGACACTGCCGCCTCGCGTTCGCGCGGTCGCGCCCCTGCCGCGTCGCGTGCCCGGCAGGCCCTCGTCAGCAAGAAAGTCCTGTCATGGTCCGCAGCCTGTTGCTCGGCGGCGCCGCCCTGTGCGTCGCCGCTCCCTCCCCCGTCCTTGCCCTTCCCGATGCCGCTTCCGCCCAGCGCGGCGACACCCATATTGCGATCGGCGACGATGCCATCGTCGTCACCGCGCGCGATATGGCACGCTCCACCGCCAATGTGCTCACCTCGGTCGATGTCCTCGGCGGCGATCTTGCCCAGCGGCAGAATGTCGACAACGCCTGGGAATTGTTCGCCCGCCTGCCCGGGGTGGTGCTGACCGATTTCAACCAGGGCACGACATCGGGCCGCTTCTCGATCCGCGGCTTCAACGGAGAGGGCGAGATCAACGCCGTCAAGCTGCTGATCGACGGCGTCCCGTCCAACGACAATGCCGGGCGAACCGACTTCATCGACCTGGTGGCGCCGCTCGATATCGCCGCGGTGGAGCTGGTACGTGGCACGTCCGACCCGCGCTGGGGCCTCCATGCCATCGCCGGCAGCGCCAATATCAAGACGCGCACCGGCGGCAATTACCTCGACATGCGCGGCATCGCTGGCGCGTTCGACACCTTTGACGCACAGCTCGCCGCCGGCGTCGAAACCGGCCGCCTCAGCCAGAATGTCGCGCTCTCCTATCGCCGGACGGGGGGTTACCGCGATCACGCCGACCTCGACCGGCTGACGCTGGCGGGTAAGTGGTTCTACGATTTGGGCGGCGCGCGGGTCGGCCTGATCGCTCGGCACAGCCGCAGCACGGCCGAGGAGCCCGGCTACCTCACCGATGCCGACGCCTATATCGACCGGCGGCGATCCTATGCCGTGTCTGAGACCGACGGCGGCACCCGTAATCTCAGCCAGTACAGCCTGCACCTCGACGCCGATCTGGCGCGCGACCTGTCACTGACCGCGATCGGCTATGCGACGACCAACGATGACGATCGATACGTGCGCTTCTCCGCCAATGTCGCGCAGCAGCGCCGGCTGACGCAGGAACAGCATTATGGCGTGGTCGCCGGCGTGCACTGGCATGCCGCGGGCTGGCTGATGGCGGAGGCCGGGGGCGACGTGCAATGGCAACACAATCGCAGCCTGCGCTGGACGACCGACCGGCGGATCATCACCGCACCGACGCGCGACCAGGATTTCGACCTCACGGTGGGCGGCGCTTATGTTCAGGCGATCGTCACCCCGGCGCCGTGGCTGACGATCACCCCGGCGTGGCGGATTGACCGGGTCGACGGTGACTTCCTGAACCGGCTGAACGGCGCGCGCGCACCGGTTAACGATTATGGCACGATCAGCCAGCCGAAGCTGTCGGTCGCGGTGACGCCCACCGCCGGGCTGACCGCTTACGCCAATTACGGTCGCACCTTTCAGGTGGGCGCGGGCTCAGGCGCCTTTGTCGTGCCGCCGCGCGTGCGCGATGTGGCGCCTTCGATCAACGAAGGGTGGGAGGGCGGCGTCAAGCTGTCGCACGGCCGCTGGCTGACCGCGCGCGCCGCGGTCTGGCAGCAGACGGCGAGTGGCGAGCTGCGCCGGCGCCTCAACGATCCCTCCGGTGAATTCGACAATCTCGGCGCAACCCGCCGCCGGGGTCTAGACCTGGAGGCACAAGTCCGCCCGCTGCCCGGCCTGTCCGCCTGGGCCAGCTGGTCGCATCAAAAGGCGGTCATTCGCGTGCCCGATCCCGACGCCCCACTCACCGCGGGCAATGCGATCGACCACGTCCCCCAGAACGTCGTCACCGCAGGCGTTGAATGGGCCCCGACGACCCTGCCGTGGCGCGCCTCGCTGTGGGGCAATGGGCAATCCTCCTATGAACTCACCACCGCCAACGATCAGGGACGCTATGGCGGCTATTTCCAGCTTACCGCGGAACTCGCCTATCGGCTGAACGACGCGCTGGAGCTGTCCGCGCAGGTGCGCAACCTCGCCAATGATCGCTACGAATATGTCTGGTACGACGGCACCCAGCGGCTGCACGCGCCGGCCGATCCGCGCAGCCTGTTCGGCGCGATCCGCGCGCGGTTCTGACCGTGTCCCGGACAGGAGCGCAGACCGTAACGGCGGGACGGCAGCCCTGGCGGTCGGCCGCGCGACGCATCCACCTGTGGCTGGGGCTAACGATCGGATTGCTGTTCGCCGTGATCAGCCTCACCGGATCGGCGCTGGTCTTCTACGTCGGCATCGACGCGGCGCTGCATCCCGAAACGCAGGTGGAGCAGCGGGCACCCGCGCCGGGCTGGACGTCGCCAGTGTGGGATCGTGCGCTGGCGACGGCGCACGCCGCACGCTTCGATCCGGCGGGCAAATGGTCGTTCGAGGTGACCGGGGGCGGCGGCGCGATCCCGGCGCGCTACTATCCGCCTACTTCCAGTACGGTGCGCCACCCGCAGCGGCTGATGGTGTGGTTCTCCGCCGATGGCAGCCGCATCCTGCGCGTCGCACCGTGGGGCGGCTATCTGATGAGCTGGCTCTACGAACTGCACATGCATCTCCTCGCGGGGGACGTCGGCGCACAGGTCGTCGGTTGGTCGGGCGTCATCATGCTGGTGCTGCTGTTGAGCGGCTTGATCGCCTGGTGGCCGCGCGGCTCGTGGCGCAAGGCGCTGGCGTTCCGTCGCAAAGCACCGCCGATCCGCCGCCTCAACGACATCCACCGGCTCGTCGGGGTGGGAAGCGGCGGCTTGCTGCTGATCCTTGTCGCGACCGGCGTCATCCTCGCACTGCCGGCGGTCAAGGCGGCGCTGCTGTCGACCGCGGCGGTGCCGGAGCCGCCAGCGATCGCAGGCAGCGGACCGGCGCTGCCGATTACCCGCGCGCTGGCCGGCGTCCGTGCGGCAGTGCCCGATGCCCGGCTCGCCTTCATCGACGTGCCGGGCGATCCCGCCGTGCCGTATCGCGTCCGCATCCAGGTGCCGGGCGACCCGCACCGCCGCTTTCCCGGCAGCTATGTCTTCGTCGATCAGCGTAGCGCTGGCATCGTCGCGTTGCACAATGTGCGTGACGGCGGTCTCGGCACCGCGATCAATGCCTGGGCGCGCCCGCTGCATGATGGATCAGCCGGCGGGGTCGTCGGCCGCATTCTCGCGGTTCTGATCGGCCTGGCGCCCACCGCGCTGTTCGTCACCGGCCTGTTGCGCTGGCAGCGCCGGCGTGGTCGTTGGGCGGACCCGGCGCGGTGACCATCCGCATCAACACGGGATGGCGCCCGCCTCGCAAACAGGCGTAGGCTGGCGCGGTTGGCGTTCGGCCGACGCGGCGAAGGGCGGATGGACCATCTCGGCTGGGCGCCATGGCTGATCCTGGTTGCGGTCTATACCGCAGTGGTGGCGCGCGCCGTGCTGCTGGAGCGGCGGGAGCCATATGCCCGCGCCGCGTGGCTGCTGCTGCTGGTCGCGTTGCCGACGATCGGAACCATACTCTACCTGTTGTTTGGCGAGCCATGGGTGTCGCCGCGCCTTCGTCGCCGTACGCGGCTCGTCCACCGCGCGCTGGTCGAGCACGCCCCGCCGCCAGCCCCGGACCCGCCCTCCGCGGTGGCACGCAACGCTTTTCGCACCTGTGAGACGGCGAGCGGCTGGCCATTGTCGACCGCCACCGCGCCCTGGGTGGCGCCCGATGCCGACAGCGCGATCGACCGTGTCGTCGCCGATATCGATGCCGCCCGGTCGAGCGTGCACCTGTCCTTCTACATCTGGCTGACCGACCATAACGGCTCGCGCGTCGCCGATGCGATCTGCCGCGCGGCGCAGCGCGGCGTCACCTGCCGCATCGTCGCGGACGCGATCGGCTCGCGCTCGCTGATCCGCTCGCCCCAATGGGCGGCGATGCGCGCGGCGGGCGCGCGGCTATGCGCCTCGCTCACGGTCCCCTGGGGGATCGGCTTCCTCGCCGGCCACCGCACCGATCTTCGCAACCATCGCAAGATCGCGGTCATCGACGGCCGCATTGGATGGTGCGGCAGCCAGAATTGCGCCGACGCCGCCTTCCTGCCCAAGCGCCGCTTTGCCCCCTGGGTCGATATCCTCTTCCGCTTCGAAGGACCGGTGGTCCGCCAGGCGGAACTGATCTTCGCTTCGGCCTGGATGGTTGAAACGGGGGAGGACATGGCCGCCGTGTTCGCGGACCAGCCGCCACTCACGCCGCGTCACGGCTATCCCGCCATCGCGGTCGGCACCGGCCCCCTGTCCCCCGCCTCCACCATGACCAACATTTTCGCCGCGGTGCTCGCGGCCGCCGAGCATCACGTGGTGATCACCACGCCCTATTTTGCGCCCGATCCCCCGCTGCTCGACGCGATTGTCGCCGCCGCGCGCCGCGGGGTGGACCTCAGCATCATCTTCCCCAATCGCAACGACAGCTTCATCACCGGCGCGATCAGCCGGGCCTATTACCCCGTCCTCGCCCGGGCCGGTGCGCGCATCTTCGAATTTCGCGGCGGGCTGCTCCACGCAAAGACACTGGTGGTGGACGGGGCATTGGTGCTGGTCGGGTCCGCCAACATGGATCGCCGCAGCCTGGACCTCAATTTCGAGAACAACATGCTGATTCAGTCGCCCGAACTGGCCGAGGCGGTCAGCGCGCACCAGCGCCGCTGGCTGGCGGATGCGATCGAGATCTCCCCCGGCGGCGTCACCGCCCGATCGCTGCCGCGCCGCTTCTTCGATAATCTGCTGACGATGGCAGCGCCGCTGTTCTGACGCACAGGGCGGGGGAGAGCGGCGGCTTTCCCGCCCCTCTCCCGTCCCATCAGAAATGGACGTTCGCCCCCATCAGGAACGCACGGCCCACCAGCCCCTGGTAATAGGTGTTGAGCGTCCCCGCTCCTGCCGTCGCCGGGAAAGGGACGCCCCGGTCGGTCACATTGTCGATGTTGAAGCGGAAATCGAAATTGTCGCTCGCACGGATGATGATCGCCGTATTCCAGATCGCATAGCTGCCGATCCCGCGGAACTCGCGCGTGGTTGGCGTATCGGTCGCGTTGAACACCGCCGGGCCGGTATATTGCACCTGGTTGAACCAGCTGATCGGCCCACGATCCAGCGTCAGATTGACGTTGAAACGGTCGATACTCTGGCCGATCTCTCCTCGATCGCTAACCCAAGGGGTCGCCGAGTTGATCTGGTTCTCCTGCTTTATCAGATGCTGGTAATTGACGGTGGCATTGACCCCGATCTCGCCAAATGTACGGCGATAGCTCGCCTCGACGATCACTGCCTCAAACCGACGCCCGCCCTGGTTGATGAACGGCTCATCCAGCGTCAGCACCTGGCCGAAACTTTCGCCCGGCGTCGTATCGCGGGTGATCAGGCTGCAATAGAAATTCTCCGGATAATCAGTTGCGTCGTAGCAGCCGCTCAGCACGTCGGTCGCACTGGACGATACGATGGTGTTCTTGAGGTTGATGTTCACATAATCGGCCGACAGCGCAAACCCGGGCAGGAAGCGGGGCGTCAGGACTCCGCCGACGGTCCAGGAATTGGCCTTCTCATTCTGCAGTCCGCGATTGCCCAGCACGGTGATCGGCACGGTGACCGAGTTGATCAGCGACGAGAAATCCGTCGGTAAGCCGGCCGCCGCGCAATTGGCTTGGCGCACAGCCGGGTTGGGCCCGCTGGTCAGGTTCTGGGAATCGCACGGATCGAACCCGCCATCGAACGCCGGCTGGTCGGCGGCGAACAATTCCGTCACCGCCGGCGCGCGGATCGCGCGGGTGTAATTGCCGCGCACCGCAAAGCCGTCGACCGGCGCCCAGCGGCCGCCCGCCGTCCAGGTGAAATCACCGCCGGCGACCGAATTGTCGACATACCGACCGGCGGCGTTGATCTCCAGCTGGTAGATCAGCGGGATGTTCTGATCCGGCCCGATCAGCGGGGCGCGGAACTCCCCGAACACTTCGTTGGTGGTGTACGACCCGCGCACCGGAAGGATCGGGATCGAGCGGCCCAGCGCCTCGGTGTAGAATTCATCGGGCGAGAAGCGGGAAAATTCGCGGCGGTTCTCATAGCCGACGGAAATCGCGAAATCGCCGCCCGGCAGCTTGAACACCGGCCCGGTCAGCGTCGCCAGGAAATCGCGCTGCGAGGTGATCGCCTCGGTCCGCGCATTGGTGGTCACATAATCGCGCGCCGCCTGGCTCGGTGCGCCGCTACCGAACAGGTTCAGCGGCGCGCAGGTGGTGGAGATGGTGCCGTTATATTGCGGCACATTGGGCGGCGACGTCGGGTTGCTCGGGTCCGGGTTGAACGGCAGGCAGACGATATTGCCATTGGCGTCGAAGCCGGCGTTCAGCGCCCGCCGCAGGTTCGGCTCCACCAGCGAGGGCTGGCTCGACCGGCTGTTGGTACGGCCGTAATTGGCCGACACTTCCCAGTTGAACACCCGCTCGCCGAGCGAGAAATCGCCGCGCAGCCCGCCGACGAAGCGGTACATTTCCTGATCCAGCCGCGCCACGCCGGAGACGAGATCGGTATTGGCGCGCCCAAGGTAGAAAACGTCCGTGTCGCCCGCGGGCAGCCCCGCCGCCGTCAGGTTCTGCACGATCAATGCCCGCGCCTGCGGCGTCAGGAACGGATTGTTCAGCGGGATGATGAAATTGCCGTTGACGTCAAAGGCGCCTGGGTCGCTCGCGCTGAAGAAGGCCGTGTTGTAAACCGGCTGACCAGCGAGATTGGTGGCCTTGTTCCGGGAATACCACGCCTCGCCGAAGGCGGTGATCCGGTCCGAAAAGTCAAATTTCGCCAGCGCCACCGCGTTGAACCGGTCATCCTTCACGCGGGCGTTGGTGATGTCGGCGAAGTTCAGGTTGTCACCGCCCAGAAACGTGGTGGGGTCCTGCGTCGGAGTTCCGATGTTGAACGGCACCAGATTGCTGTTGCGATCGAAACCCAGGATCTGGCCCGCCGCATTGCGGACAACGGACGTCGTGCCGCCCGCGGTGGCCGGGACCAGTCGCGCGGCATCGCGGATGAACGGAATGCCCGCCGGGGTTCCCAGATAGGTGCGCGTGTTTTCCACGAGTATCTGGTTGAAGGGCGACGTGCCCGGCGCAGGCGCAATAAAGCCCAGCTGCCGCCGGATGATCTCGCGCTTGTTGCCTAACAGGCCGTCATCGTGATTGTATTCAACATTGACCGTGATGTTGCCGCGCCCGTCGGCAAAGTTCTTCCCCGCGAGCAGGCGCACGCGCTGGTTGCCCAGATCGCCGCGCTGGCTGATCCCGACCTGCCCGTCGACATCCAACCCTTCGTAATCGTTGCGCAGGATGATGTTCACCGTGCCCGCGATGGCATCGGCGCCATAGATCGGCGCGCCACCAATGGAGATCGTCTCGATCCGCTGGATCAGCTTGGTCGGGATGGTGTTGAGGTCGACCTGCGTGCCCGCGCCGCCCGATGAAAAGATCGTCGCCGGGTTCGCACCCACGAACCGCCGCGCGTTGACCAGCGTCAGTGTCCGCTGCGATCCCAGCCCGTACAGGTTGACGAAGCTCTGCCCGACGCCAAAGCCGTTGCCCTGGTCGCCGACCAGCGAACTGTCGGGCACGCCAAAGCCGGGCAGCTCGTTCAGCGCGCGGGCGATGTCCGGATAGCCGCGATTGTTGATCGTCGCGGCGTCGACGGTGGTGGTCGGTTGCGGATTGTCCACCGCGGGCCGCGCGATGCGCGACCCGGTGATGATGATGTCGCCCGGGTCTTCTTCGGTTGTCGCCGCCACCGTGCGGGGGGTGGGCGCCTGAGCCGTGGCCGTTTGGTCTGTCTGGGGGGTCGTGTCTGGAGTGGTCTGCGCTACCGCGATCGCGGGAAGCATCAGGGCGCCGAGCGCCGCCGTCGAACTACCTGCGAAAAGAGCGAACCGTTGCATGGCTTCCTCCCTTTTGTCGTGCTGGCTTCCTGTCGTTCTGGCTTCTTTTGTCCTGTGGCGGGGAAAACGCCGCGACCGCGATTGCGGGAGCATGGGTTCCGGCGGCACGACGCGATTTGCTACCTGCTGTAACAAAGGAGCAACACTGAAGCGCGGCGCAGCACCGACGCGCGACGCAGACGTTCAAAAGCGGACGGTAACGCTCAGCCCCCCCTGTGGCGCATCGTCCAGCGTCAGCGTCGCATCATAAAAGCGGAGCAGGTCCGCCGTCGCCGCCAGGCCAAGGCCCGTCCCCGGCGTCGCCGGGTCCAGCCGGATACCGATGTTGGTCACCAGCGCGCGCTGCGCCGCGGGAATGCCGGGCCCGTCATCGCTGATCGTGATCCGGTCATCCCCGCCCGCCACGGTGATCGTGCTGCGCGCCCATTTGAAGGCATTGTCGATCAGGTTGGACAGGATCTCGGCCAGATCACCGCTGTCGCACGGCAGGCGCAGCCCGTCGGGAAGGTCGATCACGACCCTGATCCCGCGATCGGCATGGAGGCGCTGCATCGCCTCCACGATCCGCACCAGCAGCGGCGCGACCGCGGTCCGCGTCCCCGCCCCGCGCGTGCCCGCCGCGGCTGCACGGGCAAGGTGATAGTCGATCTGCCGCTGCATCATGCGGCAGCGTTCAAGCAGGAACGCCGCGCTCTGCGTCTGGCCGCCGTTTTCCAGTTGCTCGGCCTCCGCGGTAATCAACGCCAGCGGGGTGCGCAGATTGTGCGCGAGATTGCCCGATTCCGTGCGCGCTCGCGCGATCAGCTGCGCCTGCCCCTCCAGCAGCGCGTTGAATCGGGTGACGACCGGCTCGAACTCGGCCGGGACATGCGGGTCCAGCCGCTCGATCTCGCCGTTGCGCAACCGGTCCACCTCCTCACCCAGCCGGCGAACCGGCGTCAGGCCGAATCGCACCAGCAGCGCCGCCCCGCCCAGCAGCAACAGGCCGACCACCGTCATCGACAGCGTCAGGTCGAACCGGAAATGGTCCACCTGTTCCTCCAGCAGGTGCTGCGCCGAGGCGATGGTGACGGTCAGTGGCTGCCCGTCCCGCAACACGCGCGCGCTGCGCTGGAGCACCTCTTCCTCCGCGCCAGCCCGCCCGCGATGCCACGCCTCATCCGCGGCGGGGATCAGCCGCAGCCCGTCGGCGAGCGAGGGCGACAGCGCGCTCCCCCGCGGCCCGTCAACCTGCCAGTACAGTCCCGATCGCCCGACGTTGAACTGCGGATCCGACAGCGGCTGTCGCACCACCGGGCGCCCTTGCGGATCGAAGTCGATCAGCGCCACCAACTCGCCCAGATGGTGATCCAGCTCGGTCTGGAAACGGTCGGTGGTGTGGCTGCGATACAAATATCCGATGAACAGCCCGGCCAGCAGCACCGCCAGAATCACGCCCAGCGCCGACCCGACGATCAGCCGCAGCCGCAGGCTGTTGTGCAGTGGCTGGCTCATGCCGCGAACCGATAGCCGAGGCCGCGCACCGTCACGACATGCTCGCGGCCGATCTTGCGCCGCAATCGGCCGACCAGCACCTCGATCGCATTCTCGTCGCGCTCCTCGCTCAGCGGATACAGGCTGTCGATGATGCTCTGCCGAGTCAGCGTGCGCCCGGCATTGTAGACCAGCAGTTGCAGCAGGTGGAATTCGCGCGCGGTCAGCGGCACCGGCTGGTCGTCCAGCCACGCCTCGCCCGATGCGGTGTCGATCGCGATCCGCCCGGCGGTGATCCGAGTCGCGCTATGCCCCGCCGCGCGCCGCGCCAGCGCGTGGATCCGGGCGACCAGCTCCTCCGTCCGCACCGGCTTGACGATGAAATCATCGGCGCCCGCATTCAGCCCCTCGACCTTTTCTTCCCACCCGCTGCGCGCGGTCAGGATCAGGATCGGCGTCGCGATGCCCTTGGCGCGCAGCGCCCGCACCAGCTCAATCCCCGACATGCCGGGCAGGCCGACGTCGACCACCAGCACGGTGAAGCCGTCGTTGGCGAAATCCACCGCGTCCTCGCCTTGGGCCAGCCATTCGCAGGTCATGCCGTGCCGCGCGAGGTTCGCGACGACCCGCTTAGCCAGCGCGGCTTCATCTTCGACCAGAAGGATTCGCATGGCTCATTCTGACAGGTTCCTGTCAGGTTGCGAAGCTAACGGCGCGCCTAGGCTAACAACATCGGGGCGTCATTCATGGTCGGCAACTGGCGACAGCCGCTGCTTCTCGCACTGCTCGGCGCCCTCGCCGCGTGTGGCGGCAATGACGCGGCACCTGCCGACGGCAATGAGGCCGCCACCAGCAACGCCGCGGCCGCTGGCAAGTCTACCCTCGCCCTGTCGGCGGCCGAATTGTCCCGGATTGGTGTCACGTTCGCCCCGGTCGAAAGCGTCAGCGAACTGCCTGTCGCCACCGTCCCCGCCACGCTAGCCCCCCCGCCCAACGCCCGCGTCGCTGTCGCCGCGGTGATCCCCGGCGTCGTCACCCGGACGATGGTGGTGGAGGGCGACAGCGTGCGCGCCGGCCAGCCGCTGGCGACCGTCGCCGCGCGGGAGATGTTCACGCTTGCCGCGGGGATCGACCAGGCGTCAGCCCGCGTCGCCGTCACCCGCGCCAACGACCGCCGCCTGGGTCAGCTCGCCCTTGAAGGCGTCATCGCCGGATCGCGCGCTGACGAGGCGCGCGCCGCGCTGCGTGAGGCAGAGGCGGAACTGAACGAGCAGCGCCGCATCGTCCGCCTCGTCAACGGATCGCCCAACCGCGGCAGCTACACGCTGACCGCGCCGATCTCGGGCAAGATCACCTCGGCCAGCATCACCACCGGCAGCCCGGTGAGCGAGGCGACCTCCGCCTATGTCATCGATGCGCAGGGCCGGTATGAATTGACCGCGCAGCTGCCCGAACGGCTGTTGGGCCAGGTGCGCCCCGGCATGTCGGTGCGCGTGCCCGCCGCGAGCGGCGATGACGTGCGCGGCGAGGTGACCAGCGTCGGCAGCGTGATCGATCCGCAGACCCGCTCCGCTACCCTGCGCGCGCGCGTCCCCGCCAGCGCCGGGGTGGTTTCCGGCCGTGCGGTCTCCGCCACCCTCTATGCGCCCGCGGCGGACGGTGCGATCGCCGTTCCCGCCGCTGCCGTCACCGATATCGACGGCAAGCCCAGCGTATTCGTCCGCACGCCGCAAGGCGCGGCGGTGCGCACGGTTGCGACCGGCGACCGGGCTGACGGCATGATCGTTATCCGCTCGGGCCTTCGCGCCGGGGAGCAGATCGCCGTCGCCGGGGTGAGTGAGCTCAAGTCGATCGCAGGGCAGAACTGATGCTTCGATCGCTCGTCGCCTGGTCGCTGTCCTATCGGTTGGTCGTCATCGGCCTGACCCTGGTGGTCGGCGTGCTCGGCGCGCTTGCCTACGCCTCGCTGCCGGTCGACGCCTATCCCAATATCGCGCAGACCCAGGTCAAGATCATCCTGAAGGCGCCCGGCATGACGCCCGAGGAGGTGGAAACCAGGGTCATCGCCCCGATCGAGCTTGAGACGCTCGGTCTGCCCAATCAGGCGACGCTTCGCTCCACCGCCAAATATGCCATCGCCGACATCACGATCGATTTTACCGACGGCACCGACATCTATTGGGCGCGCCAGCAGGTCGGCGAGCGGCTGGCCAACGTCATGGCCGACATGCCGGAGGGGGTGACCGGCGGCATGGCGCCGATCTCCACGCCGCTGTCGGACGTGCTGATGTTCACCATCGACGGGCCGCTGTCGCTCGCCGAGAAGCGCGAGCTGCTCGACTGGACGATCCGTCCCGCGCTGCGCACCGTGCCGGGCGTCGCCGACGTCAACGCACTTGGCGGCTTCGTGCGCACCTATGAGATCCGCCCCGATGCTGCCGCACTCGCCGCCGCGCGACTGTCGGTCGACGATCTGCGCAACGCGATCATGCGCGGGAACCGCAATGACGGCGCCGGCCGGATCGCGGCGGGGGAGGAGGCACTGATCGTCCGCGCGGTCGGCGCGATCCAGAGCGTCAGCGATGTCGAGCAGATGGCGGTCGTCGCCCGTGACGGCCGCGTGGTGCGGATCGGCGACGTCGCCACTGTCGGCACCGGATCGCTGACCCGCTATGGCGGCGTCACCGCGCACGGCAAGGGCGAGGCCGTGCAGGGCCTCGTCATGGCGCTGCGCGGCGCGGATTCGCGCAAGGTCGTCGATGGCGTGCGCGAACGGCTGGCGGAGCTGGAACGCAGCTTCCCCAAGGGTACGAAGATCACGATCTTCTACGATCGCTCCGACCTCGTCGGCCGCGCGGTGCAGACCGTGCAAAAGGCGCTGATCGAGGCGACGATCCTGGTCATCGTCCTCCTCATCCTGTTCCTCGGCGACTGGCGCGCGGCGGCGATCGTCGCGACGACGCTGCCGATGGCGGCGCTCACCACCTTCCTGTTCATGCGCGGCATGGGGCTATCGGCCAATCTGATGAGCCTCGGCGGCCTCGCCATCGCAATCGGCCTGCTGGTCGATGGCGCGGTGGTGGTGGTCGAGAATATCGTCGAGCGACTGAACCGTCCGGGCGAGGAAAACGCCCCCCGGCTCAACATCGTCTATCGCGCGACGGCGGAGGTTGTCGTGCCGGTGACCGCCGGCCTCGTCATCATCGCGCTCGTCTTCCTCCCGTTGCTTTCGCTTCAGGGGCTGGAGGGCAAGCTCTTCGCCCCCGTCGCGCTCACCATCATGTTTGCGCTCGCCGGCTCGCTGCTGCTCGCGCTGACGCTGGTGCCGGTGCTCGCTTCCTATGGCCTCAAGAGCGGCCATCATGGCGAGCCTTGGGTGATGCGGATGCTCGCCCCGCGCTACCATCGCCTGCTGACGGGCGCGTTCGCGCGCAAGAAGCTGGTCTATGCCCTGGCGGGCGTCGGGCTGGTCATCGCGGGACTTGCCTATGGTGCGGTCGGCAAGACGTTCATGCCAACGATGGACGAAGGCTCAGTGGTGATCCAGATCACCAAGCTGCCGACCGTCGGCCTCGACCGTTCGCTCGACCTCACCTCACGCGTCGAGCGGGAGCTGATCAGCAAGGTGCCCGAAGTCACCGGCGTCATCTCGCGCACCGGCACCGACGAGATCGGCCTTGATCCGATGGGGCTCAACGAAACCGACCTGTTCGTGACGCTGAAGCCCGCGAAGGAGTGGCGCGGCGATCGCGAGTTCGTCGTCGCCGAAATGCGGCGCGCGCTGGAAGGGATGCCGGGATTCGACCCCAGCTTCACCCAGCCGATCGAGATGCGAGTCGCGGAGATGCTGACCGGCGCGCGCGGTGACCTCGCGGTCAAGATCTTCGGCCCCGACCTGAAGACGCTTGCCGGGCTGGCCGGGCGGATCCAGCACGTCCTGCAATCCACCCCAGGCGCGGCCGAGGTGCTGACCGTCGCCAACGAGAATATCGACTATCTCCAGCTCGATATCGATCGCACCGCGGCGGGGCGCGCCGGCATGCCGATCGACCAGTTGCAGGACACGCTGCGCGCTCAGCTCGAGGGGCTGCCCGCGGGCATCGTCGCCGAGGGGCAGAAGCGCGTCCCCGTGATGATCCGCAGCAATGACGGCACGCGCGACGACGCTACTCGGTTTGCCGACCTCCAGGTGACGACGCCCAGCGGCGAGCTTGCCCGGCTCAGCGATCTGGCGCGCGTGGAGAAGACCGAGGGGCCGATCCGCATCGATCACGAAAGCGGCTCGCGCTATGCGCTGGTGCAGGCGTTCGTCTCGGGCCGCGATCTCGTCGGCTATGTCGATGATGCCCGGGCCCGCGTTGCTGCGGAAGTCCCGCTGCCGCAGGGCTACCGCCTTGAATGGGGCGGGCAGTTCGAAAACCAGCAGCGCGCCTCCGCGCGGCTGGCGACGGTCATCCCGATCGCGCTGTTGCTGATCTTCCTCGTCCTGTTCGTGACGCTGAAATCGGTGCGCGGGTCGCTGCTGATCCTCGCCAACATCCCCTTCGCCGCCGTCGGCGGGATCGTCGCTTTGTGGCTGACGGGCGAGTACCTCTCGGTCCCCGCCTCGGTCGGCTTCATCGCCCTGCTTGGTATTGCGGTGCTGAACGGCCTCGTCCTGGTCGCCTATTTCCGCCAGCTGCGCGCCGATGGCATGCCGATGGCGCAGGCGGTGCGGACCGGCGCCGAACGCCGGCTGCGCCCGGTGATGATGACCGCCAGCATCACCGGCTTCGGCCTCGTGCCCCTGCTCTTCGCGACCGGGCCGGGCTCGGAGATCCAGCGCCCGCTGGCGATCGTCGTGATCGGCGGCCTCGTCACCTCGACGTTGCTGACGCTCGTCCTTCTTCCCATTCTCTTTGAACGATTTGGCGAACGCCAACAGGAGCTGTCCGCATGAGCCGGGTGCTGCTTACCCTGACCTGTGGTGTCGCGGATGCCGAGGCGATCGCCGCCGGCCTGCGCGATACGCTTCATGTGCCGGTGCACCAGCGCGCGGAAACGGTGCTCGGCCGTGACTTCGATGACGCTGGCACGGTGGAGCGGGTCGCCGGCGCGCTCGCCCGCATCGCCATCACGCTCGATATCCCGGCAGACCAGATGGCTCGGGCGCTGGACATCGCCACCACCACTCGCCGCCGCCTGCCGTTCCGCTGGCACACTGTCGCCATTCTGGACGGGGGGCGCGTCGCATGAAATGGGCATTGCTGCTGCTCGCGGGCGCCGCGCTGCCTGCGACCGCACAAACCACCGATCTGCCGCCCTCCGATCTCGTCATCCGCGTGCTCGACAATGCACCTGGCGTAGAGGCGGCGACCGCGCGGATCAGCGGGGCGGAGGCGGAGGCCGAGGCGCTTCGCCGCGGCCCGCACGAAATCACCGCGCAGGGCACGCTGTCGCGCCGCCGCGTCGATCGCGAGGGCAATTTCGTCGAATATGATGCGACGATCAGCCGCGCCTTCCGCTTGCCCGGCAAGGCCGCGCTCGATCGCCGCGCCGGCGCGCTCGGCATCGACGTGGCGCAGAACCGGATGGAGGATGCCCGGCATCAGGCCGCGCTTTCGCTCGCGACGCTCTGGTACGACTGGCTGCTCGCCGCCGATCTTCATCGCAACGCGGCGAAACTGGTCGAGAACCAGCGCGCGCTGGTCGCCGCGACCGAGCGGCGGGTGCAGGTGCGCGACGCGGCCGAACTCGACCTGCAACAGGCCAGCGCCGCGCTCGCGCTGGCCGAAGCGCAAGTGGCCGAGGCCGCTGCTGGCCGCGATCGCGCCCGCGCGTTGCTCGAAACGCGGTTCCCCGACCTGCCGCTGCCCACCGAGGCCCCGTCTTTGGCTGCCCCTACCATCCCGCCGGAGGGGCTGCTGGAGCTGCAACGGCTGATCGTCGCGCGCAGTCACGAAATCGCCGCCGCCGCCGGCACCGCCGAACGCCAGTCGATCTTGGCGCGCCGCGCCCGCGCCGACCGCGTTGCCGATCCCTCGCTCGGCGTGCGCCTGTTCAGCGAGCGCGGCGGCGAGGAACAGGGGGCCGGCCTCTTCGCCTCGCTCCCGCTGGGCGGCGGCTACCGCCGCGCGCTGTCGGATCAGGCCGCAGCAGAGGCTGGCGCCGCGCAGGCCGAGCGCGTGGTGGTGGAACGCGAAGTCAGCGGCAATGCCGCCGCCGACGTGGCCGAATTCCGCGCGCGGCAGACCGCCTGGCTTGCGGCCGGCGCGGCGGTGGAGCGTGCCGAACGCAGCGCCGCGCTCGCCGCGCGCGGGCAGCAGCTCGGCGCGATCGACCTCGCCGACCGGCTCTATGCGGAGCGTCAGGCCAACGAGGCACGCGCGCAGGAACTCACTGCCCGCGCCGCTGCCGCCCGCCTGATCCTGAAGCTGCGCATCGACGCGCACACGCTTTGGATCGACTAACGGCTCGCCACGGCTGCGCGCGATGACGCGCTTGCGCCATCCAGATCCTCGGCCTTCCAGTGCCGCGCGCTTTCGGCGGGTTCGGTGATCAGCCGTGCGCGCCGGCCAAAGGTCAGGTAATCCCACAGCCAGTTGAACCCGACGGCCAGCCGATTGCGCATCCCGATCAGGAAATAGACGTGCGCCACGCCCCATACGGCCCAGGCAGGAAAGCCCTTCAGCGTCAGCCGCGGGAAATGCACCACTGCCGCCTTGCGCCCTATCGTGGCCAGGTCGCCCTGATGCCGGTACGCGAATGGCGCAGGCGCGCGCCGCCCCGCCGCCTCAGCAGCGATCGCCTCGCCGGCATAGCGGCCCATCTGCTTGGCCGCGGGCGCGATCCCTGGCACCGGCTCGCCATCCGGCGTGGTCGCTGCGGCGGTATCGCCGACGACGAAGATCTCCGGCCGGCCCGGCACGGTCAGGTCGGCTTCCACCTTCACCCGGCCCGCCTTGTCCTTGTCCGCTCCCAGCCAGTCCGCCGCGTCCGACGCCGCCACGCCTGCGGCCCAGATCACCGCGTCCACCGCAATCCGCCGATCGCCCACGGTCACCTGATCCGGCCCGATGTCACTGACGGGCTCGCCGGTCAGCATCTCGACCCCGCGGCGCTCCAGCTCGCAGCGCGCATATTCGCTCAATTCCTCGGGCAGGCTCGCCAGCGGCCGCTCGCCCGCCTCGACCAGGATGACCCGCGACAAGGCAGGGTCGACATGGCGGAAATCGCGCGGCAGGGCCTCGCGCGCCATGTCGGCGATCGCTCCCGCCATCTCCACGCCGGTTGGGCCGCCACCCACCACCACGAAGGTGCAGGTTCCCGCCGTTGCCGTCCGCCCGCCCGTCAGTTCGGCGCGTTCGAACGCCAGCAGGATGCGGCGTCGGATCTCCGTCGCATCCTCGATCCGCTTCAGCCCCGGGGCGTGCGGCGCCCAATGTTCGTTGCCGAAATAGCCATGCGTTGCACCGGTCGCGACGATCAGCCGGTCATAGGCAAAATCGCCCCCGCTGGTGCGCACGAAGCGGTGGTCGGGATCCACATTCTCCACCTCCGCCATCAGCACCGTCAGGTTGCGCTGCCCCGACAGGATCGCGCGGATCGGCCAGGCGATATCGGACGGGCTCAGCGTGGCGGTCGCCACCTGGTACAGCAGCGGCTGGAAGCAATGATGGTTCTGCCGGTCGATCAGCACGATCTCCACCGGCGCCCTTGCCAGTGCCTTGGCCGCCTCCAGCCCGCCAAACCCGCCGCCCAGGATTACCACCCGAAGCGGCCGATCGCCCGCCGCGCCCGCGCCTGTTTCCCGATCGTCGACGCGCGTCCGGAACGCCGCGCTGCTGCTTCCTTGCGCTGCTGCCATGGTTTTCGAATACATCAGGCGCCGCCGCGTTCCCGACGCCAAACTGGATCAGGCACTGCATGGCTCGCCACGGCGCGCCATTGACTTGGCTCCGCGCCGTGACATACCCCTCGGCAAAATAGGTCGAATGACTTAATTGCCGGCCGGGCCGTGCAGGGGAGGATGCCATGAGGACGCTGCTCGAGCTGTGCGGTGGGATCGCCTGTCCCCTCTTGTCCGAGGTCGCCGCCCGATGAGCGTTGCCACAGGCACCGCGCGGCTCGCCGGAAAGGTCGCGCTGGTAACCGGCGGCTGTTCTGGCATCGGCCTGGGGATCGTCGAGCGGTTCATCGCGGAGGGCGCACGCGTCCTCGTCGCCGACGTCCAGGATGAAAAGGGCGCTATGCTCGGCCGGCGCTTTCCCGACGCCGTGGCCTACCAGCATTGCGACGTCACGCGAGAGGAGGACATTGCCGCTGCGGTGACGGCCACCGCCACCGCGTTCGGCGGGCTCGACATATTGGTCAACAATGCCGGCGCCGGCGGCACGCCGCTCGGCCCGATGGACATGACGGTGGAGGGATGGGATTCCACCATGGCGCTGCTGCTGCGCGCGCCCATGCTCGGCACGAAACATGCCGCCCCGCTGATGCAGGCGCGCGGCGGGGGATCGGTGATCAACATCGCCTCGATTGCGGGGCTCGAGGCTGGCTGGGGGCTGGCTTATGGCGTCGCCAAGGCCGGCGTGATCCACCTTACCAAGCTCAGCGCACCGCAACTTGCCGCTGCCAACATCCGCATCAATGCGATCTGCCCCGGCGTCATCGTCACGCCGATCTTTGGCATGTCGGTCGGCCTCAGCCGCGCCGCCGCCGACCAGATGACGGGCGAACTGGCCGACGCGGCGGAACGGATGCAGCCTTTGCGCCGGCCCGGCCGGCCGGAGGATATCGCCGGTGCCGCGCTCTATTTCGCGAGTGACGATGCGGCCTTCGTCACCGGCACGCATCAGCTGGTCGATGGCGGCATCACCGTGGGGCAGCGGATCAGCTGGGACTCGGAGGCGTTACTGCCGATCCACCAGACGCTGATGGCCCACGCCGCGGACGTGCCGGCATGATGCGCGACCTGAACGGCAAGGTTGCGGTCATCACCGGCGCGGCCAGTGGGATCGGCCTCGCGCTTGCCCGCGGCGCCCAGGCACGCGGGGCGCGGCTCGTCATCTCCGATATCCGTGCCGACGCATTGACGGAGGCAGCCGCGGATCTCGCGCGCCATGGCGAGGTGCTGGCGGTGCCGGCCGACGTGTCGGACTGGACGCATGTCTCTGCCCTTGCCGATGCTGCGCATGATCGCTTTGGCGCGATCAATCTCCTCATCAACAACGCCGGCGTCTTCGCCAGCGGGCTGACATGGGAGGTCAGCCTGGAGCAATATGATTGGGTGATCGGCGTCAATCAGCGGTCGGTGATCCACGGCATCAAGGCGTTCGTGCCGCGGATGATCGCCGGCGGACATGACGCGCATGTCGTCACGATCGCGTCCGGGGCCGGGATCACGGTCAATCCGGGCTTCTGCACCTATTCGATGACCAAGCACGCCGTCGTCGCGTTGACCGAGGCGCTCTACCTTGATCTCCTGACTCAGCGTGTGTCCAACATCGGGGTAACGATCGTGATGCCGGGCGTGGTGCAGTCCAACATCATGTTCCCTGAAAAGACCGGCCACGCCGCGCTGCAGGACGAGTTGAAGGCACGCCAGGACAATCCCGTGCTCGCCGCGCTGGAGGCGGTGATGCGTGCCGGCGTCGACAGCGGCCTGCCGGTCGCCGACCTGGTCGAGCAGGTCTATGCCGCGGTCATGGCGCGGGACCTTTACGTTCTGCCCAACTTCACCAGCGACGTGTCGCGCGCGCAGGCTCAGGCGATCGCGATGGGCCGCGTCACCGCGACCGACCCTTATCCGGCGCTGATCGCCCCCTGGCTGCAATAGTCACAAGCAAAGATCGAGACGTCGGGGGGCAGCGCTGGTATTCAACGCACGCTTCACGGGAGACGTGCCTTGGCTGACCGCATTCTGATCTTCTACGGCTCCTACCGTTCCGATCGGCAGGGCATCCGGCTGGCCGACTATCTCGTCCGCTCCTTTGCCGCGCGGGGGGCGGACGTCGAGCTGATCGACGCCAAGGCGGTCGGCCTCCCGATGCTCGACCGCATGTACAAGGAATATCCCGCGGGCGAGGCACCGGCGGCGATGGAAGAGCTCGCCGGCAAGATCCGCGCGGCCGATGCCTTCGTCTTCGTCACGGGCGAATATAATTGGGGCCAGCAGCCGGGCCTCAAGAACCTGACCGATCACTTCCTGGAGGAATGGTATTGGCGCCCCGCCGCCATCGCCAGCTATTCGGCCGGCCGCCTCGCGGGCGCGCACGCCAGCGTCGCCTGGCACGCGACGCTCAGCGAAATGGGCATGGTCGTGGTGTCGAGCACCTTGGCAGTGGGCGCGATCGGCCGTGCGCTGGATGTGGATGGCCGGCCAACCGGTGATGGCGGCGCCTCGCTGGAGCGCGCCTTCCCCCGTTTCGCCGACGATCTCGCCTGGTGGGCGGCTGCCGCCCGCGAACAGCGCGCGCGCGCCAAGCCACCTTATTGAGCCGCTGCACACCCGTCACATGAGAGCGGGTGCGCAGCGGCAGACCGTCACTCGCCCAACACCTTGTCGATCGCGCCGGCGGTGACCGGATGATAGGTCGGTCGCGCCTTGGCATAGACGCGCCGTGCGATCGTCATCCCCCAGTCACCCTGCGCCTTCAGCCCCTGATACAGCGGGCGGACCAGCAACGTGCGCCCGACGCTGGTGAGGAACTGCTCGATCGAGGGCACCGCGGGCTCGTAGCGGTTGGCGATGGCCAGCTCGAGCCAGGCCGAGCGGATATAGCCGTTGGTCTGCTCCGACAGGCGGAACGTGCGGTCGAGATCGGCGAGCCGCTCAGCCGGCAGGGTGCGCGGCAGCCGGGCAATGAAGCGCTGCCACAATTGCGTCGACCAGCCCTTCGTATCGATCGCCGACGCAGGCCCGCCCGCCGCGAAGGCCGCGGCGGCGCGCTCCACTGCCGCCAGCTGCGGTGATTTCACATGCACCGCATTGTCGGGCATCCCCGGCTCATAGGCCCAGCGATCGAGCTGAAGCTTCGCCTCCAGCGCCTGATCGCCGCGGATCAGGTTCGCGCGCAGGTCCTTGAGGAAACCCGCCGTGGTTTGCGGCTGGAAGGCGTGGCGATCGAAATAGGAGCGCAGATACGCGTCCCACCGATCGCGGCCGACCGTCTCCTCGATCGTCTTCAGGAAGATCGCGCCCTTGGTGTAATCGACCTGCCCGCCCTCGGGATCGCCGTGGAGGCGCGTGCCCGGCGTCGTGCGGCCGCCCGCGGCGCGGAAGTTCGTCTCCAGCTCGTCCCAGGTCAGGTCCGCTTCCACATCGGCGCGCTCCTTGCCGTAGAGCCGCTCCATGATCCGGTTCTCGAAATAGCTGGTGAAGCCCTCGTTCAGCCAGCTGTCCGACCAGGTGGCGTTGGTAACCAGATTGCCCGACCAGCTGTGCGCCAGCTCATGCGCGACCAGGCCGACATTGGCGCGATCGCCGGTCAGGAAAGTCGGCGTCAGGAAGGTCAGCGTCGGGTTCTCCATCCCCCCGAACGGGAAGGACGGCGGCAGGACGAGGAGGTCGTAGCGGCCCCAGCGATAGGCCCCGTAGAGGCCCTCCGCCGCCTCCACCATCTTCTCGGTATCGGCGAGTTCATAGGCCGAGCGATCGAGCATCGACGGCTCGGTCCAGACGCCGGTACGCTTGCCCAGCGGCTTGAATACGAGGTCGCCGACGGCCACCGCAATCAGGTACGGCGGCACCGGCTTGTCCATCGCGAAACGATAGCTACGCTTGCCGCCTGCCGCGGGTTCGCCCTCAGGGGTCAGGCGCTCGCCACTCATCACCGCGACGAGGTCCGCCGGCACGGTGATCTTCGCGGTCCAGGTCTGGCGGATGCCGGGGCTGTCCTGCGTCGGGATCCAGCTGCGGTTGTTGATCGACTGTCCCTGGCTGAACAGATACGGCTTCTTCTTGCCGGCGGTCAGCTGCGGCGGCAGCCATTGCAGCGCGCGTGCGTCGGGCGCGGAGCGATAGGTGATGACGATCCGGCTGGCGTCGTTCAGCTGGATGGTGAGCGGCGCCCCCTTGTACGTCTCGCTCGCGCCCACCGTCCACGCCAGCGGGCGGCCCTTCGCGTCAGTCACGGAGGCGATCTGCAGTCCGTCCGTATCGAGCACGATCTCCTTCGCGCCGCGCGCGGCGAGCACGTCGAGCGTGGCGGTGCCGCTCATCGTCTGACTCGCGAAATCGGCGGCGAGATCGAGATCGACATGGGTCACTCGCGCGATCTCTGGCCGGGCGTAGGACAGCACGTCCTGCGCGTCCGGCGTGGTGAGGATCGGGGAGACGGCGGGGGTGGTCTGACCGGCAGCGACGGCGGCGGTCGGCGCGAGGAGCAATGCGGCGAGGACCGCTGGAGCAAGTCTCTTCATGGCAGATCACCTGCCGCATGTCGGCAGCGGCGTCGAGCGGGTTTCGCCAACGGATGTTGCCGAGCGCCGCTCGCCGCCCCTATCAGCCGGGCAATGAGGATGCTGAACATCTTGGCCTGCTGCGTCGCGGCGTTGCTGATCGCGGGGGAAGTCGCGCGGTTCGGGGGCAGCGCGCGGTTCGTTCCGATGGCGCTGGACGAGCTGGCGGTGGCCGCGCTGCTGCTGTGGGCGGCGTGGCGGTCGCGGCGCGACGGGGCGATCTGGCACCTTGTCGGATGGGGCGCCTTTTGCGGTCTGTCGCTGGTCCTGCTGGTCGAGACCGCGGACCACCAGATGCACGGGCCAGCGAAGGCCGCGGGGCCGGCCTATCTGGTGATATTGTCGGCGATGTTTGGCCTGGGTGCGGGCGCTATCGGCCGCGCCCTACGGCTGTGCCGGGTACATTCCGGCCAGCAGTGATGCGGGCGGGCTGTGCGTCCGCTTACATGACGAGAACCGGGCGTCCGCGCATCCCGCCGGCGGCGAGCAGTTGCTGCGCGCGGGCGACCTCCTCCAACGGGAATTCCCCGGCGACGCGCAGCGTGATCGTGCCGTCCTCCACCAGGCTGCGCAGCAATTCGAGCCAGTCGGTCCGTTCCAGCACCGTGCGGACCCAGACCGGCTTCACCGCGATGCCGCGCTCGGCGCCCTTGTTCCAGCCGCGCACGGGCAGATACACCCCGCCATCGCGCAGCGCACCGAACCCCGCCTCGCCCAGCAGCGCGGTGTCGAGCAGCGCGTCGGCGCCATCGGGCACCACCTGCCGGACCGCGCCGGCGAAATCATCGCTGCGCGGGATGACGATGCTGGCGCCATAGCCGCGCACAAGATCCTCCTCCTCCGGCTTCGCGTCGGCGACGACGGTGATGCCGCGGCTGTTGGCGATGGCGATGGCATAATGCGCGAGCAGCCCCGCCCCGCCGCTGACCGCCAGCACCTGGCCCGCCGACAGCCCGGCATGGTCCAGCGCACACAGCGCGGTGAGCCCGTTCATCGGCAGCGTCGCCGCCTCGGTGATGGACGTGTCGGCGGGGATCGTCACCACCGACGCCTCGGGCACGACGACGTAGCTGGCCTGCGCGCCGCCGTCCGGCCTGCCCGGCAGGACCGCCGCCATCACCTTGTCGCCGACCGACAGGCGCATGACGTCAGGGCCGATCGCCTCCACCACCCCGGCCGCATCCATCCCGGGCGTCAGCGGCCACTGGCCGTCGGGACGGCCCGGGTCGCGCCAGGCGATGTCGGTCGGGTTGACTGCCGCGGCATGAACCCGCAGCCGCACCTCGCGCGCGGCGGGGGCACGGACGCTGCGCTCGATGATCGAGATCACATCAGGACCGCCGATGCCGGAATAGCTGACCGCACGCGCCGTGACCGGCTGAAGCTGCGATTCAGCCCTGTTGTCGGTCATGGTCATCGATCATCTCCCATTTCATGGCCAGTGCAGTGCTGCGGAAGAGCATCGTGGCACGAACCGGAATATACAAACCATTCGGGCCGGGTCGGCGCGCGATCAGGCGGTTTTCTGAAGACGCGGTTCGATCCGCAGGTTGACGATGTCAGTGGCGGGGCCGCGGGTCAGGATGAAGTGGATCGCCTCCGCCACCTCGCGGGCGTGCAGCATCCGGTGATCGGTGAGCGCGGCGGCACGCTCCTGCCCGCTGCATTCCTGCATGTCGGTATCGACCGATCCGGGCTGGATCACGCTGACCTTGATGTCAACGTGCGCGACCTCCTTGCGCAGCGTTTCGGCAAAGGCCTGGATGCCGGCCTTGGTGGCGGCATAGACGCTTTCGCCCACCGCCTTGACCTCGGCGCTGATCGACCCGACGAACAGCAGGTGCCCGCCCTCCTGGCGTTTCATCCGGGTGAGCGCAGCGCGGGCACAGGCGAGATAGCCAACCAGATTGGTGTCGACGACGTAGCGCCAGTCGTCGTCCCCCATCTCGTCGATCGGCTGGGCGCCGAGCGCCGCGCAGGCCACCAGCATGTCGAGCCCGCCAAGCCTTTCGTCGACCGCCGCGAACACCGCGTCGATGCCGGCGCGGGTTGCCACATCGGCGGTGAGGCCGCTGACCTCCCCCTCCCCCGTCACCCTTGTCCGCGCATCGTCGAGCGCATCGTCCAACGCCGCGCGATCGCGCCCGAAGGTGAGCACGCGCGCGCCATCGGCGGCGAGCAGCGCCAGCGTCGCGCGGCCAATGCCCGTCGTCCCACCCGTCAGCAGGATGCGTTTGCCGGCAAGACCGCGACGATCGATCAGCATGATTATTCCCAGGTCAGGATGAGGCGGCCGTTCGCCGGGACGTGATAGTCGATCCGGTCGCGGGAGACCGTGTGGGGGCGGATCGCGTCGCCCCCGGCGGTGGTGACATTGCTCCGGGGCAGCGTCCGCCGTTTCAGCCGCACCAGCCGGAGGTTCGCCACGCACGTCTCCCCACCGTCGAGGAGGATTGTCAGCGAATGATCGCCGGTCCGTTCCACCGCGCGGACCAGATTGTCGCAGAACAGCAGGAACGGCGCGCCCTCGACATGGTGGAAGGCGCGCGTGCAGAAGATGAAGGCCGCGCCCGCGCCATAGACCTCCTGCCCGACCTGCCCGGCGGGCTGGCCGTCCGGGTACAGGTCCTCCAGCGGGAAGGAGAGCGCGCGGTCGACATGGCCGTTGCTCTCCCGCTGCTGGTCGGCGATCACCTCCGGCGGCAGCGCGTCGGGATAATAATACCAGGCGCGCGACAGGGCGTATTTGCCATATTCGGCAATCAGCATCCGCGCCTCCGGCTCCAGATCCGGGCCGCCGTCGTCGAGATAATGTTCAAAGGCGACGAAGCTGTCGAAACATTCGTACATGGCCATGTAGGGCGCGTCCTGCAGGCACGTGACCGCCATGAACGTTTCGAAATGCACCGCATGGTCGAGGCGGCTTTGCCAGATCACCGCATTGTGCAGGAAGCTCGCGAGATAGACGTAGCTTTGTTCGCGATAGACGTCCTGGTTGGTGATACGCCACAGGCGCATGCAGGCCGCCGCGCCCCAGGCCGTGAGATTGGCCTGGTAATTGACGTTGAAGCGCAGTCCCATCGCAGCGTCGATCGCGGCGCGCGCCTCGTCCAGAAAGCGTTTGTCGTCGGTCAGTTCGAACGCCTGCAGCATCACCCAGGCGTAGACGCCGCCCACGTCAGTTTGCCCGCGGCCGTCGGCGGGGGCATCGCGCTCGATCACCGAAAAGTCGGTGACGTCATATTGCACCGGCCATTGATAGTCGAAATGCTGCGCCGCCTTCACCGCATAGTCGATCGACCCCAGGAACAGCTCGCGCGCGTCGGCCTCCCCGTCGAGGGCGAGGAAGCCCAGGTTGACGAGCGGGTGGTACAGGTACCAGCTGTCGACCGCGTCGGCATTCTTGTCCTTGCCGACATTGGGCAGGTAGCGGCGCAGCGTACGCAGCTTCGGGTCATAGAATTTGTGCAGGCCGGCCTTCAGCGCCGCTTCCAGCGGATGCGCCTCCCCGCGCCACTTGCCCCAGTCGTGCAGCGCGGTGATGACCGACATCTGCACCATGATGTCGGGATATTCCGCCGCGGTATAGGGATGGACGTAGCGGTGGCCGTAATGACGGATCGTCGCCTCCGGCGCCTCGTCCAGGTCGCGCGCGGTGCGGTCCGCGCGATCGACCCAGCCGCGATAGTCGACCGGCGGCAGGTCCAGCAGCCGGTAGGCGGCGCCCAGCATCTGGACGAACTGGCGCGCCGATTCGCGTTCGTGTGGCGGCGCGTGATGGCGGACGATCAGGATCGCGTCCGACAGCGTCACCGTCTGGCCGGCCGCCAGCGCGACCTCCGCCGGATCAGCGTTGGGCGGGGGCGTCGGCAGGCTGCAGCCAAGCTCCGGCCAGACACCGCCGACAATCTCGCGCGGCTTGGTATCGGTCGCGCGAAAATAGTCGTTCAGCGCGGTCAGATTCTGGACATAGAGGACGTTGCCGAAGGCCGGCTCGTCCAGGCGGAAATAGACGAGGCCGGTGTTGATCCCGCGCTGCGACGCGGCGACGGTGCCCTGCGCCTGCAGCGGATCGTCGTGCGGGCCCAGCGGGTAGAGGTCACGCGGCACAAAGGGCAGGACGATCGGTTCCGCGGGGGTGAAGTGGGTGATGACCCGCAACTGCTCCAGCGTGTCACGGTTCGCGGCAAAACCGATCAGATGCTCGCCGATCGCGCTGGTGAGACGCAGCCGCACCGCCTCGCCGGGCTGGGCCCGCACCTTCCGGCAGGTGAATTCGACCGGCAGGAAGGCGGCGCGGATCGCAAGGCCGCCCGCGCCCGGACGCCGCACGATGGCAAAGATGGAATCGCGCGATGCCTTCACCTCGACAGTGAGATCACCGACATCGAAGCGGGCGATGGGGGGCGCCCGATCGCGCAGCATGTCGCGTAGGCCGATGACATAGGGACTGGCCGGGGGAATGGCCCGAAGTGGCGAGGCAATGGTCGCCGTCCGCGACATCTGTCTTCCTCAATTGACGTCAACGATGCGTTGGTAAGTCACCGAACGGCCGCCGGTTCCCGGACAACAAAGCCTGTGCCGGGATGCTTTAATCCAGGTTGTGCAATTGCCCCCTTCAGGGCCGGTGGTGCCGGTATCTGGCGGCGATCGGCGGTACTCTCACCGACGGTGCCGCCCTCGTCACGTCACAGCAATTTGTCGAGCGTGATCGGCAGGTCGCGCACGCGTTTGCCGGTGGCGTTGAACACCGCATTGGCGACAGCCGCGGCGACGCCGGTGATGCCGATCTCGCCGATCCCGCGCGCGCCGAGCGGCGATCGCGGGTCGGGGATGCCGGTCCACATCACCTCGATATCGGGCACGTCGAGGTGCGCGGGGATGTGATAGTCGGCCAGCGTCGGGTTCATGATCCGCCCGCTGCGTTCGTCGAGCAACGTCTCCTCGGTGAGCGCCAGGCCAAGGCCCATGATGATGCCGCCGCGAAACTGGCTGGCGGCGGTGCGCGGGTTGAGGATCGTGCCGCAATCGAACGAGCCGAGCAGGCGATCGACGCGGATCTCCCCGGTCACGTCGCTGACGCGAAGCTCGCAGAACATCGCGGCGGTGGAGTGCATGGCGAATTTCATCATTTCCAGCGGCGGCGTGCCGGTGGCGGTGACGCTCACTTCGTCGAGATTGGCGCGGGTGAGGATCGAGCGGAAGCTTTCGTGCGGGCTGGGATCGGCCGCGCTTGCCATGCCTTCCTGCCCCAATCGGATCTCCCCCGGGCGCAATCCGGCCAGCGGGCTGTCATTGCCGGCCAGCGGGAGCAATTCGCCCGGCAGCTTCTCCGACGCGGCGAGCAGCGCGCCGGCGATCGACACGCTTTGCCCCGATCCGCCCGCCATCGGCGCCGGCGGCAGATCGGAATCGCCGGTTTCGATCACGACGGCGTCGAGCGGGATGCCGAGCCGGTCGGCAACCTGCTGCGCCAGCACGGTCGAGGTGCCCATGCCCATTTCCTGCGCCGAGCAGGCGAGCGTCGCGCCGCCATCGCGCCGGATCGTCAGGCGCACGGCGGCGCCGGGCATGCGGATATAAGGAAAACTGCCGCTGCCGCAGCCCATGCCGATGCGCCATTCGCCCTCGCGCCGCGCGCCGGGGGTGGCGGAGCGGCGATCCCAACCGAAGCGCGCCGCGCCGTCCGCCCAGGATTTGGCCGGGGCATGTTGCGAGAAGGGCGCGCCGGTGATCGGGTGCTTGTCGGGCAGGTTGCGCAGGCGAAGCTCGATCGGATCGATCGCCAGTTCGTGCGCCAGTTCGTCGACCGCGCTTTCCAGCGCAAAGGTGCCGATCGCCTCGCCGGGCGCGCGCATGAAGGTGTTGGGCACCACCGCCATGTCGATATGGCGTTGCAGGATCTCAAAGCTCTTGGCGCGATAGGCCGATCGCGTGCCGAGCGTATAGGCCTCGGGGCAGGCGCCATAGGGCGGCATCACCGAATAGCCGTTATGGATCAGCGCGGTGAAGCGGCCTTCCGTATCGGCGCCAAGCGCCACGCGCTGCTCGGTCGCGCTTCGCCCGCCGACGATGCGATAGACGCTCTCGCGGCTGAGCTGCAGCCGAAGCGGGCGGCCGACCATCCGCGCCGCCGCGACGGCGACCACCTGATGATCCCAGAAGCCCTTGCCGCCGAAACCGCCGCCGACGAAGGGCGAGAGAACGCGCACATCCTCACGCTTCAGGCCGAACAATTTGGCCAGCGTCGCCGCCTCCGACGCGATCATTTGCGTCGTGTCGTGCACGGTGAGCTTTTCGCCCTCCCACGCGACGGTCAGCGCGTGAAGCTCGATCGCATTATGGTTCTGCCAGGGCGTGCGATAGATATTGTCCACCGCATGCGCCGCGCGGGCGAGTTCCCGCTCCGCCTTGCCGAGCGACAGGTGATTGCGCTCCATCAGTAGCGACGGGATGATGCGCGCGCCGGACTTCGCTTCCTCGAAGCGGGTCTCGGCGGGCTCGGCAGCATAGTCGATCGCGATCAGCGATGCGGCATGATCGGCCTGCTCCTGCGTTTCCGCGACGACGGCGGCGACGACCTGGCCGTTATAATGGACCTGATCGTCCTGAAGGATCGGCAGGCTGCTGTTGCCCACCGCGGTCGGATCGGTGATCGCGATCAGCGAGGGGCCGGACACGCGCGGCATGTTGTGATGCGTGACGACCAGCAGCACGCCATCGGCCGCCTCGGCGCGCGCCGTGTCGAGCCGCGTGATCCGCCCGCGCGTGATCGTGCTGTGGACGAGCGCGGCGTAGCACAGCTGGTCCAGCGGCACTTCGGCGGCGAAGCGCGCCTGCCCCTGCACCTTGGCATCGCCGTCGAGCCGCGCCGCCTGCCGCCCCACTGCGCCGCGGCGGCCGATCAGCGGATCGGGCGTGCCACCGGGCAGCCATTGCGCGGGAACCCAGCCGAGTGCGCTGCGCACCGTGCCGACGAGGACATTCTGTACCCTGCTCATGCCTGATCCTCGCAAAGAGCGGAAAGAGTGGCGGCGAGCGTCCGCGTCGCCAGCGTCACCTTGAACATATTGCCCGGCTGCGGATCGGCGGCGGCAAGCTCCGCCTGGGCCGCTGCCATGAACGCCGCCTCGCCTGGCGCTTCGCCTTGCAGCGCCGCCTCCGCGCGCCACGCCCGCCATGGCTTGTGCGCCACGCCGCCCAGCGTGATCCGGGCCTCCGCGATGCGCCCGTTCTCGATCACCAGCCCCGCCGCGACCGAGACGAGCGCAAAGGCATAGGAGGCGCGATCGCGCACCTTGCGATAATCCGATCGCGGCGCGAGGCACGACGGCGGCAGCTCGATCGCGACGATCACCTCGCCCGGCGCCAGCTGCGTTTCGATATCGGGACGGTCGCCCGGCAAGCGGTGGAAGTCGGTCAGCGGCAGGACGCGCGCGCCCTCCGCCCCGGCGACATGCACCCGCGCGTCGAGCGCGGCGAGCGCCACCGCCATGTCCGAGGGATGCGTGGCGATGCAGGCGGGCGAGGTACCGAGGATCGCGTGATAGCGCGTGAAGCCGCCGATCGCGTCGCAGCCGCTGCCCGGCGCGCGCTTGTTGCAGCGCGAACCCGCGGCATCCGCGAAATAGACGCAGCGCGTCCGCTGCAGGAGGTTGCCGCCCGCCGTCGCCATGTTGCGGATCTGCGCCGACGCGCCGGCGAGGATCGCGCGCGACAGCATCGGATAGCGGGCGCGGATCAGCGGGTGAGCGGCGATCGCGCTGTTGCGCGCGCCGGCACCGATCACGATGCTGCCGTCCGCCGCTTCCTCGATCGCGCCGGGAAGGCCGGTCACATCGACCAGCGTGTCCGGCCGCTCGACGCCCTTGCGCATCAGATCGACCAGGTTGGTGCCACCGCCGAGCAGCCGGTGCCCTGCGGTGCCGGCCAGCCGGATCGCGTCGCTCGCGCTCTCGGCGCGCCGATATTGCACCGGCGTCATGCCGCCTGCTCCCCGGCCACCGCCATGATCGCGTCGATGATGCCGTTATGCGCGCCGCAGCGGCACAAATTGCCGCTCATCCGCTCGCGCACTTCCTCGCGCGTCAGCGGCGCTGGCGCGGCGAGGTCGCGCGTCACATAGCTCGGCATGCCGGCGGCGACTTCTTCCAGCATCGCGCTGGCGGCGCAGATCTGGCCCGGCGTGCAATAGCCGCACTGGAAGCCGTCATGCTCAAGGAACGCGCGTTGCAGCGGGTGGAGCCCGTCGGCGCCCAGCCCCTCGATCGTCGTAACCGAGCGGCCATCCGCCTGCACCGCCAGCGTCAGGCACGACAGCGCGCGCTGGCCGTCGATCAGCACCGTGCAGGCGCCGCATGCGCCCTGATTGCAGCCGATCTTGGTGCCGGTGAGATGCAGCCGGTCGCGCATCAGATCGAGCAGGGAGACGCGCGCATCCGCCGGCGGATCGACCGGGGTGCCGTTGATCGTGATTGCCATGAACCTCTCCTGGCGACGCCGTTGCGCGCCGTCAGGAAAGTATCACGAACTTCGTACTATTCAAGTGTCGTCATTTGCCACCTTGGCCATCATGGCGATCATCTGCCGCCGCTCGACGGGGTCGAGCGGCGCGAGCATTCGGCGATGAAGCTCGCCATACATCGCCTGAAGCACGGCGACCCGGCGCTCGCCCGCGGGCGTCAGGTGAAGCGCCACGGCGCGCCGATCCGCCTCCGGCCGCTGCCGGCGAAGCAGATCGCGCTTCACCAGCCGGTCGGTGGCGGAGGAGATGGTGGTGTTGGCCACCCCCAGATAGCGCGCGATATCGGTCGGCCCGCAGCCGTCATTCTTCGCGACATAGGAGAGGATCTGCTTGTCCAGCTCGTTCAGCGGCTTTTCCGGCCCGAGCGCCTCCGCCAGCTTGTAGCGGCGCGCGAACAAATCGAACGCAGCGCCCAGCTTTTCCAGTTCCTCGTCGGTCGGCATCGTCATGGCGACCGCTTAAACGCACCAGAAGCGATTTTGCGAGTCGCATCGCAGCCAATTGCATCATGCCGCGCCGATCAGCCGCATTCGGGTCAGCCGGGGGGCGCTACCGTCCCCCCGATCTGCCAGCCGCCGCCCAGCGCGCGAAACACGTCGATCTGGGCGCGCGCGATCTGCGCGTCCGCCAGCGCGAGCGCGGCCTCCGCATCGGCAAAGGTGCGTTCGGTGTCGAGCTGCGACAGGCTGTCGATCTGCCCCTCGCGCCGCTGCGCGCGGGTGATCCGCGCCGCTCGTTCCGCCGCCTCGCGCGCCTGGCTCAGCGCCGCGCGCCGCTCGATCGCCTGCTTGTAATTGGACAAGGCGGTCTCCGTCTCCTCCAGCGCGGTCAGCACCGTGCCGTCGAACGTGGCGAGCGCGGCTTGCGTGTCGGCCTCCGCCCCGGCGATCCGCGCGCGAGCGCGGCCCTGATTGAGGTTCCAGTTCAGCAGCGGCCCGATCAGCCAGTTGAGCGGCCCGCCGCCGAACAGATTGCCCAGCCCCGTGCTGGTCTGCCCGATCGATCCGCCGAGCGTGATGCGCGGATAGAGATCCGCCGTCGCAACGCCGATCCGCGCGGTCGCCGCGGCGAGCCGCCGTTCGGCGGCGCGCACGTCCGGCCGGCGGGCGAGCAGCCCTGCCCCGTCGCCGACCGGGATCGGCTGGTCGAGGCGCAACATCCGGTCGCGCTGTGCCGCGACCGGCGGGAGCTCCTGCGGCGTGCGTCCGGTCAGCGTCGCCAGCCGGAACAGCGCCGCCTGCCGCTCGGCAGCGATCGTCGGCACGTCGGCGCGCCGCTGGTCGCGCAGCGCGGCGATGCGCGTCGCGTCGAGCGGCGTCGTCATGCCCACCTCAACGCGCCGCTCGGTGACGCGCAGAGACTGGTCGAGCAAGGCGACGATTCGCTCCGCCACGGCCAGCCGCTCGGCCGCCGATGCCGCATCGGCATAGGCGCGCGTCGTTTCCGCGACGACGGACACGCGCACGGCCTCGGCATCCGCCTCGGCCGCGCCGACGTCGCCGCGCGCCGCCTCGACGTTGCGGCTGACGCGGCCGAACAGGTCCACCTCATAAGAGACGTCCAGCCCGCCATCGATCAGCCAGCTTTCGCTGTTCAGCCCGGGCGCGCGCTGCACCTGGGAGAAGCGGTTGTAGGTCGCGCTGGCGCCGACGTTCGCCTGTGGCAGGCGATCGTTGCGCACCTCCCGCAGCGCCGCCCGCGCCCGGGCCAGCCGTGCCACCGCCACGCGCACGTCGGTGTTCGCCGCCAGCGCATCGGCGATCAGACCGTCGAGCACCGGATCCTGGTACAGCCGCCACCAATCCTCGGCCGGCGCGGCGGTCGAGACCGCCGCGCTGGTCGAGACGAACGGCGCGGCGGCGGTGCCCGGCGTGGCGGGCCGCGCATAATCCGGCCCGGTCGCGCAGGCCGCCAGCGTCAGCGCGGAAGCGGCGACCATCAACTTGGTGAAGCTCTTGAGCATCGGTTCGCTCCTCATTCGGCCGGCTGCAGCGTGGAGTCGGTGTCGGCAGCGGGGCGGCGACGACCGCGCCCGATCCGCTCCGCCAGTCCGCGGCAGACGACGTAGAAAGTGGGGGTGAAGATCAGGCCGAAGCCGGTGACGCCGATCATCCCGAAGAACACTGCTGTGCCCAGCGCCTGGCGAAGCTCCGCGCCGGCACCGGTGGCGATCAGCAGCGGCACCGCGCCAAGGATGAAGGCGAAGCTGGTCATCAGGATCGGGCGAAGCCGGTCCTGCGCCGCGCGCACCGCCGCCTCGACCGGCGACAGGCCCTCCTGCTCCTCCGCCTGCTTGGCGAACTCGACCACCAGGATCGCGTTCTTGGCGGCGAGCGCGATGAGCACGACCAGCCCGATCTGCGTCAGCACATTATTGTCCATGCCGCGCAGGTTCACGCCGATCATCGCCGCCAGCAGGCACATCGGCACGATCAGGATGATCGACAGCGGCAGGAATAGGCTTTCATATTGCGCCGCCAGCACCAGGAAAACGAACACCACCGCCAGCGCGAAGACGATCCCCGCCGTGCTGCCCGCCGCCTTTTCCTGGAAGGCGATGCCGGTCCATTCGGTGCCATAGCCCTTGGGCAGCGTCTCGGCGGCGAGCTTCTCCATCGCCACCAGCGAGGCGCCGGAGGAATAGCGGGGCGCGGTGTCGCCATCCACCTCGACCGCGGGGAAGAGGTTGTAGCGCGTCACGCGATACGGCCCGGTCTTGTCCTCGAAATTGGCAACCGATCCGATCGGCACCATGCTGCCGGCGTTGGACCGCGTCTTGAGGTTGGCGATATCCGCAGGCGTCGAGCGGAACGGCGCGTCGGCCTGCGCCGTCACGCGATAGGTGCGGCCAAGGAGGTTGAAGTCGTTGACGAACGCACTGCCGAGATAGACCTGAAGCGCCTCGAACACGCGTTCCGGGGGCACCCCCAGCATGTCCGCCTTGGCCCGGTCGATATCGGCGAAGATGCGCGGCGTGGCGGTGTCGAAGAAGGTGAAGACCTGCGCCAGCCCTTGCGTCTCATTCGCCTTTGCGATCAGCTTCTGCGTTTCCTCGCCCAGCTTCTGATAGCCCGCGCCCTCGCGGTCCTGCACGATCATGCGATAGCCGCCGGCCGAGCCGATGCCCTGGATCAGCGGCGGCGGGATGACGAGGATCCGCGCCTCGTCGATGTCCGCGGTCGCCTGGCGCGCCTCGTCCATCAGCCCGGCGAAGGTGACGCCAAGCTCGGCGCGCTCCTTGAAGGACTTGAGGGGAACGTAGGCGGCGGCGGTGTTGGGCGCGAGCGTCTGCGACGGGCCGTCGAAGCCGGCGAGCATGACGACGCCCTTCACCCCGTCGAGCGGCAGGATGCGCTTCGCCACCTTCTGCACCACCGCGTCGGTCCGCTCGACCGAGGCGCCGGCGGGTAGCTGAACGACGGTCAGGAAATAGCCCTGGTCCTGCGCCGGGATGAAGCCGGTCGGCGTCGCCCAGAACACCGCGCCCGTCGCGGCGATGAGGCCGGCATAGGTCAGCATCATCCGCCTGGGCCGGCGCACCAGCCGGTCGGTCAGCCGCGCATAGCGATCGCTCATCCGCTCGAACCCGCGGTTGAACCAGCCGCCGGCGCGGGCGAGCGCACGGGTCACGCGGTTGCCCTGCCCTTCCGCCTGATGCCCCTTGAGCAGGATGGCGGCGAGCGCGGGCGAGAGCGTCAGCGACACGATCAGCGAGATGATCGTCGCGGTGGCGATGGTAACGGCGAACTGCTGGTAGAAGGCGCCCGACATGCCGGTGAGAAACAGCGTCGGCACGAACACCGCGCACAGCACCAGCACGATCGCGACCAATGCGCCGGACACTTCGTCCATCGACGTGCGCGCCGCCTCCAGCGGGCTCAACCCGTTGGCGAGGTTGCGCTCGACATTCTCGACCACCACGATCGCGTCATCGACGACGATGCCGATCGCCAGCACCAGGCCGAACAGCGACAGCGTGTTGAGCGAATAGCCGAACGCCGCCAGCACCGCGAACGTGCCGACCAGCGACACCGGGATGGCCACGATCGGGATGATCGCCGCGCGCCACTTCTGCAGGAACACCAGGATGACGAGGACGACGAGGATCATCGCCTCGAACAAGGTATCGATCACCGCATCCACCGATTGCGCGATGAATTCGGTCGGGTTGTAGATCACGCGATATTCCAGGCCCTTTGGGAAGGACGTGGCCATCGCCTCCATCTCGGCCGTCACCTTCTCGGCGGCGGCGAGCGCATTGGTGCCGGGGCGCTGGAACACCGCCGCGATGACGGTCGGCTGGCCCGAGAGGTAGGTGTTCGAATTATAGTCCTGCGCGCCAAGCTCGACACGGGCGACGTCGCGCACCCGCACCTGATGGCCATCGGCATCGGTACGCACGATCACGTCGGCGAACTGCGCGGGATCGACGAGCCGCCCCTGCGTCTCGACGTTGAGCTGGAAGGCATTGCCCTGCGCATATGGTGGCTGGCCGAGCGTGCCGGCGGCGACCTGCACGTTCTGCGCGCGCAGTGCCGAGACGATGTCGCCCGCCGTCAGGTTCAGCGCGGCGGCGCGGCCGGGATCGATCCACACGCGCATGGCATAGTCGCGGCTGCCGAACAGGCGCACGTCACCGACGCCGTCGATCCGGGCCAGCCGGTCGCGCACCTGGGTCAGCGCGTAATTGGAGATGTAGCCGCGATCGAGCGACCCGTCGGGGGAGATGAGGTTCACCACCATCAGGAAGTCGGGCGAGGTCTTGCGCGTGACGACGCCCAGCCGCTGCACCTCCTCGGGCAGGCGCGGCACGGCGACCGCGACGCGGTTCTGCACCAGCACCTGCGCGGCATCGAGGTCGGTGCCGATCTTGAAGGTGACGGTGATGGTGACGACGCCGTCGCCGGTCGACTGGCTCGACTGGTACAGCATGTTGTCGACGCCGTTGATTTCCTGCTCGATCGGCGCGGCGACCGTCTCAGCGACGGTTTCTGCCGAGGCGCCCGGATAAGTAGCGGTCACCGTCACGGTCGGCGGCACGATGTCGGGATATTGCGCGACGGGCAGTTGCCAATAAGCGATCGCGCCGATGATGGTGATGACCACCGCGATGACGCCGGCAAAGATCGGGCGGGTGATGAAGAAGCGCGACAGGCGCATGGCAGGCTCCCCGGAAACGAGGATGGAAGGGATCGGCCCCGCGAGTGGGGCCGAGCTGGGTCAGGCGTCCGTTCGTCCCGAACGGGGCTTAATGACGGCTAACGGGCGGCGAAGGTCGCCTGTCCGGGGACTGCACCGGCACCGATCCCGCCGCCGCTGCCGGCAGTGGACGCCGCCTCGCGCGTCGGTGCGATCCGGCCGGCGCGCACCTGAACCCTGGTGCCCGGCATCGCCATCTGCGTGCCGCTGATGACCACCCGGTCGGTGGCGGCAATGCCGCTGCGCACGACGCGCAGGCCATTCACCACCGGCCCGAGCTGAACCGCCTTGACGGCAACCGTGCCGTCATCGCCCACCGTCAGCAGCGTCTTGCGTGCCTGGTCGGTCTGCACCGCGGCGTCCGGCACCAGCAGCGCTGGCGCGGCCCCGCCGCTCGCCAGCCGCATGTTGCCGAACATGCCCGGCGTCAGGAAGAAGTCGGGGTTGTTCAGCACCGCCCGCCCGCGGATCGTGCCCGATCGCGGATCGAGGCCATTGTCGGTGAAGTCGAGCCGCCCGGACCAGCGGAAATCACCCTCGTCCTGCAGCTTTATCTCCACGTCCGACGGCGGGGTGCCGGCGGCCTGCGCGCGCTTCGTCTTGAGGAACAGCGCCTCGGAACCGTCGAAGGTGAAATAGATCGGGTCGAGCGCGTTGATCGTGGTCAGCAGCGTGCCGTTGGTGTCGCCGCCGGCGACGAGGTTGCCCGGATCGATCTTCCGGTCAGAGACGCGGCCGCCGATCGGCGCGCGCACCTGCGTGAACTCCACATCGAGCGCCCGCGCCCGGACGCGCGCCTCCGCGCCGGCAAGCGCGGCGTTGGCGGCGCGCAAACGGGCGGTCAGCTGGTCGATGTCGCTCTTCGACACCGCCTCGTCCGCCACCAGCCGCTGCGCGCGATCGAGGTTGGCGCGCGCCAGCTCCACGTCGCTGCGCGCGCTGATCAGCCCGGCGCGCGCCTCGGCCAGCGCAGCCGCGAACGGCCGCTGGTCGAGCGTGAAGAGCAATTGCCCCTTCCGCACGATCGCGCCATCGGTGAAGTGGACCGCAGTGATCGCGCCCGAGACGCGCGGGCGCACCTCCACCGACTTGCTGGCCTCGAACCGGCCGACATAGCTGTCCCATTCGTTGATCGGGCGGACGAGCGGGCTCGCGACCGTGACGGTCGGCGGCGGCGGCGCGGCCTGCGCCGGCTGCTCGCGGTTGAGCGCCGCGCCGGCGATCGTCGCGGCCAGTACCGGGCCCGCGATCAGCGCCCCCGTCCGCCAGCGTGACCGCTGGCGCGTGGCCCGCGGCACCGGCGCCGCCTGTTCCGTGTCGATCCTGCTGTGCATGTTCATGCGTATCTGCCCTTGTTCAGGCGTGCGGCACCGATGCTGGCGAGCAAGGTGCGATATTGCCCAGGGGTGAAGCCGGCAGCCGTGAAGGCGTCCTTCTCCGCGTCGCTCAGCGCCTTGGCGCCGCGATGCCAGGCGAGCACCGCGGTGCGTCGCAGGGCTTCCAGCCGAGGATCGGCGAGGCGCGGATTGTCCTGCCGGCCGAAGAGGCTGCCGAGCGCGAGCGACATCCGGGACGGCTCGCGCAGCGATGAGGGGCGATCGCGCCGGGCGAGCGCCACGACCGACCATTCGAGCGCGGAAAGCCGGTTCGACCGGTCGGCGCCAGGATAGGTGACGGGATTGGATGCGGGACCGGCCGCAGCCGACACCGCGCGCTGGCCGACCGAGCCCTCCCGGTCGAACGCCATATAGGCCATGATATTCCCCTTTGATGGGCGCGCGCCCGCCGCCGCCGACGATCGTCGGACGCTGCGCGCACGAAGGACCATGATCGCGCCGCCGCTGAACGAGCGGCGATGCGAAGATCCGAAAATGGTGAAATGGTGGGAGAAGCAGGCGCCTGCTAACGCGCGCCAACCACTCCGGTCAGACAATCAGCCATGGTGCGGCCTTTCGCTTGGATGCCCCTGTGGCACCCCTTTGATACCGACTGGTATAGAAATCGGTTCAGGCTGCGTCAAGCAGCTTTCTGTACCAGGTGGTATTTTTTATCGCAAGAGGAGCCGGTGGCGGGGTCGCGGCCTTCGCGAACCAGCGAGGGACCGACCGCCCCCTGGTGCTTGAGCACGTCGATTTAGCCTGCGGAGACCGGCATCTGGATGAGGTTCAGGAAGGTCATTGCCACCGCGCCATCCTGATTGGTCACGGTCATGCGCATCGTCAGCACGCCGCGGTCGGGCTTGCTGCGCGAGACGGCGATGTCGACCACCTCGCGCGTGATCGACAGAACGTCGCCCGGGCGCACGGCCGTCCGCCATTGCAGGTCATCGACCTTCAGCCCCAGCATCGGCGTGTCGCCGAACGGCGCCGTGTCGACGAAATCGCGCATGACACGCGAAGCGACATGCCAGCCGCTGGCGATCAGCCCCCCGAACCGGCCCGCGGCCGCGGCCTCCTTGTCGACATGCATCGGCTGGGGGTCGAATTCCTCGGCGAAGCGGATGATCTCCGCCTCGGTGAGCGTGATCGGGCCACCGGCCCAGCGCTGGCCGATCTCAAGGTCGTTCAGGTACAGCGACGGTTGCAACACGGGGTTCCTCTGTTGCCGGGGCAGCGATCGGGCACCCGGGCGGGTGCCTGTGCGCAATCAGGCGCCGCATGCCAAGGTGGATTGGCGGCAAAAATTGCGATCCCGGACGTGCTCTGGCCGGACGCGCTCAGGCGGGGCGGTCGCCCATCCGCTCGCCCAGGCGCACGCTGCGCTCCGGCGCCCAATTGGGGTTGAAGGCGATCACACCGGGGCGGAACAGCATGACGATCGTCGAGCCGAGCAGGAAACGGCCCATTTCCTCGCCCTGCTTCAGCACGATGTTCTGGTCATCATAGCGCCATTCGGAGATGGCCCGCCCGCGCTTGGCATTGACCACCCCGTGCCAAACGGTCGCCATGCTGCCGACGATGGTTGCCCCGACGAGCACCATGACGAAGCGGCCGTGCTGCGCCGAATCGAACACGCACACGACGCGCTCGTTACGGGCGAAGAGGTTGGGCACCCCGCGCGCCGTGACCGGATTCACCGAGAAGAGCGCGCCGGGGACGTGGATCATCCGCACCAGCCGGCCGTCGCACGGCATGTGGAGGCGGTGATAATCCTTCGGCGACAGATACAGATTGGCGAAGCTGCCATGCCGGAACTCGGCCGCCAGCGCCGCATCGCCGCCGACGAGCTGCGTCGTGGTGAAGCGATGCCCCTTGGCCTGGACGATATGATGATCGTCGATCGCGCCGAACTGGCTGATCGCGCCATCGACCGGGCAGACGAAATCCGCCTGTGCGATCGGGCGGAGGCCGGCGCGCAGCGGGCGGGTGAAGAAGTCGTTGAACGTGGCATAGCCGGCGACGTCGGGGTTCGCCGCCTCGCTCATGTCGACGCCGTAGCGCGCCGCGAACAGCCGGATCAGCCGCGTCGTCACCGCGCCGCCCTTCATCCCGGCGACCCGCCCGGCGAGCGTCGTCAGCCCCTGTTTGGGGAGGGCATATTGCAGCAGCACTTTGAGGCGATCGGTCATGGCTGCCGCTATAGGCGCGACTGGGTGGGATTGTCAGGCGAGCAGATGCTCGATGCGGTAAAAGCGTGCGGCAGCGCCGGCGAACAATTCGCGTTTCTCGTCCGCGCTGGCGCCCTTCGCGATCAGCTTGAAGGCGTTCCACAGCGTACCGTAGTCGGCGCCCCAGCGGTCGACCGGGAAGTTGCTTTCGAACATCGCCCGCCGGGCGCCGAACGCGTTGATGGCGGTTTCGACATAGGGGCGGAACAGATCGGCCAGCCGCGCCGCGCTGGTCCGCGTCTCCGGGCCCAGTTCGCCCAGCTTGCAGAACGGCATGGCGAGGCCGCCGAGCTTGATCGTGACGTTGGGGCAGGTCGCGAGTTCCTCGACCGCCCCCTTCCACGCGGCGAACCGGTCATCGTGCCGGCCGGCATAGACGCCGAGGCCCAATGGCGTGCCGACATGATCGAGCACGATCGGCTGGTCGGAAAAAGCGCGGGCAAGCGCCGTCACCTCGGCGATCTGTGGCTCCAGCACCCAGGCGTCGAACGTCAGCCCGCGTTTGCCCAGTTCGGCAAACCCCTCGCGAAAGCGGGCATCGGCATAAAGCGCAGGCGGCGCATGGCCGAGCGGGCCGAGCACTTCCGGGTCGGTATCATGCGCGCCGATGTGGCGGATGCCGCGGAACCGGCCGTTGCCCGCCGCGATCTGCGCATCCAGCACCGCGCCGACGCCTGCGCCCAGCGTCAGGTCGGCCTGTCCGACGATGCCGGCACAGGCGCGAAACGGGCCGTAGATGCCACTCGCCGCGCGCGCCGCAACGCCGTTGACGAATTCCACCTCGCCCACCGGCTTCATCTCCGCCGGGCCGTCCACGCGGTAGAAGGCGCCGCACTGGAGGAAGACGGTGCCGATGACATTGTGCCCGCTGTGGCGGCAATCGCGCAGCAGCTCCTCGAACAGGTAGCGCGGGCTCTGCTTCACGATCGCGCCGAAGGGATGGTCGCTGTCGCGCGGCGGGATCGGGGTGAAATCCCACAGATGGTGGTGCGGGTCGATGATCGGCAGATCGGGTTCCAGCACGTCCTCGGTCATCATCATCCCCACTCCCACGTCGCGGCGCCCCACCTCCCCGCGATCCGGGTGTGTTCCTGCGTCAGCGTCGAAGGGAGTGTGGCACCAAGCGGGGGCGGTAGGAAGTCACCTGTCGGCGGGTGCGGATCCCAGCAGCCGGCGAAGCGTCGCGCGCGGCATGCTGTTGCCGTCCGCCTGCCAGCTGGTCGCCACCGGACTGCCGGCGCGGTCGAGCACGACGATGCCGGGCAGCGCCTTTCCGCCCAGCCGGCGAAGTACCGCGTGGCGCGCGCGATCGCACGGCAGCAGCAGCCACGGCATGCGGCTGGTGCGGGCATAGTCCAGCGTCGCGGCGCAACTGGCGTCATCGCCGACGAACAGCATTTCGATGCCGCGCGCGCGCAGCCGGGGATAGGCAGCGATCAGCTCGGGGACGAAGGCGCGGCACGGCCCGCACCAGCTTGCCCCATAATAGACCGCCAGCATGCGCGTGCCCGCAGGCACGGTGGCGCGGGTGACGCGGCCACGATCGAGCCGCTCGAACGCGCTGCCGGCGGTCCGCGCCAGCGTGTCGTCAGGCCCCGCGCCGATCACCAGCCACGCCAAGAGCGGCAGCAGCAGCCTAGAGGCGCGCATTGATCCGCACGAAGAAGTTGCGCGGCAGGCGCGGGCCATAGACATAGTCGCTGTCGCGCCCCGCGCCGACCTCCAGGTCGCGCTGGCGGGCGTCGGTCAGATTGCGGATGCCGAACGTCACGTCGATTTCCGACCCGTCGTCGCGCACCGGAATATGGCGCGTCGCGGTCAGATCGAACACCAGGAACGGGTCGCTGTTGCGAAGCTCCGCCAGGCGGTTGTTCAGCACCGGCATCGACCCGGTGTAGCGCGCCGCGAGAAAGGCGTCGAAGGATGGCGTAACGCGCCACATGACCTGCCCGACGCCGGTCAGCCGCGGCGATTTCAGGTAACGCCGGGTGGCAATCTGCGTCGCGTCATCGTCGAAGATCACCTGCGCCGCATCGTAGCGCGCGTCGATATAGGCGCCGCCGATGCTGGCGTTCAGCGTCGGGGTGAAACGATAGGTCGCGTTCATTTCCGCGCCCAGCACGCGGCTGCCCCCGGCGTTGGAGCGGACGCGAAACAGGCTGCCGTCCGCCCGCTCGCGGATCTCGCCGAGGAAAAAGGTATCGCGCAGCTGCGTCCAATAGGCTTGCCCGTCCAGCGTGAAGGCGCCGTCGCGCCACGTTGGCCGCCAATCGAAGCCGACCGCGACACTGCGCGCATGTTCGGTGGTGAGGCCGGGCGCGTTGACGATGCGGATCGGCTCCGCGCCCAGCACGTCGACGTGAATGTCCTCGCTGAACACCTCGGGCGCGCGGTAGCCGGTGGAGTAATTGGCGCGCAGCACCAGTTGCGGGCGGGGCGAGGCCCATAGCCCGATGCGCGGCGAGACGATCACGTCGTCGATCTCGGAATTCTTGTCGAGCCGCGCCCCCAGCACGAGGCGCAGGCCCTCGCTGAGCGACCATTCGTCCTGCACGAAGGCGCCGAGCGTGCTGAAGCGGTCGTCGACGATCGTCGCGAGCCGCCGACCATCGGCGTCCTCACCGCGATCAACCACCTTCTCGCTGCGGATCTGCACCCCGCCGAGCAAGGCATGCGCGCCCGCGCGCGTCTCCAGCCGCAGCTCGCCATAATGGAAGGTGTCGCTGGTGCGGCCATATTGGGTGCGGCTGGCCGCCTCCGCTTCCGCCAGCGCGACCGGGTCATAGCCGGGGGCATCCGGGTTCGTCTCTACCTCCCCCAGGCCGCCGTAGAAGCTGCGCCGGTTGAGCACCGACAGGGCGTAGGTGCCGACCAGCCGCGTATCGGCGCCGAGCTGCTGCGTGACGCTGAGCGAGCCGCGATGTACGTCGCTGTCGATCTGTTCGGCGATGTTGGCGAGGTGCGCCGGGCGGTCGAGCAGATTGCCGCCGCGCCGGTCCTCGCTCGTGAACTGGTAATCGAACGCGACGGTGGTCGCCGCGCCAGCCGCCCATTCGCCGCGCGCGCCCGCGCTGATCAGCTTGCGACGGGCGAGCTCGGTATAGCCATCATCGTTGAGGTCGATCCCCGGGCTGCGATCGCCCTGCGCGAAGAGGTTCACGAACCCACCGGCAAAGGTCTTGGCCACCAGCAGCGAGCCGAAGGCGGTGAGCTTCCGGTCGACCCGCTGCACGTCGAGCGCGGCGCGGACACCGTCCTTTTCAGGGCGCATCGGCACGACGTTGACCACGCCCGCCACCGCGCCCGGGCCGTAGAGGACCGACGCGCCGCCCTTCACCACCTCAACCCGGTCGACCAGCACCGCCGGGATCTGCTCCACGCCATAGACCACGCCGACGCCGGTTATCAGCGGCAGGCCATCGAGCAGGATCTGGTTGTACGCGCCGGGCAGGCCGAGCAGCTGGATCTCGGTCGTGTTGCAATTCTGGCAATTGCTCTCCGTCCGCGCGGCGGGGAGGAAATCGAGTGCGTCGGCCAGGTTGCGCGCGCCCGACCGCTCCAGCACCGCCGCCCCGATCACATCGGTCCTGACCGGCGCCTCGCGCATGGTGCGCGGGGTGCGTGTGCCGGTCACCACGATCTGGCCGTCGCTGGCGCCCGGCGCAGGGGTGTCTGCCGGTCTCCCCTGCGGATCCCCTGCCGCGGCCACGCCTCCCAACACCAGGGCCAAGGTCACACCAAGCATCAAACCTCCCGCTAAAGGAGTTAGCCGATGCTAAATACGTTGCCCGAGTTCAAGTTCCGATTGGGATTTTCCCGGGGGAGCGGCTAAGGGGGCGGCATGACGCTGTCCGCCGCCGATCGTGCTGCTGCCTTCCGCAAGACGCGAGCCGCGCATCTCACCGAAGTTTCCGAGGATTATGTCGAGTTGATCGGCGACCTCATCGCCGAACAGGGCGAAGCGCGGCTGACCGACGTCGCCGAGCGGCTCGGCGTATCACAGGCGACCGCCTCCAAGGTCATCACGCGGCTGCGCCGGGACGGGCTGGTGGAGAACAAGCGCTATCGCTCGATCTTCCTCACTGACCGCGGGCGCGAGCTCGCCGATGCCTCGCGTGAACGGCACCGGATCGTATTTGAATTCCTCCGCGCGCTGGGGCTGGACGATGCGGTCGCCCATGCCGATTCGGAAGGGATCGAACATCACGTCAGCGAGGTGACGCTGGTGAAGCTGCAGGAGCTGACCCAGCGCCTGCGCCGGCCGGACGGGCAATAGCGGCGCGCAGGCCGCGGCGGATCATCCCGGCCCCGCGGCCATCCGCGGCGTCAGCGGAAACTCCAGCACGAACTGCGCGCCCGGGTCGGCGGAGGCGGCGGCAAGCTCGCCATTGAGCTGCGCCGCGAGGCTGGTGATCACGCGCATCCCGAGGCTGGTCGTCGCGCGGGTGAGATCGAAGGCTTCGGGCAGCCCACGGCCCTGGTCGGCCACCTCAAGGCGATAGCGTTCCTCGCCGATCGTCGTGCCGATGACCCGCACCTCGCCCTCGCTGCCCTCCGCATAGGCATATTTGTACGCGTTGGTGACCAGCTCGTTGACGAACAGCCCGATCGGGACCGCCATCTTCGCCGAGACCAGCGCCGGGTCGATCCTGACCACCGTATCATGCCTGGGCGCGGTCCGGGCGACCGCGAGGACGAGGCTGGGGAGGAAGACGGCAAGATCGACCGCCTTGGCATCAGCCTGTCGCCACAATTGGTCATGCACGATCGCCACCGCCTGCACCCGCGCCGCGGCATCCTGCAACGCGGCGCGCAGGTCGTCGCCCGCGGTGCGCGCCTGCAGCGACAAGAGCGAGGCGACCAGCGCGAGGCTGTTCTTCACCCGATGGCTGATTTCGCCCATCATCAACTGCTGGAGCTCCTCCAGCTTCTTCGCGCCGTCGATGTCATTGCAGATCCCGATCCACTTCTCAACCGCGCCCGCCTGGTCGCGCAGCGGGTTGCCGCGCGCCATGAACCAGCGCCAGCTTTCCTCGCCGGTTCGGATGCGGAAGGCCGTTTCGTAGAAGTGCACCTGCTCGACCGCCTCCTGCCACGCGGCGGCGGCGGCACCGCGATCGTCGGGGTGGACGATCTGGAGCCAGCCGTCGCCCAGCAGCGCCGACCCCGGCATGCCGGTGAGCAGCGAAAAGGGCGCGTTGACATAGGTGTAGCTGCCGGCGGCATCGGTCTCGAACGCCAGCGCGGGGATCGCCTCCACGACGGTGCGGAAGCGTTCCTCGCGCGCCTGCGCCTCGGCCGCCTTCTGCCGTTCCTCCATCTCGGCGGTCACATCCTCAACCTGGTTGATGATGTTGGTCACCTGCCCATCGGCGGCGAAGACCGGGATGTTGAGCAGCACCCACCAGCGGAGGTGGAACGCGCCGTCCGCACTCCTGATGTCGAACTTCTGCACCGGTATCCGGTCCGACCGGCGGCTTTCCAGCACCCGCTCCAGCGACCGTCGCAGGTTGCGCGCGCCAGTGGCGAACGGATCGTCGGGGTTTTCGGGGAAAGCATCGAAGATGTTCCGCCCGACCAGATCCTCCTCGCGCGTCATGGTGGCGCGCAGATAGCCGGGCGACGCTGCCTCGATGGTGAAATCGGTGGCGAGGACGAGGTGCGCGGTCTGCTGCGCCTCGTAGAGCGAGCGGAAACGGGCCTCGGCCGCGCGCAACGCATCCTCGATCCGCTTGCGGCTGGTGATATCGCGGCTGACCTCCAGCACGCGTTCGGTGCCGTCGGGGTCGACCAGCAGCCGCAGCCGGGACCACAGCACTACCTCCCGCCGGTCCTTGCCATGCTTGCGAAGCTCGCCTTCCCAGCTCCCCGTGGTGCGCAGCGCGCTCAGTATCTCGTCCCACGGGACGGGATAGTCCGTACCCAGCAGTTCGGCGGGCGAGCGATGCAGCGCCTCCTCCTCCGAATAGCCGTAAAGCTGCGTCGCGCCGTCACTCCACGTCTCCACGCCATTGGAGATCGTCCACACGATAATCGGGTCGTCGGAATGCCTGATGAGATCGGCGTCGGACTGAAACGGATGAGGCCGCCGATGGTGATCAGACATTCTGTGCAGCCTCTTGGAAATGGCGCCGGCTCACGATGCAGCTTCCCGGTCGCGGCACGCGCGAGAACCACGATCTTCCTCTCGGGCCTGACCGCCAAAGGTGGCGACCACCTGAAGTGCTGACCGGCGCCGCCATCTTCCGGTACGAGATGCCCCGTCACCATACGTATCAATGCCTAGCGACGCCCGGCGGCGGGCGCCCGTTGCGGCGGCATACCCACAACTGAAACGCCGGACCGCGTACAAGTCCCAATATTACTGGCCTTCGGTAGAGATATTAATGCGCGGCCGTGGAACACGGGCTGCTTGTCGGTCACCGATCAGCACACAGGCACAAGGGTGGACTGGGTATCATGAAGATCTTCGTTCTGGGCGGCGACGGCTTCTGTGGCTGGCCCACCGCGCTCCATCTATCCGCGCTCGGTCACGAGATCGTGATCATCGACAATCTGTCGCGGCGCCGCATCGATGCTGAGATGGGCGTGCGCAGCCTGACGCCGATCGCGTCGATCGATACGCGCCTTCAGGCGTGGCGCGAAGTCAGCGGCAAGACGATCCGCTACCAGCATATCGACATCGCGCAGGAGTTTGCCCGGCTCGCCGCCTTCATCGCGGTGGAGCGGCCGGACGCGGTGGTCCATTTCGCCGAGCAGCGATCCGCACCTTATTCGATGCGTGGTCAGGTCGAGAAACGCTACACCGTCGACAACAATCTGCGCGGCACGCACAATCTGCTGGTCTGCCTGGTCGAGGCGGATCTCGACTGTCACGTCGTCCACCTCGGCACCGCCGGCGTCTATGGCTATGGCGGGGCAGGGTTCGAGATACCGGAGGGCTACCTTCCCGTCACGGTGAAGGGCGAGAACGGCACCGTCCATGAACGCGAGATCCTGTTCCCGACCCAGCCGGGCAGCGTTTATCACACCACCAAGTCGATCGATCAGATCCTCTTCCAATATTATGCCGAGAACGATCGCCTGCGGATCACCGATCTGCACCAGGGCATCGTGTGGGGCACGCAGACGAAGGAGACGCGGCGGCATCCCTCGCTGATCAACCGGTTCGATTATGATGGCGAATATGGAACGGTGCTCAACCGGTTCCTCGTGGAGGCGGTGATTGGGCATCCGCTGACGGTCCATGGCACCGGCGGCCAGACCCGTGCCTTCATCCACATCGAAGATACCGTTCCCTGCATCGAACTGGCCGTCAACAACCCGCCCCAGCGCGGCGATCGGGTGAAGATCCTCAATCAGGTGGCCGAGACGAAGAGCGTCCAGGAGGTCGCTGAACTCGTCGCCAGGATAACTGGGGCGACGATCGAGCATGTTGCGAACCCACGCAACGAGGCCGCCGAGAATGATTTGCAGATGCGCAACGCCACGTTCCGCGGCCTGGGCCTCGATCCGATCCTCCTGTCGGAAGGGCTGACGACCGAGACCAGCGAGATTGCGGCGCGTTACGCCGATCGCATCGATCGCAGCCAGATCCTCGCCCGCTCGGCCTGGAATCGGACGCAACAGGCGGGGCTCGACCGCGCCGAGGCTGAACGCAAAAGCAAATCCGAGGGAGCGGTCGCATGAGACTCTGGGTATTGTGCCTGTTGGCGCTGCTGCTGGTCGGCTTGCTCGTGGCGGTGGAGCAAAGCGGGGTCTTCGATACGGTCACGGGCCGCAACAATCGTACGAACATCCCCATCTTCCAGGATTATGAGCGTGGCTCGATCCCGTTTGTCGAGGCCGACGGCAAGAGCGTCTTCGTGGCGCAGGTCGATCCCAGAAGCCCGCAGATCCTCAGCGGTTTCCCTTCCTACGCCAGCACCAAGTTCCGACTCCCGATCGACAGCCGGCCGGAAAGTGGCACGTATGACCTGAGCTTCTCCGCTGATGCAGTGAACGGCGCCGAGGGTGCGCTGCGGGTCACCATCAACGGAATCAAGCGCGCCGATACCGTCCTGCAGCCCGGCACTGCTCGCCAGCGCGTCCGCGTTGAACTGACCCCGACCGAATTGGCGGCCGGGGAGCTCGACGTGCGACTGGCACTGGTGGGGCAGGGGCCGCTCGCGGAATGCACCCCGAACCAGGCGGTCGCAGCGGTATTGACGGTGCTGCCCGAGACGGGGCTTCGGCTTCGGCTCGACAAGGCCCCCGACAGTGTCCGTGATCGACTGGCGCTGTGGGGCGATCTGATCCCGGTGAAGTGGAATGGCGCAACCGCGCCCGATACCGCAACGCTGCTCAACGCCGCTCGCCTCGCCGAGCGTGGCTACGGCCTCTATTTCGGCGACGGCGGTTTTTCCGCGGCGTCTCTGGCGGACATTACCAAAGGTGCGCCGGTGCGCCCCGATGGCCTGCAGCAGCTGAGCTATCCCATTCCGCTCGTGTCCCAGGTCGAAAATGCCGGCGCGCGCCGGTTTGATCGCGAAACGTCGTGGCGCTTCCGCTACAATGCGTCGCAGCTTCCCGGTGGCGAGCTACCCTCCGCCGTCGATCTGCGCATGATGCTCGGACCGGTCGCGGGGACACGCACGTCGCTGTTCGTGACGCTCAACGATCATCTGCTGCTCACCCGCGCGCTCGGCGACACCGACGAGCGGTTCGCCAACTCGCTGGCGCTGCCGGCGGCGGACCATCTCGATCGGAACGAGCTTGAGATCACGCTGACGTCGCGGCTGGCCGACGAGACACGCTGCGGCGCGATGCGGCTGATCGCGGCCGAGATGCTCCCCGACAGCGTCCTTCGCGGCGGCGGTGAGCGCCTGGTGACGGAGGCTTCGCGGCTGCGTGCTGCACTCGGTCCGAAGGCAGCGGTTGCCTTCAGGACGGGCGAACTCAGCGCCCCGCAAGCTCATAGTGTTGCGCTGCTGCTGGCTGATCTGCACCCCGACGGGCTGACGTTCGGCGGGGCGCAACCCGTCGCCACGGTGCAGGCGATCACCGGTGACCTGGATGCGGCGATCCGTCGCGTCCAGCCGACCGGCCAACAGTGGCTGATGTACTTCCCGACGGACGAGCGCGAGGGCGCATGGGTGGTACCATTCTCTTCCCGCCCCGCGCTCGGCGATACCGATGTCGCCTTGCTGGTCACGATCAACCGGCCGGCAATTGTTCAGCCCGCTCCAGCACCCTCGCCGACCGCGTCTGCGACCGCCCGGCCCCGCGCCACAGCCGATGCTGCGCGATAATGCCTCGCCAGCGGAGTCTGATCGGAAGCGCGCAAGTTTCGGATCATCCGACAGCTTGGCCGGCGGGCTCGCCGACCCGGTGTCGCTGTTGCAGGCACCGGCGCTTCTTCTGACCTTCTCGATCCTGTCGCTCCTTCAGCTTTCAGCGTTCGAGCTAGGCTATTTCAACAGGATCTTCAGCGTCGGGGATTACGTGGCCGGGCCGCACACCGGGATCAGTGCGGTGTCGATCCGTACGTTCATGCTGTCGTTTTTCATCGCTTTCTCGATCTTCACTTCGGGCACCGCCAAGGCCCGCACCCTGTTCTGTCTTGATCTGTGCTTCCGCTTCATCCTGCTCTGCGGCATCCTCGATGCCGGCAGCATCGCGCTGTACACCTACACCGGCAGGCCATTCCCGATGGTCGCAATCCAGGTGATGGCGGGTTTCGCGGGGATGGGCGTCTTTGCCTTTGTCATCATCCGGCGCGGTGCCATGCCGTCGCCGGAGGAAGTGGTGCGTGGCACCCAGCCGCAACTGCGTGCCTTCCTACGGCTCGGCGTAACGGGAACGGTCGCACTGGTTGCGTCCACCTGGGCGGCTGTGTCTCAGATCCCGCTCTTCGACGAACTGCGCCGCCTAGCGCTGCTGGGCGGCCTTGGGCCGGGCGTCATCCTCTTTCTCCTGGTGCTCTTCGCGCAGCTTTACATCATCGGGATTGTCGAGCGCCGCCGTCGATCGCGTGAGGATTTCCGGCCGCCGCTGTCGGTCGTCATTCCCGCCTACAATGAGGAATATGTGATCGGCCACACGATCCGGTACATCGATCGTGCCGCCGCGCACTATGGCGCGCCCGTCGAGGTGATTGTCGTCGACGATGCCTCAACCGACGAGACGGTCGAGACGGTGCAAGCGGTTACCACCATCTGCCACTCGATCAGCGTCCGGATCATCACGGTCGCATCCGGTGGCAAGGCCGAGGCCCTGAACCGCGGGGTAGTTGAGGCGAGCCACGATTTCATCGTGCGGATCGATGCGGATACGCTGGTAGGCGAAGACAATCTGACCCTCGCCATGCAGAATTTCGGTGATCCTGAGGTCGGTGCGGTTGGTGGCGTGCCACTGCCTCCCGGCGGCGCGATGTTCGACGCCGGTCGGCTGATCGAGGTGATCGTCAAGCACGGCTATTACTCGCCAGCGCTTGGTGCGGCCTCGGGGCTCGTGGGCATTCCCGGCATGTTCGTCGTCTACCGCGCCGAGGCGCTTCATGCCGTCGGCACCTTCGCCAGCGGGATGAATGGCGAGGATACCGACGTGTCGCTGCGGATCGCCGAGCGCGGTTACCGTACCCTGGTCGATCAGCGCATTACCTTCGTTTCGGAAGTGCCGGCCAGCTTTGCACATTTGCGCGAACAACGGCTCCGCTGGTTCCGATCGGTCTATCATGTCAGCGCGCGCGCCCACTCGCTGATCAGCTCGCCCAACTTCAGCGTTCGCGGCAAGCTGGTGCTGCCGTACATGCTGCTGAACACCGCCCGGCGCGCGATGATGATCCCGCTGGTCGTGTTCGGTCTGCTGGAGCTTCTGGTTACCTCCGGCACGATCGCGCTGCCGCATTGGCAGGCGGTCACCGCGGTCCTGGTCGGCTCGCCGATGCTGGCAGCGACCTTCGCCATCCTGGTGAACGGGCGACCGGGCGCGCTGTTATCGTTGCCGGCGTACATCCTCTTCCGCGCACTGCGCTCCTGGTACACGCTGGAATCGACCCTCAGCATCCCGATCACCTCGACGTCGACCCGGATCCAGATCGGGCGCCAGCCTTGGCCGAAAACGCCGCCGAGGCCACGCATCACGGAGGCCGTATGAACAGGATAGCCTTGGTGGCGGTGGCCGCCTGCGTGACGATACCGCAATACGCCTGGGCACAGGACAAGCGCCTCAGTCTTGACGGACTGTTGGCTTACGGGCTCGACGTCGTGCCGCCGGACGTTGTCGATACCTCGCCCGATCAGGATCGCATCCGCGGCATGTTCGAGGGCGAGTTCGGGGTCTCCTACGACATTGGTCCAGCCGTGGTCCGAGCGTCGGCAGGTGCCCGCGTCTTCCCGTCGGAAAGCGATTACAACCGCTACCCGCTGACGATCGGTGCGCGCTTCGATGTGCCCCTGTCGAAGGATCGTCGGACTAGGCTGCGGCTGCTGCCGAGTTACGAATATGTATTCGGCAATGACGGCCGCGTGTTCGATCGGCTGCGGCTCGATGCGCAGCTCATCCACCGACACAATCCGTCGAACATCACTACCTTCCGGGTGCGCTACGGCTACCGCAATCAGACCGAGCGGCGCTTCTCGGGCTATGACCAGAGCGAATGGCTCACCGAACTCCGCCATTTCTGGCGCCCCGGCGGCGGGCCGACGCGGATCAACGCCTCGCTGCTTGGTCTTTTCGCAGACGCTGAGGCGAACCGCTTCAGCTACAACGGCTACGGTACGCTCCTGACCGCGCGCACGCCGCTCAGCGAGGGGCTGGAGGGCTATGGCCGCCTGTATCTGGTCCACCGCGACTATCGGGCGTCCTTTTCCGCGCTTTACCCCTACAAGCGCAAGGACACCCAGTTGCGGCTGACCGCGGGGCTGCAAAAGACGCTGGACGAACGGTTCAGCCTGTTCGGTGAGGCCGGCTATGCGCGCAACAACTCAAACGTGCCCACCCGCCGCTATGACGGGTTCGTCGGGCGGGTGGGCATCCTGTTCCGGCAATAGAGTGGAAGACGGCGCGGGGTGAGCCTCACCTCACCTCACCTCACGCCCGACGGCTCAGTGCTTCTGCTGTGCCAGCTTGTCGACCCAGGCGATGCCGATCGCCGAAACGATGAACACCATGTGGATGATCGTCTGCCACAGCACCGCGGTCTCGGTCACCCGCCCCGTCGGCGTGCCGATCGCGCCGGCCTCGATAAAGGTGCGCAGCAGGTGGATCGAGGAGATGCCGATGATCGCCATCGCCAGCTTCACCTTCAAGACACCCGCATTGACGTGACTCAGCCACTCCGGCTGATCCGGATGACCATTGAGCCCCAGCCGCGACACGAATGTCTCATACCCCCCGACGATCACCATCACGAGCAGGTTGGAGATCATCACCACGTCGATCAGCCCAAGAACCATCAGCATGATCTGCTGTTCGGTAAACTCCCAGCTGTGCAGCACCAGGTGCGTCAGTTCCTTCAGGAACAGGAACACATAGACGCATTGCGCCACGATCAGCCCGACATACAGCGGCAGCTGCAGCCAGCGCGAACTGAAGATCAGGAACGGCAGCGGCTTCAATCGGGGCGAGGCTGCCGGGGTGTTGAACTCACTCATTATGTATTTGCCTGTAGAACCTGTTTCTTGTCGTCAGTGCGACGGGTTGGAAATGTCGGCCCGCGTCGGTGGGGCAGCGGCGGGTCCGGTGTCCGGCACCGTCTCGCCGCGCGTCTTCCAAAGCGAATAGGCCACCCCCGCCGCGATCAGCGCGAACGTCACGCCAAGGCTGATGACCGGCGGGAATTTCGCCCCTCCCAGGAGGAAGTCGGTCACGAAGATCTTCGACCCGATGAACACCAGGATCGCGGCCAGCGCATATTTGAGATAGTGGAAGCGATGCACAAGGGCCGCCAGCGCGAAATACAGCGCGCGCAGACCCAGGATCGCCATGATGTTCGACGTATAGACGATGAACGTGTCGGTAGTGATGGCGAAGATCGCCGGCACGCTGTCCAGCGCGAACACCAGGTCGGCAAGGTTGATGACCACCAGCGCGAGGAACAGCGGCGTCGCCGCGGTCGCCAGCTTGCCCGTCCTGGTGTCCGGCACCTTGACGAAGAAATGCTGGCCGTGGAGCTGCGGCGTCACCGGGATGTGGCGCGAAATGAACCGCACCAGCGGGTTGTTGCCGACGTCGATCGAATCGTCGTTGCTGAAGAACATCTTGATGCCGGTGAGCACCAGGAACGCGGCAAAGATGTAGAGTACCCAATAGGCCTCTGACAGCAAGGCAGCGCCGCCCGCGATCATCAGGCCACGCAGGACAATGACGGCGACGATGCCCCACAATAGCGCGCGATACTGGTATTTCGCGGGGATCGCGAAATAGGAGAATATCAGGCTGATGACGAAGACGTTGTCGATCGACAGCGCCTTTTCGATGAAGAAACCGGTGTAATATTGGATACCGGCTTCCGCACCGCGCGCATACCAGATCCAGCCGCCGAACAGCAACGCAACGCCAATGTAGAACGCCGAGAGCCTGAGGCTTTCGGCAATGCCCATCTCCCGGTCTTCCTTGTGCAGAACGCCAAGGTCGAAGGCAGTAAGGGCGATGACCAACCCGAGGAAGGCCAGCCAGAACCAGGCCGGCGTCCCCAGCCAGTCAGCGAGAAAGAAGTCCATCACATCTCTCGATCAGAGGTGGTCACGATCCATCGAACCGCCGCGGCCGGGTCATCATGCCGCGGTCAGCGTCGTCCGCGTATCAGTGACGCAGACAGGATCGGCGGGCGCCGGGTAAGCCGCCGGATCGGGCCGGGCGGAGCCTGAGACGGGCGATCGGACGGGCCAGATGGATCGGATGGATCACATCTTCAGGGCGCTGCGCAGCGATGGGCAGCGATCGTCGGGGTTTCAACGCAACATTCCTCCACATGACCAACAGGGTCATCGGAGAATCCGGGGCGCAAGGAACCAGCAACGGGCCTGACCACATCGGATTTTCCGATACGGTCCGACATCACGAGAACAGTCTCGCCAGAGGGGCCCGGGCCGTAGGGAGATATTGTCCCAAACCGGCCGTGCTGTCAATTCCTTGGCTCCCCACGCGCCCTTACGAAGGGTCACGCTGAAGCGTGCCGAGCAACTTAGCAGAGAGCGACTTCAGCTCTCCGTATGACAATGTGTGGGCCGCTTGCGGATGGGAAGCTTTTGGGCGGCAGACTGGGAAATGGCGACGTACAGGTGACCACGGACGTGCGGCGAATTAGGATCGTGAGCCGACTTGCGCCTCTAGAATCGACCACAGCTTCCTGCGCCCTGTGCGGGCCAATCGCGCAGCATGGAGGTATCTACGTAGATCTGCGCCATCCCTCCCCACCTATATCAGACGTCGTTGTCTGCCCGCGCTCCAGAGCATGTCTCTGCAGTGTGGCGTGCGCGGGTCGCTCTCGATCCGTTGCAGTCCAGATGGAGACCGAGACGTGGATCACGAACGAGACAAGAGCGGCGAGCGCGTGCTGACCAATCGTCAGGGTCACCCGATCGTCAACAACCAGTCGTAGCGAACGGTCGGTGCACGCGGCCCAGCGACGCTCGAGAATTACCAGTTCCTCGAGAAAATCACGCACTTCGATCGCGAGCGCATCCCGGAGCGCGTGGTCCATGCCCGCGGCTTCGTGTGTTACGGAACGTTCGAGGCGACCGGCAAAATCGGCGACGAGCCGGCCTCCAAATACACCCGCGCGAAGCTGTTCCAGTCGGCCGGCAAGGAGACGCCGCTGGCGATCCGCTTCTCGACGGTGATCGGCGGGCGCGACTCATCGGAGGTTGCGCGCGACCCGCGCGGGTTTGCGGTCAAGCTCTATACCGAGGACGGAAACTGGGACATCGTTGGCAACAATCTGGCCGTCTTCTTCATCCGTGATGCGATCAAGTTTCCCGACGTCATCCACTCGTTGAAGCCCGATCCGGTCACCTTCCGCCAGGAGCCGAACCGCATCTTCGACTTCATGAGCCAGACGCCTGAATCGATGCACATGCTGACACATCTGTTCAGCCCGCGTGGCATTCCAGCCAATTACCGGCACATGGAGGGTTTCGGGGTCAACACCTACAAGATGGTCAACGCGGCCGGCGACACGGTGCTGGTCAAATATCATTTCCATCCGCGCTGCGGGGTCGCCTGCCTGACGGCGGAGGAAGCCGCCAAGGTGCAGGGGCAGGATCTCGGATCGGCCTCCAAGGACCTGTTCGAAGCGATCGAGCGCGGCGATTACCCGCAATGGGACATGTTCGTTCAGATCATGGACGATCACGATCATCCCGAGCTCGACTGGGATCCGCTCGACGACACGAAGACCTGGCCGGAAGATCAGTTTCCGCTGCGGCACATCGGGGTGATGACGCTGAACCGGAACGTCGAGGACCAGCATACTGAAAGCGAGCAGATCGCGATGGGCACCGGCGTGCTGGTCGACGGCCTCGACTTCTCCGACGACAAGATGCTGGTCGGGCGCACCTTCTCCTATTCGGATACGCAGCGCTATCGCGTCGGCACGAACTATCTGCAGATCCCGGTCAACCAGGCAAAGAACGCCGCCGTCGCCACCAACCTGAACGGTGGCCAGATGTCCTATCGCCGCGATCTGGCCGAGGGCCAGAACCCGCACGTCAATTTCGAGCCGTCGATCCACAACGGTCTTTCGGAGGCGGACCGCGACGAGACCAACAACCCGCCCGAGATCCACGGCCGCCTCACCCGCAGCGTCATCGAACGGCGCAATGATTATGTGCAGGCGCGCGCACGCTACAACACGATGATGGATTGGGAGCGCGACGATCTGATCACCAACATGGGCGTCCTCCTGTCGCAGTGCGAACGCGACGTGAAGGAGCGGATGCTCTGGCACGTCTTCCTGGTTCATGACGATTACGGCGCCCGCGTCGCCGACAAGCTGGGAATGAGCCTCGCCGATGTTTCCGCGCTGGAGCCGCTTCCCAAGCAGGTTCTTACCGAGGAGGATCAGCGCCGCCTCAAGTCGCTCGGCCGAAACGGTGATGCGGTCGACGCGAGTGGCTGGGGCCAGTGGACCAGTTCGGTGAAGAACCGCCAGACGTCCTCGGAGGAAGTGCTCGCCGGGATGCGGACGCCGGCGGCATTGGACGAGTACGTCAGAGCATAGCAGCGCGCTGAGAATGCCGGCCCCGAGTAATGATGCGAGGGGCCGGAGGGAGTCTTCGTTTTACTGAACCGCGGCTCACGGGTCGGCACGGAGCCGATAGCCCACGCCAAGTTCATTCGCGATGACGCTGCCGACGGGCCCTGGCGCCTCCAGCTTCTGGCGCAGGTTCCGGATGACGATCCGGAGGTATTCGACCCGCGGATCCTCCTCCGCTCCCCAACATGCGGCGAGCAGACGTTCATGGGTCACGACGCGTCCGATGTGCTTCGCCAACGCGCCCAGAACCTCGTACTCCTTGCGGGTCAGGTGAACCTCCTTGCCGTGGCGGCACACGATCCGCCGGTCGAGGTCGATGCTGAGATCGCCCCGGCTGACGATCTTCTGGATCGTCCCGGAGGATTGCTGATGACGCAGCGCGACCCTTAGGCGGGCGAGCAGTTCCTCGGTGTCGAACGGCTTCGTCACGAAATCGTCTGCGCCAAGATCGAGGGCGGCCACCTTCTCGTCGACGGCATCGCGCGCGGAGACCACAAGGATGACGAGGTCGCCATGCGCACGGAGTTGCGGAATGATGCTGAGGCCGTCGCGATCGGGCAGGCCCAGGTCGAGCAGGATCGCACCCGGATGTTCGGCCGCGACCTGACGGAGCGCGACCTTGGCATTCTCCGCCTCGACGACCTCATAGTCCGCCCGCAGCAACGTGTTGCGCAGCAGGCGGCGGATCGCCGCGTCATCATCCACCACAAGCACTTTGGCTGGCATGTCAGGAAGCACCTTCGGTCGATAGATCGCGGACGACCAGCTTGGATGGAAAGATCAGGGTGAACACGGCGCCTTTGCCGTCCGTCCGGTTCGCCGCCTCCACGCTCATGCCCATCGCGTCGGCAAACGCCTTGACGATGGCAAGGCCCAGCCCCGTTCCGCCGATCGCACGATCGGACCCTTCGAAACGGGTGAAGGTCTCGAACACCTCGCCTTCGCGTCCCGGCGGCAGGCCGGGGCCATGATCGAGCACCGCCAGCCGCAAGTCGCCGAAACGGTTGCGCCCTTCGATGACGATCTCGGTGCCCGGTTCGCCGTAGCGCCCCGCATTGTCGAGCAGGTTCAACAGGCAATGATGGAGCAGTTGCGGATCCGCGCGGACAAGCGGCAGATCGGGCGGCACCTCCAGCCGCACCTCATGCCCCTCCAGCGCGCGCCTGGCATCATGCGCGGCGCCGGTGACGGCATCGCTGAGGTCGATCGCCTCGACGTTCAGTTTCAGCGCGCCGGCCTCGACCCGCGCCATGTCCAGCAGGTTGGCGACGAAGCGGTTGAGCCGCTGCGCCTCGCCCTCGATCGTGCCGATCAGCTCGGGCGTCACGCCATGATGCAGCTCGGCCGCAGCGGCGATAACTGCGGTGAGCGGCGTGCGCAGGTCGTGGCTGACCGATGACAGCAACGCCGCGCGCAGCCGATCGCGCGTGCGAACGACGTCGAGGTCGCGCATCTCGGATTGGAGCCGCAGGCGCTCAAGCACGAGCGCCGATTGATCGATCAGGCTGCTGAGCAAGGGCAGTTGATCGGCGCGAACGGGGCTGCCTGCCCTGTCGCTGGCGACGCCCAGCACGCCCAGCACCCGGTCGCCTGCCTTCATTGGCTGAAACAGCCATTCCGATGCGGCGAGCGTGCCCGAACCCTTGCCCGCCGGGCTGCCAGTATCGAACGCCCAGCTGGCCGCCGCATTGTCCATGATGTCGAGGCGGTAGGCGGGGTCGCTGGCCGCCAGAATCTCGAGTTCCGAGCCGGTCGTGCGACCGAGCAGCACGACCTGCACATCGAGCAGGCGATGAACATCGTCGCAGATCATTTGCGCGGCGACATCGGGATCATTGACCCCCGCGATCTGGCGCACGAAGCCGGCCAGGATGGCGTTGGTGCGTGAACTGGCGGTGGCAAGATCGGCCTGTGCTCGCACGCGCGCGGTCATCTGACTGGTGGCGATCGCGATGCCGAGCAGGACAATGACGGAGATCAGGTTTTCCGGATTGCTGATCGTCAGCGTGCCGGTGGGCGGCAGGAAGAAGAAATTGTAGGCAAGGCTTGATGCGATTCCGGCGTACAGCCCGGTACGCAACCCGAAGAGGCTGGCAGCGGCCATGACGGGCAACAGGTAGAGCAGCGCCACGTTGCCGAGATCGAGGATCTGGAACAGGGCGCTGGCGAGCGCCGTGACGCCCGCCACCATCGCTGTCGTGATCGCATAGCCAGATCGCGTTCCTGCATGACCCGGACGCTTCAGGATGCGAGGGTTGGAGGGCGGTGATGTCGGCATCGGCAGGACGTGCACCGTGACATCCGGCGTATCCCGGACCAGCTTGTCGACGATCGATCCGTGGCGCAGCTCGAACCAGCGCGACCGACGCGATTTGCCGAGCACCAGCTGGGTCGCGCGCAGGTCGACAAGGACCGACTGGATGCCGCTGACGACCGTCTCGGCTGGCACGGTCGCCACCGCTCCGCCAAGCTGGGTCGCAAGCGTCATCGTCGCGGCGACGCGGGCATGCTGCTCATCAGTGAAATGAGCGGCACGCGGCGTTTCGATGAACACCGCCGTCCACGGCCCCCGCAAACCATCGGCGACGCGCTTCGCGGCGCGGACCAGCGCGTCGCATCCCGGCAGCTCGCTGATCGCCACCACGATGCGTTCGCTGCCAGCCCAGGTTCCGCCGAGGCCGAGGGCACGCACATCGTCGAGCATGCGCGCGTCGACGACCTGAGCGGCGCGGCGCAACGCCAGTTCGCGCAGCGCGGACAGGTTGGACTTGGAGAAGAAGTGACCGAGTGCGCGCGTCACCTCCGCAGGTAGATAGACCTTGCCGGCCTTCAGCCGCTCGATCAGTTCGTCGGGCGGAATGTCGACGACTTCGATCTCCGCCTGCTCCAGGATACGATCAGGCACCGTTTCGCGCACGCGGACGCGGGTGAAGCTCGCGACGATATCGTTCAGGCTTTCGACGTGCTGGATATTCACCGTCGAATAGACGTCGATACCCGCGGCGAGCAGTTCCTCCACATCCTGATACCGCTTGGGATGGCGGCCGCCCGGCGCATTGGTGTGTGCGAGCTCATCGACCAGCACCAGCCGCGGGCGACGCGCCAGGATCGCGTCGAGATCCATCTCAAGCAGCGTTCGCCCCTCATAGGGGACGCGACGGCGGGGGATGATGTCGCGGCCGCGGGTCAGCGCCTCGGTTTCGATCCGGCCGTGCGTCTCGACCACGCCGATCACCACGTCGACGCCGTCGCGCTCCCGCGCCGCGCCCTCGGACAGCATCTCATACGTCTTGCCGACGCCGGGGGCCGCACCGAGAAAGATCTTCAGCCGCCCCCGCCCCTCCTGCGCCGCCTGGCGCAGGAGGGCATCCGGATCAGGTCTGCCATCACCGGATACCGCCATCAACGCCCCATGCCGTCCAGCGCACGGTTGAGGGCGAGGACATTGACGTGCGGCTCACCGAGGATCGAGCCCTGGACGTGCGCGGTTACCACCGCGCGGACCTCCGCCTCCGGAAGACGCCGGATCCGGGCGATGCGCGGTGCCTGTGCCAGTGCGGCGGCGGGTGACAGATCCGGGTCGAGCCCCGAGCCGCTGGCGGTCATCAGATCCGCCGGCAGCGGCCCGTCGATGCCTTCGGCACGGCGCCTGGCGACGTCAGGCGTCACCCGATCGACCAGCGCCTGCGCGGCGGGACCGAGGTTCGATCCCGAGGATGCCAGCCCGTCATAGCCTTTGCCGGCCGCCGAGGGGCGTGTCTGGAAATAGCGATCCGTGGTGAATGCCTGGCCGACCACCGTGGAGCCGATCACCCGGCCAGCCGGATCGCGCACCAGACTGCCATTGGATTGGTGTGGGAACAGCAGCTGCCCGATCCCCGTCATCGCCAACGGATACGCCAGCCCCAGCACGCCCGCAAACAGGATCGTCATGACGATTGCGGGGCGAAGCGCCGAGGTAAATTCCTTGCCCATGTGAAAGCTCCCTTACGCGAGGCCGAGGCCGCCGACGACAAGATCGATGATCTTGATGCCGACGAACGGGGCAACGAGGCCGCCGAGGCCGTAGATGGCGAGGTTGCGGGCCAGCAGTGGCCCTGCGCCCACCGGCCGGTAGGTGACGCCGCGCAGCGCCAGCGGCACCAGCAGCGGAATGATGACGGCGTTGAAGATGATCGCCGAGAGGATCGCGGACTGCGGTGTTGCCAGCCCCATCACATTCAGCACGCCCAGCGCCGGGTAGAGCGCGACGAACATCGCGGGGATGATCGCGAAATATTTGGCCACGTCGTTCGCGACCGAGAAGGTCGTGAGCGCGCCGCGGGTCATCAGCAGCTGCTTGCCGAGGCCAACGACCTCGATCAGCTTGGTCGGATCGCTGTCGAGATCGACCATATTGCCCGCCTCGCGCGCCGCCTGCGTGCCGGTGTTCATCGCCACGCCGACATCGGCCTGCGCCAGCGCGGGCGCGTCATTGGTGCCGTCTCCGCACATCGCCACCAATCGGCCGCCGGTCTGCTCCTTCCGGATCAGGGCCAGCTTGTCCTCGGGGGTTGCCTGGGCAAGGAAATCGTCCACCCCGGCCTCGGCAGCGATCGCGGCGGCGGTCAGCGGATTGTCGCCGGTGATCATCACCGTGCGGATGCCCATCTGGCGCAGCTCCCCGAACCGTTCGCGGATGCCAGCCTTCACCACGTCCTTGAGGAAGATCGCTCCCAGGAGCCGTCCATCCTGCACCACCGCCAGCGGCGTGCCGCCCCCCCGGGCAATCTCGTCGGTGATGCGGCGAAGCTCGGTCGCCGCCGCCGTCTCGCCAACGCCGGGGTTGGCGCGCAACACCGAATCAACCGCCCCCTTCTGGATCAACGAGCCCCCGGCCCTGACGCCGGAAAGCCGCGTCTGGGCGGTGAACGGGATCACCTCCGCTCCATCGGGCAACGTCGTGATGGTGACGCCGAACGCCTCACGCGCCAGCATCACGATCGAGCGGCCCTCCGGCGTCTCGTCCGCCAGGCTCGCCAGGAGCGCGGCTTCGGCGAGCGCCTGCACGCTGGTGCCGCTGATCGCGCGAAACTCGCTCGCCGCCCGGTCGCCGACGGTGATCGTGCCCGTCTTGTCGAGCAGCAGCACGTCAACGTCCCCCGCCGCCTCCACCGCGCGGCCGGATTTGGCGAGCACGTTGAACCGCACCAGCCGGTCCATGCCAGCGATGCCGATCGCGGAGAGCAGCGCCGCGATCGTCGTCGGGATCAGCGTGATGAGCAATGCGACGAGCATCGCCACCGGGATCCCGCCGCCGGCATAGGAGGCGAAGCCGGGGATCGTGGCCACAGCGATGAGGAAGATGATCGTCAGCCCGACGAGCAGGATCGTCAGCGCGATCTCGTTCGGCGTCTTCTGCCGCTCCGCCCCCTCGACCAGCGCGATCATCCGATCGAGAAAGCCCTTGCCGGGCTCCACCGTCACCTTCACGCGGATCTCGTCCGAGATGACGCGCGTACCCGCGGTGACGGCTGACCGATCACCGCCCGCCTCGCGGATCACCGGCGCGCTTTCGCCCGTGATCGCGGCCTCGTTGACGCTGGCGACGCCCGCGACGACTTCGCCATCGGAGGGGATCAGGTCATTGGTCTCGACCAGCACGATATCGCCGACCTTCAGCTGGCTCGCGGGGACATCGTCATATTGACGGCCGTCGCCCTTCAGCCGCTTGGCGGTCAGTTCCGCCTTGGTCGCGCGCAAGCTGGCAGCCTGCGCCTTCCCGCGCCCTTCGGCCAGCGCCTCGGCAAAGGTGCCGAACAGCACCGTCAGCCACAGCCAGACGGCGAGCTGCGCCTTGAAGGCGACGCTGAGATCGTCGTGTCCGACGACAAGCAGGATCGTCATCAGCAGTGCGACGACCGCGGTGACGAACATCACCGGGTTACGGACGAGTTCCCTGGGATTGAGCTTCAGGAACGAAGCCTTGACCGCCGGCACGACCAGATCGGCCGTGAACAGGCTCTTGGCCGAAGTTTTTTGAGATTGGGCTTTTGCCATGGTGGCCCCCGATCAGAACAGCTGGCCGCGGATCATCGCGAGATGATCGGCGATGGGACCGAGCGCGAGGCTCGGCAGGAAGGTGAGACCGCCCAGGATCAGCACGATGCCGTCCAGCAGGCCGATCCACAGACCACCGGTGGTCGGGAACGAGCCCGCGCTTTCCGGCGTGTGCTTCTTGGCCGCAAGACCACCGGCGATCGCCAGCATCGGCACGATGACGAAGAAGCGGCCGAACCACATCGCGAGCCCAAGCAGCCCGTTGTAATAGGGCGTGTTGGCGGTCAGACCTGCGAAGGCGGAGCCATTGTTGCCCACGGCGCTGGTGAAGGCATAGAGGATCTCCGAAAAGCCGTGCGGCCCCTTGTTGAGCGGACCGGCCAGCCCTTGGGGGAGAACCGACGACAGCGAGGTGAGACCAAGGATGACGAGCGGCAGCACCGCGATCGCCAGCACAGCGAGCTTCACCTCCCGCGCCTCGATCTTCTTGCCGACATATTCCGGCGTACGGCCCACCATCAGCCCGGCGACAAAGACCGCGAGGATGGCGAAGAGCAGGAAGCCGTAGATGCCCGCACCCACGCCGCCGATCACGACCTCGCCAAGCTGCATGTTGAACAGCGGGATCATGCCGCCGAGCGCGGTAAAGCTGTCGTGCATCGCGTTTACCGCACCGCACGAGGCGGCGGTCGTGACGATGGAGAAGAGCGCGCTGGCGGCGATGCCGAAGCGAACCTCCTTGCCCTCCATGTTGCCGCCAGCGACACCTAGTTGGCGCAGGATCGGGTTGCCGGCAGCCTCCTGCCAGTAGGTGACGGTGACGCCGGCGAGGAACAGGATCACCATCGCCGACAGGATCGCCCAGCCCTGGCGCGTGTTGCCGACCGCCTTGCCGAACGTCCAGGTGAGGCCGAAGCCGATCAGGAAGATCGACAGCATCTGGACGAGGTTGGTCAGCGCGGTCGGATTTTCGAACGGATGCGCCGAATTGGCGTTGAAGAAGCCGCCACCATTGGTGCCAAGCATCTTGATCGCCTCCTGTGACGCGACCGGACCGAGCAGGATCGATTGGCGGACACCTTCCAGGGTGTTCACGTCGACCGCGCCCCCCATCGTCTGCGGCACACCCGAGGCGATCAGGAAGATCGCGTAAACGACGCAGATCGGCAGCAGCAGGTAGAGCGTGATGCGCGTGACATCGGCCCAGAAGTTGCCGATCGCCCTGGCCTCGCGCCGCGCGAAGCCGCGGAACAGCGCGAAGGCGAGCGCGATGCCGTTCGCGGCCGACAGGAAGTTGTGGATCGTGAGCCCCAGCATCTGGCTGAGGTTCGACATGGTGCTCTCGCCGCCATAGCTTTGCCAGTTGGTGTTGGCGGTGAAGCTGATAGCGGTGTTGAACGCGAGATCCGGCGACAGCCCGGCGAGACCTTGCGGATTGCCCGGCAGCACGCCCTGCAGCCGCAGCACCGCATAGGTCAGGACCAGCAGCGCGACGTTGAACAGCAGCATGTGGACGGCGTAGCGTCGCCAGCCCTGCTCCTGGTTCGGATCGATGCCCGACAGCCTGTAGAAGCCGCGCTCGACCGGGCCGAGCACGGCATGGAGCGGCGTGCGCCGCCCTTCATAGAGCGCGTGGAGCCACAGCCCCACGGGCTTGGTGAGCGCCAGCAGGATGCCGACGAACAGGAGGATCAGGAACCAGCCCTGGAATGTCATGGAGCCGCCCCTTTCAGAAGCGCTCGGGGCGGATCAGCACCGCCACGAGATAGAAAAGAAGGCCGATGGCGGTCAGCGCCGCCAGCCAGAGATCGAGCGTCATCGCGTGAACTTCCTCAACCGTTGTCGCATAGGCGGGCGTAGGCGAGGGTCAGCGCGACCAGCCCGACGATGATCGCGATCCAGAGCAGGTCCTGCATCGGTTTCCTCCAATGATCAGAAGGCTGCCGTCAGCGACACCACGACGGTGCCGCCGGCGATGTTGCCGGTGCCGTCCTGGCCTTTGCTGAAGCTGGGACGGAGGTAGGCAGCCTCGCGGTTGGAGATGTCGGTGTCGACGTAGCTGACGTTGAAGGTCAGGTTCTTCCACGTGGCATCGGCGCCCAGCGACCAGTCCCAGTACCGCCCGGTAGGCGAAACCGCGGTCGCATTCGGACCCAGGCCGCTCTGACCCCAGCTGCGCCCGATATGCGCCTTGGCGGTGATCGGCGTGCCAGCCAGCGGCAGCGCACCGTCACCCCACAGATAGAAGTTGTCGTCCTTTGCACCGGGATTGTTGTAGACCCCGTCCGCAGCATCAGTGCCCGTATTGTACCATTTGCCGAGCGCCTGTTGCTTTGGCGCATAGGCGACGCCCGCCGTCAGCGTGGCGGCACCGGCGGTACCGGTCAGCTTGATGTAGGGCTCGGCAAAGTCGGTCTTGTCCGCGCCGCCTGGGTACATGTACCACGTCAGTCCGACGTCGAGGGTAACGTTGTCGGCAAGCGTCGCCTTGTACCCCCCGATCAGGTCGAGTTCCATGTTGGCGCCGCCGAACGTGCCCCAGCCCGCCAGGTTCGACGCCCAGGTGCCCACATAGAAACCGCTGTCGTGCGCGACGGTGATGCCGCCCTGGACGGCCATTTCCTGATCGGATTGCGATACACCGCGGAAGCGGTAGTCGGACGTGACCGACACCGAGCCGCTGACGGTGATCGCGGGCGGTGGAGCGGTGTCGGCTGCGGCTCCTGCCTTGTCATTGGCCGTGGACTGCGCCTGCGCCGCCAACGGCAGCGCCGATAGGCAGGCGGTTGCGGCAATGAAATGGACCTTCATTATGCACCCCTTCGAGCGGCCTTCCGTCGGATGACGGCGCCTTCAGGGACGTGCGATTAGGCGCACGTTGCGTATGAATTCGAGAGCGATTCCCGCAATTCACATAGTGTTCGCATATAGATGTCGTTTTTAGAGCTGCCGGCACTCGCGGCAGTGAAGTGATCCTAGGTCAGGATCTGGTGATGTGAGTGTCGCGATCTGATTCAGGCTCCGCCAGGAGACCGGAATGGGCGACCTGTTTTGGCTAACGGGTGAGAAGATCGAGCGACTGCGACCCTTCTTTCCCAAGAGCCACGGCAAGTCTCGGGTGGATGAACGACGCGTGTTGAGCGGCGTCGTCGTCGTCAACCGCAAGTGGGCTGCGCTGACGAGGTGGGGCGAGCGCGGCGTGTTCACGCAAATGATGCAGGGGCTGGCTGCAGTGGGTGCCGAGCTGACGTGCTCCCCAGAAACTCCGCCAGTTTGAGCTAGAGTTCGCCTTCGTGAGGAGATGGACGTGAAGAAGAGCAGGTTCAGCGAGGAGCAGATCATGGCGGTGCTGCGCGAGCAGGAGGGCGGGATGAAGACCGCCGATGTGTGCCGGAAGCATGGCATCAGCAGCGCGACGCTCTACCCGTGGAAGGCAAAGTATGGCGGCATGGACGTGTCGCAGGCGCGAAAGCTGAAGGTGCTTGAAGACGAGAACACCCGGCTGAAGCGGCTGCTGGCGGATGCCATGCTCGATAACGCCGTGCTCAAGGAGGCGGCAGCAAAAAGCTGGTGAAGCCTGCCGCTCGCCGAAGGGCTGTCGAGGAGGCTCGGCAGCGCTTCGGCATCAGCGAGCGTCGGGCATGCTCCATCTTCAGCGTGGATAGGCCGTCGGTGCGCTACGCGCCCCGGCGTAGTGATGATGGCGACCTGCGGTCGCGGTTGCGGGAGATCGCGGCCGAGCGTCGTCGCTTCGGCTACCGGCGGCTGGGGGTCATGTTGGCTCGCGAGGGGCTGGTCATGAACCACAAGAAGCTGCTGCGGCTGTACCGCGAGGAGAACCTGCGTGTCAGGCGTCGACGTGGCCGCAAGCGGGCGATGGGCACGCGAGCCCCCATGGCGCTGCCGCAAGGACCGAACCAGCGGTGGAGCGTCGACTTCGTCAGCGACACGCTGATTAGCGGCCGACGCATCCGCATCCTGGCGGTGGTCGACGACTTCACGCGCGAGTGCCTGGCGCTGGTGGTTGACACCTCATTGTCGAGCGCGCGTGTCGCTCGCGAGCTCGACGCCATCATCGCCGCTAGGGGCAGACCGCCGCTGATGATCGTCAGCGACAACGGCACCGAGCTGACCAGCCTGGCGATCCTGAGATGGACGCAGGAGCGGCCTGTCGAGTGGCACTATATCGCGCCCGGCAAGCCGCAGCAGAACGGCTATGTCGAGAGCTTCAACGGCCGCCTGCGCGACGAATGCCTCAACGAGACGCTGTTTGTGTCGCTCGGCCACGCCCGCTCCGTGCTGCGGCTCTGGCGCGACGATTACAACCACGCGCGACCCCACAGCGGAGTAGGCGGGCTGACGCCCGCCGACGCTGCCGGGCGGGTTGTGCAACACCGCCTCGACGGGCACCATACCAACCCCGGACTCCTGTTATGACTGGAGGAGCTTTGGGGAGCACGTCACCAATGCGAGCGGGATTGATAATCGCCGACCTTGAAAAACGACGAAGATTTTGGCGGTTTGTTCGACGAACCAGTCTAGCGGCTCTGAGTCGATTGTTGACCCGCACCTTCTGCCGAAGAAGCATCGAAGATCGTGGCTGCGACGCTACCAAGCCTAGCCGCGCATGTTGGCGAGACATGGCTGTCGGGTAGCCGTCCAAACGGCGTCTTGCTCACGCTTTACCCCGAATGCTCCAGCACGGAGGATTCGATGAAGCAGATGTACGAGCAACCGGTTGAGGCGCACGGTCACGCTTCGATCGGCCACAACAGCAACGGCAGCGATGCGGCAAGTAGCGTAACTCAGGGCAAGAGCGTCAAAGCACTGCCGCCCGAACACATAGCGATCTTGCCAGCGATCGTCGGCTCGGTGGAGGAAGCCATCGCGAGCGATCTCACCGAAGAGGTCGAAATCCTGAAGACGGACGGGCAGCGCCTCCCCGTGATCGTGAGACCTCTGCCGGGCGGCCAGTACGAGGCCGTCGTTCGGGCGGGACTGGTGGCGGTGATACTTGAGCACAACCGGCGCTACCCGGACGACGTGCGCGATGTCGCAGTTCAAGTCTCGCCGCTGAGCGATGAGGACGCGTTTCGGCACGCAGCGAACGAAATCGCGCCGGCGAGTGAGGCAAGCAGTTACGCGCGCGGCTGGTTCTTCAACGCCGCGCTCGATCATTACCGGACCGCTGAAGAAGTCGCGCACGTCTGCCGTGTCAGCAAGGCAGCAGTGAGCAAGAACCTCGACGTGTACCGCGCCGTCGCCGTCCTTGGCGACAAGATCCTGGTCAAGCGCGACGTTTCACAACGCGCGGCTAGCTGGCTCATGGGCGTAATCGGTCGCGTAGGCGACGGGTCGGACGCACCCAGCGAGGATCAGCGCACCACCGTGTTGCATGCACTCGAACAGATGCCGCCGGGCTCCGCCACGAAGGTTTTCGCGGGCCTGCGCGCGAGCGTGAAGACGAGCAAGCCGAGGCGCAATGAAGCCCTCCTCAAGCACAAGGGGGTGTGCATCGGAACGCTGCGGCCGACATCGCATGGGGGCGTTCGCATCGACCTGCCCAATGCGGACGACGTGCCGGCCAACGACCTGGCAACCATCATCCAGGAAGCATTGGCGGCTTTGCGACGGGTTACGCTGAGCTGACGCGTTGGCGGGCGGTTTCTCATGCGAAACCGCCCCACATCCCCAGCCAGCATGAACCAGGTCCAGGCAGATAGAGAAGGGTAAAGTTATGGGGCGCGCGATAATGAGTTCTGTTTTTTCCGCAGGTGCGGACAGAACGACATGGCCCCATAATCTTTGCGTAGAACACCGGTGACGAACAAGACGTCCTGGAAAGTGCGGGGTCGAGAAGCCAGCCGCCGCGACGTTGCCGAGGTGCTGGCACTCGGCCGTCAGCACAAGAAGCGTGTCGCTGACGCTGACCGGGAAGCGCGCGAGCGCGATCAGGCCGCGCGTGCGGTGGGCGCAGCGCTGCGGCGTGCGGGCAGGGAAAACGACCATGCAATCACCTGCCGGCCTGCGGCTGTGCGTGGCAGCCGCAAGGGCACCACGCGCATGCGTGGGTTCGAGCTCAGGCTCAACCTGCTTGTACCCAAGCGATCCTACGTCGGCAGCAACGGCTTCTCGTCATTCCACCTGAAGTTCGCCCCGCGGGGACGAGGCAGCCATCGCCGCGCCAAGGATCGGCCATACCGCCAGGGGGAGGCGGTGGTGTCCGTACGTTACATCTTGCGCGATGCAGCGCGTGAAATCGAAGGCGGCGGTGTCGTCAGCAACATCGCTCGCGCTCCCGACACGATCGCATCCTTCTTTGCCGCACTTGAAGAACTCGAGCTCGCAGGTCGTGCCAACGGCAACGTCTATACCGGCATCATCGTGTCGCTGCCGCATGAGCTTGATGGATCGGGCCGCGAAGCATTGCTGCGCGACATCTGCCGGCCTGTCGCCGATCTCGGTTTGCCTTACGTCGGCGTGCTTCACGCGCCTGACCCGGAAGGCAGCTCGCTGAATTTCCATGCGCACGTCATGTTCAGCTGGCGGCCGTTCGCCGTGCTCCCCGACGGCTTCTCCTTCGCTTCGGCTACGCTGGGATCGCTCAATCAGAGAGACTTCGTGTCCGACTTTCGCGAACGCGCGGCTGCCGCGATGAACACGGCGATGACCGCGGCCGGGCACCCGCGCCGCTTTGCGGCAAAGCAGCGTGACCGCAAGGACGCCGACGTGTCGCAGGACAAGCACAAGGCGGGGCGCAAACATGCCGATCGTCGTCGCGAGAACATCGCGCTTGGCAGGGCTGAGAAAGGCTGGGTGGACGAGCGATTGGGCGTGCTGGCCAAGGCGCGCAATGTCGCCCAGGACGTACTGCTGCTCGACGTAGTCGATCGCAGCGGCACCCTCGCGGCACTCGATCAACGCGAGATCGATGTGCTGCGTCAAAAGCGTCGTCGCATTGAAACGGCTTCGCGGCAGACACCGCAGGTCGGGATGACACCGTCGCCAGTTTCCCATGAGAAACCTGCCGTACCTGCCATACAATATAGCGTGAATACCGTTCAACGCTCGCCACAAATGCGCCTGCCAGGAGAGCAACAGACCCAAGCACCTGCACAGGCGGTGGTGGCACCGTCCATCACAAGGCGGGCGATCAGGCGTGCCGGCGACGCGTGGCGGGCCAAGCAGTTCGCGGCCCAGCCAAGCGGCAGCCTTATGCCACCCATTTCATTGGCGAGGGCCCCCACAATCTCCGACTTGCCAGGACTGAGTAAAGCTGGAGCATTACGCGACGCCCGCATCCCCGGCGTGATCTTGCGTGGTGATAGGCCAGGCAAAACAGTCTCGGCCATTGCGCCGATGGTCGATCCGATCGTCAAGGCTACTGTCGCCGACCTGCCCGCTGAGGGTATCAAGACAACGCCATCCCCACCCCACCCTCTGAAGGTGTCATCAACGGCGCCGAAGCCTGAGCAGGAATACGTCAGTGAGAAAGGAACTGCTTCGTCGTTTCATGTGAAGGCCGAAGAGGTTGATGCGATCCTGGCGGCTCTCAGCGCCATGTCGTTTCTGCCGTTACGCCCTGTCCCAACCGATGAAAGCCACAACAGGGTTCGATCTTTCGACCTCATCCTTGAAGATGCGCGCCCAGAAGACAGGGACGTCTTGCGGCAGGCTGCAGCGCTCGATGATGAGCGCCTTACCTTGCTTTATCGCCAGCGGTGGATGGCGATGCTGGAGCGCGTTCGCGCGTTACTCATGAAGCGACCCGCAAGGCCTCCAACCACTTTGACCAGTGCCCTGGGGCGCGGCGACGTGCGCGCGGCCTCGGCGCTGCGGGCCGAAGGCTGGGACACGCGACTGGTCGCGGCCGTCAGGGCGGCAGGCGGGAGTCGTGAATTCGGAGCGATCGTCAAAGAGAGTGAGGCCTATTGGAATAAGCGCGCGCTCACGCGCCGCACGGCGGCTCGGACGAGCGGCAGCCACGCAGCGCTGCGCGCAGAAGTGAAACGCAGGTCAGTCCAGCATCAGGCGACAGACGAACATCAGGCAGCAGACGAGCAAACCTCGGACACGGACCTCGATATACTGGCTGCTTACATGCAGGGCCGCGGTCTAGGTCGTTGACGCTTGGGTCCCACCGTGCCGCACGGCTGGGAAGGCAAGATGCACGGCGAGGATCCCGATCATCGCAATGTGTCGCCTTGTGACTTGGAGTCCAGTCCAGAGGGTCGGTGGCAAACATGCTGTCGCCCTCAGGCATCTCCGAGCGTTCAGATTCCCGCTGGGAGGCGGCCGGCCTTGAACGAAGGCGCGCCTTCCACTGACTGCTGAACGTGGCCAACGGCCGCGGCGCCGATCCATGACGTGCACGGCGTGACGAGCCGCCGCGTGAAAGGGCGGCGGGTCAGACCACGCCGCCCATGAGAATGATGAAGGTGGTGATCTAGAGCTCACGAGCGAGAAGAAATCGCGAAGAGCTTGTTTCGCGTCAGCCGACGCGAGACCACCAAGTCTCAAGGCCTCTTTATGACCATCGACATTCTGCCAACGCGCGACCTGGAATCGGCTGTACTCGGCTACCTGCTCTACAGCCTCAGCGTGCTCGACACTTATGCCTACGCCCGCGAAGCGGCACTCCCTGATGCGACGATCTTCGTCGAGGCTCGGGGTGCCGTGCTGGCTGCGACGGTCGCACCTGCCCCCTTGTTCCGTGACGCGGTGACGGCACTGGCGGCCGACTTGCGCTATGATGTGGTGCTCGTACGGGTCGCCGGGGTCGATGTGGATTTTGTCCGCACGAGCATCGACCTGACGCTTGGGTTGCTGCCTGGCGCAGCGCCGTGGTCGATGCGCGCACTGGAGCCGTGGGTGTCGCGCGATGGCGCGTTGTGGCTGGTCCCGCAAACATTCGGGCCGGTCGTTTCTGTCAGCGCCGATGGCTTCGTGCTGGAACTCGTACCGCCCTACAAAACGATGGCGCAGCGCACAGCCGGTGTGTTGCGCGCGGCAGGCGAACTCGCCGGCCTCATGCTTGCGATGAGCGAAGCGCGGAAAGACCAGGCCTTTTTTTGTGAATAAAGGTCACGTTCGACATGAGAACCAGCCGCACACGCACCTCAACCTGCTCGGTGAGCCCCCAGGTACAAAGGGCCCGCGGTGTCTCACCGGCACCCTGCGGCCGATGCATCAGGGCTGTCACAATAGCGCCGCGGCCTTCGTGCGCACCAAGCTCAACCCGGTTGCCGGCTCGGCACCTGACGACTGGACTATTCGGGCACACCGCGCGGAGGTGATCCTGCCGCGGCACGCCGACGACAGTTTGGCCGACCCGAGAACCTTGTTCAACGCTATTGACACCGAGCACCCGGACCGGGGCGCGGCGCTGCTCGCTTATATTACGCTCACCTGGCAGCCCGAGCGGTTGCATCTGCAATGGGCGGTAGGCAGGCAACTCGCGATTGAGTTGGCTGACGCCCACGATGTGGCGTTGTTGCTCGTCCAGCACGTGCCTGGCCAGGCCGGACGCGGCAACGACCCGCATCTTCATCTGGCAATTGCAGGACCGCGGCGCATTAAACGATGGTCCGGCTTTGGCAGCTACGTGACGCCCCTGATGGGCGATCGCATGTGGGCGATGATCCGATCGAAATTCCATGCCCTGTTGGCGCCAGCGGACAAGCCCGGCTCCTGAGCGCGCTGCTCATCAAGCGGATCTACTTCATCTGACGCTCGCTCGGGGAACGGAGCACGCGCCAGAGACCTGCAGGTGGCGCGTCGCCGACCGCTACCAACATTACCAAGGGATATCTATCATGACACATGAACCTGCGACCCGGCGGGCCGCCGCGGCGCGCGCGCTCAAACTGTCGCTTGCGGTCGCGCGACAGGCCGGCTGGCGATTTGAGATCGCCGGACCAGCACTATCTATGCCCTTTGCCGGGTATCTCTACGTCGACAGTGCGCGATTGCTGCTCGTACCCACTGCGGCCGGGCTTACCGACGCCGTACGGCTCGTCGAGGCGGCAGTACGGGAGGCGCGCTCCCACGCGCTGATCGTCAGCACCGCTGATTCTGAGCCGGCCTTTGCGCTGGGCCTTTGGGAAAGAGCGGATACCCGCTGGCATGTGCCAGTCACTCCCTGGCTCGGCGCTGACGGCAAGCTGTGGATGGTGACTAGGCCTCTCTCCACCGCCGCGCCGGAAGTCGCAGGTACCAGCTTCCCGCTTGAACCCAACCCCGCACGAGGCCTCGCTGCACCTTGGCACACCGAAGACGAGCGGCGGGCCGGCGAGCGGCGCGCGACCACTTGGCAGGACGCACTCAGATGACCGGGCGTCCGACGCGCGGGCTGAGCAGTCGAGCAGAAGCAGGAGGATCAGCGAGCCCGCGTTCCATATGGTTGCAAAAAGAACACTTAATAAACTTTAAAGGAACGGACCAAGAATAAGCGAATGACGAGTTCGCAAATGCAGCTGCATAATAGCTTCAACAAACAGAGAGATCGGAAACAGAGATGGGATTTAAGGTCAGGAAGCCGGTGATCGCCGGACACGCGGCTCGGGGTTGGGTTTTCACCGGCGACGGTACGCGTCCCTGGGGCATGGACGATCCCGAGATCGGTGTGCACGAACTGACGCCGAACGTGGTTATCCTCAGCGACCCGATCGGCAATTGCCACGAGAACATGCGGGATCTGTTCCGCACGTTCCGTCTCAGGAGTTGCCGTTGCGATCGGCAGACCGATCAGCTCGATCAGCTCCAGCGCGGCTTGCGTGCACTCGACATCGGGATGCACCGTACGGACCAGGTCTTCATGGCCGACGACATCTTCGACGGGAGCCGGTCGTACCTCGAGGAATACCTCTACCTTCTCGAGCTTCAGGGATTTGCCACCTGCGCCGGTGAGACGATCGCGGACGTGAAGCTGTCAAAGGAGGGTCGCGCGGTGCTGCACATGCTCGACATTACTGCGCCCGGCAGCAACATCGACACCTCACCTCACGCGATCATTCGCATGCGTCGCGAAAATCTGGTTCCGACGCGCTGACGTCGGCTTCTCGACTGGATCGGTCGGGCAACGACGATCCTTGAATGATGTGTGCGCGAGCGGATGCGAGGATGAGCACAACCATCATCGCCCCTTATTCGCGGCACATCGATTGGCAAGACGTGGAAAGCAGATGCGGCGGATCGACAAAACGCTGGTGCGTCGGAAGCGTGATCAAAGGACATGACGGATGAGGATGGATCACTATTTCGCCGAGAATATATCGGCGCCAGCGGATCTTCGGGAACTTGATGAACATATCCGTCGAGAGGTGGCGAGCATCCGTTCGTCTCGCATATCGCGCGTCCAACGCCGCGATCTGCTGCTGCAAGGGGCAGCGCTCCCTGCGCGTGCCTTGGATCTCACAATTTCTGGGAGCGTACCGGCGATGCCACCCGGAGCGCGGTCCTTCGCGGCCATTGCCACCCGCCTGCGGCACCTCATCATGCCCGAGGGACAAGGGGACGCCCGCGTTGCGTTCGTCGAAGCGCTCATGATTGACAATCCGGAGGATACCGCCGCGCGCCTGATGAACTTACAGCAGGACTGCCCGGAAGCTGTGACCGCCCTGCTCGAACTTCGTATCGGCGACGCGTACCGGGAGATGCGTAATAATCCGCAATGGTGTCAACGCCCTCGGGAGTGCCGGGAAATCGTCACCGCCATGTGTCACATCCGCCTTGCCTACTGGCTTCGCAGCATCGCGATGGAAGGCGCGGCGAGCCTTCACCGCCCGTACGGCTGGGCACCGCTTGACACCGCTGATGCGGACGATGCCGTACGCTACGGCCCCGTCTACAAACGGTTCGGTCGGGAACTGGATCGCGTGGCGGCCGTCGTAGAACTCTATAAAAGCGGCCAGGCCGTATCAATCAAGAAGCTTCTGTCATGGAACGGCGATCGGGAGGCATCGGCAAGGCAGTGGAACAACATCTGCTTGCGTGCGCATGTTCATGAGCAGGAGTGGAGGCGCGTCCATGGCGACGATCTGGAAAATGTGCTTCGGACTTCGATCGCGCGCGCCACAGCCCGATATGCCGATATGAAGGCGCGCGCGCGCTGGCAGCGGCCGACTAACAAAACCGGTAACATGCGCGTGGCGAACCTGAGCGGTGTCGCGCCGCAAGAGCTTTTGTTCCACGCCGCCCGCCAGGTCGTAGCGTGGACGACCGTGCCGAAAAACATCGATGAGCTTGTCACCTGGGTCATGACGGCACCCCGTTTCCGGGAGCGGTGTCCGCTACCGGATTTCGGGAGGGATCAGGCTGAAAACGCAGAGAGAACGTATATCACGCTGCGCTTCGCTTTTATCGATGATGATAATATGTTGCCCATGAGTTTGCGAAAGTTCACCAGATCGGACGGATCGAGCGTCGAAATGCGCTCGCAGGCTGATGCGCTGCGAGAGCGAGGACGGCGCTTCACGTTCGATGAACTGATGACCGCACTGCCCGACAAGCCACGGTTAGAGGTCGCGCGCAAGAGCGAGACGCGCACGCATCAACGCGTGGCCGATCTCACCCCTCCGATGCGCATGGTGCTTTCGAGGCATCTTGCCTGGTTGCAGGATGGATTGACCTGAGCTCGCTGGTCGGGGGGTAGCCCACCAAAGGCACCCGCGCAGATCGGCCAAGGTGTTGGCATGACCAAAACCCAAACCATTGCCGACCAGTTGCGAGTGGCAGCTGCACTGTGCTTTGCCGGCCTTGGCGAAGCGGAGAAACGCGCGACTGCGCGCTCCGCCGACCTGGATCAGCTCATCCATGATACCGAGGCGCGCGACCATCGCCGCGCGGCGTTCAACGAACGTGACGCCGCCTGTTACAGGCTCGGCGCGGCCTTCGAGCCGAGTGACGGACTTGCGCTTGATCCGGTGACGCTCACCGGCTTCCTCGCACTGAACGAAGTTGGATTGCTGCTCCTTGTCCGGAGCGCACTTGCCAGCCCGGGCGGCAGCTTGGTCGATGCATTGGCCGCGCTGTTCCGCTCGACCGCAGGCCGCGAGATCCGCGACTATGGCACCTGGGTGCGCTGGCAGTGGTTGCGCGAGCTGTACCTCGAAGAAACCGAGCGCTTCCTGGCCACGCCGAAAGGTTCTGATCCGAAGGCACGATGGCGCGGTGATCCGCCGACACACGCGCAAACCTATCTTGTGGCGCAGATCTGCCTCGACCTGCAGCTGGCGTACCGAACCTTTCCCACCAAGGGCGAAGCGTTCGAGTGGATCCTCGAGCGCGGCAATCCACGTTTCAACCATGAGCCTCGGCGGCCGAGCCTGGACGCGCTCGCGGAGATGGTCGCGTGATCGCGGTCGAAGATTATGCCGCCCAGACCATCGCGATTGCGGAACGTGGGGCCGAGCTGGAGCGACAACTTGCGCGCTACAATGCCTATTCGTCGCGATTCATGGATGTGCGCGCCGCGATTGATCGGTCGCACGCCAGCAGTTCACCAGCGGGCGAACAGCTGATGCAGCTTCACCGGCTGGCGAGCGCGCTGGAGCAAATCGAGCGGGAACTCGTCAGCGCTGCGGAGCATCTGCACGCCGCTGCACACGCGAGTGCGTGCGATGGCTGAAGACCAGGGCTGGCGGGATGTGCTTTGCCTTGAAGCAGCCGAGACGGAGAATGAAAGTTGGCAAGAAGGATTGAGCGCGCTCGTCCGCTTGGTGGCTCGTCAGGCGGCCCGAGAACATGTCCGCAAGTTGCGGAACACGAACGAACTGGAGCGTTGACCGCCAATGCTGATGAAGACCTGTCCTCGCATCGCTCTATATGGTCGTCATTCCACGGCCATGCAGACGGCCACGTCGAGTGCTGATCAGGCCGCGTCGTGCATGAAGCTCGTCGACTACCTCGGCGGTACTGTGGTTGAAACCTATCTCGATCCTGAACAGTCGGGCTATCGCCGGGACAGGCCCGCCCTCAAGCGGCTCCTCCTCGACGTCGAAGCGGGCATGATCGACACGATCGTCTGCGATTCGCTCGATCGCCTGGCGCGAGATGCCGAGGACGTGGCGTTCCTCGGCAAGAAGCTGGTCTACCATCGTGTGGCGCTGCACACGGTGTCCGAAGGTTATGTCGACGAGATCAAGTTTGCCGTGGCCGGGCTGCTTGACGCGATCTTACTCAAGAACCTAGTCGACAAGACTGTGCGCGGCATGGAGGCGGCGGTGCTCGCAGGCCGCTTTGCCGGCGGGCGCGCCTATGGCTACAAGCGGGTCATCAGACTGGATGCACGTGAAGAGGTCATCCGCGGCTTGCTCGATATCGACGAGCAGCATGCTACAATCGTGCGCCGCATCTTTCTCGAGTTCGCCGCGGGCGCTTCCTCGATCCAGATCGCCACCCGTCTCAATGCGGAGGGCATCCTGGGTCCACGCGGCGGTCAATGGAATGCCTCCACCATTCGGGGTGATCCGAAGAAGGGCACCGGCATCCTCAACAACGCGCTGTACGTTGGTCGGCTGATCTGGGGGCGGCGCCAGTGGCGACGTAATCCCGACAGCGAAAAGCGCGAGCGCCGTTACCGGCTGCGAGATTGCTCGGAGTGGGTCGAGGTAGCCGTGCCGGATCTCCGGATCGTGACTGATGAGGTGTGGACATCCGTACAACAGCAGATCGAACAGCGCCGGCGCCCTGATGAACAGGTCCCAGTCGGCCGACAGAATCGCAAGAAGCACCTGCTTTCGGGACTTATCCGCTGCAGCAGCTGCGGCTCCGGGTATACGATCTCCGGCAAGGACTATTACCGCTGCGCCGGCCATAAGGAGCGTGGTACCTGCTCCAATAAGGTGTCGGTCCGCAAGGGTCCGCTCGAGGCAGCGAGCCTTGCTATTCTCCAGCATAGCCTGCTGACTGAAGATCACGCGCGCCTGTTCGTGGAGGAGTTTGGGCGGGAGATGGCCCGGATCACTGCGAGCACCTTGCAGCAGGACCAGGCGACGAGCGATCGCCTGAGCGCCGTCGTACGCGAGATCGACAATCTGGCCGCGAACATGCTGACCGGCGTGCTCAGTCCCACGCTGGCCAAGCTCCTGTCGGATCGGGAAGCCGAAAAGCAGCGTTGGGAGGCCAAGCTCGCCGAACAGGCAATCAATGCGCCCACCGCCACCATGCTGCCGCACCCGACACTGCTGCGCCTGTTTGAAGAGAAGGTCGGACAGCTCCGCGAAACGCTGAACGACGAGACCGCCCGCGGCGAAGCCGCGGAGATCCTGTCGACGCTCATCGAGAGCGTGACGATCTACCCCGCAGGACCGCACGGCCCCGAAGCGGAGGTGGTCGCCAGGGTATCCGACCTTCTGATCTGGGCCACAAACGACAACGCCGCCCCGGGGGGCGGCGTATCGAGTTCTGTGGCGGTGGTTGCGGGGACAGGATTTGAACCTGTGACCTTCAGGTTATGAGCCTGACGAGCTACCGGGCTGCTCCACCCCGCGACACTGTGTTTTTGTCCGTTTTGGAAACACGAACGCCCCCGTGATTAGCG
>JAESGB010000078.1_pt1 | contig 86879 bp, 74 predicted proteins | sample 9266211 | NCBI WGS metagenome assembly JAESGB01 (sample SAMN14514844, study PRJNA621659) | algae metagenome | isolation source: Goleter apudmare HA4340-LM2 and co-occurring heterotrophs from cave wall... | place: USA: Maniniholo cave, Kauai, Hawaii | collected 2009-07-28 | reverse complement strand
ATTACTATTTGTTGGGTCTCTGGTGGCTATGCTTTTTTCTGCTCGTCACTATAAACAGGATTAATCATTCATTTATTCGCGAGTCTCACTCGCGAACTATTTTCTTTTTGTCCAAAGTCCAATACTTACCAACTTTCGCTAAATTGGAAAGAGGTAGACTTAAGGGAATTTTTCATGTCAGCACAATTGTTACTGGTAGATGACGAACCGGGACTGCGGGAAGCCGTCAAAGACTATTTACAAGAAAGCGGTTTCAGCGTTCAAGTTGCCAGTAACGCCCGTGAAGGCTGGGATCTGATGCAGCAAAATACACCTGACTTAGTGATTTCTGACATTATGATGCCCCAGGTGGATGGCTATCAGTTTCTTAAGCAACTTCGAGAAGATCCCCGGTTTCAAGCACTCCCGGTAGTATTTTTAACTGCTAAAGGCATGACAGGCGATCGCATTCAAGGCTATCAAGCTGGTGTGGATGCCTATCTACCAAAGCCTTTTGATCCAGATGAGTTAATTGCGATCGTGGAAAACTTACTTACTCGTCGCACAGCCAAGCCCCAAGTTACGAGTGAAGAGGGCGAAACCCTAGATATTGCTGAACTAGCTAATCAAATTGCCCAAATTAAGGCACTATTAACACAGAGAAATGCAATTTCTCAATCACCAGCACCTTTTAAAATTGACTTGACCCCCAGAGAACAAAGTGTTTTGAACTTGGTGGCAGAGGGGTTGATGAACAAAGAGATTGCTCGTCGCTTAGAAACTAGTGTCCGTAATGTAGAAAAGTACGTCAGCCGTTTGTTTAGTAAAACTGGTACAAATAGCCGCACGGAGTTAGTGCGTTTTGCCCTAGAACATGGTCTTGCTAAATAAAGCCTCTCTGTGGTGCGCGTTATATTCCAATACAGTTCAGTTAGGCTAGAGATGCAATGTTTACTAGGGAATATCAGTAAAATTATTTGATGAACTGAAAGATTATGCGCCTTACCTACAATTTTTCTGAAATAAACCGTATTGCGTTAAATTCCACAGTCAAGGGCAATAAGACTTGTAAATAAAAATAATACATAATACCCCATGACTCTGAATGCAGGGGAATAAGGATAGGAAAAACAGGAAAAAATGTCTCTATTTCCTTATCCCTGCGGAGAATCTGCAAAGGAGAAGCAATTCTCAAGTTTAGAAGTGTTTGAGTTGTGGCAACCAGAACAGAGACCGTTGTTAGCGAATGCCTTTGACAGTTTTAAGTAAAACCCTGGTGAGAAATGTACCCTGAAATTCAAATCTTTAAAAGACTGTAACCTGCCCTGGTAGTAAGGCAAAATGTATTAGTAGGCACCCATTATGTCCGTAGTGCAAAGGGTGAGGGCTACTGTAGACGCTATCTTCGGCTTCTCGGAGACTAAGGTCAGATGCAAGCCTGAGGGTGAGGTTACACAAGCCAACTCAATGTTAAAGCAAATAGGCACACGGGCAAACTTAAAAAAATTCACCAGACGATTACCAATTCACGATCTGCCACTACTCAAAAGTATACAAAATTAATTATTGACTATTATCTGCGAAATTACGTAAGCGCATCAGTTGACGTCGCATTTGTGGCGAGGCTTTGAACTCAGATACTTCTTGGGCTTTCACAGACGCCTGGAGCGTCTCTAGAAACTCATCAGAGCCTTCTGCCAAGGCATCTAGTAGCACCTGTAATAGTTGTTCACGATCGCCCAATAAACTCTTTTCCTCAATCAACCGGAATTTGAGATGTATTTCGCACTCATAAACACCTACTTCGATATTATTTATTTGGCGGGGTAAGGCTTTGGAGTTCATAGTTTTGAGGATTCCTTTACTTGGTGGTCACGAGGGTGAGGAGTTAAATCTCCGGCAAAAATTCTTTATATTTTTTTTGAATCCAAAGTGTTTGAATTAAGAACTTTTCTTCATCCATCACATTTGTATTCCATTTCACTCTCCTGTGTGTTTTTTTTAGTTAAATTTTCACTGTCTAGATTTTGATGTTCCTGCACTAGAGGTAGTTTAGGTAAGCCATAACTATTATTCAGTTTTTAAGATTCTATACAATAAAGTTTCTGTAAGAAGTTGTTCGAGCTTTTTAAAGGTTTTTACATCAACTTTATCTTAACGTCAATAACAGTTCGAGTTTTTACTGAAGTTATGGTAATTTTACGTAAGTAAAAACTCTGGAATTAATTCCTTTAATGAAAGCCAGACTTAGGTAGGGCATAATTACGTAAATTTACGTGATGTGCGTTTTTTTCAACCTGCAATTTAGGGATATTGATCAGCAAAGTTATTAAATCCTGAATTTTTATTCTCAACAAAATAAACTTCTGGCAGAATTTGGGCAAGGGAAACCCCACTGAGAAGGGTATAGCATGGCTTCCTGTAGTTTAGGGTAATAGGGATCAAGGGCAAGAGTGGAATCTTCCTTTTTCCTATACTGCACTCAGTGTTGAGTCACAGACGAGCCGCTTCCAATCAGAGTAAGCTACAAAACACTCTACACTCATAACTTGATAAATTTGGATTGGCATCAAGTGGCGTGACAGTCTTTTAACCGGAGGCGGAGTGTCTCTGGTCAGCATTCCTCATTTTATGCTCACATCACAAGCCCAATTCCTGATTTTTGCGAGCATTCAGGCTCAAGCATAGCGTTTACAATGATTTCAGTGTAATCAACCCAAATCTTACACCCTTTTATGGACAACCCAACCCTGCTCAAGTCCACAACCCGGCATATCCGCATTTTTGCGGCAGAAATTGACCGGGATGGCGAACTAGTTCCCAGTAACCAAGTCTTAACGTTAGATGTTGACCCAGACAACGAATTCAACTGGAATGAAGATGCACTGCAAAAAATTTATCGCAAGTTTGATGAACTAGTAGAAGCATCTAGTGGAGTAGATCTAACAGACTACAACTTACGCCGTGTGGGGTCAGACTTGGAACATTATTTGCGATCGCTCTTGCAGAAAGGCGAGATCAGTTACAATCTCTCCAGCCGCGTTACTAATTACAGCATGGGACTCCCTCAAGTTGCCGTTGGCGACAATCAGTAGAGTCAGTAGTTCTGAGTTAACAATTTGTCACTCTTAACTGCTTAGGGGTACGGTAATACCTGCCCCTAACAACTCTTGAATGGCGATCGCAAACTGCTTTGAGATGTTGTAGCTTCAATAAACAGCACTGGATTTGATAGTTAAGTCAAGTTTTTGAAGTTAATTTGCTCACTAGTTAAGCCAACCCTTAGCTATTTGTGATGAGTCTGGAGTTGCTTAAAATGTGTGCTTCCAAGCAAAACCACTTTTGCACTGTTCAAATCAGTATCACTATGCCAGCCATATTTTCTTGATCTCTAGCGCTTGAACGAATTTTAAGCTAGTTATTTGGCGCTGAAGTAGGATTTGGTACAACTTGGCATCTTTAGCTTAACTTCATGAGAATATCTTACCCTAAATTTCTTATTGGTAATAAGTTAGGTGGGCTTAAATAAAGTTAACTGCTAAGGGCGGTCATCTCATACCAAGTTCTGAGCGAAGCTTTTCTCTATAACCTGCGGAGGATTCATAATAGTAGTCGCAAAACCGTCTACAGACTTTGTGCTTCATCATTTGTCATTGGTGCAACCCTGCATTGGACAGGTTCCCAGGGTTCTCTGCGGGTAAGCAAGCTACGCAGAGCGTCCCCTAGGGAAGGCGACGGTCTACTACTTCTCTTAATATACAAGGGTGCGTTATGGACGGAATGTCCTAAGGTAACGCACCTCAAATCTCAAATGGTACAGCGCTCGGCGACAACGCACGCTACAAAAGATGTCAAGAAGCTCCGCCTCTGGTGAGATTTCCTACTCAGCAATCGGTAGTCGGAATTCATGAGCATTGATGACAAAACTAACTTTTGCCAAAGAGGATAAAGTGTCAAAGTGTAAAGAGAAAAATTCTGTTCCTTGTATTGAGGCTTATCATAATCTTAATTCTTAATTAAAGTTCATTAATAGCTAGCAACTTATAAACTAAAGAAATAACAGGATCATCTATCTCTTGCTGATGGAGTAAATCACTGGAAGCAAACACTACGCTTGTGCAGAGGTTATGCTTTAGTGACAACATCGAAGTTAGCAGGGCTGCTTGTAGAGAGTAACAGAGTCATAGAAGCTATGATGAGGCTGTAGGATTGACTGAGGAGCGTGTTCTTGGGATAAGTAGAAAGTATTAGCATGTGCTGGAATCTACCAGCTAAAATCATGATCCAAAGTTGGATATGTCGGGTTCACGAAACAAGGGCGGTAGATGGCCGCTGCCAAAACTATTAAACAAATTGCCAATCGCTGATCGGTGCGAAAACTATGGAAAATGATACGGCAACGCTCTACTGCCAAAATGAACTTTGTCAAACTCCCAACCCTATAAACCACAGGTTTTGTCAGCGTTGCTCTACGCCTCTACTCAAACGCTACCTCTGGGCTGAGAAAGAGGGAGTGAGTGTTGCTAGCCCAGGAGAAATATTAGCTGATCGCTATTTAGTCCTCAGCAAATCCGTGGTTTTAGACACCAAGCCGGGATTACTACCACAAATTCCTGAAATAGAAGATTTACAGCCTCTCAAAGCTTATTTAAGATTAATTCCCTACAGATTACACACGCCACAACTATACGGAGTTCTGCCCTTAACTGATGGCAACTCCCAAAAAGACATTTTACTCTTAGAAAAACCGCCTATTTTTGTAGATAGTACAGGTCAAGAAGTACAACTGTATAGCCAGTTAACCAATGCTTGGGGCAATGCCACATCAATCAGCCAAATCAATTGGCTGTGGCAAATAGCTCATCTTTGGCAACCGCTTCTAAGTGAAAGCGTGGCATCTAGCTTACTTGATCCATATTTGTTAAGAGTAGAAGGGTCATTGGTGCGCTTGTTAGAATTGCATCCTGACTCCTCACTACCAGATTTAGCCCAATTAGGTAAATTTTGGCAACAACAATTGTTACCAAAAGCCAGACCAGCAGTCACAGAATTTATCAATCAAATTATTCATTCTCTAATTCAGGAAGAAATCCGCTCGACTGAGCAACTAATTGCAGTTTTGGACCAAGGTTTGGCAGGATTAGGGCGATCGCAAACGCCCAATATTAAAATTTATACTAAAACCGATACTGGTCGCACCCGTCAACGCAATGAGGATGCCTGTTACCCTCCCAGTGATACCTTAGTGAGCAAACCTCCTCAACATACAGCCCTAGCCATTGTCTGCGACGGCATTGGTGGGCATGAGGGCGGTAATGTGGCATCAAACTTAGCAATTGACACCATTCAGCAGCAGATCAAACCACTTACAGAAATTCCTGCTGACCACATAGACCCTTGGCAGGTAATCGATGATTTAGAGAAAGCAGTAGCCAATGCCAACGACAAAATCAGTCAGCGCAACGACGGCGAAAATCGCCAAGGGCGTCAACGCATGGGTACTACCTTGGTGATGGGTTTGCCAATTGCCCATGAAATGTACATTACCCATGTCGGCGATAGTCGTGCCTACTGGATTAACCGCCAAGGCTGTTATCAAGTCACTCTAGATGATGATGTCGCCTCTCGTGAGGTGCGCTTGGGCTATGCTGTCTATCGTGAAGCCACACAACAGGGTGGTGCAGGTTCCTTGATTCAAGCATTAGGGATGAGTCCCAGCACATCATTACATCCCACTACCCAAAGATTTATCCTGGACGAAGATGCTGTTTTTCTGCTGACATCCGATGGTTTGAGTGACTTTGACCGAGTAGAGGAATATTGGGAAACAGAAATCTTACCAATCCTCAACGGAGAAACTGATGTTGCCAATGTTGCGGCCAGATTAATCGATATTGCTAATACCAGAAATGGACATGATAATGTCACTGTCGCTCTGGTACACTGTCAAGTCAAATATGTTGAGCCAAGCTCAAGTATAACGGCAGTCATTCCTGAGCAATTTCCTGGTAAATCTGCTGACACTGCGCCGGGAAGAGTCCCAGACACAATATTGGGTAGTGGGAACCAGAAAACCCAAGTAATTCCTGAAAATAAGCCGACTGGTTTCAGGTTACCATCTCTAGGCTTGATAATTCCATTTCTACTAATCGTAGCAGCTGGAGCAGTGGGATTCTGGGTACAGAGAGAGAGGCGATCGCCATTGCCCATAGCGACAAATCAACCTCCTGTAAATCCAGTAGTCAAAACTCCATCTCCTACGAGTCCAGCAGCCACAACTCCCGTAGACCCCTCACCGATTGTGCCAGCGAATACTACAGAATTTGGGCCGCAGCCAGAGCGATCGCTCGCCAACCTCGCTCCTGGTTGGGTGATTAAAACTACAAAACAAACCAAGTTGACAAAGCCTACTGAACCTTTTCCGCCTAATACTTTTTTTAAAGTTACCAAGACAGAAGCAAATCCCAACAAGCCTGAAGAGTTGTTGGTTAATTTGCAACAGTGCTCTACACCAGGCAAACTATTTACATTTGATCAATCGCAACTGGAAACACATAAATTCGCCGTCTTACAAGCAGGCGAAACGACGAGTGAATGTGACGATTCTCCAACGCCTGATAGCAAACAGTCTACATCCAGCGCACAAAGCGATCGCAGTATCATTGGGTGGGGTACGCCATAAATTTGAATGAGCTAGAGTGCGAGATCAGCCGCAAATAAAGCGTTTGTTTCTCCTCACTCCTGGTTAGCCAAAATACCTACAATCTTTAATCGACTCTCATCTGCTAGTACTTTGAAAAACTATAGCAAGATGTTAAATTGCTTGTTTTGCGTATGCATCTAATTAGTCCCATACCTAATTAGATGCATATCTAAATATTGATTGAACTATACTACTCGCCCATCACCCCCATTTCCCCCTCTGATCTCTGTCATCCGCCAATAAACCCCATTATCACGCTGCATTAACTGGTAGCCAATTAACTCCCGCCGTAATGTAGCATAGTCAGGATGGTAACGCTTGAGAGTCTCGTTCACTGTCTTTTCTGGATACCGGATTCCGACTTCAAATTTATCTGCTAACCACTTGAGAAGTACTAAGCGCTTTTTACGACTCGCAGGAATATCTTTGAGACGTTGCACTTCCTCTGTACTGTCGGTATTAGTCTCCAAATAGTTCTTCAAAACTTTGGTTTCCCAAGCTTCAGTATCCACATTCTCAATTAAAGATGCTATCTTCTCAGGTGTGAATACCTCTTTACTGATGGTTTGTAAAGCTTCATTATCTAACTGATACAAGCGGCTATTGCCTTCTGGGCGCATAGTTACTAAATTCAGTTTCTTGAGTTTTGCTAGATGATGGGATACTGTGGGTTCCTTGAGTTGTAATAACACCGCCAATTCTTCAACACTACACTCCTGATTAGCCAGAATCCCCACAATCTTCAATCGGCTTTCATCAGCTAATGCTTTGAAAAATTGCAGCAGTGTTTGAAATTGTTCTTGTTTCATAATTTGTTATAATCAACTCGATTTCGATCTAATTAGAAGGAAATCAAATTAGCTATGCTGTCCTCCTCCGCTCGCGCAGAGGCTTTGTGTTGATCAATTGTGAATTAGTGTTAATTTTGTGATTTGTTTTGCTAAAAATTGAGATTTCTTAAGTAGTTCTTTACATTTAGCCATGTTACGACACTTATCCAGCAAAACCAAAAGACACCAAAGTATGCTCAGACAGGGCACTTCACTTGTACAAGCGGCTAGATTTTTGGGTGTAGACCAAAGTACTCTATACATGGCGCTACAGAAGGGACAAATTCCCACTAGCCGGAGAAATGGCCGGACTGTGATTAGTCAAGGTGCTTTAATGGACTATCAAGCGAGGAATCGACCTTATACCAATTCGTAATACTCGCCGGAGGCGAGAAGCAAGTTACGTAATTCGTAATTCAGAAAGTTCTATATGGTATAGGTTTCTGGGCTTGCATCCATTGCTGAATTTTGGAGAATTGGTATTACTTATAAGTAATTCTTTAGTTCAAGTATGAGAAATTTAAAACAGTCGTATTCCAAATAGGGCACAACTATTTTTGTACCCCTAGAAAGAATTTATGTGCCGCAAAGATTATTTGAATTGGTAGTGCTCGCAAGATTTAGAACCCCGAATTTTTTGCAAAGTCGGGGTTCTTGTTGTTAATAAATAATTTAGCGATCGCCATTTTCCGAAAGTAACTATTTAAATTCAGGTTAAATCTAGGTAAAAAACATTAAAATCTTTTCCCTGCATCTTAAAACCAGTCAATTCCAGCACTATAGTTTATCTTTTCTTGGTTAGTGGTGCATTACGTTGTGGTGGTACATCATCTCGGAGTTGTTGGCGTCCGTTGGTGATAATTCGCAAAATATCTTTGAGATCATGCTCAATACCCTCTAGGACGCTGTCAGCGTATTCATCGGCACCATCTTCAATTTCTTGAGCCTGGGCGATCGCTGTTTGTCGTACTTCTTCTAACTCTTGCATACAGGCTTGCCGTTTGCGTTCAATTTCCGCAAGAGTTTCTTGCATCATGGCTTCACACTCTTGTTGCACCTGTCGCCGTAACTGATCAGCTTCTCGCTCTGCCTGTCTCACAATATCGCTTTCAGCTAATATTTGTGCTCTTTTCGCTTGAGCTGCTTCCACAACTTGCTGTCCATACTCTTCTGCTTCTAGAAGAATTTCCTCCTTTTGTTGTAAAACCGAAGCAGCTTCTTGAAAAACTGATGGTAAAGAAAGCCTGACGAAGTCTAGCTGATCCAGTAGCTTTTCTTCATCTACTAAAGTACGTCCTGTCAACGGCACTCTGAGGCTAGAGAGAATTATTTCTTCTAAGCGGTTAAGTTCCTGCTGAATATCTAAGCTTCCTGCTCCTTTCGCATCTCCATCGGAGTTTCCATTGGGATACTCTTGCGCGGGGGAATTGTTTCCGTTGTAATTTGGTTCGACATTAGAGAGTTGTGGTTGTAGCATTGGTATATTTCTAGGGCAATGTGTGGAGGCACAAGATGATCAACAGAACCACCAAACCTTGCAATCTCTTTTACCACACTACTACTTAAAAAACTATACTCATTTGAAGTAGCGAGAAAAACTGTCTCTATTTGAGTGGAAAGAGTTTTATTCGTGTGAGCCATCTGGAGTTCTATTTCAAAGTCGGAAACTGCCCTTAAACCCCGCAACAAAACTTGTGCTTGTCGCATTTGGGCATAATTGACAGTCAGACCATCAAAGCTGTCTACTTTTACATTCGGTAGATGCTGGGTAGATAAACGAATTTGTTCTAGCCTTTGCTGCACGCTAAACAGTGGCATCTTGTTTGGATTCCGTAGTACAGCGACGATCACCTGCTCAAACAGCCGACTACCGCGCTGAATGATGTCAATGTGTCCCAAAGTGACTGGGTCAAAGCTACCAGGATAAATAGCAATCACAATTTTAGATACATCCAAGTTATGTAGGTGATTATATCTAAACCTATTCCTAGGGGATAGGGCATGGGGCATAGGCTTTGACTTCGGGTGAGTTGAGCGTAGTCGAAAGTCCTGCGAAATCGAGATTCAGCCTAGGGGTTATTGGGTACATCTCCCCCATCTCAACACATCCAGCCAAAATTTTTGATTTTTGATTTTTGAATTGAGTTCTCCCCATCTCCTTCATCTCCCTTGTGCTTCTTCCTTAGCCCTATGGATTACAGCCAAGCAAAACCTGCTCTAATGGTTTATGTACTGAAAGTCTCTGGCTGTTGCGTAAGTTCTGTTATTGATAATTGTAGTTATTTAGGTATTTTTGCATGGCACTGGATTTTTCCCATTTGCCCTTGGCGTTTCAATTTACATCCCCAGGCCCAGACTTAAGGAGAATTGGGCCAATAACTATTCGCTGGTATGGCTTGTTGATTGCCACATCTGTGTTGATTGGTGTCAGCCTTTCTCAGTACTTGGCAAAACGCCGTCATGTCAACCCAGAGTTGCTGAGTGATTTGTCAATTTGGCTGGTGATTGGGGCAATTCCCGCAGCTAGGCTATATTACGTTTTGTTTCAGTGGTCAGAATATGCCCAAAACCCAGAGCGAATCATCGCTATTTGGCAAGGGGGTATTGCAATTCATGGAGCAATTCTTGGTGGGTTGGTCGCAACGTTAATTTTTGCCAAAATTAAGCAAGTTTCCTTTTGGCAATTGGCGGATTTGGTGGCCCCTTCGCTGATTTTAGGGCAGGCGATCGGTCGCTGGGGTAATTTTTTCAACTCTGAGGCTTTTGGTAGCCCTACCAATTTACCTTGGAAGCTATTTATTCCAGAGGGGCGTCGTCCCCCAGAGTTGGTAAATTTTGAGTACTTCCACCCGACATTTCTCTATGAATCTGTGTGGAATCTGATAGTGTTTGCCCTGCTACTCACCTTGTTTTTTCGAGGCATACAAGGAAAACCACGTCTTAAATTAGGTACGATATTTCTGGTTTATTTGGCAGCCTACAGTTTAGGACGCTTGTGGATTGAAGGGTTTCGCACTGACAGCTTAATGCTGGGGCCCCTGCGGATTGCACAAGTCGTCAGTTTAACGGGAATTCTCTTGGGTTTAGCTGGTTTAGCTTGGCTTTACTTGGCTAAACGCCCTTTGCCAGATGTAGTATCCACCCCGAAGGCAGAAGGAGAGAGGGGGGGATAGGAAAAGTGAGGGAGATGAGGAGAAAGGATATTTGGGAACGCGCAAGGAAATTAATTTCCTTGCTCATAGCTGAAGTCATCTGTACACGAAGTGTTCCCGAAGGGTAGATGACCATATATCTATATCCGCCAAAATTATCAGTCTACTTCAGTAGACTTGAGCTATTAGTCAGGGAATTAATTCCCTGGCGGTTGATGCAGCATAGAATTAAGCTTTTCTAGCTTCAGTTGACACAGGTACCCAATACTTCATTCCCTATTCCCATAAAAAATGCCCCAGAGTGTTCTCTAGGGCTTAACCAGGGTGCATCTACCATTACTCTCTACTAGAGAAAGAGACTCTATCCGGAAAGACACTGAGAAAATAGCAAAAAAATTTTTCTGAGGAATTGCTGGGCGTGCTGAAATGCGTGAATTTACAGAAGATATGTGTTATGTAAATCAAGTTTATCCTGTTGAAGCAGGTGTATATATTGTGGGAGCAGGCCCTGGAGATCCTGATTTATTGACGGTTAAGGCACAAAAACTACTAGCTGTTGGAGATGTGATTTTATTTGCTGATTCTTTAGTTCCTGAACAGATTCTTGATCTGTGTCGAAAGGATGCGGAATTGATTCGGACTGCGAATCAGACTTTAGAAGAGATTATGCCATTGATGATTGAAAGGGTGCGATCGCATAAATCTGTGATTCGTCTCCATTCCGGTGATCCCAGTCTTTACAGCGCTATCCATGAGCAAATGCATCTTCTAAAAGAAGCAAACATTCCTTTTGAGGTGATACCTGGGATCAGCGCCTTTCAAGCCGCAGCCGCTAAACTCAAAGTAGAGTTGACTGTCCCTGGTTTAGTCCAAACCATTATTTTGACCCGCATCAGCGGCCGCACAGGAGTTCCCGCAAGTGAAGAGTTAGCCACCCTCGCAGCACATCAGGCCAGCCTTTGCCTATATTTGAGTGCGCGTCATGTCGAAGATGCCCAAACTAAACTACTAGAACATTACCCAGACGATACTCTGGTAGCGATTTGTTTTCGTTTGGGATGGCCTGATGAAAAAATTCGGGTTGTTTCCCTCAAGCAAATGGCGGAATGTACTCAAAAAGAGCAGCTAATTCGTACCACACTTTACATTATTAGTCCAGCACTCTCACAAACAACCGGGCGATCGCGTTTATATCATCCCGAACATAGTCACCTGTTTCGCTCATCTCACAGTTAAGTAAACTAAGTTAAGAAAGGTAAACAAAACTATAATCCTCTTCCCTCCTGCCTCCTGCCTTGTTATAACGATAATTTTTCATACTGAGCTACTTAGAGAATGGGGTATTTGTAAAGATATGGCAGTGTTACGTCTTTACGTCTCTCCCTGATCTCCCTTGTCCACTCCTCTGCTCCTCTGTAGTTGGATAAACTAAATAGGACGATGCCATAGCATCCGGCTAGACTATTTTGAATTTTGAATTGATACCTATGCCATTAATTAAAGTCCAAACATCTGTAACTGCACCTGAACAAGCTGAAATTGAAGTATTACTTAAAAGCCTCTCAGCGAAGTTAGCTAAACACACGGGAAAACCAGAATCTTACGTCATGACGGCTTTTGAAGCGGGAATTAGTATGACATTCGCTGGTGCGACAGACCCGGTTTGCTATATAGAAATTAAGAGCGTTGGTACAATGAAAGCAGAACAAACTCAGTCTATGAGTCAGGATTTTTGCCAACAAATTAATCAGAGTTTAGGTGTACCTAAAAACCGCATTTATATAGAGTTTGCAGATGCAAAAGGTGCTATGTGGGGTTGGAACGGTACAACTTTTGGTTAATTTAACCTGGGACTATCGCTATAAAAACAGTCCAATAGGCAAAAACGGAGAGGGAGGGATTCGAACCCTCGTTGAAGTCACCCCCAAACAGACTTTCCAGGTCTGCGCCTTCAACCACTCGGCCACCTCTCCAGGCGTCACGATTTACAATTGTACAATGAAAACCCAGAAAGTGCAAAGATAAAAAAAGACATTACATCCGAATCTCAAATTAAGATGTCCCGAACACATACTATTAGAGTCCGCGATCGCCAGACTGGCAAAGAATACAGCCTACAAGTACCAGAAGACCGTTACATCCTCCACAGTGCCGAACAACAAGGAACCGAACTACCGTTTTCTTGCCGTAATGGTGCTTGTACCACTTGTGCTGTCAGGGTGGTGTCGGGAGAGATTTACCAACCAGAGGCGATCGGACTGTCGCCAGAGTTACGCCGCCAAGGTTATGCTCTGTTATGCGTGAGTTATCCCCGTTCTGACTTAGAAGTGGAAACACAAGACGAAGATGAAGTCTACGAACTCCAGTTTGGGCGCTTTTTTGCCAGGGGAAAAGTAAAGGCAGGTCTACCTTTAGATGAGGATTAAGATTTGGTTGACGCAAAGGAGCAAATTGGCGTCTGGGCGCGAAGCATAGTCATGTTGGCTTGCGTACTACTTCTGGTGAGTTGTCAAGCCACCAATCAGCCCACAACCAACGAAGTGCAAGTGAAAGTGGCGCGGGTGGTAAGTGGGCAAAGTTTAGAAGTTTTGGGGATGGCGGAACAACCCAATTTGATTTCCCAAGTGCGGTTAATTGGTATTGATGCACCAGATATGCGCCAGCGTCCTTGGGGAGATAACGCCAGACAAGCATTAGGATCACTGATTGGGGGTGCAGAACAGATTGTGACTCTAGAGTTTGATTTAGAAGCCAAAGACACGATTGGGAGGACTTTGGCTTACGTATGGAAAGATAAAGTATTGTTAAATGAAGAATTAGTGAAGCAGGGGTATGCACTATTCGTAGGGCGATCGCCTAACCACAAATATGACCAGCGTTTAGAACGTGCCCAGCAATGGGCTAGACTCATGGGGCAAGGAATTTGGCAACCAAAAAAACCCATGCGCCTTACCCCGGCTGAATTTCGTCGGCAATTTAGATAGAGAATAGGGCATGGGGCATGGGGAGAAATAATTCTTGTAGAGACGTTGCACTGCAACGTCTCTACAAGAGTAACCAATGGCAAATAACAAATGACAAATGACAAATAACCAATGACATTACAAATCTTTCTAGACATCGCTACAGAAGCGGCTTTGGCTGGTGGTGCTGTGTTACAGGATTACTTGGGTAAAATAGAAGACGCAATCACTGAAAAAGGACGCCCCGGAGATTTAGTTACTGCTGCTGACAAAGCCTCAGAAGAAGTGGTTTTAGAAATTTTGCGTCGCCACTTTCCGCAACACTCCATCTTGGCTGAGGAATCGGGGAAAATCGGCAATCAAGAAAATGAATATCTCTGGGCGATTGATCCTTTAGATGGTACGACCAATTATGCCCACCAATACCCCTTTTTCGCTGTTTCTATTGGGCTGTTAATTAATGGTGTGCCGCAAGTTGGGGTAATTTATGACCCTTTGCATGATGAATTATTTCGAGCGGCGACTGCCTTGGGTGCAACCCGCAACCGTCAACCCATCAAGGTTTCAACAACGTCTGAACTGAACAAGAGCCTATTGGTGACAGGATTCGCCTACGATCGCCGAGAAACATCTGACAACAACTACGCCGAATTTAGTCACCTCACCCATCTCACCCAAGGGGTAAGGCGCAGTGGTTCCGCATCAATGGATTTAGCTTATGTTGCTTGTGGAAGGGTTGACGGCTATTGGGAACGGGGGCTATCGCCTTGGGATATTGCCGCCGGCATTATTTTAGTCCAAGAAGCTGGGGGTAAAGTTACCGCCTATGATGGTACTCCCATAAAACTTGATTCAGGCAGAATCCTCGCCACTAATGGTGATATTCACAACACCCTCAGCCGTGAACTCCTGCAAGTCCCCCCACTATCATCCTGGAAGTGAGGAGCGAGAAAGCTTGAGATAACAAGAATCAGCAATGACAAATGACAAATGACCAATAACGACTACTGACAACTACCCAATGTATCGAAGTAAACTAGAAAGAATCTCTCTGCTACTTCGGTGCATATCTCTGTTATGTCTCTAAGAATAGATCGTGGGCTGTTTAAATATGATTTTATAGATCATCACGCAATCTTGTGCGTTCCCGTAGATGCGGATGTCAAAGATATCCGTAAACGCTATCTAGCAATTGCTCGTCGTCTGCACCCTGACAGTAATATTGCTGCAAGTGCATCTCAAAAGCAGCTAGCCGGTGAGTTGTTGTCAAAGTTGGTGAACCCAGCTTACGAAAAACTCACCGCAGAACGCACTCGCTCAGAATACATCATAGTTTTGACCCAAATGGGCAAGCGTTTGTCACAGGAATCGGCTTCGGTGGAACTGAATACAGACTTGGCTAAACAGCTAGCTAGCGCCCCAAATGTAGATCACCTCTATAAAAGTGCGATCGCTAAAATTGCTGCAACTCAATATGATACGTTACAGCAAGTACCCCAAGTCATTGCTCAAATTAGTGAGTTGAATTTAATTTACTTGATGCGGAGTGCTGGTAAATCATTAGCAGCACCGCCACCACCACCTGTTCAACCCACCAATAATTCAACTACACCACAACCAAATACAACGGCCTCTGCTCCACCGCCGCCACCTACGCCAGCCAACGAAGATTCGGTAGCAGAAAACTATATTCGTCGCGCTCAAACTTTAATAGACAAAAACCAATTTGCCCAGGCTGAGGTAGAGTTAAAAGATGCCCTCAAATTAGCGCCTAAAAGTAGTCGTTGCCACAGCATGATAGGGTTGGTTTACTTGAAGCGAAATCAGCTAAAAATGGCCAAGATTCATGTTGACAATGCTTTAAAATTAGACCCTAACGACAAAGCTGCCTTAGAGTGGAAACCTAAGTTAGACAAAGCTTTGGGGCAACAACCTGGTAGTGCTAAAGCTACTTCTTCAACTCCCAATACTGCTAGTAAACAGTCAGATAAGCCTGGAGGTGGCGGTTTATTTGGTGGTTTGTTTGGTGGGAAGAAAAAATAGTACTCTGGTGAGCGATCGCATTTTGGATAATCAATCTAAAGATTCATAGCGATCGCTTCTACTTCTTCCACTGTCAGCCCCAAAGCATCCCCTATCTGTTCTCGACTTAATCCCATACTCAATAGTCGCGGTACTGCTTGTTGTAAGCGTTGCTGTGCAGCTTGGGCTTGTTGTTGTGCAGCTTGTGCCCTTGCCATTAATTCCCCAAATGTCATAAAAGGTTGACCATCTGGATAGAAAAGTTTCCAGGGTGCATGAGAGAGATCAAAAGTAATTTGCAGCCTGGGACTCACCCATTTTTGATCAAAATCTACCAAATCTAAACCATACTCACCCCGTAACCAAACCCGTAGCTGATTATTTTCCGGATTATATATGTAATATTCTTCTACACCGTAGCGTTCATAAAATAGTAATTTGCGATCCATTTCTTCTGTAGTGTTCACTGGTGAGAGGATTTCAAACACTACTTGGGGCGCTTGATTTCCTTCTTCCCATTGTTTATAAGAAGAACGACGGCCTTTGGGACGACCAAAAGCAACCATCACATCAGGTGCATATTTAATCTTGTTGTTGCCTTGGATCGGATACCAAAATAAATCTCCAGCGACGAAAACATGAGGATCATCTGCAAACAAAATATCCAAATTACCTTTGATCAGCACGATAATCTCAAAGTGTTCTGTATTATTCGCCATCGGCTGACCATCAGATTCAGGGTAAAAAATTTCCGCAGGTGCAGAAGATTCAATTTGGGAAACCATTGCTATAACCTCCCTTGAGTATATTCATTTTAAGCGATCGCTCCCATCAAAATGTCTCCCGTGCCGAGATACAATGGTTTTTGCTTTGCGTAGCTTACTTCCCCAAAGGGGTACGCGTTTACATAATTCGTAATTACGAATTACATTGACAGGAGGATTTCATGGTGTATCAACCAGCAGCAGGAGCCAGGGATTTATTACCCTTGGATGTAGCTCAAAAACGCTGGATTGAAGATAGGTTACAACAGGTATTTCACCGTTGGGGATATCACAGGATTATCACCTCAACGCTGGAGCGCATGGATACCCTGATGGCGGGGGAAGCAATTGGGCGTCAAACGGTAATTCAACTCCAAAATGCCGAAGATGAAGAATTGGGGTTGCGTCCAGAACTCACAGCCTCGATTGCGCGCACTGTTGTTACCCGTATGGCAGGCGCTACCTATCCGCAACGGCTGTATTACAATGCCAATGTCTTTCGGCGGATTTGGGAAAACAGGCATAATCGCCAGCATGAGTTTTATCAAGCTGGGGTGGAATTGTTGGGTGCTGGGGGATTGCTAGCAAATGCCGAAGTGTTGCTATTAGTGGCTGACTGTTTGTCTGCACTTTCCTTACAACGGTGGTATTTAATTCTAGGCGAGGCGGGAATCACCCGATCGCTTTTAGAGTCCTTTCCTGCTCATTTACGCAATCAAATTCGCAGTGCGATCGCTCATCTTGATCGTGTGACTATAGATACTCTGCCTCTCAGTGATGAGTTGCGCGATCGTGCCAGAATTATGCTGGATTTGCGGGGAGATAGTGCCAATGTCTTACAAAAAGTCAACAGTTTGGATCTCAATCAAGAGCAGCAAGAGGCGGTGAATAACCTCACATCCTTGGTGCAATTACTAGAATCAAGGGGAAATTTCCCGTTAATCCTTGACCTGAGTCTGATTCAAACCATAGACTACTATACAGGCATTGTATTTGAAGTCGTCACCGATACCGCAGGACAAGCCCAAATTTTAGGACGGGGTGGTCGTTATGACCAGCTTTTGGGACTGTATCATCCCCAAGGTGAAAACATTCCCGGTATTGGCTTTGCACTCAATATCGAAGATTTATACCAAGTTATTTTATCTACTCAGCAATTACCGCAGACTCCACCAGCTACCGATTGGTTGGTAGTACCAGAGACTCCCAGTGCTGACGCCGCCGCTTTTGCCTACGCCCAAAAATTGCGTGATTCCACTGACTTAGTGCGGGTGGAAATGCATTTAGGAGGAAGGGATAAAGCAGCTATTCGGCAATATGCACGCGATCGCAGCATTGCTCAAATCGCCTGGATCAAGTCTGATGGTTCACCCACAGTTGAACCATTGCTTTAGCAGGAATTTCGAGATGGGGGATAGGGTAAAAATAATTTTTTCCTAGTCCCCAATGCCTAAAACACAACAACTCAATCTAGAGGGTCAAAGCGATTGACTAGGGGAGCTAATACAATCATTGGTAATCCGACAAGAAAGCAGATTAACCATTGATTTAAATTGAGTGGAGTGGTAGCAAATAAGGTATTCATTAAGCTCCACTGACTAAAAATTATCTGCAAAACTATGGTAGTGACAATGCCAACAATGATGGCTGAGGTATCACTCACTGTATGTCTGATTCCACGCAGTCTATCAAATAAAGCAATTCCTAATTGACTAATACTTAACAGATAAAAAATTCGACCAGCAACTAAAGCTTGAATTGCCATTGTCCGCCCTAAATCAAGGTTTCCTGACGTTTGTCGTATCCATTCAAATACACCAAAAATCAAAATCCAGTTAAAGATAGAAATTGCCAGAATCCGTTTGAATAAACTTTGAGAAAGTAGCGGTTCGCGGGGACTGCGTGGTGTTCGTTGCATCACCCGTTCCGACTTCGGTTCAAAGGCTAAAGGTACAGTCATGGCGATAGAATTCACCATATTCAGCCACAAAACTTGCAGGGATAAAATTGGCAATTCTCTGGCTAATAATACACTAAATAAAATCGTCATGGATTCGCCACCATTCACAGGTAAAATAAAGGCGATCGCTTTGAGTAAATTGCGGTAAACAGTCCGCCCTTCTTCTACTGCCGCTTCAATAGAGGCGAAGTTATCATCGGTCAAAATCATATCTGAGGCTTCTTTCGCTACCTCCGTACCAGCACCCCCCATTGCAATCCCAATATCTGCTTGTTTGAGGGCGGGGGCGTCGTTGACACCATCTCCTGTCATCGCCACCACTTCTCCCTGAGATTGCAGGGCTTCCACGATGCGGAGTTTCTGTTCTGGGGCGACGCGGGCAAATACTACCCCATCTTCTATTGCTGTCACCAGTTGCGATTGTTCCATGTGGGCGAGTTCACTACCCGTAAAAGCGAGAACTTGACCATTTTTATTGAAGCCCATACTTTGAGCGATCGCTTTTGCTGTGACAGCATGATCGCCTGTAATCATTTTGACTTGAATACCAGCATTTTGACAGGCTGCTACCGCCTTGATGGCTTCAATGCGCGGCGGATCGATCATGCCTTGCAATCCCAAGAAAATCAAATCATTTTCGATATCTGCGTGGTCAAGGATATCTTGAGTAAATGGGACAGATTTCTTGGCAAATGCTAGCACTCGTAAACCCTGATGAGCCATAGCATCAACTTCTTGATGTACCGTTTTGGCATCTACAGGGGCCAAATTTCCTTCAGTAGTTAATATCTGCTGACAACGTTTGAGAATTGCCTCTACCGAACCTTTAACGTAAACAGTCCTCTCTGGTGAAGAATTTTCCCCACTGCCGTTTTCATGCAGAGTTGCCATGTATTGAAATTCAGATTCAAAGGGGATACCATCCAGCCTAGGCATTTCCCCTTCTAGTTGACGGCGATTTAGTCCAACTTTATGAGCAACCGTAATCAATGCTCCCTCTGTGGGATCGCCAACAACCTGCCATTGTTCATCCTTGTTTTCTAAATGGGAGTCATTGCATAACAGTCCAGCTTTCAGGCACTCTACCACCACTGGGGACTGTTGCTCTCCTAAAACATCCCCTTCTGGACTATAACCCGTGCCGGTAACTGTATATCGTTCACCCCCGGCATAAATTGCCTGGACTGTCATCTGATTTTCAGTCAGGGTACCAGTTTTATCAGAGCAAATCACTGTCGCACCGCCGAGGGTTTCCACCGCCGGCAATTTCCGCACGATCGCATGGCGGCTAGCCATGCGGGAAACACCTATGGCTAAAGTTACCGTGACGACAGCCGGCAAACCTTCGGGAATTGCACTCACAGCAAAGGCAATAGCCGCTTCAAACATTTCTGTCCAGGAATTGCCGTAACCCAGCCCGATGGCAGAGGTTAGTGTTGCTATGCCCAGGATGATATACAGTAACATGCGGCTGAATCGATCAAATTTATGAGTTAGGGGAGTTTTGAGGCTGGTTCCCTGCTCCATTAGTTGGGAGATCCGCCCGGTTTCCGTGGCTTCTCCAATCGCCACCACAACCCCCATACCCATGCCAAAGGTAACAAAGCTACCAGCGTAAGCCATGTTGGCACGTTCTGCTAGGGGGGTATCTGCTGTTAGGGATTGGGTATTTTTTTCCACCGCCACTGACTCACCTGTAAGTGCTGATTCATTCACTTGCAGATTGCGTGTCTGCACCAACCGCAAATCAGCAGGGACTTGATCACCAGAAGTCAATAGCACCATATCCCCTGGAACTAACTCAGTGGAGGGAACCTGTAACTTTTGACCATTGCGAAGGATAGTTGCATTGGTTTGTACTGAAGAAGCCAAAGCAGCGATCGCACTTTCAGCTTTTGATTCTTGTACAAAACCGATAATAGCGTTAATCAGGGTTACACCCCAAATCACCCCAGCATTTACCCACTGTCCCAGCAACGCCTTGATCGCACCCGCAATCAATAAGATATACAGCAGTGGCTGGTTAAATTGCAACAGAAATCGTAGCAATGGACTTTTGCCAGGTTTACCCTTGAGTTCGTTAGCACCAAAACGCTCTCTTCTTTTTGCCGTTACCGCAGAGGTTAAACCCGTCTCTAAATTAGTATCTAAATGCCGAATTACTTCTTGTACAGATAAATGATGCCATTGACTGGACTGAATAATCTCTTTTGGTGTTCCTGTCATCTTATTCGCCCTTATATTAACGCTGACAGGGTAAATTAAGACTATTAGCTGTGCTTCTAGTTGTTAGCTAATTACTAAAGCATGACCCGTAAGTATAGTGTTGCAAACAAATATGATTTAAAAGTGAGTACTATGCTTTTAGCCAGCTTCCAGCTAATCTCTCTCTTAAGTAGCTCAGTGTTAAAAATTATCGTTATAACAAGGCAGAGGGAAGATGGCTATAGCTTTGTTTACCTTTCTTAACTTAGTTTTGTTTTTTCCACTGATACTTCTACACCTAGTCCCCTTACCCTGCGGGAAGCAAGCTACAGTCAGAATATAAATCCCCGCCTGACGCCTGAAAATGTCTTTATAGCCTTTCTCGGTTGAACGCAACACAATCAAAGGCGGGGAAACCCCGCCCCTACGGGTTTTGCGATTTAAAACTGTACTTCACTCGTCTGAAAACCGCTATAATTTTGAATTTTGAATTTTGAATTGTTATGTTATCTAGCCCCAAATTTGTGAAAAGTGTGCTTGTACCCGGTGATTTGCGAAGAGTGCATCACATCGCCCTTAACGTTAAGGATATGCAAGCTTCTCGATACTTTTACGGTACGATATTGGGTTTACATGAACTCACTGGCGAAGAAGTACCCGCAACCCTGTTAGAACTAGTAGCATCTGGGAAAGTTGCCAACTTCATCACCCCCGATGGCACAATTTTAGACTTATTCGGCGAACCAGAATTATCACCACCAGATCCTAATCCTGAGAAGACCTTCACTAGAGCCTACCATCTCGCTTTTGACATCGACCCCCAGTTATTTGAGCAAGCGGTGGCAGTGCTAAGAGATAATCAAATAGCGATCGCTCATGGCCCAGTCACTCGTCCCACTGGTAGAGGTGTCTACTTCTACGATCCCGATGGCTTTATGATCGAGATTCGTTGTGATCCAGTCTCATGATAGGGAATGGATAATCAGCATGACCTTTGACCAGTAACAAATGACTAATAACAAATAACCAATGACCACTATGATATCAACGCAGATGTTGACAGTGCTGGAAGAAGCAATAATTACCAAACCGCCTATTCCCCATGAACCATATAAGCACTCATTGAAAGCTTGGGTAATGTATTGTCTACGTGAACGAGGTTTTAAGGTCGTTTATGCTCAAAATGCTGACTTTGCTATTGAAACCAAAGGCAAAGACAAGTTGTATTTTAAAGTCACCAATAACAAAGATGATGTAGATAATTCTTGTAGCTGGATTGTTTGGGATAGTGTCAATAAAATCGCCAGCATCATTCCATTAAATCCAACATGAGACGGTTTTGGATCATTAGGACTTACGTTAAATAAATATATGCTTCAATTCGCAAGTCCTGATTAAACCTGCTTTTCAAATACCATTAAATGTTGCTGCGGTAACAAATTTTTAGTTTCTCGCCAAACCAAACCAACAGCTTGCATTTCCTGGCGGACTTGCTTTTGAGTCATCTTGTGCAAACGTTTAATCATGATAAACGGATTTTCGCCCCGATATTCTACCAACACGACCTTACCACCGGGTTTAAGTGCTTTGACAATTCCTTGCATCACTTCTTGGGGATACTCTAGTTCATGGTAAGCATCCACCATCACCGCTAAATCCACACTTGCATCTGGTAGATTGGGGTTGGTCATGCTGGCCAAAATAGGTTCAACATTGGAGATATGTTTCTCTTGTTTGAAAAACTCAATAATCTCCAGCATTTCTGGCTGAATGTCTACAGCCAACACCTTACCTTTTGTTAATAACGGCGCAACACGAAAGCTGAGGTAGCCTGTACCAGCACCAATATCCGCTACCACATCATCAGGTTTGAGGTTGAGCACGCTGACTATTTTACTCGGCTGTTCCTCCGCTTCACGGCTTGGTCTTTCTAACCAGCCTGCGCCTGTGTGTCCCATAACTTGGGCAATTTCTCGACCCATATAGTATTTACCAATACCATTTGAACTGTGAATGGTTCGCTGTTCGTAAACAGTGGTAAGTGAAGATGTGGCTTGTGCTGAGTGAGTTGGGTTGAGCAGTAAACAACCCAGCACCACTAAAAGAGTTACTATAAACCGTAAGTAAGGCGACGCAAATAAAGATAACTGGCGGGGATTGTCATCTGTCATTTGTCAGCCACTGCTCGACTAGGTTTCCCCGGCTTGTAGTACATGGCTTCATTGGTAAGGGTTGCAAGTGCATTTAGGTTTCGTAATATAGTTTGGTTTATTCTCACCGACTTACTTAAAAATAATACCAATTTGAATCATATTTGCGACTTCTTTTGTCAAATTGGTATAAGCTGATGCTGTGCCCCTTCAGCTAAACTTTAGCGGCAGTTGCACTTGGCAAATTAACCTTTAACCGCTTAAACATCGCTTCCCGTGCTTGCACAGCCAAGCTATCTTCCAACGGGGTTAAGGTAATGGACTGCTGATACTTGAGGCGTAACGCTGTTTGAATTAACCAGTCAGCTACAAAGGGATTTTTTGGCAACAGTGGCCCGTGGGAGTAAGTGGCTATGGCATTCTGATAAAATGCTCCTTCTGTGCCATCTTCACCATTATTGCCTAAGCCGTAAATCACTCGCCCTAAGGCTTCCACTTTCCCTAGTTTGGTGCGTCCGCCGTGATTTTCAAAACCAACTAGATAGGGTTTGCTACCAATCATTGCTTCCAGTTCCCGCGCCAAACGAGAGGCTGTAACTTCAATCACTAAGTTACCAATACAACGTTTAGTATTTTCACCAGGATGAATGGAGACTAAATCAAGTATCCCTAAGCCTTCTATTCGTTGTCCTAAACCTGGTTCGTAATAGTGTCCCAGTAATTGGGGTGAACCACAGGTAAAGACGCCTGGTGTACCATTCTCAATTTTTGATCGCATGGCCTCGGCTTTCGCGCCTTGCAAATCCCGCATGACGATTTCTTGCTGACGGTCTTGTGCGCCACCACCAACTATTACATCTACTGATTTAATATCTGCGGCTGTGGCGTTTTGGTCTAGGGGTAAGACTTTGACACTGTATCCCCGCCACTGCGCGCGACGTTCTATAGTAATCACATTACCGCGATCGCCATAGGTACTCATCAACGTCGGATATAGCCAACCAATGGTAATTTCCAATTCTTGAAAACTCATAACACCTCACTCATAACTGAATAATTCATAACCTTTTTCTCCCGATGATCGCCGAATCCGGTGTATACGTTATCGGTTTTCAGTATTTTACGTAACAGTTTTGTAATTGTAAGCTAGCCATAATCTCCACAGATAACTGTGAATTTACTAAATACTGGGTAAACAGTTACACTATTTTGGTGCAAATTTCAAAAAAAGTTAACTTTGTTTAACTAACAGATACATTGTTCTCTACTTGGAGATTGTATGCAAGCGATTGAAGCTCCCAATTTGACGGTAATTGCGTTTGAAAATGCAGTTGCTGTGTCGCAACTACCTTCTGTGTGGCAAGATATCGCCAAAGGTGTCGCAAATGTCGGCATCTCTGATCCACAGAGTTATGTTGAGATGGCACAGTTGTTTCAATATAAGTTAGAACAAGGTGATGTTGACTTATTTAACGAACATCCAGAACTAGAATATCTTCAATCGTCATTCTGTCAGCTATTTGGCAAGTTAGCCTGGGAAACCCTAGAATTCTACGGATATGACTTGATAAAAAGTAGCTATCCAGATTTTGCAGCAATACTTCAAGATGTAGAATCAAAAGGAGCAGAGTATGCAAATGAAGTAAAAGTAGCTCACATCGGGATGGAACTTTTTCAAGAATTTGGATATGAACTACCAGCTAGCTTTTATCATGTACATCTAGCACCAATTTACCGGGATCATGTATTTGAAGAACGGGCTTTAAGGTTTGATAAGCGGGATATTAAACATAAGCGTTCTTGGGATGCTATACTCCACGCAGGTAAAGTCTTTGCAATGCAAATGAAAGTGCAAAGCATCGCCTCTAAATATGGTTTTACCTATCAACATGGTTGCGGTTGCAATTCTCACCTATCTTCTATTGATGCATCTCGCGGAGTATTTGAATATGAATTCAGTCCCGAAAAGCGTCAACGGTGGTTAAGAAGTTTTATCTGGACTGCTTGGTATGAATACGCTTTCTTTCCGATTGTCCCGAATACCAGTTATTTAGTTTAGCGACTGACAAATCAAAAAATCGGTGTTAGTGATTGAAGTAAGTAGGGTGTGTGACCGCGAAGCGCGTTACGCACCCTACTTACTACTAACTAGCTAAAGAATTTTCCGTCCGGTGAGAACTTCCCGCACTTCTAGCATTGCTGAATAAGTTGGCAGAATGTGTAAGGTTTCATTGTCTGGTGTATGCTCTAATGCTGTAGCGATCGCCTGTCGTAAATCTTCTTGTACAATCAAATTTAGTTGAGAGTCGGCAGCTTTCTCACTATAACGGAGACGTAACGCCAGATCATAGACGCGATCGCCACTAACTACTAGGGTTCCTCCCCGTTCGACTAATTTCTCAGTGTCAACATCCCAAATCCAAGATACATCAGTACCATCGGGTGTGCGATCGTTCAAAACTAGTAATGTAGTTTTGTCTGTACTTTGAGTCACCACTCGAATGGTTTCATTCGTCCCTACAGGGTTTTTTGATAAAAGAATCCGTACCTTTTTACCTTGAATTTCTAAATCTTCTGCACGGCCAAAAGCTGCTTGAAAGTTGTTAACAGTATCGCGGATGCTAGCTTCATCAACTCCCAATTCCTTCGCAGCCGTAGCAGCAGCTAGAGTATTATATTTGTTGTATAAACCCACCAGAATTTGTTGCCATTCACTACTCTCAAGGGCTGGTTGACTTTTACTAAAGCCGCAACTAGGACAAGTAAAATCGCCCAAATGTGACAAGTAAACACCTTTGTAATCTAGAGAATGTCCACATCTGGGACAATAAATCGAATCAACAGCGTGAGGAATAGCTTCTAAATATTGTTCTGGTTCATTCAAACCAAAAAACAACACTTTTTGGGGTAACTGCTGACCAAGATAAGATAAAGTCGGGTCATCAGCATTGGGAATTACTACTGTTTCTGTGGGGAGTGTAGAGATTACCTTTGTCCACCGTTTACTAATCGTATCAACTTCACCATATCTATCAAGTTGATCACGGAACAAATTTAAACAGAGGATGATGTGCGGTTGGAGTGGCGCTAATACCTTCGGTACAATATTCTCATCCACTTCTAGAATGGCATAATCAACATCCAGCGTCCCCACCAAGTTGGTGGTTTCTAACATTGCTGTCATCAAACCGTTTTCTAGATTTGCGCCTGTAGAGTTATGAGCAATCCGGTAGCCTTTCCGTTCTAGAATTGTTTTTAACAGCAGCGATGTCGTGGTTTTACCGTTAGTCCCAGCAATCAGAATCACCCCATTTTTCACTTGCTGACTCAATAATTGCAGTAATTGGGGTGCAATGCGACGAGCAATTGAGCCTGGTAATACACTAGCAGCACCGAGGCGCAGCGATCGCACTACAAAGGTCACACTTTTGGCTACTGACACCGCCAAACCCAGTCTTAGTCTATCTATAAATTCTATTTTCTTTCCCACATCCGTACCCTACTCTTCTAGCAATTAGTAACTGATAGCCTTGAGTTTTAATTTAATCTTGTGAGTTTAACGAATCCTTGCCTAAAAAGCCAGCTATAGCTAATTTAAAATTCAACATTCACCAACCAAAACCTCATATCCGCAAAAGCCGGGAAGATTTCATCGATAGGGAATAGGCGATCAGTTATTTTCCTCCACTCTCCCCTAAGTAAGTCTACGGTGTCAGTAGGTGGGTGGAAGAATTGATCGTTGGAATAAGGCAGGAGGCAGAGGGCAGGAGGGAAGAGGGTTTTAGCCTCATTTATTTTTCTTTACATAGTTGGGTTTATTTTGCTTACCTACTTAAACACAATTCGGGAAAAACCATATCCCGGCTGGGATTGTAAATAAGAGCCTCACAGCAAAAGTCCATTGAAATTGACTAGACTCAGAAATAAAAAATGTTTTAGTCCTCTTTTAGAGGAATTTGGCTATTAGACAACAGTTGTAAACCTTTGGCGAGATTTCTGTGTACACCGTACCGCAAGCACAGAGTGAGGTTTTTCTTTGATTTTGGGTACTTCGATGTTTCAAAATGGTGCATAGGCGTAATCATAGATTCAGGGATGTTTGCGTCCTTCAGTACACACTTACAAAAAATAGCTCTAAAGGTTCCTTATTATGAGTCGTATAAAGTTGCTTTTTTTACAGAAGAAACTTGTCTGGCTGCGGTTAATTTCTTCAGTACTTATCCTGCTGGTTTGTCTGTTGATTGTCATCCAACCCGCATCAGCAGGTATTAAAGATGACAATTACGACGGCAACATTTTTGTGGTTTATGCTGGCAATGGTTCACTAGTGCCACCTAGAGAGACACTCGCAAAGTCGCTAGAGGAACATAGACCCATCTTTTTGGCATTCTATCTAGATGACAGCAAAGATTCTAAGGAATATGCTATTTCCATTTCACGAGTACAAGAATTTTATGGCAAGGTAGCTGAGATTATCCCCATCAATGTTGATACTATCCCTGCCAAACAGTCCTATGAACCTACGGAACCAGGTTACTACTATACTGGATCTGTGCCTCAAGTAGTGGTCTTGAATCAGTCAGGTCAAGTAGTCTTAAATCAGAAAGGTCAAGTACCCTTTGAAGCGATCGACGGTAAATTTCGAGAAATATTTAATTTATTACCCAGTACCGAAACAGTACAGTTAAAGCGGCGTGCCTTTAATGAGTTCAGTAGTGAGTTAAGTAAGTAACTTCGAGGGTAGACCAAATTGGTCTGCCCTAATTTTTAGTCCTATCTGATACTACATTCTCAGTTACATCAAGAGATAATTTCAATAACTACTATAAGAGTTAAATCATAGTTCCAAACTAATGACTCTTGACCAATGACTAATAGAGTGTGTTCTGATGTCAAAGGTTTATACTACCGAAGAGCTAATCCAAGTTTTGGCAGCCGAACGTCAAGCTTGCCTGAAAGGGGAACGCCTGAAGTTAGAGATGACAGCCTCTGGCAATCCTCTAATTGACCAGTTTATCAGAACAGATGGGCTGCAAAAGTTCACCGCCTATCAAGATTTTAAAGCTGCCATTCACAACTATCAGCAAGAAAATCATGTTTCAGGTCTCATCTGGCATGAAGTGAAGGTCAAAGGTAGAACTTTGCGTTATCCCAACATCGATAGTGAGTTAATTGCTCTCACCAGTGACTTGGAAATATTAAAGGCTGCAAAAAATTCTATCTTGGAATTTTGGGATGAAGTCACTAGGGAAATGGACTTATACCTCAGCTTTAATAACAGCAAACAACATCAACAAATTGTCATACCAGATGTCAAGAGAATTGCTCAGAGAACAGAATGGGCAAGTCTATGGAAGTGGGAAAATTCTAACTTCTTAGAAATCATCTTACAGTTAGGATGGGGTCAACCAGGAGAAGCCCATTATAAGCGAGGTAGACCCCACTCAGGTAGTGAGTATATTCATGCGGTGAATCCAGGGAATCATCCCATTGGTTAACATTTATGTGAGTGATAAGCTAATGTGCGTCACTCCTCTTTTATTTTTAAATAAAAATTTTACTTGTACAGATAAGCGATCGCATGAAAGTACGCGAAGTTATCAAGTGACTGGAAGCTGATGGTTGGTATATTGATAGAACCAGAGGTAGTCATCGACAGTTTAAACATCCTGATAAACCCGGTACAGTGACGGTGTCTGGTAAGCCAAATGTTGATGTACCAATCGGTACTCTAAAAAATATCTGGAGACAGGCTCAGTTGGAGGAAGATTAATGCGTTATACAGTTGTGATTGAGAAAGGAGAAACTAGCTACGGTGCTTATGTCCCTGACCTACCAGGTTGTGTAGCGGTTGGTGAAACCTTAGAAGAAGTAAAGCAGATGATTGCAGAAGCTATTGAATTTCATATAGAAGGAATGCTGGAAGAGGGATTACCTATTCCCAAACCAGCAAGCATTTCTCATGAAGTCGAAGTTTTAAAATCAGGTATTAGTTAATTAATGAAGGACGAAATACAACAATTTTCATCCTTGAACCTGATAGTTGAGATAAATTACTAGCCCACTTCCTCATCAGCAGCGCAGCGAAATCCGGCAAATATTTGCCGCACACCAGGATGATACCAGTTGCGGAAACTAGAACGCAGTGACCAAGAATAAGTAGCCCAACTACCACCTTTTAAAACGCGGTGCTTGTGGTCAAAATAAACTTGGGAATAACCCATGTAAGGGTAACTTTGAAACCCGTTGTAAGCATCAAACCAAGAAGCTGTCCACTCCCACACATTACCGAGCATATCATACACACCATAGGCACTTTGTCCCCCAGGATAAGCATCTACTGGTGTTGTTGTAGCGATTTGGCGATCGCAGTTGCAATGATCAGATATGGCTGTTGATTCTGCAACGCCCCAAGGATAGATGCGATCACAATTAGCTTTGACATCCCAACTTGCAGCTTTCTCCCACTCTGCTTCTGTAGGTAGACGCTTACCCACAAACCGCGAGTAAGCTTCTGCTTCATACCAACTAACACCACAAACTGGGTGATTATCTTTAGTTGAATCATTGCACATATAAAGTGGTAGTTTCACTTTGTCCTTTTGTACCCATTGCCACCCAGCTTCTGACCACCACAGAGGATTTGTATAGCCTCCCGCCTCAATAAATGAGAGATACTGGCTACAAGTTACCGGATAGCGGTCAATCCAATAAGTATTTAAATATACTTTATGTGCAGGGCATTCATTATCTAAAGCCGCAATTGAGTTACTTCCCTGCTCAAATTCACCTGCGGGTATTTGAACCATCTCGGTGAGAGAGTTAGAAGATGTAAAAACTCTTGACCCTTGACTCTTCAGCAACTCCAACACAAAGTTAATAGTTTCACAGTGCTGGCTTTCATGCTGAATCAAAAAGTGCCAAAGCCTCTCTTGTGGCTCAATATCAACAACTTCTAAGTAATAGAGAACTTTTTCTCTAATGGTGTCTAAATAATCACGAATTTCTTGGGGATTTGGTAATTGGCTACGTGCTGATTTCGGTAAACCATCAGCAGCAAATAGCTGGCGATATTGCGGAAAAAAGCATGGTAAGCCAGCAGTCTTTTCTAGCAACCACAAAGACTCAGTGTAGGCAATATGACCAAAGTGCCAACCCACAGGACTAAACTCAGGATGAGGCTGACTACAAAAAGTCGTAGCGTCAATATTTTCTAATAAAGCCAGAGTTTTGAGACGACACTGGTGGAAAGCTTGAAAAATAAACTCTTTGGCATTAGAGTTGCTGAACTTGGATATCACAGTTTTCTCCTACGGTGATGATGCTATTTTCTGGACAAGCAGTCCAATTACCAAAAAAAAGTGGTTCTGAGGCAATAATTACTGATTTTGGAAAAGTTGGATCATCCTTGAGCCAATATAAAGACGGAGCAGGTGTATTACTAGCAAAGCGAGAAGCAATCAAACGTTTACCATCACTAATAATTGTGTTGGCAGAAACTTCTACTTGATAGCATTTTGCCATCTCCAAAAGCGTTAATAATGTAGACCGTAAAGCATATTCTAGAGGCTGAAGTTTGTTGTAATCTTGAGAAAGTAGCAAGGAAAAAATATGTTCAGAATCTGAACTACCATTGATTTTTTGGTAGAAATTATGGTCTAGAATATGGCGAATTTCCTTATATAAAGTTTGCCGAAAATTTTCAATTCGGCCATTATGAATAAATAGTAAATTTTGATCATCAAAAGGTTGACAATTGGCAAAATCTACGGCTTGTCCTGGTGTCGCACTACGCACATAAGCCAGCACACACTTCGATTCCACATAACGGCTAATATGAGGTAAGTTGATATCATTCCAAATTGGTAGAGTATTTTTATAGGTAAACGGTGCAGTATCCTTTTGCAAATGATACCAACCCATTCCAAAGCCATCAGCATTGACCACCCCAGAAATCATTTCGCGGGGTTGATAACTCTGGACAATAAGTGAATGTTCTGGTTTATACAAAAGCTGTTCTAGAGAAACAGGCAAGCCAAGGTATGCAAGTAGACGACACATAATTTAAGAGTTGTTACCAATTCCTGTATAGGATAAACTTTTTTACTGAGAATTACCTGAATTTCTCATAAATTGGCGTTATTCTCGCCTTATTGAAAGCTACTGTAACTATTAGTTATCAGTCTACTCACTATTCACTGATTTAAGTCCTTTTGTGACTCCCTTACCCTACAAAACCGACTACTAGCTAATGTGGTGATAAATTTTTAATATGTTAACTTCATCATAATCTCTGGGGCTGGAGTAAAACAAAGGCACAAATAAAGGGAATAATAATCCATAACTAATAACTAAGGACTAATCACTCATGACTAAGGCTATTATGGTGATTTTCCCCTATCAGCTAAATCAAACATGGGTTTTTGATGATGAGCAAATGGGACTATCCCAAGAACCCTTTCTCGGTGGTATCCCTGAGATAATTGATATTTTGGTTCAAGACTTAGCTAATGTTGATGAAGGTTTCAAACTTTTGTTCTCTGCAAATCCCTTTCCTGGTTATCAGGTAGAACTATTTTGGTTGCGAGTAGAAAACAATGGCCACTGGTATTACTGGAGTAGAAAAAAAATTGAGGGATGGCTATGTCCAGCATTGTTAGATTACTTCAGTGAGCCACCAAATAAAATTTATTGTAAGGCTGAAAGTCTTTATTCGTAAAAAATTATCATCTCATTTTTAGTATTCCTAAAACAAATTCACATACAACTTTTCTTAGTCAATCTAACAAATACTTTAATTTATGGAAATTCCAATTTCTTTGAATAAAATTGTTGTTCAACAATCTTACCCTTTGTTATTTGCCACCATCAGTGGTTCTCATTTATATGGCTTTCCATCACCAGATTCTGACTATGACTTACGCGGTGTACATATTTTACCGATACAAGAAGTTGTAGGATTAAATATTGGGGCTGAAACTATTGAAATATCAAAAGTATATGAGTCTTTAGAACTTGATTTAGTTACTCACGATATTAAGAAATTCTTTTTACTACTGCTCAAAAATAATAGCTATGTCTTAGAGCAACTTTACTCGCCTTTGATTTTAAAAACTACACCAGAACATGAGGAACTAAAATCAATTGCTCAAGGCTGTATTACACGTCACCACAGCCATCACTATTTTGGTTTTGCCGCAACACAATGGAAACTTTTTGAAAAAGAACAGCCACATCGCCTGAAGCCATTACTTTATGTATATCGAGTGTTGTTATCGGGGATTTACCTGATGCAAACAGGAGTAGTTGAAGCCAATTTAGTCAAGCTCAACGAAGTTTTTAATTTACCATATATCCCTGAGTTAATTGCTCAAAAGCTGACCGATAAAGAAAAGTCTATTTTGTCAAATATTGATATCACCTTTCATCAGCAAGAATATGACCGATTATGTAGTCAGTTGCAAGCAACATACGAAGCCAGCGCACTACCTGAAGCGCCTGTAGCAAAAGCAGCACTGCATGACTTACTGCTGCATATGAGAATGAGGAATTAGGAGTGATTAGCCTTCAGTTCTAACTCCTAATTCCTAACTTGCTTAAAATTTCCCACTCCCAGCCGCAACAGCCAAAGCACCCCAACCAGCCAGAAATGCTACGCCTCCTAGGGGGGTAATTGCGCCCAAGATTTTGATTCCTGTTAAGCTCAAAGCGTACAAGCTGCCTGAAAAAATTGCAATGCCGATGATAAATAGCCAACCACTGGCAATGAGGGTAGATGGAGGCGATTCAGTACGACTGAGTAGTAATCCTACTACTAGAAGTGCCAGAGCGTGGTACATTTGGTAACGAGCACCAGTTTCAAATATTTCTAGCGATCGCTCACTAATTTTTTCCCTTAAGGCATGGGAAGCAAAAGCACCAGCTGCCACAGACAAACCGCCTAACACAGCAGCTATGCTTAAAAAAATCTGCGTCATTGTATCTAGCCGTAAATTGGTAGAGAAGTTCACGGGTTAGAGATATTAAGCCCTAATTAGGGTTTAAATTAGATCTCAAAATGATATGATATCGCCCCTTCTTCACTCACTTTAAAATTAGCATTGAATTCTTTAGCTTTTTCGTCTAAATATTCTCTGGCAATCAGCGCAGGCAATTGTGACTTAATTGCAAAACCAGCAACAGTCATGCGCCCTTTGTTGTCTTGTAACATTTGATAAAAAATAGATTGCAGGTGGTCATTAACTTGCTGATTTATCGCCTTTTTCTCTTGCCGACTCTGACGATATAACCCTAAACTTAGCCATCCTCCCAATATCAGGGTAGGAACGCCAAAAATTAGACTTTGCCTAGCAGTATAATCCAGTACATAAATACGCTCTTTATTCTGAAAGTCCCGGCCATACTCCTCTTCTGTGGATATGGGAATCGGTTTCAAGATACTATTTTTTTCTATTGCAGCTGAGACTGACAAAGTTAAAAACATGAATCCGAGTGTGAGTAGCCAACCTGCGGCCAGTTTTTCAGCAGTCTTCATAGTTTCCACCTCAGATTTTAACCTTGTTGAGATTTTAACCTCACTTTCCCTCAGCTTCCAGTAATTGTGAAAAGATCCCGATATTTTCGTGAAGCAGGCGTGAAATTTTAGTAAAGAGGAGGGAATAAAGGAGATGAGGAAGATAACGAAGTTTTTGCTCCCTTATCTTCCCCTACTCCCTCATCTCTCAACCCCACTTCAACTACGTGTAACCTCAAGCAGACGAGAAAAGTAGAAACGAGTCCGAGTCATTGACTGGCGTTGGACACAAAAGCCATTACTTTCGAGGATTTTCACTACATCAGCCTCACGGTGCAGGTAGGCGCGAGTAGCTTTACTAGGGCCAGGGAAGAAACTACCAATTTTTTTGAGTAAAGTCAAAGCACAGGTTTTAGGTGCAAAACTCAGAATTAGCCGCGATTGTGCTAGAGAACAAAGGTGAGAAATCATCTCATCTGCCTTTTCTTGGGGATAGTGGATGAGGACATCCAAGCAAATCACAGTGTGGTAACTACCTGCTAAGGATTCTAAATCTTGGATAGCGAATGTGGGGTTTTCGCTATTTCCCAAGGTTTCTAAGGCTCTATCCTTTGCTTCTGTAACCATTTTTTCAGAAATATCGCTAGCATAAACCTTGGCGCCATCTGCTGCTAGGGGAATGCTAAGGCTACCCACACCACAACCTGCATCACAGATTGATAATTCTGCCAAATTTTGATCAGCTTTCAACCAGCCGATTACTGTATCCACAGTCTGCTGATGTCCGTTGCGGATATCTAGCTGGACTTTGTTAACTTCGCCATCGCCGTAAATCCGCCGCCAGCGCTCAAACCCTGTGGAATTAAAATACTCACGAACAATCGTTTTATCGTCGGCTGCGTTCATAACGTTCGGTTTTCAATGGTTCCCAATCCTTAAAATTATCATTCATCAGAACCACCAAAAAAACTCTTTGAGATTTTTCTCGCAAAATTTTTCCTTCTCAAGCCTTACAGGGTGATGGGAAAGCATACTTAAGCCAGAAGCAATTTTCTCTCTTTTGACATGTTTCGGAGAGATACCCTCTATCTTTAAGTCGATGCTCCTAAATAAGCTAGTACTCTATATAAAAAGTTTTGCTACATTTATAGTCAACAGTTTAGTGTTAAAACAAATTAGGATTAAAGTCCTGACTACAAACCGTTGCTCTTGTAATTTTCTACTCAAGGTGAAATCATAAAATGCAAGTGCAGCATACGTGTTTTGTTATGATTACATTTTTATAGAGTACTAAAAATACGATGATTTTCCACATAAATCTGTTTTCTTGAACACATATTACCTAAAAAAGTTCAGTTTATTTGCTCATCTGTACTTGAGTTATTATATACATGGCCTCAATGTTGCTAATTAACAGTCCTATTATTGCATTTACAATCCTTCTGACAGTAATCTTTACTGTTCCACCTCTATTTGAGAGACTTAAAATCCCTGGATTAGTGGGTTTGCTGTTAGCAGGTGTAGTTCTAGGGCAAAATGGACTTCAGCTTTTAGACCATGAATCTGAAACTGTCAAGCTGCTTTCAGAGATTGGCAAAGTTTATCTCATGTTTGTGGCAGGTTTAGAGATTGATATAGAGCAGTTTCATCGGACTAAAAACCGCTCTATTGGATTTGGAATCCTGACATTTTTAGTACCGTTAGTTGCGGGAATTATTGTCGGACGTTTATTTGATTTTAGCTGGAATGCTTCCGTTTTAATTGGTTCCCTGTTGGCATCGCATACTCTTTTGGCATATCCCATTATCAGCCGTTTGGGAGTTGTGATGAACGAGGCGGTGACAGTAACAATTGGAGCCACAATTTTTACAGATACAGGTGCTTTGTTAGTCTTAGCAATTTGTGTGGGAATTCATGTCGGAGAATTCTCGGTCATGAGTTTAGTAACTTTGTTGGGTGGATTAGCGATTTACTCTGCTATTGTTCTATTTGGTTTTGACTGGGCAGGTAAAGAATTTTTCCGGCGCTCCGGTGATGAACAAAGTAACCAATTTTTGTTCATTTTACTAGCATTGTTTTTAGCGTCTGTAGGAGCGCAAATAGTTGGAGTTGAGAAAATTGTTGGAGCATTTTTAGCAGGTTTAGCTGTCAATGATGTTTTAGGACGTAGCCCGGTAAAAGAAAAGATTGAGTTTGTTGGTAGCGTTTTGTTTATCCCTTGTTTTTTTATAGATATGGGGCTATTAATTAATATCCCTGCATTTATCAAAACTCTATCTTCGATTTGGCTGACTGTAATAATTGTGGTGGCTTTGATTGGTAGCAAATTTATAGCAGCATTCTTAGCCAAACTTTTGTACCGCTATAACACAGCAGAAATGATGACAATGTGGTCATTATCACTGCCACAAGTCGCAGCTACACTCGCAGCTACCTTGGTTGCTTATCAATCTTTAAATCCTGCTGGTGAGAGACTAGTGGATGAGGGCGTTTTAAATAGTGTGATTGTTCTGATGCTGGTGACTTCAATATTGGGGCCATTAATCACTGCTAGATCCGCTACTTTATTACAGCCTACTCAGAGAGATTTTGAATCAGAAAATCTGGCAGTTTGGTGGGGAAATTCTGAGGAGCATTTGTTAGAGCAAAATGCCTATGAATTCACTGTGGTAGTACCAGTCTACAATCCTCAAACTCAGCGTTATCTGATAGAAATGGCAGCATTAATAGCTCATCACGAATCTGGGCGGATTTTGCCATTAGCTATTACTAAGGCTCATGTGCATATGGATGATCCGGAATTAGGAACAGCACTTGAGCAAAGTCAGCAGAGATTAAAGTTAGCCAGAGAAATCAGTCAAGAACTGGATGTGGAAGTTTCAACGGCAATTCGGATTGATGATGACATAGCTTTAGCAATTAGCCGTACCAGTCGGGAGCAAAATGCTAGTTTAGTAGTGATGGGCTGGTCAAGGACGACGGGTTTGCGTGCCCGGATATTTGGTAATGTGATCGATAGTGTTTTCTGGTCTTCTCACTGTCCCGTAGCAGTAGCACGCCTGTTGAGTAGTCCCAAGACAATTAAAAGAATTCTTGTTCCAATGGGTGATTTAATGCCGCAAACTGTAGGTGCTTTGCGGTTTGCCCAAATTTTGGCTCATAGTAATCAAGCAGAGGTGGTGTTATTACACGTATGCGATCGCAAAACACCCACTATACTGATCAAAAACTTTACAAATCAATTGTCTGATATTGTGGCTGACAGTAAGTTAGAGGTCAATATCAGTATCCAAACAATTAGAGATGATGATGTTGCCAACGTGATTATCCGAGAAGCTTCGGCGTTTGATTTAGCAGTCTTACGCGCTGTTCGTTATCGCACATCAGGTGGATTAGCTGTCAGTGAAGTGACTACACAAGTAGTTAACGAGTTGACATGTTCAATTGTGTTGTTGGGAGAACCTCATAGTAATTTATAGTTCCTAGGTTACGTCTATTGCGCGATCGTGGCTAACTCAATAGAGGTGATATTTAGGACATCAATTTTTTCAGTCTAACAAAGCAGTTGAGCCGACGCTGAACACTTCCCTAACTCAAAGCGCTCGCCTCATCAATCACACAGTCATCACATTAAGCACTGGGAAGTAATTCCTGATTCTTGATGTTTTCGCTACCCAAAGTCCGGGGTAGTTGTAACCCCAGCACTAAGATAATAGTTGCCATATAAGATACCAGCGCCATCCACAGTAAGTGGTTATTGTGGAGATACCACGCTGTGATAGCCAATGGGAGAAAACCTAGTCCAAAAGCCAGAAGAACGGCATTGCGTAGAGTTGCGCCTTCCTTTAAACCGATGAAATATCCTTCTAGCATGAAGGCAACAGCCGTAAATCCTAACAGAGGCAATAACCAGATAGTATAGCTACTGATATGTTGATTGACCTCTGCATGACTAGTCAACAGCCCGAATACCCTCTGTGGAAATACAACAGATACTATCGCAAAAGCGATCGCCACTAGCAAACTAGTAAATACAGAAACAGCAAGCAAGGGTATCATCTGTTCTCTAGACCCTTTACCATGAAAGTTTCCTGTCAGTGTTTGGGTTGTCATCCCCACGCCTTGAATTGTGAACTGACTCAAAAGCGCAATTTGCAGCAGCAACCCATTTTCGGCCAAGGTTATCGTCCCCATTGCTGCACTTAAATTTGTGAAAATAGCGTAGGCGGAAATTAAAGCCAAAAATCGCACCAAAATATTTCCTTTGAGAGCAATGGTATCTCTTAAGGCTGCCCAATCAAAAATCTCTCGCAGTGCGGCTAGTAATACTTTCCACGGAATGGTAAAACCGACCCAAATCAAACCAACTCCTAGCGTTAAATACTGACTGATGGCTGTTGCTAATCCCGCGCCCATGCTTTCCCAGCCCCATCTGACAATCATCAGATAGTCTAGTAACACATTAGAACCATTACCAATAATAGACATCAATAGCACTACGGCATTCATTTCTCGCCCCAAAAACCAACCCATCAGCACAAAGTTGAGCAAGACAGCAGGCGCACCCCAAATCCGGGCATAAAAATAATCAACCCCAGAAGCTTCAATCTCTGGGGAACCACTGAGGATAGTAAATCCCATTTTTTGTAGGGGGTATTGCAACAGCAACATCACTAACCCGATACTCAACGCCATCAAACCACTTCGCAGTCCCGCCAGTAAGACGGCTTTGGGGTCATCGCCGCCAACCGCCTGTGCAGTCAGAGCATTAGTACTTGAGCGCAGAAACTTTAAGACTCGGTAAAGGTAGTCGAAAAGAATAGTTCCTAAAATCACTCCAGCCAAGTGACGAATATCTGCTAAATGTCCCAGAAAGGCAACGTCCACCAGACCCGCTAGGGGTATCATCATGTTGGAAAACATACTAATGCCTGCCAGCTTATAAAAGCGAGGCAAGAAGTTGTAACGGGCTGGAATCACAAATGTCATAGATGACCTATCGGAGAATTTATCTGACTGGGAATTGCTTCAGTTGATGAGAGTAACTGAAAGATTCATTTATTGTAATCTTTATAATTATAGGACTAGCCCTTTCAAGGTGTTGTGTGATGGGCAGATTTGTAGACCACGATCGCCTATTCAAAGAACTGATTTAGTGACTTGGCTACAACAGCAGTAACCGACCGCCTCTTTTCTTCCTCTGCGCCTGGAGCGTCTCTGCGTGAGATAAAAAAGCGTTCGCCCCTCTATGAGTTGTTAAGAACAGCGATCGCTTATCAGTAACATGATATAAATCTAATTATGATAGATGCAGTAAGCGATGCCTTCTGCTCTCCCTTTAAGCCTTTGCGTGAGATAAAAACGCGAGTTTAATCAACTCCCAAAGAAATCAGAATCTAACGTTTCATCAACAGAAAAAGGACACTCTTGAGGATATATAGACAAAGGAAGTCCGGTTTCAATAGATGCTTCTTTGCGAGCATGTTGGTAACATTTATCAAAAACTTCTACGTAATAGCTTTTGAGACTAGGACTATCTACAAATGCTTCGTGCAATCTTTGACGATGTTCATAGATTGTATATAACCAGCTATTGGAGCGATTTTGCGGTTGAAGTTTGTATTTAAGAAGATGCATTAAAAGCACTCTCAGATTATTTCTTAAAGTATTTTTATCACTTCTCCCCATACTTGCAATTTCTTCAATCAAATTTTCTAAGTCTAATTCGGAGAATTTCTTGTTTTTTAATAAATAAGCAGTATGTTCTAGCCACAAGTGATAATCTTGTGTATAGTGATGATTATTTTGAGGAACAGATTGATTAATCATAATCTTCTCCTTCATAAATATATGATTTTAACATCTCTAAGATATGTATTCCACTAAGCGATCGCTCTCTTCCTCCGCGCCTCTGCATGAAATAAAAACCTCAAAACACCTAAACTGCTGAAGATTGCTGCATAGGAATTTGGATGCAGAACTCACAGCCTTTACCAAGTTCAGAAATACATTCAATTTTACCACCATGTTTTTCCACAATAATTTGATAGCTAATCGATAGCCCTAAACCAGTACCTTTTCCAGGTTGCTTAGTGGTGAAGAAGGGTTCAAAAATGCGCGATCGCACACCATCAGAAATACCACAACCATTATCAGCAATACGGACTTGTATAGAATTACCTTCGATAACTTCTGTACGAATCCAAATCATAGGTTTCTCAGTTTTTTTGCCAGTGGTAACTGAGTATTCTAAAGCATCGATAGCATTGTTGAGAATATTCATAAATACCTGATTCATCTGTGCAGCGTAGCAAATAAATCTAGGTAAATCACCATACTCTTTCACTACGTCAATAGCGACAGAACCTGTTTGTGGTTGCAGTCGATTTTGTAAAATTAGCAGTGTACTGTCAATACCTTCATGAAGGTCAATCGGCTTAATTTCTGCTTCATCCAGTCGAGAAAATGTACGCAAAGATAGTACTAACTGAGAGATTCGCTCTGTACCCATCATCATGGAATGCAAAATTTTTGGCAAATCATTAGCAATAAAATCTAAATCTAGTGATACTATCAACTCCTGAATTTCTTTTCTTGGTCTGGGATAGTATTTTTGGAAAAGATGCAGCAATTTAAATAGGTTTTCGCTGTGTTCTGTAAGATAAGCAATGTTGCCATAGATGAAATTAATCGGGTTGTTAATTTCATGGGCTATCCCAGCAACTAATTGTCCCAAGCCAGCCATTTTCTCACTTTGAATTAACTGGCTTTGAGTTAGCTGTAATTCTTTGAGAGTTTGGGCGATTTCTTCTTTTTGACGTTGAGTCTGTTCCAGTAATTCTGCTTGCTGTAAAGCTACTCCCAGTTGGGTGCTAACTTGCGTGAGCAAATATACTTCATCTTCTTGCCAATCACGGGTGCTAGCGTTTTGGTAGACTGCTAACAAGCCCCAGAGCTTTTGACCATGATAAATGGCTAGAATCACGTAAGCTTTTGCCTGATAGCTCTCTAATACTTGAATGTAGCAATCACTAAAGCCAATGCTATAAATATCATTACAAATGCGGTATACCTCACCTCTAGTAAAACCACCCCCCACCGTATCCTGTAAATAGGTATCTACTACTGGGGTTACTGCCAAATGTTTAACGCTACATTCGCTGATGTTTTCAAACATTTCTGGTTGCTGTAACTGTTCCTGCATCAGAGTTACCCAACCCTCTGCTACTGATTCAAATACAAATTCACCACTCCAATCGGGATGGAAGCGATAGATGGCTACACGGTCAGCATTCAGCAGATGTCTAATTTCCTCAGTACTGGCGCGGAAAATACTTTCTAAGTCCAAGGACTGACGAATTTTCTCGATGGTGATGGCGATGATTCTTTGCGATTCTGCGGCTTTTTCTCTAGCTTGTGCTTGTGCTATTTGTGCAGATTGTAATTTCACTTGTTCGAGGTAGTCTGCTTGCTGCAAAGCGACTCCTAAGTGTTCGGCGATGAGTTGCACAAAGTCAATTTCTGATGTTTTCCATTGTCGCGGGCCACTACACTGATGGATGCACAATAATCCCCATAAATCTTTACCTTTCATCAGGGGAGTTGCTATGTTGGCACGCACTTGGAATTTTTCCAGCATTTGTACGTGACAATCACTGCTACCAGCTTGATAAATGTCAGCCATGACTTTAACTCGACCTTGCTGATAGAGTCCAGCAAACTCCGCAGCAAAGCAGTGGTCACGCAGTTTAGCTGTTAATGCAGAAGTCCATTCTGTTCCCACATCTTCATAGATAAATTCTCCTTCCCATCCCAACTCAGGATAAAAACGAAACACCCCGACCCTGTCGGTGTTAATTAGCTGACGCACTTCTGTGACTGTAACTTTAAATATAGTGTCAATATCAAGAGACTCTCGAATACGGGCAATTACTCTAGATAAAGCTTTGTGTTTTTCACCTTGATGCATAGAGAACACAATATCAGTCTGGTCTTCTTGTGGTGTTGAATTTGACTGGGTGGAATCTAAAGTAAAGGAGTTTTCCATGATGGATGTAACTTTAAATATTGAAACTCTTCTATTTCAGAATTCCCAAAACCACTCTTGAGCTAACTAATTTTATGTATTTTAAGTAAGAAATCTAACAGTATTGAGGTTATGATTATCCGTTTGCAGTCATAAATACGACAATTTAGGGACACGAGGCGATCGCGTCCCTACAAAAAAAATCTGACTTTAGCAAAGTATGCTGTCTATACTGCGACTACATTATCGTCGCTTCTTGGGAGTGGTGGTTTTGAGTTCGCGTTTTTCTTCTTCTCGACGACGGCGATCACGCCAATCTGCCAGCGTCAAATAGCCAACTCCACCAGTGACTGCTAGTAGCAGCACTATAGCGACCAAAGCCAATATACTCAAAAATGGACTTTCCACGATGCCTCTACAGTCCGTTACGTCCCCAAACTACCATTGCGATTGACCAAGTAAACACAACGAGTAACGATACCCAACCCAATGTCAAAATTTCCATAGTCCCAAATTTTTAGATGATTACAAAAGGTCTCTATTACTCATCATACTGGGAAAGGGGAGTTGATTCTGTAATAGCCTTAATCAAGCACTAGGCAAGAATCAGAACCGCAGAGTTCCCGACGCAATACTTTTAACGTCGTCTGCCAAAGCAATTTACCCTCTGGCATTACTAGCACGCCATTTGTCTCTATCCACAGTTCATTAAAAGAAGTGTCAAAACTACCGTTGTGTTTTATAGAACATCCAATGAGTGCTGTGCAAGGGCGTAATTTCCCAAGAACTCCCGTGCTTCGTTAATTTCATTGCTGGTTAGTTGAGCATTCATATTGAGAAATACAAGCAGTGAGACCCCGAAATTATAGGCGATCGCGTTCTATATCTTGAATTACTTTTTGCAAAATCCACTCTGGGGATTGGTTTGGAGTTTTGGCTGTTTGCGCTGCTATCAGGCGTTGGGCGGTTTCGCTGTTACCTTGGAGTAGTTCTAGCAATCGGTTTTCTAGAGATTCTTGATTGATGGCGGTGTGTCTGATTCGCTGTTGCTTGCGTTCGGGACTACCTGTAGGAATGGAAGCGATGAGTTTTTGTGTATATGCTTCTTTAGGTTCCCGATAGATACTTGCTGCTGTACCTTGTTCAACAATTTGACCGCGATTCATTACTAAAATGCGATCGCTCATAAATTTCACCACACTTAAATCGTGGGAAATAAATATATAAGTGAGTTGAAAATCTGCTTGCAATTCTTTCAGCAAATTCAATACCTGCGCCTGCACAGATACATCCAGTGCAGAAACCGACTCATCACAAATAATAAACTTGGGATTTAATGCCAAAGCACGCGCAATACAAACCCGTTGGCGTTGTCCCCCAGAAAACTGATGAGGATAGCGGTTCATTGCATCTGCACTCAACCCCACCCGTTCTAAAAGTTCAACTACCCGTTCTCGTCGTTGTCGCGGTGTTTTAGCCACACCGTGAATTACCAACGGTTCCATCACCGCATCCCCGATTTTCATCCTTGGATCTAGAGAACTAAAGGGATTTTGGAAGACTATCTGCATTTCCCGTCGCAGTTTCTGCAATGGTTTACCTTTGAGGGTAGTGATATTTTGCCCTTCAAAGACAATTTGACCACTCATGGGTTCAATTAAGCGCAACAAGGCTCTACCGAGGGTAGTTTTACCACAACCAGATTCACCCACCAATCCCAGTGTTTCCCCTGGTTTAACATCAAAGGAAACACCATTTACAGCCATAGTGTAGCGTTTGGTGCGACCAAGTAAGTTCCGTACTGGGAACCCAACCTTCAAATCGTGGATTTGTAATAAAGGTGCTTTTTGTTCCAGGTTTGTTAATCGTTGGGTGATTTCTGCATCGGTAATATCCGGCGGTTGGGCGGGTTCTTTCGCCTCAATGATTAATTCTCCGCTTGATGTTTCCTCCGCACTCATGTAGTCAGAAACGGTGAGTAATTTTTGGGGATGGCGGTTGAGTGTGGGACGGCAAGCTACTAAACCTTTAGTATATGGATGTTGCGGGTTACTAAAAATTTGCTCCACAGGGCCGTATTCCACAATTTTCCCTCTATACATCACCGCTACTTGGTCGGCAATTTCCGAAATTAATCCCAAGTCGTGGGTGATGAAAATCATGGACATGTCACGGCTTTGCTGCAATTCTGCCATCAACTCAATAATTGTTGCCTGCACTGTCACATCTAAGGCTGTGGTGGGTTCATCTGCAATCAATAATGTTGGGTTGCAAGAAATAGCCATAGCAATCATCACCCGTTGCAGTTGACCCCCAGACAGTTCATGGGGGTAGCGTTCCAGTATGGCTTCTTTATGTTGTTTTACCAACTGTGCCAGCTTTGGCCCTTCTAATTGAGAATCGACTGTTTCCAGGTACTGCTGTTGGATTTGCTCATCGTTAGGAAGCAGTTTAACTTCTTGCAGACCTGCGATCGCAATTTGTCGAGCTTGGGCGATCGACACATTTTGATGTCGCATAATTGCCTCTGTGAGCTGAAATCCAATGTTATAAACTGGATTAAGTGAACTCATCGGTTCTTGAAAAATCATGGCGATGTCGCCACCCCGGTATACCTGCATTTCCTCTGGTGACAAATCCAACAAATTCAGGGGTGTACCATTTTCCTGGGGACGAAACCAAATTTCTCCCCCACTCACTCTACCGGGAGTCTGCAACAAACCCATCACTGCTAGGGACGTGACTGATTTACCACTACCTGACTCTCCCACTATTCCTAGAGTTTCACTGCGCTGCAACTGAAAAGAAATTCCATCTACGGCTTTGATGATATTGCGATCGCTGGAAAATTCTACTTGAAGATTGCGAACCTCTAGGACAGTTTCTTTCATAGGAATCAGGTATTAATTTTGACAAAAAAAGGTGTATTTTAGCAGTGGGTGTGTGTTCTGATTTTGAATAACTTTGGCACTTTCAGCCACTCTTTTGTCTCAGTCAGATAAAACTGATATTTTAGACTATAACTATAACCAAAAGAAATCTACTAGTGAGGCTAACAGATATAGTGGGTGCCAAGGATATTAACTCACCTTGACACCCACCACTGAATCTATTTGCATGAAGTTGACGTTCTTGTTAACCGTTTCTAGCTGCGACGAATCTGAAAGCTTGAAATGGATACTGCATTGCTTGCTCAAATTTCTCAAATGAAATCGGTTCTCCCTTGTTCAGCCAATCTTTGAGTAGAAATATAGAGTATGAATGCTTTTGGACTAAGAAGTCATAAAAGTCTTTAGGGGTGGCTCCAAACTTCTCCATTTCCGAAATCACACAATCGAACAGAATTATCGGGCGATCGCGCTCAATGATCTGTTCGCCACCACGCATTACTCCTAGTTCTGCTCCCTCAGCCACTACTTTCATAAAGCCTATGCGGCGTTCTGATGGCACAATATCATCGAGACGCAGACATTGGACTCGGATACACTCTGGTTTTTCATCATTTAAACTGTGTGAACGCAATCCACCAAGAGCAGAACGGCTAGGTTGAAAAAAGAAATCTGCTTCCCCTGTTTGATCGCTGAGGGCTACTTGCAATACTTCTACTTCTGGATATTTCTGTTTCAACCAATCGGCTTTGTATGGAATAGGCTCGACAGCAATATGTTTACCATTGGGCGATTTCCGTTTCATGATGTTGATCATTGTGCCTAGGTGAGATCCCACATCTATACAATTCATGGGATCTTTCACAGCTTGCTCGATCACCTGCTCCATGCGCGATGATTCAACATATATCTCTTTCAACTCAGGATATCGCCACTGCCGCCATATCCCTGCGATATCTCGTAGTACACGAGTAGGACGCTCCAAAGGTGTACCTATTAAGACGTGTCCTACGTAATCTTTCACCAAAACCATATGCTTTTACTTCCATATCTCGTGTACTTAATTACACGGTATAGTAACGAGTTTTTCACGTCATTAAATGTTTTTTAAATAACATACCTGTTTTGTTTTGCTTATAGGTTGTCTCTAGTTACTACTGTATGTCAGGGTTGGATAGTTAAGCGCGTATGTATGTATACCCGTAGCAGAACCGATATCCCGCCCAGAAGTAAAATCCACTCTCAGGGGACTGGATGGAATTCTTCATTAAGACCTTTTGAGAGGACTTGGACTGTGAAAGGCGGGATAGATACACTACACCATGTTGAGGCTAAAACGGAATATCATCTACGTTTGGTTCTTCTTGGGGTGCTGGATAGGTGGCGCTACTCACCTGGGGAACGACGTTAGCAGTACTTGTGACTGGGGTAGGGGCGGGACGTGGAGCATCATAACTGGGAACATTCGTCTCTGGAGGACGAGATGCTACAGGGGTAGATGGCCGGGTGGAAGTTTCACTGACTGCTGAAGTTTGAGTTACTGTAGGTGATGCACTAAGATGAAAATCACTACCCACAGATTGAATTTGTTGCACTGTCAATTCAGCACGTTTTTCTTTGAAACCTTCAGGACGCTCAATGGTGTGCATCCCTAAACGTCCTACCAGAATTACGCGATCGCCTTGATGATAGTTTTGTTGAATTTCTTTGGCTAAATTTCCCCAACTGACAACTTTCAAGGTTGCTGGTGTCTCTTCTGGTTTCAGAGAATTCGGAAACTGTACCAGCATTTCTGTAACTTCTAGATTGTCGGCTGTAAACCGTAATTGTGGTTCTTGAATAATTTCTGCTAACAAAACGCAACTGTTCATAAAGTTCTCCTAACTAGTTGGGGCATAGAGCATGGGTCATTGGGCATTGATGATTCATCAATCATTCTTTAACCTTGACAAATGACGAGCTCTAAAGATCAACTTTAGTTTTTACGGCAATAAACGCATCAGATTAAAATTCTAATTCTTCACTGATTACCATGACGCCACTTGCTACAAGTCTGGCGACCGAACGCAGTGGCTTCCCTATGCCCTATGACCCATTCCCAATTTCAATTGAGTCTAGTTTTAGCATAAAAGTCAAGCGATGGAAGCAATAGCAACCTCCGCCTGACTGGAGCAATCATTGAATTCTACAAGTTAGTAGTACAATTATACCATAGTGGTATCGTAAGTTTTTTTGGGATCAAGCAATTCTCTGCAAAAGTTTACGTTTGTACGTGAACTGGAAAAACACCCAAGCCGATCAACCAGGCTGGGATGTCGCGTAATATTGGCAGGCGTAACAAAAAAGGTGGTTGAAAAGTCTGATTTGAATTGAGAATCTGGGCAAATATCCATTTTTGAATCAAGGTCTGAAATGCCTGAATTATGCGTGTCGGTAACTCCCGTTGACGTTGTACTTTTGCTAGGTCGTAGATTTCTACATGCCGATTCTGGAGTGGTTTACTCAGTACATTGGCTGTAACGACAGCATCTTGAATGGCGTAGTTAATGCCAACACCACCGACTGGGGACATCACATGAGCAGCATCTCCAATCAGTAGCAATCCCGGACAGTACCAGCGTTTAACTAGGCTGGACTCGACTGAGAGAAAGGCTATCTGTGACCAATCTTGTAAATTTTCTACGCGCTCGTTTAATTCTGGTGCTATTTCGACGATCGCCTCTCTCAAAGCCGATAAACCAGCCGCACGAATCTCATGGTAGCCGCCCTTGGGGATGACATAGGCAATTTGCCAGTCACTACCACGGTTAAGCATGGCCATGATGTGACCCTGACCGATACGCCCCATACCACCTTCAGGGTCTTCTGGATGACGAGGGAGGCGGAACCAGAGGACATCCATTGGGGGTGAGGTTTCAACAGATTCAAAATCTCCTAGTTGTCGGAGTTTAGAGTGGCGTCCATCAGCCCCAACAGTTAGTATCGCCCGGACTTCATGCCAGCCACCATGACCACGATACCGCACACCTTGAATGACCCCATCCGACTCAATTAATTCCTGGACATTTGCCCCCATAACTAATTGAAAATGGGGGTATTTTTGCGCTTCTTGGGTGATGAACTCCAGGAATTTCACTTGAGGCAACATCGTAATGTAGGGGTAGGATGTTTTCAGGTGACTAAAGTCTGCTAAGGTGAGAGTCTCTTGGGGCGTTTTAATCCGAATTTGGTGCATCTTGGCGTGGGGTAGTTGCAATAGGCGATCGCTTAAACCCAATTCCGCCATAATTTCCATCACAGACGGATGAATGGTATCACCCCGAAAATCGCGGTCAAAGTCTTTGTGTGCTTCTAACAGTGTTACAGGAATGCCTTGACGCGCTAACAGTAAAGCCAACACAACTCCAGCTGGGCCGCCACCCACAATGCAGCAATCTGTAGTTTGTGCGTCTACAATTTCATGGGCAGGATTCACGCTTGATTCTGAGGAATGACTTAGGGGTATATAACTAGTCATAACGAAACCTTTTGAAAGCCCTAGAATCAAGGTTAGTTTTTTTTGACTCCTAGAAGCTGTTTTTTTAACTTTTCGTATTTCAATAGAACGTGTATGATGGGCGCTAAACTGTTCTTCGTCATCTGTTCTTTGCTAATGACCAATGACAAATGACTAACAACTAATGACTATTAATAATTAATACCCGTGTCCCAAGTTATCTTAGAAAACGTTTATAAAAGTTTTCCTCCTCGCAAAGGGGAAAGTATCGCCTCAGAAAATCAATCCCCAGTTCTGTCTAGTCAAAAAAGTGACGCCGCGCGTGAGCGTGCAGATAGTGTTAATAATGTCTTGCGGCAAATTAACCTCACAATTCAAGATGGGGAATTTATGGTGCTGGTAGGGCCTTCTGGCTGTGGTAAAAGTACCCTACTACGGTTAATCGCTGGGTTGGAGGTGATGACTGGCGGCAAGATTTGGGTAGGCGATCGCTTGGTAAATGACCTCCCCCCCAAGGAACGAGACATTGCCATGGTGTTTCAAAATTACGCCCTCTATCCCCACATGACGGTGTATGACAATATCGCCTTTGGATTACGGCGGCGCGGTGGCGCAACTGATCAGCATGGCTGGGCGGAAAATATCCTTGTAGGGGTGACAAAAAAGCTACCGAAGGGACTCCGTTACATTTCTGCTAAAGAACGGGTTGTAGATGAGCAGGTGCGTAATGTTGCTCAACTGTTGCAAATTGAAGGTTTGCTCAATCGCTTACCTAAACAGCTTTCTGGGGGACAACGGCAACGGGTAGCATTGGGAAGAGCGATCGCTCGTAACCCCCAAGTGTTTCTCATGGATGAACCGCTTTCTAACTTGGATGCCAAACTGCGGGCAGAAACTCGTGCTCAAATTGTGAAACTGCAACGCCAGTTGGGGACAACGACAATTTACGTTACCCACGACCAAACGGAAGCGATGACAATGGGCGATCGCATTGCCATTATGAATCAGGGCAAAATTCAGCAAGTTGCAGCTCCTTTAGAACTTTATAATTACCCTACCAATCGCTTTGTCGCCGAATTCATAGGCTCACCACCAATGAATTTTATTCCTGTAGAATTTCATGCACCACTGTTAATTACCCATCCGCAATTTCGCTTCACCCTCCCAGAAATTTGGGTAGAGGCTCTGCAAAAATACGATAAGCAAACCCTAATTTTAGGCATCCGCCCCGAACACTTGATTTTGAGTGTGCCTGCAACTAAAAATTTACCTGTACATGTAGATTTAGTAGAAAATCTCGGTAACGATAGTTTTCTGACTGTTACCCTGGCTGAGTCTGAATTTCCATCTAGAACTACAGCTAATTACTTGCAAGTACGTGTTCCACCTGACAGATTAGTCAGTCTCGGTGAGCAAATATGGTTATCGCTAACCCCAGATAAAATCCACTTTTTTGACCCACAAACGGATTTAGCGATATATCCTCAAAGTTCATCTACAATGCCGTTACAGAAATAGCTTTTTGTTTGGCTGCGTAACCCGCCGGGAAATAAAGTTCCCATCTAATAGCGAAAGTCTACTGAAGTAGACTCCTTGCGCGGAATTCAAAATTTAAAATTATACCAATTTGAAAAAAGAATGCAACAAATTGTAGGGGCAAACAACCGTTTGCCCTCACCCACCATGCATCTGTCGCAAAGATTATTGTAATTGGTATTACAGCGTTTTTCAGGTAAATGAGGTACACAGCTAGGGAACAATGTTCATTGGTGTCAACTTAACGTAAAACTTCCCGTCCGCCAGGAATTTTAATTCCTGTCTCATAGCCGAAGTCCTCTCAAGAGGACTGAATTTTCAGTACATTAAAATGGACTTACGCTATGAGACCGCCGTTTTAACGGTGGGCGGACTCATGAACAAGGAAATTCATTTCCCTGTGGGATATGCCACTTGAATTCCTGTTAACTAATGCTGACTTGGTTGTTCTCTTTTACGATTCGTCTACCCCAAGGTTTAATCACAGAAATCGCAATAATAAATAGTAAGAATACAGTCTGAACTGCTCCACCAATTAACACTCCTTTGGCATCAAGTACATACACTCGGTCTGCCAAAGCTATTAAACCCTTGGTTTTCACAATTGATTCCGCAGTCACTGACCAAGGATATAACCAGAAAGTGCCAAAGACAATCAGAGAAATCGTGAGAAACCACTTAGTAATTACCCACCAAAACTTCATAAATCCATAATTAGTTAACCAGCATAAAAAGGTTGCTGTCAGCACTGAGCCAATAGCCGCAGGAATCACTACATAGTCATCTAATAAATTAATTGCCGAATGGAGAGTATGGCGAACATCTGCATTGTTTGAGTCTTGATTGCTCAGTGCCAATAAAAACATACTAAAAACTGTTCCTGTCCACAGTGCGGCAAAACTCACGTGTGCCGCCAGTAACCAGTTCCGTTGCTTGACGTTGAGCTTCAGCATTGTGTCCTCCTGTATCTATATGAATGAGCAGTACTAAGTCACCGCGAGTAATGCTTTTGCCATGACTCCGGGATAATTGCATACAAAAAAAGTCAATACATTAATAGTTAACATATTAACTATTTTGCCCGGAGTCAAGATTTTCCGTGTTAAATTCTCAAAATAGATTCAAGACTATTTGATCTAGAATCCGTGAAATAGCCTCCTGTTCAGCTTTAGAGATACCTTGAGTTGCCTTGTGAATTGTTTGTGCGCCAATTGGTGGCAAAACTGTCATGAGTCGCCTTCCTTCATCCGTCAACCAAATTCTGACAATGCGGCGATCTGCGCGATCGCGTTCTCGGTAAACTAAGTGACGCTCCTCCATGCGATCTACGACACCAGTTAGTGTTGCCCCTAATTGTTTGAGCTTGTCGGCGATTCCGGAAGTTGGCAGCCCGTCCTCTTCCCAAAGGCAACACAGAACCAGGTAATGAAAAGGCGTCAAACCATGGGGTTCCAGTTGTTCCAAGAAGTCACGGTATATGAGTTGGGATGCAAGTTTCAGCTTGTACCCTAAGTCATAGGGAGCTAAAGCGTGTCGCCATTGGTTAACAAATTCCCCATTGGAGGGTGGACTAGACATTATGAATCAAAATAGTAAGCGTGTTAACTATTTTAGGCTGAACATCAATCCATAGCTTTCAACCTATTGTGCCAATAAACGCGATCGCTGAACTTGATCAAGTAATTACAAAAATCATCTTGGTGAACCCGTTACTAGCAATTACCTCAGAAAATTTCTAGCTTTTATCAAGAAACCTATCCAGTAATTCTTCCCGCGACAGTTGTACTAATAAAGGAGTAAATTCTTCGGGAGTTAATGTTAATAAAGGTGCAACAATTGCTCCCAATTCTTCATCTAAATAACCAAATCTCACGCGTAACAAATTCTCTATAACGCTGCGCCGTTCTGCTTGTAGCCCTTGCTGCCGACCTTCTTGTAGCCCTTCTTGCCGACCTTCTTGTTTAACTTGCTCGTAAATAGTTGATAAACGCATAATTAAATCTCTATCCTCCTTGTCAATATTTTGATTAACTTCTAAGGTGGTCTTTAAACTCAATAATATATCTATTGCTTTAGAACGTAAGGGGTTATCTGAGGGAAGTGCTTCTAGTTCATCTATCGCTTGTTGCTGAACTCTACCTTTACCTAAAATTCTCAACCATAATGTTTCTGGTGTACGCGGTAATTGATGAATTGCCACAATTGCTGTGCGGAAATAATCACCTAAAAAATGTACTCCTAATTCCCAGTTTTCTATATCTATGCTGGTTCTAAAACCATCTAATATCAAGTCAGAAGCCGTGGGTGACAAAATCCATAATCTTGGCAGTTCTGATTCTAAAATACGGTTTCCATTAATTTTAGCTTGGCGTTTTGATTCGGCAAATATATCAAATAATTTGTTTATGCAACTGCGAATTTCTGCAACTGTCGCTGCATTTCTGAATGGTTCAATTAATGCAGGTTCAACAGCAAATTTTCCTAGCAACCCTAATTCTAGATTAGCGGTTGTGGATGGAGATGCAGGCGCATAATAAACATCAATTTCTCGAATTTCTGCCGCAACTTTACGACTTGTTTCTACTTCTCCCAATGGTTGTAACAATTCTTTAAGATAGTCTTTAGCGAACTGGTCGTAGGGGAACCTGGTCATTAGCTGATTTTTTGGCTGTATCCATATTTTACAAGAAGGTTACAAATACGTAGTTACCCAAACAAAAATCCCCCAGTGACGAGCTGAGGGATGAACTCTGGAACGCGCATTGACAACGTTTTAATAATACGATTGTACTATATTTTGGGGAATTTGCACTTAAAACTTTAAATACATCCAATATCCTCAAGCATGGCTAAATGCTGCTGAATTGGTGCAAGAGTGTTGGCAAGCAATATTTACTGGCGGCGACTGCGGGTAAACCAATACCGGGAAATGTGGAATTTCCACAGCAAATCAACCCAGATAAAGGTGTACTAGAGCCAGCAAACAAGCCTGTATCGGTATGTGTTTTTACTACTTTTGTCAAAATCACACCCAGGCTACCCTAACTTGAATTTTATACTTTTACAGAGAAGCGATCGCCTCTTTGTAATCTAATAAAAATTACTTTTATGAGTATTCTGGTCTTTGGCAGTATCAATCTAGACTTAGTAGCAACAGTACCCCGGCTACCACATGCAGGAGAAACTCTTTTAGGGCATGATTTTTTACAAGTACCGGGAGGTAAAGGAGCAAATCAAGCAGTAGCCCTCGCAAGGTTGGGAATCCCTACCCAAATGGTGGGGCGTGTAGGAGGTAAAAATTTTGCGACACAACTGATTGAGAATCTCCAGACATCTGGTGTACAAGCTGATTATGTCTGCGTCGATGAAAGTATGAGTTCTGGAGTTGCCATGATCAGTGTAGATGATCGGGGTGAAAATCAAATTATTGTGATTCCTGGTGCCAATGGGGGTGTCAACCAAGAAGATGTCGCTAGATTTTCCCCTTTATTACCTGGAAGTTCCGCACTACTTTTACAATTAGAAATTCCCATTCCTGCCGTAGTCGCAGCCGCTAAAGCAGCACAGCAAGCAGGAGTGAAGGTAATTCTTGACCCTGCACCCGCGCCATCTGAGTTACCAGATGAACTTTACCCCTTGCTAGATTTCATCACACCCAATGAAGTTGAAGCTGGGCAATTAGTGGGTTTTGCTGTAGATGGTGAGGAGTCAGCAAAAAAGGCAGCTGGGGTTTTATTGCAGAGGGGTGTGAAATGTGCGCTTGTCAAACTGGGTGCTCAAGGTGTGGTTTGTGCTAACGCCGAGACAACTTTTTTTGTCCCAGCATTCCCAGTAGAAGCTATTGACACGGTGGCGGCTGGCGACGCTTTTAATGCTGGTTTAGCCGCCGCACTATATCAAGGACTTTCTTTATATCAGATGGTGGTTTGGGGGGCGGCGGCTGGTGCTTTAGCTGCGACAAAATTAGGCGCACAAACTTCTCTACCTGATAGGTTGACTTTTGATCAGTTTTTACGTGAAAGAAGTGTCATTCAGGATGAATACTAAACAAAGAATAAATGGTGCGATCGCTGATACAAATTTAGTAGTTGCTTCATAATGTAAATAGAATGATGATTTTTGTGACTCCACTCGCGGCAAAAACGCTGCCAAAATTACCGCGATAATCCCACCCCTATGGGATGAATTAATAGCAGAGGTATTGCTTCTGATATGTAATTATTTTGTTGATGAACTGTGTAGGCACAATAATAATTTTGCCACTGATAAAACTGAGTAGGAGATATTAATTTAGAGGATTGCATAATTACTCAGTATTGAATATTTGCTAAAAAATTATCTGCGGGTGAATAAACTGGTATCCAGCATTTTTAATTTTTTGATTCGATACCCAGGAATTATAAAGACGATTATTTTTAAGACTCGCATCCCAAATAACTGGAGCTAAATTATGTATCTGCAATAAATTTCCTAACAATTCTCGGCTAATGAGATGTGCATCATCTACTAAGTTATAAATACCTGCCAATTGCTGTTGACGAGCAAACTCAATAGCACCAACAATATCATCAAGATGAACCCAATTTGTAATATCATCACCGCTACCAGGACGGGTAGTGCCAGCCGCTCGACCAAATATTTTTACCAGTTCTCTACCAGGGCCGTAAATTCCCCCCAAACGCAAAATACAAACGTGAAGATTGGTACTTGCTGCTGATAACAAAATTTCCTCAGTTTCCCTGAGAATTTCTCCATTATTATTGCTAGGTGTAGCTATAGTTTTTTCATCCACAACTGCACCTTTTTTATCACCATATACAGCATAGCTACCTGTATATATTAGTTGCTTTATACTAGGAAATTGTGGCAGAACTGCAACTAAATTTTTAGCGGTTTGGAGATAAGTTTCTTCATATAAAGTGGCACTTTTTGCACCGACACTCAACAGCACAACATCTTGATTGTGTAATGCGGCTTTTAGTCCTTCTAGGTCACTTCCTAGTGTAACTGCAACGTTGTGAGCTACGGCTTTCAGTTGGGGGACACGTTCGGGTGTAGTTGTAGTTGCAGTCACAATAAAATTCTGATTTTGTCGCCAAAATTGGGCAACCGCATAACCTACATAGCCACAACCAATAATTTTAATGTTCATCACTTAGGAAATGGGAAAATTTGTTGTTTACAAATTACAAATGACAACAGTATTTTTCTTCTATTTGCTTTTTGAAGTAGGTATGACGAAGCTGATTTAACTTCAGCAATGGGCTTGGTATTACCTCATCACTAAATCAAGACGAAGTGCTGATTAACGATGAATTGCACCATCTGGCATAATAGCTCCAGCTAAGTTAGCTCCAATCAGTTTAACAAGTAAGCGATCGCCAGAGCGAATCCGTGCCCCTGTCAAGTCAGCTCCCCGCAAGTCAGCACCACTGAGATCCGCACCAATCAAATTAGCAGAGCGCAAATTTGCTTCCCGCATATCAGCTAAAAGTAAGTTTGCTCTAAACAAATTAGCTTCTGATAAATCTGCACCTCTGAGATTAACTTTGTGCATAAACGTATCACTGAGATTGGCGCCACTCAAGTTAGCACCACTAAGGTTTCTACCAGACAAATCTTTGTTGCTTAAGTTGGCACGACTAAAGTCTTTACCGCTCAAATCTTGATTTTGCTGCGCTGGTTGATAGGCGGTTTGGGGTGGTTGTTTCTGTTGATATGGACGCGAGTAAGTTGCCGTTTGATGTTTAACTGTTAGAGAGCGTAATTTATCACGCGCCTCGTTAAATGCTTTGAGCTTGTCTTGTGCTTTTTGTTGTAAGCGGAGATTCTCTTTGGGAATCCGATCAGGATGCCATACGAAAACCAAATCTTTGTAAGCCTGGTTCACTTCTTCAAGTGTCGCCCCTGGCTCCAATTCTAAGACTCTATAATACCGCTCCAACTCGCTCATAAGATGTTTAAGTGGACAATCAACTAATTATGAGTGATGTAGCCGTCTATCGGCTGATTCCTTAATATTAAATCTCTGTTGTCTTGTCTAATTTTAGATTAGATACACTTCGAGATTTTTCTGTAACATTGGCAATATTTTGAGCAACTTCACTAACTTGAGTCCATAATTAAGCAGGATTCAATTTCTACCCGAAAGCAGCAATAAGTTTATATGTTTTCTGAGTCCTCATGAGAATTTTTGCATATGTCAGGCATAATAAAAGACACTTACAAAACAATATGACGTAGTTTTGCATTTTTGAGATTGTTTAAAGATTGTAACAACTACTTCTGTCACTTAACTTGATTATCAATCATTGTTGACGCCGATTACACAAAATATGTGTTTATATTTTCCTGATATACACAGAAACCCACGGCTTAAACGCGTAGTGATGCAGCAGTGCTTTAGTAGGGTGAGTTCGTGGCGACTGTATTAGTCTCAGCAAAAGCGTTAAATAGAATTGATCGTTCAGTCCATCTCCTGTCTCTCTATCTGCCCATTCCTCTATGTGCTCGGACTTCGCTCCACCTCCCTATCTCTCTAGTTCTCCATCGCTGCATCGCTCTCAAATATGCCGCTACTGGAATTTGATAAATCTCTATAAAAATCCAAACAATAATTGCTAAATGCAACAAAAAAGTCAGAATAGTCCAGATTGATGGTAGCCAAGTAATCGGTTCATGTGGATTCGGAGGGAAATTATAAGCTACTATGCCAATCAAAGTTGTGGGTAGAAGTATAAAACTAATTGCGGCTAACCCATAACCCCAACCCAATTCCACACCTTCTAACTGAGCTTCTGTCCAATTAAAACCATTCCAATGCCAAATTAGGGGGGGTTGCCTAGAAGGCATTTTGATTTGCTGCTGTTCTAGATTAACTGTAAAAATCTCTTGGCAGAAGTCACAAGCCATCGCTTCCATTAATGGCATATGAGCAATCTTACCTACATGACACACTGGGCAGGGGTAAACGCCGTGATCGTCGAAAGGTGTAGTTAAAATTTTGGAAGTGGGCATCATAAGCAATTCAAAAACAAAATTCAAAACGAAAAAATTGTCTGTAGATCAGTTTTATAGCTTCTGAGATCATGAACTTGAAGGCTTCCTAGCTTAAAACTGAGCGGTACTGAAAATTTAATTGAGGTATGGTGGTGTTGGACAAGGAAAATAAATTATGAATTTTCGGATTTCTTAATATTTATTATTCTCATTAGCCATCACTGCAAAATAGCTGTAAAGAAATGTAACTTCAGAGTTTCCAAATCAACAAAAAGGTGGACAGGCAGAATAGTTCTGAGTTTAACCCTTTTTTAGGTGTTGTGGAGGTCTTGACGCAACCGATCGCGTCTGTTATTGTGAGTCTGTATGATATGTAGATGTATTTCAGTCAAGCGCCCCACAAATGTTAAACGGCAAATCCTACTTTTATTTTTGGTATAAGGCGGTTCACCGGGAGTGAATGAAGTTTCCTGATGGAAACCGCCCGGTGAACCGCAGAGCTAACTCTGCGGTTTTTGTGTTTTATGGAGAATCTGATCGTCATGACCTATTTTAGTAGCTGGTTTTATGGTTTTTACTTTTGGCCCAGAGCAACTTCCGGGTAAATAGCGTCATGCCGATAAATCATAACGCGCCCGGAAGTCAAAGCTTCTGGGCTTTTTTGTTTTCATCCATAGAGACGTTGCATTGCAACGTCTCTACCCGTACCCAATTAACTTTTCAGGAGAATTGAATCATGATTAATGCCAAACTTGCTGCACAATCTCATTCTAGCCACCAGACAATCGTCAAACTGACACAACAAATTGCCTTCGGTGGTGAAGAACTGGTGATTATCGGTGGCCCTTGCACAGTGGAAAGCTTAGAACAAATGGAGACAGTAGCCCAAAAGCTATCTGTGGCACCTGTACAAGCCTTGCGCGGTGGTGTTTACAAACCCCGCACATCTCCTTATGCTTTCCAGGGTATGGGAGAGGCAGGATTAGAAATTTTGGCAGATGTGCGATCGCGCTACAATATTCCTGTCGTCACTGAAGTGATGTCAATTTCCCAAATTGAAGTAGTTGCTGCTCACGCTGATATGTTGCAGATTGGTAGCCGCAACATGCAAAACTTTGACTTACTCAAGGCTTTGGGACAAGCTGGTAAGCCTATATTGCTCAAGCGTGGTTTGGCAGCGACAATTGAAGAATTCGTCATGGCAGCTGAATATATTTTGAGCCACGGTAATCCTGATGTAGTACTGTGTGAACGGGGTATCCGTAGCTTCGATAACTACACCCGCAATGTTCTAGATTTAGCAGCAGTTGCGGCTCTCAAACAAATTACTCACCTGCCTGTGATTGTAGATCCTTCCCATGCCGTCGGTAAACGGGAATTGGTAGCACCAATGGCTAAGGCGGCTGTGGCTTGTGGCGCAGATGGGTTAATCATTGAGTGTCACCCAAAACCAGAAAAGTCTGTTTCTGATGCACGTCAAGCCCTGTCTTTAGAAGATATGGTGAATCTGGTTGATAGTTTAAAACCTATAGCAGCAGCAGTTGGGCGAAATATATCAGAAGTAATGGGGGCGGGTTTCAAACCCACCCCTATTTATTGTGCTGCTTAAATGTTATTCAAAGGCGATGTCGTCCGCTAGACATCGCTTTTTCTCGAAATGGACTAAGAGGTTGTTTGAAAGGTCTAAATTAATACTAGTAGTCTGTCAAGATAAAAATGATAGACTGTAGTGCGGGCATCTTGCCCGCGTGAGCGAGACGCTCACACTACCAAAAATCCCTCAAAACAAAATTAACAGACTACTAGCCCTGGCGATTAGAAATCGCGCGCCACCTGCTACAAATCGGGGAACCCGACGACAGTCGCCTCTCCCAAGGGGAGACGCTGCTGCGCGAACAAGTCGGGAAACCCGCCCACGACGATGTCTCCCCAAAGCAATGGCTTGGTTACACAGACGAAACCCACTTCCGTGGATTTAAAAGGCCTAATTTTTGGTGAGTCCGCGCAAGCGGACTTTGTTTGTGTAGTAGCAAATTATATTCGCTCAAAACTTTTCAAACATCCTCGAAGCGCTGTGGCTTCCTCGCCTATTCAAATTCATCAATGGTAGCGCGAGGCTTAGACTTTTTTTTGGTTGACAATACTGGACTCATACCAATTCATTAACGGCGTCGCACTAATTCCATGCACGATTACCGAAACTACAATCGTGGTATAAGTTATCCAGGCTATTTGTTCGGCAGTTTCACCCTTTAATTCATGACCAAATGCATAAGCAAGATAATATAAAGAGCCAACACCACGAATACCAAACCAACCAATTAACCAGCGTGTTACTGGATGCAAAGTTTGGCGTTGAGCATTTACAGAGCGTGTACCAATTGTACTAATCCAGACTCCTACAGGACGGATCACAAAGAATAATAAAATTATGACTAATAAAGATTGAGCAGCATACTTGAGCATCGGCTCCCATAATAATATTGAACCTAATATGAGAATGGTAGCGACTTCTAGCAGCTTTTCTAATTGCTCAATAAATTCTAATTGAGCCAGTGGCTTGGCTGAATTTTGATAACTTCGTTGAGTAACTAACCCGGCAACAAATACTGCTAGAAAACCATACCCATTAATCATTTCTGTTAATGTATAAGTCAAGAGAATTATACTGATAGCAACAAAATCTTCCATTAATACATCAGCAGAGCGGCGTTTTTGAATGCTTTGATCTAGCCAAACTATTATTTTAGAGACAAGAATACCCATAACAATAGCAGTAGCGATCGCCCAAATTAAATCAACTGCCACCCATTGTTTAAACCAGTGATGCCAATTGCTATCTTTTAAGGCATAAATACCAAAATAAACAAAGGGAAATGCTAAAGCATCGTTTAGCCCACCTTCTGAAGTTAAACCAAAGCGTAAGTCATCTTGATCTTGGATATCAGTCAGTTGCACTTCTGAAGCTAAGACTGGATCAGTAGGTGCGAGAATTGCACCTAATATAATAGCTGTTCCCCAATCTAGATTTAAAAATAATTTGCCCACAATAGCCAAGGCAAAAATTGAAATCGGCATTAAAAACCCAATCAGCCGGATGGTGGTATCCCAAATCTTTAACCTGAATGGTCTGACTATTTTTAAACCACAGCTAAATACAGAAATAATCACTACAAATTCTGTAAGACGCTCTAGCAATGCAGCGTTGAATACTTCATCACGACGTAATTGGATCAACCCTAAGCCATAGGGCCCTAAAAAAATTCCTACCAATAGGTAGATGAGCGCAAACGAAAGTGGTAGGCGAGAAATCCACCCTGAACCTAATGTGACGATCAACAATAGTAATCCAATCACAAACAGGTCAATAATATATATATCTATTAACATAGCTATATGCAGAGAAAATTAATGCTGCTATGCAAGTTTAGTGGCGATTGCTTTTTATCTAACAATACCCTAAGAGAGATCTTTCTAGAAAAATTTCACGTCTATTTTACCTCTGTTAGCTTAGGTTAATAGCACAACTCAGAACATTTTTTGTGCAATTATCGCTGAGTCAGAAAGGGCAAAATTTATTGTTGTTTTATAGTTGAATTGAGAAGCGATCGCATAAGTTTGAGATTGCTATTTTTAATTAACTTGTATATATCCAGATATAATATCGCTCCCATTTCTCCGCAACTTCTGCAAATCAATGGATCGTTGATTGGGCTTTATATACAGACACAACATTACTAATGATGATTTGAAAATATTGTTTCTCTTCATTCCCTCGAAGGTAGTTTGATTGGCGACCAACTGCACCACGTTTTGACCAATAAAAATACTAAGTAATTGCTGCTGTTCTACAACCAGCGCACAGCTTTTCTGGGTGTGATTCATTTGCTAAATCACTTCAATTATTGGTGTGTTTGGTGTAGTTGTCAGGAATAGTTGTTGATAGTTTTTCTGATGAAATTTGTCAAATCTTGTTTTTAATTAAAGTTATGTTGCATGATCAAATCCCCAACTTCTTTAAGAAGTCGTGGATCTAAATTGTTGCTATATGTGTTTTTGGTTTGATGACTAGCCAGTTGTAGTGAAGCGATGACCGAGTGCTGTTCTATCCTGTAGCGTTCTTCTACAGCCACTCAATCAACAACTGGCGATAGGTGGGAGTTTTGAGGTAGGATATAAATCCGGCTCATGTGGCTTGTCTCCCGTCCTGTTGATATCTCTATTTAAACTCCAATAGAAAAACTTTGGCTGCCAAATTGCCAGAATATTTTTGTGTGTACTTGAGCGTGGTTAAAATGTCGCATGGATTACTCTGTGGCGATCGCAACTCTCAAACAAAACGATATCCTCTTAGCATCTGTAATTCAGCAAATCGGTACTTGTAAACTTGACCAAGTGCAGCAAACTGGAGATTTATTCTATTCGCTATCTCGCTCAATTCTTTATCAGCAACTTTCTACGAAAGCTGCTACGGCTATTCATCAAAGATTTCTGCAACTTTATGCTGATCAACCCTTGCTGACACCAGCCGCTATCCTCAATACCAGCGATGAAATTTTGCGCGGGGTAGGAATTTCCCGTCCCAAGGTTGTCTATCTCAAAGATTTAGCGCAGAAAATCCTCGACGGTTTACCAACTTTGACAGAGCTAGAGAAGATGGATGACGAAGCCATTATTAAAGCCCTGACACAAGTCAAAGGTATAGGACGGTGGACAGTGCAAATGCTACTTATTTTTCGCCTGCATCGTCCTGATGTCTTACCCGTGGATGACTTGGGTATTCGCTCAGGAATTCGCCGGATCTACTCGCTACCAGAATTACCGGACAAAAAGACTGTAGAACTGTTGGGAAAAAATTGGCGTCCCTATTGTACGATCGCCTCTTGGTATTTGTGGCGCAGTTTGGAGTTATAAAACCCTGCCAATGACGGCTTGTATCACTCTTGAGTCAGGATGATCTTCTACCTGGATTGTGAGATTGGTCATCTGAGTTTTTATAACCAAACGGTGATACGATAACATGAACTTGAACCTAAGCAAATAACCTCTAACTGCGAGCCTTCCTCATTGTTCTATTCCTTACAGGTAATAGAATGAGAGAAAAAATTTTGTGCCGCTTTTGACTACCAAGATAAAGACGTTTCGTGACGGATTTGACATACTAGTACAGTAAAAATGCTGTGCTTAACTAGGCTCATAGCACCTAAACGGTTGTAATATTTTTATGACTTCCCGGATTCGCTTTTTGATGTGTGCTCCAGACCATTACGATGTGGACTATGTGATCAATCCCTGGATGGAAGGGAACATTCACAAGTCATCGCGCGATCGCGCTGTCGAACAGTGGCAAAAGCTCTACCACGTCCTCAAAGAACACGCAATAGTAGATCTAGTACCACCGGAAAAAGGTTGGCCTGACATGGTGTTTACCGCCAACGCTGGCTTGGTACTAGGAGATAATGTTGTACTCAGTCGCTTTTTGCACAAAGAACGTCAGGGAGAAGAACCACACTTCCAAAGATGGTTTGAGCAAAATGGATACACGGTCAATGTATTGCCAAAAGACTTACCCTTTGAGGGAGCAGGGGATGCACTGCTGGATCGAGAAGGACGCTGGCTATGGTCAGGATACGGCTTCCGCTCAGAATTGGATTCCCATCCCTATCTAGCAAAATGGCTGGATATTGAAGTTTTATCGCTACGGCTAATTGATGAGCGCTTCTATCACCTGGATACCTGTTTCTGTCCCCTAGCAAATGGTTATTTGCTGTATTATCCAGGGGCGTTTGATTCCTACTCTAACCGCTTAATTGAGATGCGGGTTACACCAGAAAAGCGGATTGCGATCGCCGAAGCTGACGCGGTGAACTTTGCCTGTAATGCGGTGAATGTGGACAGCATCGTGATTATGAACAAGGCCAGTGATGCACTGAAAACACGCCTTGCAGATGTAGGTTTCCAAATTATTGAAACACCCTTAACTGAATTTCTCAAAGCTGGCGGGGCGGCGAAATGTCTGACTTTGCGCGTGACAGAACCAGTCAGAGAAGAAGTTCATGCCATTGTTTCCGTAGAAAGCCGGGTAATTCGCCTAGAAGGGCACTTGCTGGATTCTGGCTTGATTAACCGTGCCCTAGATTTAATTGTAGACACTGGCGGTAGCTTCCAAGTATTGAATTTCAACTTGGGAGAACAGCGCCAAAGTACCTCTGCCGCCGAGGTGAAGGTATCGGCACCATCCCATGAGGTGATGGAAGAAATCATCTCGCTCTTGATTGATTTGGGTGCGGTAAACTTACCTCAAGATGAGCAGGATGCCAAGTTGGAGCCAGTGCTGCAAAATGGTGTAGCTCCTGATGATTTCTACGTCAGTACCATCTATCCCACAGAAGTCCGGATTCATGGTCAGTGGGTGAAGGTACAAAATCAACGCATGGATGGGGCGATCGCTATTAGACAAACCCCTGATGGTTTAGTAGCTAAGTGTAAAATCTTACGCGATTTAGAAGTCGGGGAAGAGGTAATTGTCGATGTCCTAGGCATCCGTACCATCCGCAAAACTGAATCACGAGAACAACGTAACTCCCAAGAATTCAGCTTTATGTCGTCAGGAGTTTCCAGCGAGCGGCGTGTGGAATTAGTCGTGGAACAAGTGGCTTGGGAACTACGTAAAATTCGGGATGCAGGCGGTAAAGTTGTTGTCACCGCCGGGCCAGTAGTAATTCACACTGGTGGTGGCGAACATCTATCACGGCTGATTCGGGAAGGATACGTACAAGCGCTGTTGGGCGGGAATGCGATCGCTGTCCACGACATCGAGCAAAATATGATGGGTACTTCCCTCGGTGTGGATATGAAGCGCGGTGTAGCCGTCCGTGGTGGACACCGCCATCACTTGAAGGTCATTAACATCATCCGCCGTTATGGCAGTATTGCCAAAGCTGTGGAAGCTGGGGTAATCAAGAGTGGTGTCATGTATGAGTGTGTCCACAATTACGTACCCTTTGTACTCGCTGGTTCTATTCGGGATGACGGGCCTTTACCTGATACCCAAATGGATTTGATTATGGCACAACAAGAATATGCCAAACACCTCGAAGGCGCAGAAATGATCTTGATGCTCTCATCCATGCTGCACTCGATTGGGGTGGGGAATATGACCCCGGCGGGTGTGAAAATGGTGTGTGTGGATATCAATCCAGCTGTGGTGACCAAGTTAAGCGATCGCGGTTCGATTGAATCTGTAGGTGTAGTCACAGATGTGGGATTGTTCCTCAGTTTGTTGACACAGCAGTTAGATAAGTTGACAAGCCCTTACCAAGCAGTGGTAGGTTAAGAAAAATAAACCGCAAAAGACGCAGAGAAAGGGAGTGATGAGAGTAGCTTTCACAAAGGAGTTACAAATTAATTGGGTCAGTTTTATCGCTGATGTGATGCTGGCGGGGATGGTTTTCGGCCCAACCCTTGCTCCCTTTCTGGCTGCGTCTGGAGTATTTTTGTTACCTGGTATTGCGGACATCATCTATTTCATGGGTAATCATGTCTGTCCGCAACCGGAGATGGGAGTGGCGTTAGCACCACCGTTTATTATGGCTGTGTGTATGCGGTGCTATGGTACGGTCACTGGTTTGTTGATTACTCGCCTGTTGTATGGTGCAACAGGCGGTAAAGGTTTTTACTGGTTAACTCAGTACGGCTGGAGTGGTGCAGCCCTCTCTAGCGTTTTGATGATGGCTTATCCGCTAGAATTGGCTGCACAGGTTTTTGGTTTATGGAGTTTTAATAATTACCTTGTGACGCCGTTTGGTTTGATTACGGGTTTGGCATGGGGGTTATTTACTATGCCCATATTACATAACTGGCAGCGTGAATAATTGACAGGTTTACAGGCGATGGTTTTAACAGCTAACAAGAAATCTCTCTAGTTATTACTATTAGTGAACACCTTCATCTTTTATGGTTTAAAAACTTTACCCCCCCAGAAGGACGTGATCCTGATTAGCCAATTTATAGGGAACACAAAAAAATTATCCAATTCCTGTTTTTAACACACTATTATTCGGATGCTATTTTTCTGATTTGCCAGACTCCTTAACTTGCTGATTGCAGCATTTCAGCTAGAAGTTTAAAACGCTGTCGATGCATTTCTTGATGGGTTAGCTCTTTAGCTACTTGTAGTGAATTCATGCCCATCTCCTGAAGCTGATTCAAATTATTCAATGCCCATGTGCAGGTTTCAGCCAAAGCAGCAGGATTGTTAACATCGTAGAAAACTCCTGTCTCCCCATCTTGTACACAATCTCTTAGTCCATTCGCCTTACTCGCCAGTACAGGCAAACTCTGCGAGTAGGCATCATACACAATTCTCATCTGCTCATCTGTAAGACTGGGTAACACAATTGCATGGTATTCACGCAACAGATCGAACAGTTGCGGTCCGTAAGGAACCGTGCCTAACATGTTGATTTTGACTGAACCTTGGATGCACTGACTGGCCTCTATACATTCTGCCAAAAAAGAGCCATCTCCCAAAATGTCTAACTTTACATGCACATTTTTTGTATTCAGAATTTCTGCTGCTTTGAGGAGAACTCTGATACCTTTTGCCTCTTCTAATCGCCCAGCAAATATCAGATTAAGTTCTTGAATGTTAGCAGATACCTTTGTCTGCCAAAGGGCTTGTGCATCCTTCTGAGAAATCAAATTATCTTGGCTGATCCAAGAACAATGAATGACTGCGCTTTTTACCTTTTTATTAGTTAAAAGAGTTCTACGCCACTCTTCCTGAGCAAAAATTGCTAAATCAGTCTTGTTTAAGCACCAGCGATTTAAAAGCTCAGAAAAGTTAGCCCTGATTCTTCTGATCAAAGATATCTTAACACCGGGAGACAGCCGCCAAAAGGATGATTCCACAACAATCAAGTAAAATTTCCGGCGGACAAGTACCATTGGAGTAATCAACCAGCCAGGAGCGATGGGCCAACCAGCAACGCAGCTTTCCACAATTTCTGCTTGCCCAACAGCTTGCCAATATTTGCCAATGATTTCCGGCAGTTTCAGCAACGCTTCTGCAAAGCTCTTTAAGGCTGGCAGATCAACGTACTGAACTTTTTTGGCAAATTCTGGATCGTCATCCAGACAAATCATGCCCTCAACGGGTTCTTCTTGTCTACAAGGGCAAGCCAAAATTAACTGCTCACGGTACTTCAAATGTTCAGCTAAATCTTTGTACCAAAGTAGATCTACATAATGTCGCCCTTGGGAATCCCGATAGCTGTGAGCACAAAGAGCCAGTAAATAAGGTTTTGATGTTGGGAGCAGAGAAAAATTCCCGTGTGAGTCCTGGTTTTTTCTTTTAGTATCATCTGAAGGAAGGATACTGTGAGCCATGAGATGAATGCCCTAAATAAAGTTAATAATTATACCATAAAAGCATACTGTCGTTAAATTAAAATTAAGAGGGATCTGTCAAGTCTAAATCAATACCAGGTTTTGAAGATGGGAAATCTCACACTACGTGCTCATGGCGAAAAACCTTGACTATAAGATTGCTCTCCTCCGCGTTCTTTGCGGTCAAAAAGTAATATATCTGACCATAAAGTAGTGCAGAGAACACAGAAGAAAGAAAAATTATATCCTCATTACTATTGAGTAACTTCTACTTTACTTAATGGACTTCCATATCTAGAGGTAAGTTCCGAAACCAAGGTTTCAATATAGTGCTTGTTATTGTACTGTTTAAGTACAAGTTCATAACCTCTTTGAGCCATAGCTTCTGCCTTTTCAGGATTATTTAATAGGCTGATAATCGCTTTTTTCATACCCTGAACATCGCCTTCATTCACCCCAATTGCACAGCCCGAATCAACCAGATCCTGGATAATTCCTGGGGATTGGGTAACTACCACAGGACGCCGACAAGCCATAGCTTCAAACAAAGTAGACTGACCTGCTTGGTAATTATTTTCCAATAGACTGACAGCCACTACATCAGAATCACGGTAAAGCTGAACTAGCTCATCCCAGTCATAAAAACGATGAGACATATTGCTTGGGATAACTTTTGGAAATGACCGTGATAATGCCTTCGCATCAGGTGAGAAGGCGCAAATATTTACATCCACATCTAGGTCTTGGGTGGCTGCTGCTAGAGTTACATAGTCTCGTTTTTCCAAACCTCCACTACCAATTATAGGGCGCAGTTTGTTTGGCGAAGGAGGGGCTGGAGTGAAGAAGGATATATCTGTCGGCTGTTCTGTAAATAGGCACACACGTTCTTTAGGCAAATAGCGATGCAAGAAATCAGCTTGAGAGGGGCTAGCGGTCATAAACACATCAATTTTGTCTATTAACCGAAATAAATTCAATGCTAGATAACCCTTTAGTCTCTGAATTTGATGGTTGAAAACTACGATTTTTGGTCGCTTTGTCTGAGCACCGCAGAGTGCAGCGATCGCAGTACCAATATCTTCACCAGTACAAAATACGACATCATCTTCTCCTAGTTGAGTAGATAATTTTCGAGCTAAAGCCCAATGTTCAGGACTCCCCATAATCTTTGCCCATATTTTGTCTTGGAGCAATAATGGCTCATCTCCTGGGAAATGAATTTTTGCTCTTAAAAGCTTGCTAATATCCCACATGACATGTCCAGGGCGTTTACCAGCTTTTGCATCTTGATTGATGTCTTCTAAGCTAAATTTGCGGTTCAGAACTATGTGGTATTGCATACTTAGATTCCTATGTAACTTTTACTTTTAACTCGACTAATAACACTATGTATTTATATTTTAAAGTTTTTAGTCAAAAAACATACCTTAATTAAGGTAAAGCTTCATTAAGCTATTAAATTTTAATTATTTACAAGGCTTCTAGGCTTAAAGTAAATAGTATACTTGTTTTTTGTGGTAAAAATAGTATATTTATACTGCCAAATAAAATATGTATTTATTGATTGTAGCTAACTCAAAAGTTATTTTTATAGTATATTTTGCTACTTTAAAATTGGGGACAAACATTTTTTTGTCTTGAGAATAGATGGCAAAAATAATTTTATGCTTTAAAAATTAAACAGCAATAGCGTTGTCAGAATAACGATAGGGCTAGATTTTACTCTGAATCTTTTCCTAAAATGATGTAAACTTATGGAAAAATTCTAGCTTCTAGCCTTTACAACTTGTCGCAGCTAGCTTTCCTAATTATGAGCAATTACCTATAAGATTGCGCTTATAGGTAAGCCAAAACCTAAGAAATTACGAATGAGAATTAGAGAAGCTAATATACCTATAAAAAATAGAGTTGCTTGCATATCTTGGGCTACAAACAAAAGCTTTTCACGCCACAGCCCATAGAGGTTAACTACATATAGAGGTAGATCACTTAAGGCAATTACTATAATTACTCCCAGTGTGCCTGTGAGAGTAAAAGCAATGGGTAATCCCAGGGCGATCATTAAGAAGCGAAATAAATTGCTCTGAGCTGCGTAGATAGGCTTGTCAATTGCCAGCAGTATAGGACTAGTAGTATAAAAAAGAATAGAAAACCAAACACCAGAGCAAAGAATTGGCATCATCCATGTTGCTTGTGTATATCGTTGATCATAAAGCGTAGAAATGATCAGATCGCCAATACTTACGAGCACAGCTAGAAAAACTGCGAACCCAAACAGTATGAGCCGACGTTGAGGCAGAATCTTGTCCCTCAAACTTGCTGGCGGTAATTCTATTTGACTGGAAACAGTTGGGAAAATTACTCTGTAACTGAGATGTTTAATCACTTCTCGTGGCAAGTTAGCTAAAGTATAAGCGATCGTATAAACCCCTAGCATTTGAAAAGAAAGTAACTTACCCAGAATGAGCCGATCAACTTGTTCAGCGAGAAACATCAGCGCTGTAGCCAAAAACATCCATTTACCAAAAGAAATCAGCTCACCTAGTGACTCCTGATCCCAAGCAAATCGATTCGGTGACTTGATATTTAGCCAGTGAGTACCCACCATCCTCAATATTGAGGACGAAACTGCTCCAACAGCGAGTGCTAAGACACTGGGATATAACCAAGCCAAAAAAATCAACAAGCTTAAGGATAACACCTGCACAGCTAACTCAAAGAGTGTGGCCTTATCCAACTCCATGCGACGATTAAGTGTGTGCCAGCTAGTAGAAGAGAAACCGCCGAAGATTGAAGATAAGCCCACAATAGGAATGAGCCAGAAAAACCGAGGATCACCATAAAATTGTGTAGCAGGCCAGGTAATTAACAGGCAAATCATCCAGATGAAAAATCCACGGATAACTTGGAGTGTCCAGGCTGTGTTGAGAAAAACCGGATCATCTCCTCGCTTGTTGCGGATAATACTTTGTCCAATACCCAAGTCTGAGAAGAGTTCCAGACCAACTTGAAGAGTATTGACGATCGCCATTATCCCAAAAAACTCTGGTATCAGTAGCCGAGTCAAGATTAAATTACAGCCAAATCTTAGTATTTGACTAGTTCCGTAGCCAACAATTGTCCAGACTGCACCACGGATGGCAAGTTTTTTTATAGATGTCATTTTATTGATAAAAGTTTAGTTACTTAGTAAAATCCGTTAGTCAATCAAATTTTTAATAATCTTTAGAATTACCCAGAAACAGGAGGATTTTCGGACGTGCATACTAGTTGAAGATCGAAATATAAATATGAATTAACCTCTGACTAGAATGACAAAAGGTTAATGTGAGTAAATGTCTATACAAAAGTAGATTTTACTTATAGCTTTTATCTTAACTAACTAGGGAAGTTACTTTAATCATCACTTCACATTCGAGATGCACTGTGTCTCATAACATAACATGATCACTGTATTAAATAAAAAACTTCCGTATGTAATTTTAGTATAGCGTTTGCACAAAATCTTAAATTTATTGTAAAGATTAAGTCACGTGTAACAGTAAAAATTACTGCTTTAATCTAAAAAAACATCGGAAAATAAACAAGTCTGGCTCCCTCATGGGTAAATTCTTGAGGTAGTGGCATTACCTTAGTAGAAATGCTTAAATTAAAACGAATATGTTAAAAAAGCAACGGTTAAGGTTTTAGGTAAACCATCTCTGGAATATGAGAATGCATTAATTTGGCAGTCTGTCTATTAGTGTCACATTCCTAAAAACCATGAGTAATATCTGGCTATTCAGCAGAATGAAACGTCAGAATACATGTTCGCCAATCCATAATTGATTGAGGGTGCAAATACTTGAGTTCGTAGATATCCAGCCTGAATGGCGATCAGGCTGAAATCAGCAGTGATTGATACTAAGGAAATTGCTAAAAAAATTTACTCATGAATTTGACCAACTCATTACAAACCCCAGTGGCCAAGTCTAAAGTCCATTTCCAATTCATCGATGCACTACGGGCTATAGGAGCTTTGTGGGTGGTATTATTTCATATTAATTCAGATGGACGTCTAGCTGAACTCACTAACCTCTTACCTGAATGGTTTGTGACTGTAGTATTCAAATGGGGTGGTCTTGGCGTTAGTATCTTTTTTGTCCTCAGTGGTTTTGTGATTGCCCACTCCCTACGTGAGGTGAAGATTGACTTTACCTATTGGAAAAATTTTAATCTCCGTCGTTTTGTCCGGCTCAGTCCTCCTTACTATGTAGCAATTGTAGTATCTTTAGGTTTTGCGTTTATCTCATCCCACATGAAGGGTGAGGCATTCGCACCTATGGGTGAGCCTTTATCGTTCCAGAGACTATTAGCGCATCTATTTTATGTACAAGACATTTTTCGACTTACACACATTGACGATGTTTACTGGACTTTGTGCTTAGAAGTACAGTTCTATATAGTTTTCTGCACACTCATAGCTCTGGTACAGTGGCTAAATTCAAAATGGAATTGGCATTTTAATCGAGCAGTTGTGTTTGTACCAGCAGCAGTACTAGCGGCGCTGTTTCCCCTAGGTGTGTTTGCCGATAATGGCAGACCATTCGTATTTTTGCCTATGTGGTATGGCTTTTTGCTGGGAGTTTTTGCCTATTGGTCATGGCACAAGCAGTTACAGCCTAAGTATTTTTATTTATATGCAGCCGTGTTACTGGCTGGAGGGGTGATTAAATCATCTGACTTTACGATCGCCTGTGTGATTACTTCTACTCTGCTACTGGAAGTGGCACGTGCTAATCGCATGACCTGGTTGAGTTGGGGATGGCTACAGTTTCTCGGTAAAATTTCCTATAGCCTGTATTTGACCCACGTTCCCGTACTAGGTGCAGCATTTTTCGTCGCATCAAAGGTACTTCCCCCTAACATTTTGAGCGAAATCTTATATTTGCAGTTAGGAATCCTCGGCAGTATTGTCTTTGGTGGCATCGTGTGGCAATTAGTAGAAAAGCCATCCATCAAATGGAGTCAAAAGGTGAAGCTTGTAAAGAGTAAAGAGGCGATTCCTGTATGAAGTTATTGGTAACAGGGGCATCTGGTTTTTTAGGACAGTATGTGGTTACAGCTGCACTGCGGCGTGGACATCAAGTATGTGCGGTGGTTAGACCTGCTAGCGGGCAAACACAACTACCTTGGCTCAATCATCCCAACTTAGAACTAGTGCGTTGGGATTTGCAACAACAGTCTAGCCCTGCAAATGTTTTGGATAGCGTGGATGCTGTAATTCACCTAGCCGCCGCCAAACAGGGTAACTTTGATACTCAATACGCTAACACCGTTGTCGCTACAGAGAACCTTTTGGCAGCAATGGTGACCGCCAAGGTGCTACGATTAGTAGCTATTAGCAGCTTCTCAGTATTTGACTACCTGAACACACCCCCAGGTGCAATCATTAATGAAGATTCACCTTTGGAGCGTGAACCCAAACAACGCGATGTCTACACCCAAACCAAGCTACTGCAAGAAAATATCGTCCGGAATTTTCAACAGCAAGCCAATGGACAAGTGACGATTCTCCGTCCTGGGATGGTGTATGGACGAGATTATCTGTGGAACGCCTGTTTGGGAGTGAAAGTGAGCGATCGCCTGTGGATTCGCATTGGTGGGCAAGCTCAAATGCCCCTGACTTATGTAGAAAATTGTGCAGATGCGATCATCACGGCGGCGGAGTCTCCAACAGCTGTTGGTCAAACATTGAATATCGTTGATGACGATTTGCCTACCCAGAGTTTATATGCCCATAAACTCACCAAGCTAATGCCACAATCACCATACACAATCCCTCTGGGTTGGACTGTGTCGCGCCTGTTGGCTCAGACATTCTGGCTAGCTAATCAGTTATTGTTGGCAGGTAAAATCAAGCTACCTGGAATTCTTGTACCAGCAAGATTACACGCTCGTTTTAAACCACTACGCTACACCAATATTCGCGCCCAGCAGGTGTTGAACTGGCGACCACAGTATGATTTAGATGCTGCTTTAGCGCGTAGTTGTAGTCAACAAGATTTGTTAAGTGTGCCTTATCATACCAGCCAAGCTTCGTCTATATCTTAATTTTAAAGTTTATGCGTATTGCCTATTTAACTGGAGAATATCCCAGAGCAACCGACACGTTTATCCAACGTGAAGTTGCAACCTTGCGGGAACAGGGTGTGGAAGTACACACGTTCTCTGTGCGCCGCACAGGGGATGAACACATGGTGGGGACAGAACAAAAACAAGAACGCGATCGCACCTTTTACATCCTGCCCCCAAATCCCCTAAATTTATTGTTGGCACATTTGGGGCTGTTACTCAGTTCACCCAGCAGATATTTCCGCGCCATCAAGCTAGCCTGGTCAACCAGCCAACCAGGGTTGCAAGGTGGAATCTATCAATTGTTTTACTTTCTGGAAGCAGGTATCCTAGCCCAACAAATTCTCCAAAGAAATATTTCCCATCTGCACAACCACTTTCCCGACTCCAGTGGTAGTGTCGCTATGTTAGCTGCTGAGTTGGGCGGTTTTACTTTTAGCTTCACGATGCACGGCCCTTACATTTTTTTTGAGCCGCATCGTTGGCGCATTGATGAAAAAATCAAACGAGCGCTATTTGTTGCTTGTATCAGCTACTACTGCCGCAGTCAAGGAATGATCTTTGTCCCCACAGACAAATGGAATCGGATGCATATCATTCATTGCGGGATCGACCCCGCTTTGTTTACATCTGTGGCTCATCAAGAATGGAGCAAAAGGTTGCTGTATGTGGGAAGAATAGCCGCAGCTAAGGGTTTACCCATTTTGCTAGAAAGCCTGGTAAGTTTAAAGCGATCGCATCCAGAAGTTATCCTTACAGTTGTCGGTGATGGACCGGACCGTATTGCGTTGGAACAAATGGCTACCCAATTGGGATTAAATGAGCATGTGAATTTCGTTGGCTATCAATCGCAAGCAGAAGTCCGGAGATATATCCAAGAAAGTGACGTATTTGTCATGTCCAGCTTTGCCGAAGGTATACCAGTAGTGTTAATGGAAGCAATGGCCGCAGGCTTACCTGTGGTTGCTACCCAGATTGCCGGTATTAGTGAATTGGTAGAAAACGATATTAACGGCTACCTCGTTCCTCCTGGAGATGTTGCCATCCTAGCTGACCGTGTAGCTAAATTACTGGCAGACCAGCAACTACGGAACCAATTGGGCAAAGCAGGTAGAGCTAAGGTGCAGCAAGATTTTAATATTGAGCATGAAGTGACATGGCTACGTCAGGTAATGGGGGCGGCATTACAAGGTAAGGTGGAATCTCTTCGTCCCCAGCAGCTAAAACCACCAGTAGCGACAAGCACACCCGAAACAGCACCCACTCATGCATGATTAGTCATACCAATTTGTAATATATTGCAATACAGTTCAGTTAGGCTGGTATGCAATACCTCGTAGGGGCACAGCACCGATCATACGTGTCAACTTAAGCTAGAAATAGCCTTTCTCATAGCTTTGTCACCCGCCTTGGAATGAATTCCAAAGCTAATATTTCAAGTCTACTGAAGTAGACTAAGAATTTTGAGGGATATTTATTTAATTCGCGGGCTAACTGGTTTTCATTGGTGGATTAAAATTGCGGTTTAATCATAACTAATTACCCGGACATGATATTAAACCCACGGAGGTGGTTTACCCTACGGGAAGCCGCCTCCGGCGTCTATGTTTGTGTAGATGCGGTTTCTAACTACCCTTGATTCTCAACACCAAGTTTGTACAACCCGACCTTGCAATTGTTGTCCATACCAAGGTGTGTTGTGGGAAAGTGTATGTAAATTTTGCCTTTCGACTTTCCAGGTTTGTTGGGGATCAAATAAGGTTAATTCGGCTTTTTGATGGGGTGCGATCGCACTTGGTTGTTGTTTTAAGCATTCAGCTGAACGAGTAGAAAGCGATCGCCATAATTCTAGAGCGGTAAATTCTCCTGTTTCTACCAAATATTTCCACAGTAGCGATAATGCTAACTCAAAACCGATAGCTCCTGGTGGTGCTTCGGCAAAGGCTTGGACTTTTTCTTCGTAGGTGTATGGTGCATGGTCAATAGCGATCGCATCAATCACACCTGTTCTCACTGCTGTCCGCAGTGCTGCCAAATCACTAGGATTACCTAAAGGCGGCTCTAGATGCAAGCTGGTGTGATAACTTTTCACAGATTTTGTATCTAGTAACAAATGCATCCAAGTAGTGCTGGCGGTGATTGGTAAACCAGCAGTTTTGGCGGCGGCAATTAAATCAATACTCCGAGCTGTCGAGACACGCATAATATGGACATGGGTATTACCTGTAGCCGCTACCACCTCCAACAAAGCAGCGATCGCCGAGGTTTCAGCACTAGCAGGTATGGGGGGTAATCCCAAACGCATGGCATCTGGGCCTTCCCGCATTACCCCATTTGCTGCCAATTGGCGATCGCATGGCCACAAGGCTACAGGTTTATTCAAGGGTTGCAGATATTCCAATACTCGCCGCACTAGCCCTAAATTTTCCCAAGGTCTAGCATCGGTAAACCCCACAACGCCAGCATTTGCTAAATCTGCCAACTCTGTCAACTGCTTACCAGCAATATCTAGAGTGATAGCACCCCACAGGTGAAAATGGGGACAAGGTTTCTCCCACTCTCCCCCTTTCTTGTGCAACTGTACCACGAAGGCGGGGTTATCGATGGTTGGAGATGTATCAGGTAGGATGTTGATTCTAGTAAAACCACCAGCAGCAGCAGCTTGCAACAGAGATACAAGGGTTTCCCGGTCTTCAAACCCTGGTTCGCCGGAGTGACTATACAAATCTACTAATCCAGGGCCTAAAACTAATCCCCGACCATCTCTGATTTGGGTATCGCCACTAATATCGGCAATATGTGCGGCGACAGCTTGAATATCACCATCAGCAATGAGCACATCGGCTATTTGGTCAGTCCCAGAAACTGGATCAATCACCCGTACTTGTTGTAGCAATTCAGTTGTCATGTGAGCTATTCAGCTATTTGTCTATTGTGATTGATCTGTTGAGCGTAGGCGAGCTTTTCGTAGACATCGCTCTGACCTGATTCCTACAATGCTCCAGCCGCTGTTTTATCCAACACACCTCCACCTAAATGAGTGGTGATGTTCATGGCTTGCAGTACTGGTAAACCATCCAGTCCAGAGGGGTAATCGATCACGCTAACGGCACCATTACCCTGGCGGAAATTCCAGAAGTTCTCTGGTGACAAGCCTAGAACATGACACAGCAAAGTTTTATTGGTGGCATCATGAGCCACTACTAATCCAGTATTGAGTCGATTATCTATTGCTGCTTTTACAATTGACTGCCAGGCTGCGGCGCTACGTTCCCAAACTTGTTGTAAATTTTCCCCTTCAGGCATTTGCACTAGTTCTGGGTGATTTCGCCAGCGCTGTAGCTCTCCTGGAAATTCTTGCTCGATTTCTGTTTCTAATTTTCCTTCCCAGAGTCCGTGACTAATTTCTCTCAAACCATCTTGTAATTCCAACTTTACACTAGGATGCTGCTGCAAAATAATTTCTGCTGTTTCTTTAGGACGCAGCATAGAACTACTGACTGCAAAATCAAATGCTACATCTTGGAGAAACTCAGCTGCTTTTTGCCCTTGTTCTCTACCGTTATCGTTAAGAGGAACATCAATTTGTCCTTGAAACCTAGTTTGGCGATTCCACTCAGTTTCTCCGTGACGCACCAGCAATAACCGTACCCCTTGATGCCCTGGTCGCAATGAGGGTAAGCTTTCTCCCATGTGTTGCGTCTGGTTCATCGATTCTAATTGGACTGGTTGTCCCAATCCTCCAGAAAAGTTTAAGACGCTAATGCCACAGTTAGATTGCTGTAAGGAATGGTAACGGCTTGGGGGGATTCCCAATGCTGTACTAATGAGGGCACGATTAATACCGTTGTGCCCCACGATCAGAATAGTTTCACCCTGATGACGGGACAAGATTTCTTGCCAAAACTGCCGCGCTTGTTCATACACAACAAGTACAGGGAAATGTTCTCTTGTTTCTTCTCCCTTGTTAACAAGCATCTGGAATTCGTGAGGACGTTCTATCCAGATGCGATAGTCTGCGGTGAACTTTTGCTTAACATCAGCACTCAGCATTTCTGCCCATAAAGGCAAGTCTATTTCTAACAGCTTATCGGCAGTTTGAGGAATAGCAGACTGTCTGACATTCATTGCCAATTCACTGTGGATAATCTCAGCAGTCTGTTTTGCTCGCTGTAAAGGACTGCTATAAATCGCATTAAATAAAATATTACTGAGGGCTTTGCCTACTGTGCTAGCATCGTTGCGACCTTTTTCTGTTAATTTCGATACATCTGTGCGCCCTTGGATACGGCGTTCGATGTTATAAGTGCTTTGACCGTGACGCACAATGATGACGCGTGTCATCCAAAAACCCTCCTTAAAATCATACTTTTAGCCTTTGATTTACAGTAAATGCTCAAAACGTCTATTTGCAGTTTTTGGGTATAATTATTGACCCAGTATCATACTCAATAGATGCTAAGTCGTATATTGTCTCTTTACTTAGTTGTTACTAAAACTTATCAGATAACTCATCCAATAAAAATTAGAAATCCCTAAGGGAGGGCGAACGGTTGTTCGCCCCTACGGGTTAATCCGCGCCGTCGATGGGTGCAAAACCTTGGCGCTGGATGTTTTCTGTGACTGTGCGGGGTTCGAGGAATTGTAGTAGGTAATCAGGGCCGCCGGCTTTGGAACCGACACCGGAAAGGTTGAAGCCGCCAAAGGGTTGGCGTGCTACTATTGCCCCGGTGATGTTGCGGTTGATGTACAGATTCCCGACGGCGAACTCTGTCTGTGCTTGCTGAATATGGGAAGGTGTGCGGGAATAAAGTCCGCCAGTTAAGGCATAGTTGGTGCCGTTGGCGACTTCTAAGGCTTCCTGGAAACTCTTGACGCGGATGACTGCTAACACAGGGCCGAAAATCTCTTGTTGGGCAATTATGCCATTGGGTGGTACTTCACTAAAGATGACTGGCCCGACAAAATAACCTTGTGGTGGTGCTGGTAATTCTAGCGCCAGTTGGGCTTCTGTTTTACCTTTCTCAATATACTCAAGAATGCGATCGCGGGCGTTGGCATCAATTACTGGGCCGACTTGGGTACTGGGTAACTCTGTTTCGCCGATATTTAGAGATTTGGTTGCTTCCGCCAACCGTTTGACAAAGGTGTCATAAATTGGTTGCAGCACAATAACTCTGGAACAAGCAGAACACTTTTGTCCACTGTAACCAAAGGCTGACTGTACTACCCCAATCACGGCTTGATCTAAATCAGCACTTTCATCAACAATGATGGCATTTTTACCACCCATCTCAGCAATTACCCGTTTCATGTGCCTTTGGGTGGGTTTCAGCGTTGCGGCTTCGGCAAAAATGCGACATCCGACTTCTTGGGAACCAGTAAAAGCGATGACATGGGTGTCAGGATGACTCACTAAGTAAGCGCCGACTTGGGAACCCTTACCGGGGACGTATTGAAATACACCTTTAGGGATACCAGCCTCAATTAAGATTTCTGTGAGTTTGGCAGTAATCACAGAGGATGTTTCCGCAGGTTTGAGCAAGGTACAATTGCCTGCAACCAAAGCAGCAACAGTCATTCCACAGGCGATCGCCAAGGGGAAATTCCACGGAGAAATCACCACCGCAATCCCTCGCGGCTGGTAAATATAACGATTAGTCTCACCAGGAACGTCATAGTTTACACCTTTGTCTAGCCGTTCCATTTCATCGGCGTAGTAGCAACAAAAGTCTATCGCCTCAGAAACCTCTGCATCCGCTTCCTTAACTGGTTTCCCCACCTCCAAAACTATCCAAGCCGAAAGTTCTGCACGGCGTTGTTCCATCAAACTAGCCGCCTTCCTGAGAATATCAGCGCGTTCCTGCGCCGGAGTCCGTCGCCACCCAGGAAACGCCGCCTTCGCAGCCTGCATCGCCTGTTCCGCTTGTTCCACACTAATCAGTCCGACTTTCCCAACCACTTCACTAAAATTTGAGGGATTGAGAGAATCAATCACCGTCGCAGTATTCACATACTCCCCATTAATCAAGGGTAGATAAGTCTTCCCTAATTGTTGACGGACTGCTTGAAAAGCTTGAGCAGACTTTTGTCTTGCTTCCACCTCAGCATAATCAGTATCCGCCGCACCTGCAAACCCTGCACCTTCTTCTTTGCGCCTCTGCGCGACGGACACTTTCCTCAAGTCGGGAAACCCGCCTACGGAAGTATCCTCCTCTGCGTGAGACAAATCCACAATTGGTGGACTCAGCAACTCTTCCACCGGACGATTCTCCAAATTTTGCCGCAAGAAAGAACTATTAGCTGTATTTTCCAACAACCGCCGAATTAAATAAGCCATCCCAGGCAATAATTCACCATAGGGACAATACACCCTTACCCGATAACCCTGATCCACCAAAGCCTTAGCTAACTTATCACCCATACCATACAACACTTGCATTTCAAAGCGACGGCGGGGGACATTTAAACTTTCAGCGATCGCGATTGCCCGTGCTTGCGATCGCACGTTATGGCTACCTATGGCAGCATACACATATTGGTGATTTTCTAACAATAACTGGGTAATAGTTTCAAAATTGGCATCGGTAGCGGCTTTATCGTTGTAAACTGGCTGTAGCCAGTGTTTCTGTGCAGCTTTGATAGTTTCTTGATCCCAGTAAGCACCTTTCACCAAGCGGATAGTTAAAGGATAACCACGCTGTTTTAGCCAAGCAATCACATCTTGCACATCTCGTTCACTGTCACGCAGATATGCTTGGATAGTAATACCAATATCTGTCCGTTGGCGGAACTCGTCTTCTAATAAGAGTTTTTTGAGAATGCTGAGGGTGATATCTTTGTAGGTATACTGTTCCATATCAAAATGGACAGCCGCCCCTAATTCTTTCGCACGACGTAACAGAATGCGGATGCGATCGCTAACTTTCTCTTCACTACCCTGGGCATTTAATGGGTCAAACTGGGAATAAAACGCCGTTAACTTGACCGAAACCTGGACTTTTGGTAACTGTTCGCCATCTGCAACATCAATGGCGGGAATTGTTGACCAATTTTTTGATGCATCGGTTAATTGTTGCATCAATTCCAAGTATCTTTCCAGATATGACTGCGCTTCTGCTTCGGTAATCACCGCCTCACCCAGTAAGTCGATGGTGAAAGCCATTTTCTCTTTCCGCAGTCGTTCAACAGCTTTGATCACTTGTTGAATATTTTCACCAGAAATGTATTTATAAGCCAGTGTTTGCACTGCTGTCGCCACAGTTTTGGCTGTCACTTGTCCTGGAACAGAGTCAGGGCTAGCAAAGTTCAGCATCCCCTTGAGGGCGGCGGGTAATTCTACAGATTCCTCTGTGAGATATTCTTGTAAATGGGCAGCAATTTCTGTATTACTACCTAAAGCTGGTAATGTATCGATAAACCGGAATAGCTGTACCCGTAAACCTGGATTACTCATTGCCCAGGCGAGCAATTTATCATCTAAGCGCATTTGATCGCGCAAAGAAGCTAAAAAGGAACGATTCTCAGAGGTAGCTGAGAGTAGTTGTTTACCAATTTCTTGTGTTTTAGCTTCGTAAGTGCTGCTTTGTACTTGTAAGACCACTGATAATAATCTCCTTAAATTTTAGGGCATGGGGCTTCGGCTTCGCTCAACCCAAGGGCATGAGACATGGGACATTGGGAACAATTTTTCAGTCCTCAATTTTCCTAGCCCAGTATTCTCATAGCCGATACCCAGTTCTTTTATAGTCTGTGTTTTCTATTGTGGCGTTTTCAATTAATTTGTTGTCACCATATCCCCAAAGAGTAGAGGATCAGAGAGATGATCGTAGAAACAAGCCCATTCAAGGTTGCTCAAAATTCCTCCATAACCTCTTTCCTCTGCTTTCTCTGTCTTGAAAAGTTCTAATGCCTGTGGCAAGCCACCCTCCGGGTGTCTACGGAGGAAGCCTCCGCTCAGACTTTTCGCTGCGCCCTCTGCGGTTAGAAAGTAATTGATTTAACCGCAGAGGACGCGGAGGTAGCTGAGAGAAAAAAGAAATTTCATGAGTCACTTTGAAATAGCTATGGTAGGGATATAGCGCCGCTATGTCTTAACTGGACAATTTTTACACATGGTGTAAAACAGTATTACGGCGTTAGTCCGGATACCTGGTGTAAGTAATATTGTGAATGTGGTCAAATTTTGGAGAAAAACTTAGCTTTAACGCTCCTGGTGACGTTGATTTTCGGCTTGGGTGGTTGCACAAACAACCCGACAGATGAACAACTGGAAGTATGGCGCAAAGAAGCGATCGCCCGCAATGCGGAAATTGTGGCAAATAACGCCAAAAAAGCCTTACAGAGTGAGTGGAATTTGCTAATTCAGGGTGAAACAGGTACTGGTAAATCAGTTAAACTGAACTGGCAACAGTTACAAACTTTGGCGAAAACTCAAGTAAAAACTGTCAATCCTTTGGATGTTGTCAACCCAAATGAAGTAGTAGATTTCCGTGGGATTCCCGTCTCCCAAATTCTCCAGCAATTTGGTGGGGATAATCGAGTCACTGATGTAACGTTTGTTTGCTTTGATTCTTACTATGTAACGGTGAGTTTACAAGATTTGCTAGCATATCCGATCATTTTAGCGATCGCTAAAAATGGTCAACCAATTAAACGCGATCAAGGTGGGCCGATTTACTTGGTGTTTCCCTACACTCAATACCCGCAACTGAAACAAAAATATGATGACACTGCTTGGGCGTTTTACGTCAGTAACATCATAGTTGGGACTGAACCTGTAAGCTTAAGAATAGGTCAGCGTACATTGGACTTAGCTACCTTAGACAAACTCCCTCAAGTCACAATCAATCAACCTGTAGGCTACAGAAGTGCTTGGCCTAATGGCAAGGTAAAATTACATGGGGTGCGTGTCCGTGATGTTTTGGGGTTGTCTGGTAAACAGCTATCTGCACAAGGAGAAGTCATAGTCCGTAGCAAAGCCCCAGTCTACCAAGATCAGACTGGCGGAGTACGCTTGGCTGCTAGTGATATCAGCAACTGCGATATTCTCTTAGCAACTAGGTGGGGTGATAATCGACAGTTGATTCCTGCAAAAATGGGCGGCCCGGTGACGCTAGCTTTTAGTTCTCAATGTCCAGGTAAAACCATCCAACTACCCTGGCTGACTTTTGTAGAAGAATTGAGTAGAGACGATGCAGTGTCTCTACAAAATAACAAATGACAAATGACGATTCTCACCAATTAGCATTTTTGGCGTCGCCCTATTTACCACCAACACCATGAAACCTCTAGCTTTCCTATCGATTCGCACCCAGGTTGTGGCGGCGGCGACACTATTAAGTGTGGCGTTGGTGGGATCATTAGTCTTGGTGTGGACGAAGACTGAGAGTAGCCTTTACCGCCAGCAAAAGCTGAATGAAGCCAAATCTTTTTCTAGAGTGTTGAGTACAACTTTATTTTCTACTCACCTTGCAGAAAAGAACTGGAGTAAAATTCGCGTCAATCTTGATTTGTTAATGAGGGAAAATCAAGAGTTGATTTATGTGCTAGTATCTGACGCCCGCAGGGAAAATCAGATTGTAGCTGCTTCCCCTGGCGATTTTCAAGACCAGTATGTTCCTGATGCTGTGCCCGTGACAGTAACGAATACAGCACTAAATCTGATAGAAATCTCCCATTCTACAGAAACATATTTGCTACGAGATATCAAGTTTTCTGGAAGCTTACGGGCAAAGCGTGGCGATCGCATTTTGGAAGTGGCTTCAGATATCAATACGGTGACAGGTACAAAGATTGGGACGTTGCGCTTCGGCGTTTCACTGCGACAGGTAGAAACTGCTGTGGCTAATACAGTAACTCAGGCGCTGGTGGTGGGTGGTGTGGGACTGGTTATTAGTTGGTTGTTTGGCTACATTTTGGCCTTGCGGTTAAGTCAACCCATTCGCCGCTTACAGGTGAGTGCAGCGAAAATTGCGGCGGGTGATTTGCAACATCGCGCTGAGATTATGAATGCTGATGAAATTGGGGCTTTGGCTGCTTCTTTTAACGAAATGTCGGCTGCATTACAAGCATCATTTAGCAAGTTGCAGAAAACCTTAGCGTCCTTTGAGTTATTCGTCCCCAATAAATTTATTTTAGCGATCGCCCCCCAAGGAATTGAAAATATCAAGGTGGGTGTGGCTGTTACCCGGACTATAACTATCTTATTTTGTGATATCCGGGGCTATACTTCGATGTCGGAAGTGATGCAGCCCTTAGAAATATTTGCCTTTTTAAATGAATATTTAGCTTGCATGGGCAAAGCCATCAACGAAGCCGGCGGCTTTATCGATAAGTATATCGGTGATGCGATTATGGCATTATTTGATGATTCTGCTACAGATGGAGCACTCACAGCCGCAATTCTGATGCACCAAGCCCTTGATCAATGTAACAATCAGCGAATACAAAATGGGTTGCCAAAAATTACTGTAGGTATCGGTATTCATCGAGGTGAAGTAGTTATGGGCACCGTCGGTTTCACTTCCCGCATCGAGTCTACAGTAGTAGGTGATGCCGTTAATATTGCCTCTCGCGTTGAGGACTTAACTAAACAGTATGACTCTGAAATCTTAGTAACAGAATCGGTAGTAGTGGGTTTATGTCACCCAGAATTATTTTCTTTGAAATTAGTAGATCCATCAGTGAAAGTGAAAGGCAAAGACGAAGCGATCGCTATCTATGAACTTAAGATTAATTCCCATTGAAAACAATTACGAGAAATTAATCCTACTTAACCAACAATATACTCTATAGGACTCATATTTGATTTAAGCGAACTGGCGTTGTGTGATCGAGCAGCGTAACACCAATTCACAAAAAGAATACGATAGATACCCCGTAGGGGCGTAGGCTCTGCCTTCCCGCAGGGTACGGTTATTCGCCCAAAAGACTTAATTTTTTTACGAAATCAAACCGAATTCCTATATAAAATTTACGGACATTCCTGAGTTGTACATTGGCGTTGGCAAAGCAGTAACCCAAACCATGCTTGAGAATCAGTCCATATTTGTAGTGGCTCGAAAGCGTGTTTTTCTAGAGTAGAAATTAATGTTGGTAGATGAAACTTGCGAGAAATTTCAGTGCGAATTGTTTCCCCTTGCTGGAAAGAAACCTCAAAATCTAAATTCTCTAGTACAGCAGTTTGAGTTTTTAAACTCTTGAGATGCATTTCAATTTGGTTTTCTAGTGAATTATAGAAAGCCAAATGAGCAAATTTATCTAAGTCAAAATTGCCTTGAAAACGCTGATTGAGATGCTGTAAAATATTCAAATTAAAGGCGGCTGTTACACCTTCAGAATCGTTATAAGCGGCTGTAACAATTTCTATCGGCTTTTGTAAATCTACCCCTAAAAGAAAGAATTCTCCAGGTTTTAGGGCTTGTTGAACTTGAGTGAAGAATTTATGACATTGTTGATCGTCCAGATTACCCAATGTACTCCCCAAAAAAATCAACATCCGATTTTCCAATTCTGCAAGGGGAAGTTGGGCTAATGCTTGCTCATAGGTTCCGGCTAAACCGCAAAGTTTTAAATTAGGATATTGTCGCAGCAAATCTAAAGCAGTAGTTTTGAGAATTCCTGCACTGACATCAATAGGGCAATATTGTAAGTCTTGACTGAATTGGCTGTATGCTTCTAGCAACAGACGAGTTTTGCGGGAACTACCACTACCTAGTTCTATCAAATTACACGAACCTGTCATTTGGGCAATTTCTAAAGCATAGGTTTCTAAAATTGCTTGCTCAGTGCGAGTTGGGTAATATTCTGGTAAGTCACAAATCTGTTCAAATAATTCTGAGCCTCGATCATCATAAAAGTAACGACAAGGCAAAGTTTTAGGAGCTTGAGTTAGTCCTTGAATGATATCAGTGCCTTGATCAACTGATGTGATGGTATCAGTTAAAGTCATCCAACTGAGGCGTGAATTCTCTTTTTGTTCAGTCTGCATTTTTAGATTTCCAATGATGATTTTCGGTTTGGGGTATAGCAAAGCCAGTAGAGTCAGATTTGAAAACTACTCAACTAGCATGAGTGCATAGGCTGTAATATTTTTATGGTAGAGCGATCGCCTCTTTTTTATTATCTATCTCAGGGTGCTGGTGTGGCGCTTCATCTTCAGCAAATTGCTGGATAAGTGTAGCGACTAAACCTGTCCATCCAGTTTGATGGCTAGCTCCAATTCCGACTCCATTATCACCATGAAAATACTCATAAAATAAAATTAAATCTCGCCAGTGTGGATCATTTTGCAACTGCTGAATAGCACCATATACAGGTCGTTTGCCAGCAGCATCGGCTAAGAAAATTCTGATTAATCTTTGAGATAATTCTGATGCAACTTCCCAAAGTGTCATCATTTTACCAGAACCTGTAGGACATTCTACTTGGAAATCGTCTCCCAGGTAATAATGAAATTTTTGCAGGGATTCAATGAGTAAAAAATTCACCGGAAACCAAATAGGGCCGCGCCAATTGGAATTACCACCAAATAAACCACTGCTAGATTCAGCAGGTTCATAATCTACCCGAAATTGTGAACCATTGACATCAAAGGTGTAGGGATAGTCAGCATGAAATCTCGATAGGGCCCGAATACCATAGGAACTAAAAAACTCGGTTTCGTCCAGCATTTTTTGTAGAATACTGCTTAATTTATCCCGTGAAACAATTGCCAATAATCTCCTAGCACCAATCCCTGCCGTTTCCATACAGGCGACATTTTGCCGCAAGTCAGGGCGATTTTGAATAAACCACTCCATCCGCTTTTTAAAACCAGGAAGTATTTTTAATATTTCCGGTTCAATGGTTTCAATAGCAAATAGAGGAATTAAACCTACCATTGACCGGACTTTTAAGGTAATTTGCCTCTCTGGTAGATGTAAGACATCGTAGTAAAAACCATCTGCTTCGTTCCACAAACTAGCTTCCATTTCACCGATTTTGTTCATAGCATCAGCTATGTAAAGGAAATGCTCAAAGAATTTGGTAGCGATGTCTTCATAAACAGGATTAGCCTTAGCTAGTTCTAGAGCGATCGCCAACATATTCAAACAGTACATCCCCATCCAACTTGTACCATCAGATTGGTCAATGTGTCCACCTGTAGGTAAGGTAGCACTGCGGTCAAAAACCCCAATATTATCTAACCCTAAAAATCCTCCTTGAAAGACATTGTTACCTTCAGCATCTTTACGATTTACCCACCAAGTAAAATTGAGCATCAGCTTCTGAAATACCCGTTCTAAAAACTGCCGATCTGCTCGTCCATAGATTTTTTGTTCCATCTGATAAATCCGCCAAGTTGCCCATGCATGAACAGGCGGATTCACATCACTAAATTGCCACTCATAGGCGGGGATTTGCCCATTAGGATGCATATACCATTCTCTGGTTAAAACATCTAGTTGGTACTTAGCAAAATCTGGGTCAATCATTGTCAGAGGAACAGTATGAAATGCTAAATCCCAGGCCGCAAACCAAGGATATTCCCACTTATCTGGCATCGAGAGAATATCTTCATTATAAAGATGTAACCACTCTTGATTTCTGCCTTTTTGGCGTTCTTTGGGTGGGGGTGGTGTGTGGCGATCGCCTTTGAGCCAATCCTCTATAATATAATGATAAAATTGCTTGCTCCACAGCATCCCTGCAAATGCTTGGCGCTGCACATTCCTCATATCTTTATTTAGAGAAAATGGAGTAATGCGCTGATAAAATTCATCTGCTTCTTGCTGTCGATTTGTAAAAACTGTATCAAATTCTTGACCAAACGGCTCAACTAATTTATTCGTATTAATAAGCCGCAATTTCACAATTTGAGTTTCGCCTGCACCAACTGTTAACACATAATTTGCTGCTGCTTTTGTCCCAATTTTTTCAGGATTTACTGCGGCTGTTTGCCCATTGACTATATAGTCATTGATGCCATCTTTGACATAAGCAGATGTATTGGGAGAGTTAAATAATCGCTGATAATTTGTTTCGTTTTCTGTAAAAATAATCTCAGTTGCTGCTTGACAATACAGCCACGTTTGACATAAAGTTGAGTGAGATGCAGCAATAATATTGCAACCATTAATTGATTTAATTTCTTGTAAACTAGGTTTGCTAGTATCCCCATTCCAAGACCAAGTATTGCGAAACCAAATACTAGGTAATAGGTGTAGGGTTTTAGTTTCTGATCCCCGATTGACTACTTGAATTTGGATCAGAATATCTTCCGCAGAATGCTTGGCATATTCCACAAATACATCAAAGTAGCGATTGTCATCAAATACGCCTGTATCTAGTAGTTCAAATTCTGGTTCTTGGCGATTACGACGTTGATTTTCAGTAACTAGCTGGGAGTAAGGAAAGGCTGAATGGGGGTATTTATACAGCGCTTTCATATAAGAATGGCTGGGAGTATTGTCTAAATAAAAGTAACATTCCTTGACATCTTCCCCGTGATTCCCTTCATTACCCGTCAAACCAAAGAATCTTTCCTTGAGAATAGCATCTTCACCATTCCAGAGAGCGATCGCAAAACAAAGCCGTTGATGATTATCAGAAATCCCAAAAATCCCATCCTCTCCCCATCTATAGGTGCGAGAACGGGCCTGATCATGGGTGAAATAGTCCCACGCCGTACCATGATCACTGTAGTCTTCCCGTACCGTTCCCCATTGGCGATCGCTCAAATATGGCCCCCATCTGCGCCAATGGACTTGGTGATATGCGGCTGCTTGTAATCTGATTTCTTCCTGGCTGAGAATTGTCATAATCTCACTTTGCATTTACATGCATTTTAATTAGGTTATTTTGCTATATGGAGTATGGCGTTTTTACCAGAAATTAATCTGAATTTAAGATTAAAAAACTTAGAAAAATTGCTAAATAAACATGTACTATAAACTCAGGAAAAAATTATCTTGATAAATTTTACAGGACTTATACCAATTTAATATGAAGTTGCATATATCCAGATCCCCCTAAATCCCCCTTAAAAAGGGGGACTTTGATTCTAGTTCCCCTCTTAAAAAGCTACGGTGTACACACAAGTGCTAGTAAACTACTAAGGGAAGGAGTTGTGGGGAGTAAAAAGTGGTGGAAAATCCAATAATGATTCACGCTCAACAGTGGGAAGGAAAAGCATTTGGCGACCCA
>JAESGB010000077.1_pt1 | contig 88672 bp, 78 predicted proteins | sample 9266211 | NCBI WGS metagenome assembly JAESGB01 (sample SAMN14514844, study PRJNA621659) | algae metagenome | isolation source: Goleter apudmare HA4340-LM2 and co-occurring heterotrophs from cave wall... | place: USA: Maniniholo cave, Kauai, Hawaii | collected 2009-07-28 | reverse complement strand
GTCGGCCCGCTGCGCGGGCCGACCACCGCACCGAAGCGAAGCACGCCGCCCGCCCCCGGCTTTGCCGCTCCCCACTCACCAACAACCCGGCCCACAGCCCAGACTCCGTTCTCTCAATCCACGCCACCACGAGCCGCAAGCTCCGCGAACATCCATTCCCGGAACACCTTCATCGCCCCCGACACCGACTTCGACTTCAGTCGCGTCAGCCAATAGCGCCCCGTAGACACCTGAACGTCGAACAACCGAACCAGCTTCTCGTGTCGAAGCTCGAGTTCGAACATGGCCGTGGGAAGCAGCGCGATGCCCATGCCTTGCAATGCGGCGGCGGCCATGGTCACCGAAGAGTCGAACACCGGCCCGCGCAGCAGCGGGGGCTGCAGTCCGGCAGCTGCGAACCAGCGTGTCCATTCATCCGCGCGGTACGAGCGCAGCAGCGTTTCGCGCTGGAGGTCGGCGGGCACCCGAAGGCGTCTGGCCAAGGCGGGGGTGCACACGGACGACAGCGGCGCTTGCATCAGGGCTTCGGCGTCGGTGCCGTGCCAGGCACCGTCGCCGAAGCGGATGGCGTAGTCGAGCCCTTCGCCGGCCAGGTCGACGCGGTTGTTGTTGGTCATCAGCCGCAGATCGACGAACGGGTGCTTGCGGTGGAAGGCTTCGAGCCGCGGCATCAGCCAGCCGACCGCGAAGGTGCCCACGGCGGCGACCGTCAGCACCTCGCAGAAGCGCCCGCCTTGGAACTGGCCGAGCACCGCGCCGATGCGATGGAAGGTCTCCGACAGCATGGGCAGCAGGGCATGGCCTTCGTCGGTGAGCGCCAGGCCGCGCGGAAGGCGCCTGAACAGCGGCGTGCCCAGGCGGTCTTCCAGGCTCTTGACCTGCGCGCTCACCGCCGACTGCGTGACGTTCAACTCGATCGCCGCCCGCGTGAAGCTCAGGTGCCGGGCCGACGCCTCGAAGGCGCGCAGGGCATTGAGGGGAAGGTTCATGCCCCGGATTTTCCGATGGCTGCCCCCACGAATGATCGTTTGCGGGCATGCGGCGCAGCGGCCTATCGTGAGCGCACTTTCAAAGGAGAACCTTCACGATGGACAGGCGATGCTTCACCCGCTGGCTCGGCACGGTCGCCGCGGCCCACCCGCTGCTGGCGGCGGCTCGGCAACAGGAAATCCGGGACCAGGACACCGGCACGATCCCGCAAGAGACATGGCGGGAGATCGAGGCCGGCGCGCAAGGCCGTTTGGGCGTGGCCGTGCTCGACACCGCGACCGGCCGGCTGGACGGCCATCGCCTCGACGAGCGCTTCCCGATGTGCAGCACCTTCAAGTGGCTGGCCGGCGCGCATGTGCTCAGGCGCGTGGACGAAGGCCGCGAACGCCTGGACCGCCGCGTCCGCTTCGGCCCCGAGGCGCTGGTGCCGTACTCGCCCGTCGCCGAGAAGCACGTGGGCGGCGACGGCATGACGCTGGGCGAGTTGTGCGAAGCCACCATCACGGTGAGCGACAACGCGGCGGGCAACCTGGTGCTCGAGAGCTTCGGCGGGCCGCAGGGCCTGACCCGCTACGCGCGCTCGCTGGGCGACACGGCCACGCGGCTCGATCGCTGGGAGCCCAAGCTCAACGAGGCCACCCCCGGCGACCCGCGCGACACCACCACGCCGCGCGCGATGGCGCAACTGCTGCAGGCCACGATGCTGGGCGATGCGCTCTCGTCACCGAGCCGTGCGCAACTGGTGCGGTGGATGCAGGCCTGCAAGACGAACGGCCAGCGGCTCGGCGCACATCTGCCGCCCGGGTGGCTGCTGGGCAGCAAGACCGGCACGGGCGCGCGGGGGACGACCAACGACGTGGGGGTGTACTGGCCCCGGGACGGGGGCGCCATCGTGGTGGTGGGGTACCTGACGGACACCACCGCGGCCGAGGGCGTGCGCAATGCAGCGGTGGCGCGCGTGGGACGCGCGGCGATCCGCGCGCGCTGAAGAAGGAAGACGCACGGCGTCCGACGCAGGCGGAACCTCGCGCCATCTGCCATGCCGGCGGCGCAGAGAACGAACGATAGGCAGGCGTTTGAATCAGCACCACGCGCGCCGATGAAGCGTGGCAAGTGCGGCAAGTGCGGCAAGCGCGGCAAGGCGCGGGTTAGCCTCGCCGCATGGATTCCCTCATCGCCGCCGCCGCGCGCGCCCTCGCGGCCGGCGACCCGCTCGGTGCCCTCAAGCGCGTGGCCCTGCGCGACGATCCTGCCGCGCTGGCCCTGCGCGGCATCGCCATGGCCCAGCTCGGCGAGCACCCGCGAGCCCGCGATCTGCTGCGGCGTGCCGCCCGCGGCTTCGGCGCCCACGAGGCGCTGGCGCGCGCGCGCTGCGTCGTCGCCGAGGCCGAGGTGGCGCTGGCCCTGCGCGAGCTCGGCGGCTCGCCGCGCCCGCTGGCGGCGGCCGCAGCCGTGCTCGAGGCGCGTGCCGATCGTGCCAATGCGCTGCAGGCGCGGCTCATCGCCGTGCGCCGGCTCCTGCTGCTGGGCCGTCTTGGCGAGGCCGCCGTGGCCCTGGACTGTGTCGATGCGCACGGCGGGCCACCGGCGCTGGTGGCGGTCGCCGAGTTGACCGCGGCCGAGCTGGCGCTGCGCTCGCTGCGCACCGGCGCGGCGCAGGCCGCGCTCGCTCGCGCGCACGAAGCGGCGCAGCGCGCACGCGTGCCGGCGCTGGTGGCCGAGGTGGCGGAGCTGCGGGCGGCGCTCGATCGCCCCGCCGCCCGGCATCTCGACGCTGGCGGCGAGCAAACGCTGCGACTCGACGAGGTGGCGGCCCTCATGGACTCCGGCGCGCTGGTCGTCGATGCCTGCCGTCGCGGACTGCAGGCCGGCACCGCCTGGCTGCCGTTGGCGCGCCGGCCGGTGCTCTTCGCCCTGGCGCGCGCGCTTGCCGAGGCCTGGCCCGGCGATGTCGATCGGTACGCCCTGATCGCGCATGCGTTCCGCACCCGCCACCCCGACGAGACGCACCGTGCGCGCCTGCGGGTCGAGATCGGCCGCCTGCGCGCGCTCGTCTCGGCGCAGGCCGGCATCGAGGCCACCGCGCGCGGCTTCGCGCTCAGGCCGCGCGACGACGAGCGCGGGGTCGTCGTGCTGGCACCGCCCATCGACGGCGATCAGGCCTCGCTCGTCGCGCTGCTCTCCGACGGCGCGGCCTGGTCCACCTCCGCCCTGGCGCTCGCGCTCGGGGCCAGCCAGCGCAACGTGCAGCGCGCACTCGTCGAACTGGAAGCCGCCGGGCAGGTGCGCGCCATCGGCCGGGCGCGGGCGCGCCGCTGGCTCGCGCCGCCGTTGGGCGGATTCACGACGATCTTGTTACTCCCCGCTGCGCTGCCGCTTGGTTAGATTGGCCGTGCGCGCCGATCCGAGGCGCGAACAAAGGACCGAGCGATGACACAGCAGACCGACAAGCAACGATCCGCACCACCGGCGCGTGCCGCCGAGATCGTGCGCGAGTACGGCCCCTTCGAGGGCGCCCCCGTTCACGGCGTCACCCACGACGGCCACCACGTGTGGGCCGCCACCGGCGACAAGCTCCTCGCTTTCGACCCCGAAAGCGGCGTGCCCACGCGCACGCTGGCCCGCCCCTGCGACGCCGGCACCGCCTTCGACGGCAAGTACCTCTACCAGATCGCCGAGGCTCGCATCGACAAGATCGATCCCGCCAGCGGCGACGTGGTGGCCTCGATCCCGGCGCCCGGCAACGGCAGCGACTCCGGGCTCACCTGGGCGGAGGGCAGCCTGTGGGTGGGGCAGTACCGCGATCGCAAGATCCACCGGATCGATCCCGAGACCGGCGCGGTCCTGCGCAGCATCGAGTGCAAGCAGTTCGTCACCGGCGTCACCTGGGTCGACGGCGAGCTGTGGCACGGCACCTGGGAAGGCGACGAGAGCGACATCCGCCGCATCGACCCGGCCAGCGGCGCGGTGCTCGAGCGGCTGACCATGCCGAGCGGCGCAGGCGTGAGCGGCCTCGAGTCCGACGGGGCGGGGCTCTTCTACTGCGGCGGCGGACCGAGCGGCAAGGTGCGCGCCGTGCGTCGCCCGAAAGTCGGATCGTGATCACACACCCAAGGAGAACCTCATGAACACCGCGATTGCACAGAAGACGAGCCCCGAGAACCATTCCGTCGTCTCCAGGGACCGCTGGCTTGCCGAGCGCAAGGCGCTGCTGGCACGCGAGAAGGAGCTGACGCGCCTGTCCGACCAGGTCGCCCGCGAGCGCCGCGCGCTGCCCTGGGTGCGCGTCGACAAGCACTACGCCTTCGACGCACCCGAGGGCCGGCGCACGCTGGCCGAGCTTTTCGATGGCCGCCGCCAGCTGCTGGTGCAGCACTTCATGTTCGCGCCGGGGCGGGAGGCGGGCTGCAGGAGCTGCTCCTTCATGGCCGACCACAGCGACGGCGCAGGCGTGCACCTCGCACAGCGCGACGTGACCTTGCTCGCCGTCTCGCGCGCGCCGCTGGTCGATATCGAGCGCTTCCGTCAACGCATGGGCTGGCGGTTCAAGTGGGTGTCCTCGCACGGCAGCGACTTCAACCGCGACTTCGGCGTGTGCTTCACGCCGCAGGAGATTGCCCAGGGCGAGGTGCTCTACAACTACGTCATGCAGCCCTTCCCGCTCGAGGACGCACCGGGCATCAGCGTGTTCTACAGAAACGACGCGGGCGAGGTCTTCCACACCTACTCGACCTACGGCCGCGGAGTGGAAGTGATGATGGGCGCGTACAGGCTGCTCGACCTCACGCCCATGGGCCGCGACGAGGACGGGTTGAGCGACAGCATGGAGTGGGTGCGCCATCACGACCGCTACGAGTCGGCGCCGCAGCCGAAGGCAGCGCAGGTGGCCGGCTCGTGCTGCGAAGCGCGCGGCTGAGCGCAAGCGGGCCGAGCGGCAAGCCACGGGCTTCGTGAGACCGGCATGGCAGGCATCTGGCCGTGGCTCGCGGTTGCGGGGGTCGGCGCCCTTCACGGGCTGAACCCCGCCACCGGCTGGCTGCTCGCCGCTGCCTGGGGCGTGCATTCGCGCGACCGCGCGCAGGCGCTGCGGGCCTTGCTGCCGATCACGCTCGGGCACGTCGCTTCCGTTGCGCTCGTGGCCGCCGCGGTGGCGCTCGGCCTGGAGGTGGACCCGGTTGCGATGCAGGTCCTGGCGGGCGGGCTGCTGGTCGTGGTTGCGGTGGTCCATCTGCGCGGTCGCATTGCCAGGCGGGCGCGGGCGTCGACCGGGCATGCCGGGTTGGCGCTCTGGTCCTTCATGATGGCCACGGCGCATGGCGCCGGCCTGATGCTGGTGCCGGCGTTGATCCCGCTTTGCATCGCGGACGCGCCGGGCCGGGAGATCACCGCGTCGGGCTCGCTGGCGCTGGCGCTCGCCGCCGTCGGCGTTCACACCGCGGCGATGCTCATCGTCACCGGCGTGATGGCCGCCGCGGTTTGCCTCGGCTTCGATCGAAGGTCCGCACTCTTGAACTGGTGCAAGCCGGCCGGCGGGCATTGATCCGTCGCGCCTTGGCGCCTGCGGCCGAGGCGCAAGGGGCAAGCGGCGTGTGCTCAGGAAGTCGCAGCAGGCAGCGTGAGCTCGAACTTCGATCCGACGGCCGGCGCGCTCTGCACCGTGAGCCGGCCACCCATCGCCTCCACCAGCGAGCGCGCGAGCGCCAGCCCGATGCCGACGCCGTCGACACCCGAAGAGTTGCCGCGTCCGAGCCGGTTGAAGGGTTCGAACAGGTGGACCATCTGCGAGGGCGAAATGCCGATGCCGGTGTCGATCACCGAGAGCTTCCAGGCTTGCGGCGCCGTGCACACCTCGACGGCCACCGAGCCGCCCTTGCGGTTGTACTTGACCGCGTTGCTCAGCAGAATGGAGAGCACCTGCTGCAGGCGTGCCGGATCGGCCTGCACCCTGGCATGCGAAGGCAGCACGGCGGGAAGAACCTCCACGTCGCGTTGCTGCGCCGACTCGGCCATCGCCTCCGACACCGTTTGCACGAGCGGCGCCAGCGCGACCGGGCCGAGCTGCACGCTCGCGCGCCCGTTCTCCATGCTCGAGAGATCGAGCACGTCGTCGATCATCTGCAACAGGTGCCAGCCGGCTTTCTCGATGTGCGCGATGTAGCGGCGGTCTTCCTCGACGTTGGCGGTGCCCGTTCGCTTGGAGAGCAGCTGCGCGAAGCCGAGCACGGCATTGAGGGGCGTGCGCAGCTCGTGGCTCATGCGGGTGAGGAACTCCGTCTTGGCGCGGCTCGCGGCTTCGGCCCGGTCGCGTTCCACGCGCAGGCGTTCGGCGTGCCGGCGGTCCGTGCAGTCGGTGAGCGTGCCGATGGCGCGCAGGGCCGCGCCTTGCGCGTCACGCTCGACCACGCGCCCGCGCGAGAGAACCCAGCGGTACGAACCATCGGCGGCCCGCAGCCGGAACTCCTTCTCGTACGTCGGATGCCGGCCGCTGAGGTGATCGAAGAGCGCGGTCAGCATGGGCTGCAGGTCGTCGGGGTGGACCCGGCCGCGCCAGGCGGCGGTGGGGTCGGCCACGTCGGCGTCGTCGTAGCCGAGCATCGCCTTCCACTGCGGCGGGTAGTGCACGGTGTCCTTGAGCACGTCGAGGTCCCACACACCGAAGCTCGCGCTTTGCACGGCCAGCCCCCAGCGTTGCTCCAACTCCTCCAGATCGCGGCGCATGGTCCCTTCGGGGAATGGTCGATTCGACAAGGTATCGGCATTCTCGAGGCCGACTTGAGGCGCGGATTCTCGTGCATGGCGCTCGTTGCCGGCTGCATACGACTTCCGTCTTATTGGTCTGCCGGCGGTCTCCGCGGCACCCATTTGGAGCAGGTGCTTGAAAGGCTTCGGCGTGGAGACGCGCATGGCGGGAGTGAATCGCGCGATTGGGACGGTGAGGGGTTGCGAGGCGGTAGCCCGAAGTTGGTCTGTTGATGAGGAGTAAAGCGGCCGTTCGTATAAGCCGCTAGCGGCCAAAAACCGGCGTTCAAGCGCAAAGGTCGGTTCCCACGATGCTGGATGTAGCCGTTCTGAAAGGATCTTTAGGAGATTAGTCTTCGCTCGGCCCCACACGGCTGTGCAAGAGAACTACCGGGCAGTCACAGTCGACGAAAGATGCAGCCTTCAAGCTCTTGGAACACAGGCATCTGAGCGGTCAGGTACTTGGAAAGTTCGACCTTGAATAACTCCGCGTTGATGCTGCCCTTAATGCCGCAGAAGTTCTTGATCCGGTTTGTTTCGTCTTTGAGGTTCTGATCGCTGATGCTGGTGACGAAGGTGTCGTAGGCTAGTTCATCAAATGGCAGCCTCTCCGCTGCGCAATACGCCTTAAGCACATCCTTATCGTAGAGGTAGTTTTCAATCTCCCAGCGTTTGAGTACCCGGTGAGTTAGAGGATTCGTCTTGAGATAAATCTGTCGGTCGTTTTCGTCCGTGGGCTTGCCCGACGCCATGTCTCGGTCCTTGAGCACCCAAATGCCCACAGTAGGAAACACCTTGCCTAGGACGGCAAGAGCGATCGCACTTCGCTGATCGGGTTCGGTATTCCCCCCACTCGATGTAAAAAGGGCGTGAGGATGCGACTCGGCGAAGATGTTGTTGAACACCTGTGCGTCCATCCCTCTCTCCTGCCCTCCAAGACCAGGCTCGGCTCTCCCTTCGCAATAAACGATGGTCGAAGGACTGACGAGTTGCGCCAAGTCGTCCAATGCGATGGCGAATAGGTCACGCCAAGTACCCGGGCTAACCTTGACTGGCTTCAATGTGTGAGCCTCCGCTGCGAAATTCAGCTCGGGACGGAATTGAATGATCTGGCACTTGTCCTGCATCTTGGTTTGCAGTGCGCGCAGGAACCCGATACTGTGTGTCGTCAACCAAATCTGGCAGTTGGGGCCAATGAGCCGATCCATTTCTACAAGGAGGTTGCCCTGTATGGAGGTGTTGATGTGTAGCTCGGGCTCATCAAAGAGGAAGATGGTGTCGGTGTAGTCGTCCTTGCGAAGGTACAGATCGAGCAGGATGTCAACTACCTCCTTCTCGCCGGATGACAGCACGTTGAACTCGAACTCCTTCGGATGGTCCGGCTTCTTAAAGTAGAGCGTGCCTTGGTTGCCTTCAACGTTCCCAAAGCTGCTCATTTCCAGATCAAGGCACTTCTTGATGGACGTATTAAGATCGCCAATGATCTTCGCCTTGGCTTCACTGGGCTTGAGATCGTTGTCGTCGCGATAGCGGTTGTAGATAGCGTACAGCCGCCTGTAGTTGTCTTCCATCTTTGCGTCGAGGCTTGACGCATCTCCAGCACCGTACGAATTCATCCTGATCTCTGAGACCGCTTTGATCTCCGAGATCTTGAGTTGACTGTTGTAGCGATATGGGCTGCGGAACGAGAAGATGGTATTGGAGTTGCCAGTGACGTTTTTTGCGGTGCGAATTGCAGCGAAGTCTCCGGTGGTGAATTGGATCTCTATGTCCTGCCATGTCACGGAACCGACACCTGTCATCGAGTGATAGGTGATGTCACGCCCGGCGTGAACGCCAACCTGTGCGTATGCATTCGCGTGGTACAAGAGGCCATCCAGTACGCTGCTCTTGCCACAGCCGTTAGGCCCCACCAATGCAACGATGCGTGCGGGCGTTCTACCTAGATCAATGGTGAGATCGTGAAAGCGCTTGTAGCCGTTCTTCAGCCGCAGTTTGGTGATAAACATAGCCTCAACTTTTGGTTGTCTTGGTCACTATTGAACCTCAACTTGTGTCTTGAACAGTGAGCCAAGCGATTGGGCGGCCCCGGACCCGCATGTTCGCTACGCGTCGCATGCAGTCGCCGACCCACCGACGCAGTTTCCTAAGGAGCGGGCTGGATTCGAATATCACGCCTTCCTCACGCGCCACTGCAAGCGCCTGCTGCATAACGGCCCGGTAACCGTCCGCTCCCACGCGCAGCCCCACCTACGACATCTGTCGTATAGCCGCTCGGCCCGCCCCTCCCGACACTGCGACCTGTCCACGGTCACATCCACAGGAGGGTCCTCATGCCAACGTCCACCACCCGTCGCAGCTTCAACATCCAGGCGCTCTCTGCCGCGGCCTTCGCGGCCACCCTCGGCCTGCCGGCCGCCCATGCCGCCGAGACCATCAAGGTCGGTGTGCTGCATTCGCTGTCGGGCACGATGGCGATCTCGGAGACGGTGCTCAAGGACACCGTGCTCATGGCCATCGAGGAGATCAACGCCGCCGGCGGCGTGATGGGCAGGAAGCTCGAGCCGGTGGTGGTCGATCCGGCCTCGAACTGGCCGCTCTTCGCCGAGAAGGCGCGCCAGCTCGTCAGCCAGGACAAGACGGCGGTCACCTTCGGCTGCTGGACCAGCGTGTCGCGCAAGTCGGTGCTGCCGGTGTACGAGGAGCTCAACGGCCTGCTGTTCTACCCGGTGCAGTACGAAGGCGAGGAGCTGTCGAAGAACGTGTTCTACACGGGCGCCGCACCCAACCAGCAGGCCATCCCGGCCGTCGAGTACCTCATGAGCAAGGACGGCGGCGCCGCCAAGCGCTGGGTGCTGCTGGGCACCGACTACGTCTACCCGCGCACCACCAACAAGATCCTGCGCGCCTTCCTCAAGAGCAAGGGCGTGGCCGATGCCGACATCATGGAGGAGTACACCCCCTTCGGCCATGCCGACTACCAAAGCATCATCGCCAAGATCAAGAAGTTCTCGTCGGAGGGCAAGAAGACGGCGGTCGTCTCCACCATCAACGGCGACTCCAACGTGCCCTTCTACAAGGAGCTGGGCAACCAGGGCCTGAAGGCGACCGACGTGCCGGTGGTGGCCTTTTCGGTCGGCGAGGAAGAGCTGCGCGGCGTGGACACCAAGCCGCTCGTGGGCCACCTGGCGGCGTGGAACTACTTCATGTCGGTCAAGAACCCGACCAACGACGCCTTCACCAAGAAGTGGGCCGCCTACGCCAAGGCCAAGAACCTGCCCGGCCACAAGGACAAGCCGCTGACCAACGACCCGATGGAGGCGACCTACATCGGCGTGTACATGTGGAAGCAGGCGGTCGAGAAGGCCAAGTCGACCGAGACCGACAAGGTGATCGCCGCGATGGCCGGCCAGACCTTCAAGGCGCCGAGCGGCTTCGTCGCCAAGATGGACGAGAAGAACCACCACCTGCACAAGCCGGTGTTCATCGGCGAGGTGAAGGCCGACGGGCAGTTCAACATCGTGTGGAAGACGCCGGGGCCGGTGCAGGCCAAGCCGTGGAGCCCGTTCATTCCGGGCAACCAGGCGAAGAAGGACGAGCCCGAGAAGAAGAGCTGAGGCCTGGCTCCGCCGAGCGAGCGGACCCGGCCGTTACCGGACCTGTCGGCCGCGGGGCCGCCGGTCTTGCTCCCTCTCCCCTCTGGGGAGAGGGTTGGGGTGAGGGGCCGGCCGGCGTGAGCCCCGCGCCCATCGTTGCTTCCGGCTGGCCCCTCACCCAGCCTCTCCCCAAAGGGGAGAGGAGCAATGCGGTTCTGGTCCATTGGAAGGTTCGCTCTTGCGCCGCTGGTCCGTCTTCGTCGTGCTGGTTCTTTCCTTGTGCATGCTGAGCAGCGCCCGCGCCCTCACGCCCGCCCAGGCCCACGCCATCGCCACCGGCGACAGCGACTCCCGCATCGCCGCGCTGCAAGCGGCGATCACGGCCGGCGATGCTCGCGTGCCCGTGCTGATCCGCGCGCTGCTCGATGGCGAGGTGAGGGTCGACGTGGAGCGCGCCTACATCGTGCAGGGCGAATCCGCCGTCGAGGCGGCGACCGGCGAGGCCGCCACGCTGCCCGAGGCGGCGGAAGACGCGGTCAACAACAACCGCATGCGCGGCGAACTCCAGGCCGCGCTCGCGGCGCTGGGCCTGTTCTCCAAGGACGCCACCGCGCGCCGCACCGCCCTCGACGCGCTGGTCGGCAACGTCGACGAAAGCAAGCTGCCGCTGCTCGACAAGGCGCTCGCCGCCGAGACCGATGCCGGCCTCAAGGCGCAGATCGAACGACTGCGCGCCGTCGCGCTCATCACCGCCACGTCCACCGAGCAGCGCCTGGCCGCCGCCGCCGCGCTGGCCGCAGGCGACCAGGCCAGCACCCGCGCGCTGCTGCTCGAACGCCTGAAGCCGGCCGGGCAGGGCGGCGAGGCCGACCCCGCCGTGCGCGCCGCGCTCGAGAAGGCGGCCGATGCCATCGGCTCGCGCTTGGCCTGGGGCGAGCGGCTCGGCGTGGTGTTCACGGGCCTCAGCCTCGGCAGCATCCTCCTGCTCGCCGCGCTGGGGCTGGCCGTCACCTACGGTCTGATGGGCGTGATCAACATGGCGCACGGCGAGCTGATCATGATCGGCGCCTACGCGACCTGGGGCGTGCAGAACCTGTTCCGCACGCACGCGCCGCAGTGGTTCGACAGCTACGTGCTGGTCGCGATACCGGCCGCCTTCCTCGCCTCCGCCGCGGTGGGCGCACTCATGGAGCGCAGCGTGATCCGCTGGCTCTACGGCCGCCCGCTCGAGACGCTGCTCGCCACCTGGGGCATCAGCCTGGTGCTGATGCAGACGGTGCGCTCGCTCTTCGGCGCGCAGAACGTGCCGGTGGAAAACCCGTCGTGGCTGTCGGGCGGTATCCAGGTGATGAGCAACCTCACGCTGCCCTGGAACCGCATCTTCATCGTCGCCTTCGCGTTGCTCGTGCTGGCCGGCATGGCGCTCGTGATCGCGCGCACACGGCTGGGCCTGTTCGTGCGCAGCGTGACGCAGAACCGGCCGATGGCGGCGTGCATGGGCGTGGATACCGCAAAGGTGGACACGCTGGCCTTCTCGCTCGGCGCCGGTGTCGCCGGGCTGGCGGGTTGCGCGCTCAGCCAGGTGGGCAACGTGGGGCCCGACCTGGGGCAGGGCTACATCGTCGACAGCTTCATGGTGGTGGTGCTGGGCGGGGTGGGGCAGTTGGCCGGCACGGTGTACGCGGCGCTCGGGCTCGGGGTGGTGAACAAGCTGCTCGAGGGTTGGCAGGGTGCGGTGCTCGCCAAGATCATGGTGCTGGTGTTCATCGTGATCTTCATTCAGAAGCGGCCGCAGGGCTTGTTCGCGGTGAAGGGGCGGAGCGTGGAGGCATGAGTTCGGTTCTTCCGGGTGCGAGCCCCCTCAACCCGGCCCTCTCCCCCGTGTCCGGGGGAGAGGGAGCCAAGCCGGCTGCGCTTGCTGCGGGAAAAGTCTCTCGAGATGGAGCCGGACTGCTCCCTCTCCCGCGAGCGGGAGAGGGTCGGGGTGAGGGTGCTCGCAGCCGCCCGCGCTGGACCGGCGTTCTCATCGCTCTCGTCGCCGTCACGGTCCTGGCGCCCCTCCTCAACCTCGCCGTCCCCGCCGACAGCCCCTTCCACCTCAGCGACTACGCCGTCGGCCTCATCGCCAAGATCATGTGCTTCGCCATCTGCGCGCTGGCGATGGACCTCGTGTGGGGCTACACCGGCATCCTCTCGCTCGGCCACGGCCTGTTCTTCGCGCTGGGTGGCTACGCGATGGGCATGTACCTCATGCGCCAGATCGGGCTGGACGGCAACTACCAGTCGGCGCTGCCCGACTTCATGGTCTTCCTCGACTGGAAGGAACTGCCCTGGCACTGGGCGCTGAGCGATTCCTTCCTCGCCACGCTGGTGCTCATCGTCGCGGTGCCGGGGCTGGTGGCTTTCGTGTTCGGCTGGTTCGCCTTCCGCTCGCGGATCAAGGGCGTGTACTTTTCCATCATCACGCAGGCGCTCACCTTCGCCGCCATGCTGCTGTTCTTCCGCAACGAGACCGGCTTCGGCGGCAACAACGGCTTCACGGACTTCAAGCGCATCGTCGGCGTGCCGATCGCACAGGCGGACACCCGCATGGTGCTGTTCGTGATCACCGGGCTCACCCTGATCGGCTGCTTTGTCTTCGCCCGCTGGCTGGTCGCCACGCGCTTCGGCCGCGTGCTGCAGGCAGTGCGCGACGCCGAGAACCGCATCATGTTCTGCGGCTACGACCCGCTTTGGTACAAGCTCGCGATCTGGACGCTCTCGGCCATGATCTGCGGCGTGGCGGGCGCGCTCTACGTGCCGCAGGTCGGCATCATCAACCCGGGCGAGATGTCGCCCGCGGCGGGCATCGAGATGGCCATCTGGACGGCGGTGGGCGGGCGCGCCACGCTGGTCGGGCCGATCATCGGCGCGTTCTTCGTCAACGGCGCGAAGAGCTGGTTCACGCAGGCCTTCCCCGAGTTCTGGCTGTACTTTCTGGGCGCGCTGTTCATCGCGGTGACCCTGTTCCTGCCGCAGGGCATCGTGGGGCTGCTGCGCAAGCTGCGCGCGGCGGGCCGCTGGCGGCGGCGCAGCCAGGATGAAGCCGGGGAGACGGCATGACGCCCGAGCTTTTGCAGGCCGGCGCCCGCGCCCGCGAACGGCTGCGTGCGCCGGCGACGGCGGGTTCGTCGGGTGGGCGCAGCGCGAGCTACGGCCGCGTGGTCGAGCCCGGCACCGTGGACACGGCGCACGGCCGCATCCTCTACCTCGAAGACATCACGGTGAGCTTCGACGGCTTCAAGGCGCTGAACGCGCTCACGCTCGACATCGCCGCGGGCGAGCTGCGCTGCATCATCGGCCCCAACGGCGCGGGCAAGACGACGATGATGGACGTGATCACCGGCAAGACGCGGCCCGACGCCGGCCGCGCCTTCTTCGGCTCCACCGTCGACCTGCTGCGCCACTCCGAGAGCGAAGTGGCGCGCCTGGGCATCGGCCGCAAGTTCCAGAAGCCCAGCGTGTTCGAGCAGCTCAGCGTGTTCGACAACCTCGAGCTGGCGCTCAAGACCGACCGCCGCGTGCGCGCCGCCGTGCGCGCCCGGCTCTCCGCGGCGCAGGCGCAGCGCATCGACGCGGTGCTCGAGCGCATCCACCTCGAGGCGCAGGCGGATCGCCTGGCGGGGCTGCTCTCGCACGGCCAGAAGCAGTGGCTCGAGATCGGCATGCTGCTCGTGCAGGACCCCATGCTGCTGCTGCTCGACGAGCCCGTGGCCGGCATGACCGACGAGGAGACCGAGCGCACGGCCGAGCTCTTTGTCTCGCTGCAGGGCGAGCATTCGCTGGTGGTGGTGGAGCACGACATGAGCTTCATCGACGCCCTCACGCGCGACGACCCGGCCCGCAAGGTGACCGTGCTGCACGAGGGCAGCGTGCTGGCCGAAGGCTCGCTCGCCCAGGTGCAGGCGAACGACAAGGTCGTCGAGGTCTACCTGGGGAGATGAGGGATGCGTGCTCGCCGTGCTTGCCGCAAAGCGTCCTGGGGCGTGGATGCAGTCTTCATCTCGCGTTAGACCGGCGCAACGGCAATCTCATCCCGCATCGAACATGCTTCACATCGAAGACCTGCACCAGTACTACGGCGGCTCCCACATCCTGCGCGGCGTGCACCTGCAGGCCTCGCCGGGCGAGGTCACCGTGGTGCTCGGCCGCAACGGCGTCGGCAAGACCACCTTGCTCAAGAGCCTGATGGGGCTGGTGCCGGTGCGCAGCGGCCGGGTGCGTCTGAATGACGCCGACGTGACGCGCGCCGCGCCCTACACCCGCGCGCGCCGGGGGATGGGCTACGTGCCGCAGGGCCGCGAGATCTTCGCGCGGCTGACGGTCGGCGAGAACCTGCAGATGGGCCTGGCCGGCAAGCCGGCGGGAACGAAACTGCCTGCCGTGCTGTTCGAGCTGTTTCCGGTGCTGGCCAGCATGATCGACCGCCGCGGCGGCGACCTCTCCGGCGGGCAGCAGCAACAGCTCGCCATCGCCCGCGCGTTGGCCGCCGGGCCGAGCCTGCTGATCCTCGACGAGCCGACCGAAGGCATCCAGCCCAGCGTCATCAAGGACATCGGCCGCGTGATCCGGCGCCTCGTGCATAACGGGCTCGACGGCAAGCCGATGGCCGTCGTGCTGGTCGAGCAGTACTACGACTTCGCCGCGGAGCTGGCCGACCGCTATGTGGTGATGGAGCGCGGCGCGGTCGTGCAGAGCGGCCGCGGCGCCGACATGGCGGCCGATGGGGTGCGGGCGCGGATGTCGATCTGAATCGCTTGTTCTCGTTCGAGGAGGACGGCGCCCTGGGTGGTGCCGCGCCCCTCACCCAGCCTCTCCCCAGAGGGGAGAGGAGCAAACTCCTCCGTCCGAGTGCGAAAGGATGACTTGCTCCCTCTCCCCCTGGGAGAGGGCTGGGGTGAGGGCCAGCCCGGCCATGCCTCTCGAAACACTCGCGGCAAACCCGCCGGATCAAGTCCGCCACACCCTCGGCGCACAAGCGCCAAGCCCCCAGGCCTCCCCGCGCCAGCGCTCCCAGACCGCGCGGAGCAGCGCCCACGCCGGTTCCACATTCGGTGCCAGCACGCGCAGCACCACCACGCGTTCGTGCGGCGCGGTGCAGCCGCTCGTGGCGGCCAGGGCGTGGCCGGCGCAGACCGCGCGTGTCGCATCGAGCAGCGACTCGGTCCTTTCGGCGCCGATCGGCGCGCCGCCCGCGAACCACATCGTTGCCATCACGCGGTGCCCGGCCCAGCCGAGCGGCGAGTCGAGCAGCAGCGGCGCCTCGCCGTCCACCGTGCCGCGCTCGAGCCACGCGTCCGGCAGCTCGATGTGCTGCGTGATCCGGCCGCGATCGAAAGGCGCATCGCTCGCCGGCAGGCCGAGTGCGAGCAGGTCCCAGCCGATCATCTCCGCGCCCGGCGCGAGCACGAAGCGCATGCGGTTCTCCGCCAGCGCGCCGGCATGGCAGATCGTCTCCAGCGGCAGCCATTCGAGCCGCGCGCCGGCCGCAACGCTCGCTCTCACGTCCTGCAGCGCCGGCTCACCCGCGCTGCGGTAGAAGCGGGTCGCACCCGGCGTGGTCACGAGCCCGTGCGCGTTCGCTTGCACGTCGAGATCGACGACGAGCACGTCGCCGCCCGCGATGCCGCCGGGCGGATGCACAAGCACAGCGTGGCACACGGCCGGGCCTTCAGGATGCAGGCTTTTCAGCAGGCGCAGCGGGCCGCCGTGTCGGTGCACGGCGATGCTGCGCTCGCCGTCGCGGCGGAAGGTGAGATCGAGCTGTCCGTGCCAGGCCATCGGGAGGTGCGAATCGGAGTCGCGGAAGTATCGCCGTGCAGGCAAGACTCGCGTGTTCGTTCGAGGGGAGCAAGGCTTGCGCGCCTTGTCGAGGCGGCGGTAGGCCAGCACCGGCCCGCTCATCGTGCCGGGGGCGGCGTGCCACAGGGCACCGCAAGCGCCAGCGCTCGGCGAAGCCCCGTGCCGAGCGCGCCGTGCGGTGCCATGATTTCGCCCATGCACGGCGTCCGCCAGCACTTCGATCATCCGCAGGACGCGGCGGAGTTCCGCCGCCCAGCGCACCGCGCGGGCGTGGAGCTCTACCGCGCGCACATCGTGCGGCACGCCTTCGAGCCGCACACGCACGAAGCCTTCGGGCTCGGCGCCATCGAGGCGGGCGTGGAGCGTTTCCGCTACCGCGGCGCGGAGCATCTGGCTCCGCCCGACTCGCTGGTGCTCATGAACCCCGACGAGCTGCACACCGGCCGCGCCGAGACGGCCGGTGGCTGGCGCTATCGCATGGTGTACGTCGATGTCGATGTGGTGGAGAGTCTGAGCGGCGAGCGCGGCTGGTGGTTCGGCGAGGCGGTGGGCAGGGACGCGCCGCGGGCCCGCCGCGCTGCGACCATGCTGGAGCGGCTCTGGCACGCCGACGAGCCGCTCGCCTTCGACAGCCTGCTGCTGGACCTGCTCGCCGAGTTGCGCGTCCACGCGCGCGTGCCTCGAACGGCGCCGGCCGAAGGCACCCTGCGTTTCGAGCGCGTGATCGACTACCTGCGCGCCAACCTGGAGCGCCGGCTCACGCTCGACGAGCTGGCCGGCATTGCGGGCCTGAGCCCGTTTCATTTCCTGCGCCGTTTCAAGGCGCAGCACCACGCCACGCCGCAGCAGTTGCTGATGGCGCTGCGCCTCTTCGAAGCCAAGCGCCTGCTGGCCGCCGGCGAGCCCGCCGCGCAGGTGGCCGCGGCCACCGGGCTGACCGATCAGGCCCACCTCACGCGCGCCTTCCTGTGCCGCTACGGTGTGACCCCGGCCCGCTACCAGCGCCAGGTGCACGGCGGCGTGCGAGCCGCGCCGCCGACAGCGAGTGATACGCGCGCGAAGCCCGCCCTCAGCCTCCCGGCACGATGAGGTAGTGATCGGCGAGCAGCAGCACGAACAGCCCGAACAGGGTGCTGATCGAGCAGTGGAAGGTCGGCATGGCCTCGCGTTCGTCGAGCCGCAGCCGCCACGCGAACATCACGAAGCGCGCGCCCAGCAGCACGGCGCCTGCGAGGTAGAGCCAGCCGCTCAGGCCGATCAGCCAGGGCAGCAGGCTCACGGCCCAGAACGCGATGGCATAGGCCAGGATGCGCGAGGACGTGAACGCGACACCGTGCGTTACCGGCAGCATCGGCACTGCGGCCCGCGCGTACTCCGCGCGCCGGTGGATCGCCAGCGGCCAGAAATGCGGCGGCGTCCACACGAAGATCATCAGGAAGAGCAGCAGCGCCCCCGCGTCGAGCCGTCCGGTCACCGCCACCCAGCCCAGCAGCGGCGGCGCGGCACCGGCCGCGCCGCCGATGACGATGTTCTGCGGCGTGCGGTGCTTGAGAAGCAGGCTGTAGACGACCGCATAGCCGAGCAGGGAAGCCAGCGTGAGCAAGGTGCACAGCACGTTGGTGAAGGCGAGCAGCAGCGCGGTGCCGCTGACTGCCAGCAGCGCGGCGAAGGCGGCGACCTGCGGCACGCCGAGCACGCCGCGCGGCATCGGCCGGGCACGGGTGCGGGCCATGAGGCCGTCGATGCGGCGATCGACCAGATGATTAACCGCGGCCGCCGCTGCCGCGAGCAAGCCGATGCCCAGGCTGCCGAAGACGAGCACGCGCCAGGGCAGGGGACCGTGGGTGGAGAGCAGCATGCCGGCCACGGCCGTGAAGAGCATGAGCGAGACGACCCGCGGCTTGGTCAGCGCCGCGTACTCGCGCCAGCGCATCCGCGCCGGCAGCGGTGTGGCGGCGGCCGCGGCTAGCGGAAGAACAGCAGCCGCGTCAGGAAGGTGTAGTCGGCTTCGGCCCACATCAACCCCACCAGGACCAGCAAGGCCAGCGGCGGCAGAACGATCGCGCACACCAGCGCCATCCGTTCCCAGGCCATGTGCATGAACACGGCGACGATCAGCCCCGCCTTGAGCAGCATGAACACGAGGATCAGGCCCCACCGCAGCAGGCCCTGGAACTGGAAGTAGTCGACCATGTAGGACAGGGTGCTGAGCACGAACAGCAGCCCCCAGATCTTGAGGTACAGGCCGATGGGGTGCTGCTGGCCGCCGGCGGCGGAGGAAGGTGTCATGGATCACCTCACCACAGGTAGAACAGCGCGAAGATGAAGACCCACACCAGATCGACGAAGTGCCAGTACAGGCCGGCGATCTCGACGATCTGGTAGTTGCCGCTTTGCTCGTAGTCGCCGCGCCGCACCTTGTGCGCCACCACGAGCAGGTACACCACGCCGGCCGACACGTGCAGGCCGTGAAAGCCGGTGATCATGAAGAAGGTCGATCCGAACTGCGCCGCGCCCATCGGGTTGCTCCAGGGGCGCACGCCTTCCATGATGAGCTTGGTCCACTCGAAGGCCTGCATGCCGACGAACAGCACGCCGAAGGCCGCCGTCGCGAACAGCAGCGCGGCGGCGTTTCGGCGGTCGCGGCGGTAGGCACAGTTGACAGCCATCGCCATCGTGCCGCTGCTCGTGATGAGCACGAAGGTCATGATGGCGATCAGCAGCAGCGGCACATTGGTGCCGGCGACTTGCAGCGCGAAGACTTCGCTGGGGTTGGGCCAGGGCACCGTGGTCGAGGCGCGCACCGTCATGTAGCCGGTGAGGAAGCTGCCGAAGACGAAGGTGTCGCTGAGCAGGAAGATCCACATCATCGCCTTGCCCCAGGCGACGTTGCTGAAGGCCTCGCGGTCGGCGGCCCAGTCGGTGACGAAGCCGCGCCAGCCGCCTTGGGTCGTGGTGGTGGTCGTCATGTGGGTAGCTCCGGCGTGCGGTGCGTGCGGTGCGGGCGTTCGGCGGGGGGCAAAGCCGTGGGCGGGTGTGCGGCGGCGCGCCGGTGCGGCGGTCGGCCCTGCGGGCCGACTGCGCTGTGCTGCTCGGGTTTGCGGGGCGTCGCGGAACTCGCTGCGTTCGCTGTGCTCACTGCGCTCGGACAACCGCGACGAGTCAGATCACGAGGCGCGCTGCGCGCGCTCCCCGCAAGCCCTGCGCTGCTCGCCGCCGCACAGGCGCGCCACCGCCCACCCGCCCACGGCTTTGCAAGAGGCACCATCCTCCTTTTAAGAAGGAAGGCGCTTCGCGGGCATCGAGCCCGCGAAGCGCCGGAGCAAGGCAGGCTCGACGCCTGCCTTGCTCCGTCTCCTCTCCATAGAGAACGAGCGCTGCTCGAGCCAAGCCGCGGGCGGGCGGCGGGCGCAGCGCCTGTGCGGTGCCGAGGAGCGCAGGGCTTGCGGCGGCGCGCGCAGCGCGCTTCGTCAACTGACTCGTCGCGGTTGTTTGAGCGCAGCGAACGCAGTTCGCGCAGCGAGTTCCGCGACGCGCCGCAAGCCCGAGCACCGCAGGGGAGTCGGCCCGCTCCGCGGGCCGACCACCGCACCGAAGCGAAGCACGCCGCCCGCCCCCGGCTTTGCCTACCCCCACTCGCCGACAACCCAACCCCAGCACAAGCCGAAAGCCAGCAACAGGCCACCCCCCAAGGCCCGTGCCTCAACCGATGGAACGCAAGTCCGTCTGATCCATCACCGCCTCGGTCGCGGCCGTCAAAAGCGCCACCACCTCCGCGGGACGCTCCTCATGGACCAGATGCCCGGCACCGGCCAGAACATCGAGCGTGCAGCGCGTGGCCGATGGCACAAGACGGCAAAGCCTTCGCGAATCCTGCGGCGGCACGGTGCGGTCGTTGCTGCCGACGATCAGCGCCAGCGGCGTGCTCAGCCGCGCAACATCGTGCAGCAGTGGCCGCAGGTCCCAGGCGGCCATCATGCCCAGCGCACCGGCCGCGTGCCGCGCATCGCGCACCAGCCGGCCGTAGAGATCGACGCCCTGCGCATCCAGCGTCGATCCGGTGCCGGCGATCAGACGCTCGACGGCGCGCGGGTCGCGCGCGCTCAGCGCGAACATCCGTGCCGGCAGGGAGCTTGCCGCCATGAGCCGCGCAACGGAAGGAAACAGCACGCCGGGCAGGCCACCGATCGGCATGAACGCGCCGTTGATGCCGACGATCGCCCTCGGCGCCACGTGCCCGTCCAAGACCATGCGCAGGCCGATCGGCGCGCCGGCCGAATGCCCCACGATCAGCTCCACCTCGACCTGCAGCGCATCGATCAGCGCCTCGATCGCACGCGCCATGCCCGGCAGCGAGAGCTGCGCCCGCGACGGGGTGCCGGTGAAAGCGTGGCCGGGCAGGTCCATCGCCACGACGGTGAAATGCCGTGCCAGCAGCGGCATCAGCCCGCGCCACGAATGGGTCGATGCGCCCGTGCCGTGGATCAGCAGCGCCACGGGCCCCTCGCCCATGCGCTGCACGTGCCAGCGCAGGCCACCGGCCTGCACGAAGCGGCTGGCCTCGCGGTGCGGCCAGTCGCGGCCATCGCGCTCCCAGGCGAGCGAGCCGCTCACCCGAAACCTCCGCGACTCAGCGCACCGCCGGCGACGGCGCGCCGGCAGTGCGCACGGCGTGGGACAGCGCTCCGGCGCCCGCATGCGGCAGCGGCAGGTAGCGCGCACCCATCTCGGCAGCGAGCCGGCACGCGCTTTCCTGCGGCTGGGGCGAGGTGTCGAGCAGCAGCGTGGGGAAGCCTTCCACGCGCACGTGCCGCGCTGCGGCCATCGCGTCCTCGCTTGCGCGGGCGCGGCCCGGCGTGCCGTCGCGGGCGATGTTGGCCCGGCCGTCGGTGAGCAGCACGACGACCGGCGTGGCGCCGCGGCGGCGGATCGCGCCGGCCAGCACGCCCGCGGATTCGATGCCCGCCGCGAGCGGCGTGCCGCCACCGCCCGGCAGGCCCGCGAGGCTGCGCTTGGCACGCACCAGCGATCGAGTCGGCGGCAACAGCAGCTCGGCGCCTTGGCCTCGGAACGCGATCACCGCCACGCTGTCGCGGCGCACGTAGCAGTCGGCGAGCAGCAGCTCCACGGCGCCCTTGGTTTCGGCCAGCCGATGCAGCGCGGCGGAGCCGGAGGCATCGACGACGAACAAGGTGGTGGTCTCGCTGCGTTGCTTGAAGCGCCAGACGCGGAAGTCCTCGCGGCGCACCTGCACGCCGGCGCCGGCGCGCCCGCCGGTCGCTTCGGGTTCGGCTTGCGCTCTCGCCGGCCTGCCGCCGCGCTGCTGGTGAGCGCCGCGCTCGGCCTGCTCCTTGGCGGGCCTCGAACCACCGCCGGCGTGACCGGGACTCGCCGCCTCGCGCCGGCGCAGCGCCTGCCACGGCGCCGCGGCGCGCAGGGTTTCGATCACGTTCAGGCGTGCGCCGCCGTGAGGTTCACCGCGACGCGAGCCGATGGGCCGCCCTCGCTTCGTGCCCGCACCGGCCGCGCCGGCACGGCCCGCAGTTCTGGCACGCGACGTGCGGTTGCGACCGATCGCGAGCGCCGTGAGCAAGCCGGCCGGGATCGCGGCCAGCGCCGCGTCGAGGACCACGTCTTCCACCGGCCCGCTCCCGGTGCTGGCCTCGAGGTCGTTGGCATCGGCCTGGTTCGATGATGCCGGCGGCGGCGGCTCCTCGAGCGCGTCTTCGGCTTCGTCGCTCGGGCGCCCGCTCGCCGGGAGCCGCGTCGCGCGGGGTGCCAGCACCAGGCCGGCGGCGAGCGCGGCGTCCTGCGCGCTCACCTCGCTTCGGCCGTCGAGCGCCGCGGCAGCGCGCGCAGCGCGGCAGGCCAGCATGGGCGCGCGGACCGAATCGATGCCGAGCGCCAGCGCACAGGCGCACAGGGCCTCGACGATGGCATCGGCCACGCGCACCCCGGCGAGCCGCGCGCGCGCGGCGGCCACGTCGGCGCGCGTGCACGCCGGGGCACCATCGTTCGGCCCGAAGGCGATGTGATCCGGCATCAGGAGAAAGGCAAGACGCTCGCGAAGGCAGGCCGGCAGGCGCTCGTCATCGTCCAGGCCCTCGTCGAGCGCCACCACGCCGAGCCGGCTCGCGCTGCGCGCGCCGACGCCGTGGCGTTCGACGACGAGCTCGCGCGTGTCGAGCACGGCGGCGATGCTGGCAGCCGTGGACGCGGCCAGTCGCTCGGCCATCGCCAGCACGAGCACGCCGCCATCCGCCTCGGCCAGCAGGCCCCGCTGTGCGACGGGCCGCCCGGCCTGCAGCGTGGCCGAAAGGTCCAGGCCGCCGAGCAGACGGTCGTCGTTGATGTGCAGCGGCACGCGCCGCCAGGGCGCGCCCGTCGGCAGCAGCGCGGCAAGCGTGCCGAGCCAGGCGTCGCGCTGCGGCCCCGCCGCGCAGCGCAGGCTCACGCCGCCGAGCCCGGCCGGATCGACGGCGAAGAGCGCTGCCGTCAGCCAGCCCGGCGCGGCCGCCGGACCCGGCTGCGGCACCCGGGCATTCATGCCGCGAAAAGTTCCGCCACGGCCCGGTCCACGCGCACGCTGGAGCCGGCATCGTCGAGCGGATTGCGGCGCAGCCGGTGGCGCAGGGCGGGCGGCGCGACACGAACGAGGTGCGCATCGGCCACGGCCGCATCGCCCTGCAGCGCGGCCAGCGCGCGCGCTGCGCGGATCAGGGTCAGTTCGCCGCGCAGGCCGTCGGTGCCGAGGTTCATGCACAACTGCGCTGCGCGCTCGAGTGCGGCGTCGGGCACGCTCACGCCGGCCATGCGCTTGCGCGCCGCGACGATCTGCCGGCGCACCCGTGCTTCCTCCTTCGCCCACGACGCGATGAAGGCCGCGCCGTCGCGCTCGAACGCATCGCGGCGCTTGACGACCTCCACGCGCGAAGGCAGGTCCTGCGGGGTGCGCACCTCGACCGACAGGCCGAAGCGGTCGAGCAACTGCGGACGCAGCTCGCCTTCTTCCGGGTTGCCGCTGCCCACGAGCACGAAGCGCGCCGGATGCCGCACGCTCAGGCCTTCGCGCTCGACCACGTTCTCGCCCGAAGCGGCCACGTCGATCAGCAGATCGACGAGATGGTCTTCGAGCAGGTTGACTTCGTCGATGTAGAGGAAGCCCCGGTTCGCGCGCGCCAGCAGCCCGGGCTCGAAGGCCTTGATGCCCTGCGCCAGCGCGCGTTCCAGATCGAGCGCGCCGACCACGCGATCTTCGGTGGCGCCCAGCGGCAGGTCGATGACCGGCACCGGCACGCGATGGCTCTTCAGCGCGCCGTTGGCCTTGCGTGCCTCGCATTCCTCGCATTGGCGCCGCAGCGCCGGATCGCAGCGGTAGCGGCAGCCGCTCACGGCCTCCATCGCGGGCAGCAGCGCGGCGAGCGCGCGCACGGCGGTGGATTTGCCGGTGCCCCGGTCTCCGAAGACCAGCACGCCACCGATGCCGGGATCGACGGCCGCGATGAGGATCGCGAGCTTCATCTCGTCCTGACCGACGATCGCGGAGAAGGGGAAAACCAAACGTGGCCTCCAAACCTGACGCACGCGCTGTGGATTGCGGGGTGTCAGCAACTCTGGAAAACGTGCGTGTAAAACTATTCTGACGGGTCACGGTGATCCGATCAAGGACTCCATCATGAGCAACCCAAGTCGACGTGTTTTCGTGATCACGGCAGTGGCAGGCAGCTGCGCACTCGTGACCACCCGCGTCTCGGCCCAGGCAGCCGCTCCTGTTCTCAGCGAGACCGATCCGCAGGCCGTCGCGCTCGGCTACAAGACCGATGCCGGGAAGGTCGACAAGGCCAAGTTCCCGAAGTACGCCGCCGGGCAGCTCTGCAGCAACTGCAGCCTCTACCAGGGCAAGGCCGAGGATGCGACGGCCCCCTGCACGCTCTTTCAGGGCAAGCAGGTGGCCGGCCCCGGCTGGTGCAGCGCCTGGGTGAAGAAGGCCTGACGAACCGCGCCGACGCGCTTCGGCGCGTCAGACGCCCGGGCGCTTGACCGCCCGGGGAGCCGCTGGCGCGCGCGGCTTGCTCGCCCTGCCCTCGAGGGGCCCGGGGCCGGCGCCCCGGTGGCCGAGCCGGCGCCCGATCTGCGCCTGCGCCTGTTCGCTCAGGAACTGCTCGAACGCCACGGCGACCTGCGGCAGTTGCCGTGAGGCCAGGTGGATCACGAACCACTCGCGCTCGATCGGGTGGCCGGGCAGCGCGATCGTCTGCAGCACGCCCGCGTCGAGTTCGAGCATGCAGGTGTGCAGCGACAGGAAGGCCACGCCGAAGCCGGCCGCGCACATCTGCTTGATCGCTTCGTTGCTCGACATCTCCGAGCCGATGCGCAGCGGCACGCCCGCATCCTTGAAGAGCCTCTCCACGGTCGTGCGCGTGCCCGAGCCGCGCTCGCGCATCAGCAGGTGCGTGGCGGCGAGGCGGTGCAGGGTCGGTGCCGGGTCCTGCATGACAGGATGCCGCGGCGAGGCCAGGAACGCCATCGGGTGCCGGGCAAACGCGCTCGACGCCGTCTTCAGCTCGGCCGGCGGGCGGCCCATGATCGCCACGTCGATCTCCTGCCCGGCGAGCAGACGGACGATCTCGTCGCGGTTGCCGACCTGCAGCTTCACCTTCACCTTCGGGTTGCGGTCGGCGAAGGTCACGAGCAGCGGCGGCAGCAGGTACTCGGCCGTGGTGACCGCACCCACGCGCAAGGTGCCGGCGAACACGCCCTGCAGCGTGGCCATCTCCTCGCCGGCCTCGCGCCACAGCTCGAGGATGCGCCCGGCGTACCCGGCAAGCAGTTCGCCCGCCTCGGTGAGGCGCACGCCGCGGCCCGTGCGCTGCAGCAGCGGCGTCTGCGCGGAGGCTTCGAGCAGGCCGATCTGGATCGAGACCGCCGGCTGCGTGAGGTGCATCTCCTCGGCCGCTCCCGAGACACTGCCGAGCCGCGCGACGGTGTGAAAGGTGGCGAGCTGGCGGAACGAGGCCGTGCGCGACAGAGGCATCGAGCGATATTAGGAATTGCTGATGTCGATGTCAAAAGATTTAATTTATCCAAATCGAACAGCTTCTCTACATTCGACCCGGAGCCATTTCGCTACACCAACACGGCGCGGGTCATATGCAGCAACCGACACAAATCACCGACGCGCGCAAGCGCTACGCCGCCGGCGTGCTCGAGTACGCGCAGATGGGCTACTGGGACGCCGACTACGAGCCGAAGGACACCGACGTTCTCGCGCTCTTTCGCATCACCCCGCAGGAGGGCGTCCCGGCGATCGAGGCTGCCGCGGCGGTGGCCGGAGAGTCATCGACGGCCACCTGGACCGTGGTCTGGACCGACCGCCTGACCGCCTGCGACCTGTACCGCGCCAAGGCCTACCGCGTCGATCCGGTCCCGAACACCGGGCCGGGCACCGCAACGCCGCAACAGTATTTCGCCTACATCGCCTACGACCTCGACCTGTTCGAGCCGGGGTCGATCGCCAACCTCACCGCGTCGATCATCGGCAACGTCTTCGGCTTCAAGGCCGTCAAGGCGCTGCGGCTCGAGGACATGCGCATTCCGGTCGCCTACCTGAAGACCTTCCAGGGCCCGGCCACCGGGATCGTGGTCGAACGCGAGCGCCTCGACAAGTTCGGCCGTCCCTTGCTGGGTGCGACCACCAAGCCCAAGCTGGGGCTGTCCGGCCGCAACTACGGGCGCGTCGTTTACGAAGGCCTGAAGGGCGGCCTCGATTTCATGAAGGACGACGAGAACATCAACTCGCAGCCCTTCATGCACTGGCGCGACCGTTTCCTCTATTGCATGGAGGCGGTGAACCGCGCCAGCGCCGCGACCGGCGAGATCAAGGGCCACTACCTCAACGTCACCGCCGGCACGATGGAGGAGATGTACGAACGCGCGGAGTTCGCCAGGAGCCTGGGCAGCGTGATCATCATGATCGACCTGGTGATCGGCTACACGGCGATCCAGTCGATGGCCAAGTGGGCGCGCAGGAACGACATGATCCTGCACCTGCACCGCGCCGGCAACAGCACCTACTCGCGGCAGAAGAACCACGGCATGAACTTCCGCGTCATCTGCAAATGGATGCGCATGGCGGGGGTGGATCACATCCACGCCGGCACCGTGGTCGGCAAGCTCGAGGGCGACCCGCTGATGATCAAGGGCTTCTACGACACCCTGCGCGAGACCCGCGTCGAGCACAACCTCGAAACCGGCCTCTTCTTCGATCAGGAATGGGCCTCGCTGCTGAAAGTGATGCCGGTGGCCTCGGGCGGCATCCACGCCGGGCAGATGCACCAGTTGCTCCACTACCTCGGCGAAGACGTGGTGCTGCAGTTCGGCGGCGGCACCATCGGCCACCCGATGGGAATCCAGGCCGGCGCGACGGCCAATCGGGTCGCGCTCGAGGCGATGATCATGGCGCGCAACGAGGGCCGCGACTATCTCGCCGAGGGGCCGCAGATCCTTGCCGAAGCAGCGCGCTGGTGCAGCCCGCTGAAGGCGGCCATCGACACCTGGGGCGACATCAGCTTCAACTACGAATCCACCGACACGGCGGATTTCGTCGCCACCGCGACCCCTGCGTGAGGAGCAGCGCCATGATGACCAACACCGGCAAGCGCGTGACGCAGGGTCAGTTCTCCTTCCTGCCCGACCTCACCGACAAGCAGATCACCGCGCAGATCGAATACGCGCTGAGCAAGGGCTATTCGGTCAGCGTCGAATACACCGACGACCCGCACCCGCGCAACACCTACTGGGAGATGTTCGGCAACCCGATGTTCGACCTGAAGGACCCGGCCGGCATCCTGATGGAGATCAACAACTGCCGCAAGACCTTCCCGAACCAGTACGTGCGCGTGAACGCCTTCGATTCGACGCGCGGCTGGGAGACGCCGCGCATGTCCTTCATCGTGAACCGTCCCGCCAGCGAGCCGGGCTTCGGCCTCGCGCGGCAGGAGGCCGAGGGACGCAGCATCCGCTACCGGATCAGTTCGTACGCGACCGACAAGCCCGAGAACGAGCGTTACTGATGAGCGCCGCAATGGACACCGGGGTGCACGAGGCCGAGTCGCCGCAGGCGATGCTCGAGACCTGCGGCGTGAAGGCGCTGCTCGACCAGTTCGATGCCGAGCTGATCGGCCTGGCGCCGGTCAAGGGCCGCATCCGCGACATCGCCGCGCTGCTGCTGATCGACAAGCTGCGAGCCGAGCAAGGCCTGCAGTCCATGCCGCCGACATTGCACATGTGCTTCACCGGCAACCCCGGCACCGGCAAGACCACCGTGGCGCTGCGCATGGCCGAGGTGCTCAAGCAGCTCGGTTATGTGCGCAAGGGCCACCTGGTCGCGGTGACGCGCGACGACCTGGTCGGCCAGTTCATCGGCCACACCGCGCCCAAGACCAAGGAGGTGATCAAGAAGGCGATGGGCGGAGTGCTCTTCATCGACGAGGCCTACTACCTGTACCGGCCGGAGAACGAACGCGACTACGGCCAGGAGTCCATCGAGATCCTGCTGCAGGCGATGGAGAACCAGCGAGACGACCTGGTGGTCATCCTGGCCGGCTACAAGGATCGCATGGACACCTTCTTCTCCAGCAACCAGGGCATGGCCTCGCGCATCGCGCACCACATCGACTTCCCCGACTACAGCGAAGCCGAGCTGCTGCAGATCGCGCAGTTGATGATGAGCTCGCTGAACTACCGCCTCGACGCCGCGGCCGAACCCGTCTTCTCGCGCTATGTGAGCCTGCGCCGGCAGCAGCCGCACTTCGCCAACGCCCGTTCTATCCGCAATGCGCTCGACCGCATGCGCCTGCGTCACGCCGCCCGGCTGCTTTCGGCCGACGAAGCGCTGACGCGGGAGCAGCTCAGCACGCTGCAGGCGGAAGACATCCTGGCCAGCCGGGTTTTCGGCGAAGCCGCGAAAGGAGGCTGAGATGAATCGACCGCTTTCTTTCGGTTCGTTGCGGGCTTTCGACGAGCGTTGCTGTTGCCTTGCGGGTGGTGGGCGGGAGCCAAGCCGCGGGCGGGCGGCGGGCTTCGCTTCGGTGCGGCGGTCGGCCCTGCGGGCCGACTGCGCTGCGCTGCTCGGGCTCGTGGCTGCGTCGCGGAACTCGCTGCGCTCACTGCGCTCACTGCGCTCGGACAACCGCGACGAGTCAGACAACGAAGCGCGCTGCGCGCGCAGCCACGAGCCCTGCGCTGCTCGCCGCCGCACAGGCGCTGCGCCCGCCGCCCGCCTGCGGCTTGGCTCGGGCAGCGCTCGTTCTCCATGGAGAGGAGACGGAGCAAGGCAGGCTTCGAGCCTGCCTTGCTCCGGCGCTTCGCAGGCTCGATGCCTGCGAAGTGCCTTCTTTCTATATAGAAGAGCTGCGCCTCTTGCAAAGCCGGGGGCGGGTGTGCGGTGGCGCGCCTGTGCGGCGGCGAGCAGCGCAGGGTTTGCGGGGAGCGCGCGCAGCGCGCCTCGTGATCTGACTCGTCGCGGTTGTCCGAGCGCAGCGAACGCAGTGAGCGCAGCGAGTTCCGCGACGCCCCGCAAGCCCGAGCAGCACAGCGCAGTCGCCGCGCAGCGGCGACCGCCGCACCGGCGCGCCGCCGCACACCCGCCCACGGCTTTGCACCAGCCGAGCATTCGCACAGCGGTCCTGCCGAAGGTCCGCAACGGGCCGGTTCCCGACTTCCCCCCTCGCCTGTGTTTAATGGCCCGTGAATCGCGCAATGCGCGGTGGAGCAACTGAGATGGACATCGAAGCACTGATCTTCGACGTGGACGGCACCATGGCCGACACCGAAGAGGCCCACCGCGTGGCATTCAACCTCGCCTTCGAGCGCTACCGGCTCGGCTGGGTCTGGCAGCCTTCGGAGTACCGCGAGCTGCTGAAGGTGGCCGGCGGCAAGGAGCGCATCGGGCACTACGTCGAATCGCTCGGCGTAGGCGATGCCGAACGTGCACGCCTGCACGCGATGGTGCCGAACATCCATGCCGAGAAGACGCGCTTCTACAGCCTGTTCGTCGCCGACGGGGCGGTGCCGCTGCGCACCGGCGTGGCGCGCCTGCTCGACGAAGCGCTCGCGGCCGGCTGCAAGCTCGCCATCGCCAGCACCACCACCGCCGTGAACATCGACGCGCTGCTGCACTCCACGCTCGGCCCGCGCGGCCCGGGCATGTTCAGCGCGATCGCCTGCGGCGACCAGGTGCCCGTCAAGAAGCCCTCGCCGGACATCTACCGGCTCGCACTGCAGGGCCTGGGCATGTCGCCGTCGCAGGCCGTCGCGTTCGAGGACTCTGCCAACGGTGTGCGAGCGGCCGTGGCCGCCGGCCTGTGGACGGTGGTGACGCCGAACTTCTGGACCAGCGGCGGCGATTTCTCGGCCGCTTCACTGGAGCTGCCGGGTCTGGGCAACCCCGATCAGCCGCTGCCCGACGAGCCCGGCGGCCGGCTCGCGTTCGCAGCCTGGCTGAGTTTCGAGGAGCTGGCGCACCGGGTGGCTGGCAGCAGGGCGACGATGCGGCAGGGTCTGGCCGAACACCGCGAATGAACGCCGTGCGCATCGCGCCCAGCCTGCTGTCCGCAGACTTCGCGCGGCTCGGCGAAGAGGTCAGCGCCGTCGTCTCGGCCGGCGCCGACCTGATTCATCTCGACGTGATGGACAACCACTACGTGCCGATGCTGACCGTCGGCCCGCAGGTGTGCCAGGCCATCAAGCCGTACTGCGAGACCGCCACGGCCACGGTGCCGATCGACGTGCACCTGATGGTCAAGCCGGTCGATGGCCTGATCGCGATGTTCGCGCAGGCCGGCGCCGGCATCATCTCCTTTCACCCCGAGGCGAGCGAGCACATCGACCGCAGCCTGCAACTGATCCATGCGCTCGGCGTGAAGGCGGGGCTGGTGCTGAACCCGGCCACGCCGCTGCACTGGCTGGATCACGTGATCGACCGGCTCGACCTGATCCTGCTGATGTCGGTGAACCCGGGCTTCGGCGGCCAGAGCTTCATCGAGTCCACCTTGCCGAAGATCGAGGCGGTGCGGCGCCGCATCGATGCGAGCGGGCGCGACATCTGGCTCGAGGTCGATGGCGGCGTGAAACCCGACAACGCCGAGCGCATCGGCAGCGCCGGCGCCGACACGCTCGTGGCCGGCTCGGCGATCTTCAACGGCGGGCGCTACCAGCAGGTGATCCACGCGATCCGCCTGCAGGCCTCCGCCGGCCGGCATGCCCGGGTCACGCTGCAATGAGGGCGCGCCGATGAGACCCGCCGGTCCGATCGACGCCGTGGCCTTCGACCTCGACGGCACGCTCATCGACAGCGCCCCCGACATCGCCGCGGCGCTCGATGCCGCGCTGACGGGCTCGGGCCTGCGCCACTTCGACCTCGCCACGGTGCGCCGGTGGATCGGCGACGGCCCCGACGTGCTCATACGGCGGGCGCTCGCGGCGCAAGGGCAGGACCGGCCCGGCGTCGAACTCCAGCAGCGGCTGCGGCGCGATTTCGACGCGCACACGCTTGCAGCGCCGCTCGAGCACGGTGGGCTGTTTCCGGGCATCGCGCAGCTGCTCGCGAGCCTGCACGGATGCCTGCCCATGGTGGTCGTCACCAACAAGCCCGGCGCCCTCGCGCGCGCCGTGCTCGACGCGGCCGGGCTGCTGCGCTTCACCACCGCGGTGCTCGGCGCCGACACGCCGAAGCAGCGCAAACCCGCGCCGGACATGCTGCTCGATGCCGCTCGGCGGCTGGCCGTGCCGCCCGGGCGGCTGTTGATGGTCGGCGACAGCGCCCTCGACCTGCGGGCGGCTCGGGCGGCGGGCTGCCCGGCGGCGCTGGTGGCCTGGGGTTACGGCGACGACACGGTGCCGCCCGGTATGAACCCCTGGCTCGTCGCCGAGCCGCAGCATCTTCTGCACGGGCTGTCGAGCGGGCGCCAGCCCATGCACGCGCATTGACTGCGCCTTCAGGAGTCCATCATGCCCACCGCAGGCAAGGCCACGCTGACGCAGTTCCTGATCGAGGAACGACGCCGCGCACCCGGCGCCACCGGCGATCTGAACGCCCTGATCACCGACGTGTCGCTGGCCTGCAAGGCGATCTCGCGCAGGGTGGCCTTCGGCGCGCTCGGCGGCGTGCTCGGCAGCACCGGCAGCGACAACGTGCAGGGCGAAGACCAGAAGCGGCTCGACGTCATCGGCAACGGCATCTTCCTGCGTGCCAACGAATGGGGCGGGCACGTCGCGGGCATGGTGTCCGAGGAACTGGAAGACGTGTACCTGCTGCCGGCGCAGTACCCGCGCGGCAAGTACCTGCTGGCGTTCGACCCGCTCGACGGTTCGTCGAACATCGACGTGAACGTCGCCGTGGGCAGCATCTTCTCGATCCTTCGCGCGCCCACACCGGGCACCGACGCGCAGGCGCAGGACTTCCTGCAGCCCGGCACGCAGCAGGTCTGCGCCGGCTACGCGATCTACGGCCCCTCGACCATGCTGGTGCTCACCCTGGGCAACGGCACGCACGCCTTCACGCTGGAGCCGATGTTGGGTGAATGGGTGCTCAGCCACCCGCATCTGCGCATCCCGGAGCAGACCCGCGAGTTCGCCATCAACGCCTCCAACAGCCGCTTCTGGGAGCCGGCGGTGAAACGCTACGTCGACGAATGCCTCGCCGGCCAGACGGGGCCGCGAGGGGCCGACTTCAACATGCGCTGGATCGCTTCGCTGGTGGCCGAAGCGCACCGCATCCTGATGCGTGGCGGCGTGTTCATGTACCCGCGCGACAGCAAGGAGCCGGGCCGGCCCGGGCGGCTGCGGCTGCTGTACGAGGCCAACCCCATCGCCTTCCTGATCGAGCAGGCCGGCGGGCGTGCCGGCGACGGGCGCCAGCGGTCCATGCAGGTGCAGCCCGAGTCACTGCACCAGCGCGTCGGCTTCGTGTTCGGATCGGCGCTCGAGGTGGCCCGCATCGAGAGCTACCACCACGAGGATCCGCCCGATACCTACAGCTCGCCGCTGTTCGGCAAGCGCGGGCTGTTTGCGCAGGCGCTGTGAACTCTCGTGCGCAGGGGCCCCTTCCGTGTCCGCCCGCCACCCCGTCATCGCCATCACCGGCTCATCCGGGGCAGGCACCACCTCGGTGACTCGCACGTTCGAGAACATCTTCCGGCGCGAAGGCGTCAGGGCGGCCATCGTCGAGGGCGACAGCTTTCACCGCCACGACCGCCAGGCGATGAAAGCGGCGATGGCCGAGGCGGAGGCCGCCGGCAACCACCACTTCAGCCACTTCGGCGATGAAGCCAACCTGTTCGCCGAACTCGAAGCCCTGTTCCGCGACTACGGCGAGAGCGGCACCGGACGCGCCCGCAAGTACCTGCACAACGCCGAGGAAGCCGCGCCCCACGACCAGGAGCCCGGCACCTTCACCCCCTGGGCGGAACTGCCGCCGAGCGAACTGCTGTTCTACGAAGGCCTTCACGGCGGCGTGAAAACGGCGACGGTCGATATCGCGGGCCGGGCCGACCTGCTGATCGGCGTGGTGCCGGTGATCAACCTGGAGTGGATCCAGAAGATCCACCGCGACCGCAGCACGCGCGGCTATTCCACCGAAGCGGTGACCGACGTGATCCTGCGCCGCATGAACGAGTACGTGCACTACATCTGCCCGCAGTTCACACGCACCCACATCAACTTCCAGCGCGTGCCGGTGGTCGATACGTCCGACCCGTTCATCGCCCGCACCATCCCCACCGCCGACGAAAGCCTGGTGGTGATCCGTTTCGCGAACCCCAGGGGAATCGACTTCCCCTACCTGCTGAGCATGCTGCACGACTCGTTCATGTCGCGCGCCAACACGCTGGTGGTGCCGGGCGGGAAGATGGAGCTGTCGATGCAGCTCATCTTCACGCCGATGGTGATGCGGCTGATGGAGCGGCGCAACAAGGCGCTGCAGCGCATCTGACTCCCTCTCCCTCTGGGAGAGGGCTGGGGTGAGGGCCCGGCCGGAACGCCCCTCACCCCAACCCTCTCCCCAGAGGGGCGAGGGAGCAAGACAAAAAGCTGCGTCACGAAGAGACGCGCAGCTCAGCCCCGCGGGCGCATCGGGCACTGCAGGAACAGGCGCGACAGCGTTCGCGTCAGTGCGGCCCGCTCCTCGCCGTCGGTCCCCTGCAGCCCGGCCATCGGGCCGTGCAGCATCTTCTGCGTCAGTCCGCGCGACAGCGCTTCGAGCACCGCGTCCACGTCCTCGCCCTTGGCGAGCAGCTTGCGCGCTCGTTGCAGTTCCGCACCGCGCCAGGCTTCGGCCTGCGTCTGCATTGCCCGGATCAGCGGCACCGCTTCGCGGGTGTCGAGCCAGCGCTGGAAATCCTGCACGCCCGATTCGATGATGGTTTCGGCCTGGCCGACGGCCGCGCTGCGCTGGTCGGCGCCGGCCCGCACGATCTGCGACAGATCGTCGAGCGTGTAGCAGTACACGTCGGTGATGCGCGCCACTTCGGGCTCGATGTCGCGCGGCACGGCCAGATCGACCATGAGCATCGGGCGGCGGCGGCGCGCCTTGATCGCGCGCTCGACCGCTCCCAGGCCGATCACCGGCAAGGGGCTGGCGGTGCACGAGACCACCACGTCGAACGCGGCCAGATCCGCCACGGCAGCCGCCAGCCCGATCGCCTCGGCGCCGAGCGGCGCGGCGAGGGCCTCGCCGCGCGCCAGGCTGCGGTTGGCGACCGTCAGTTGCCGTGGCGAGCGCGCCGCAATGTGCGCCAGCACCGGCGCGGCCATCTCGCCGGCACCGAGAACGAGCACACGGAGCTGCCCGAAGTCTTCGAACAGATCGTCCGCGAGCCGCAGGATCGCCGCGGCCAGGCTGACCGTGTGCCGGCCGATCCCGGTGCCGGTGCGCACCTCCTTGGCCACCGCGAACGAGCGCTGGAACAACTGGTGCAGCGTGGTGCCGAGCGTGCAGGCCGTGTCGGCCTCGCGCACGGCCTGCTTCATCTGGCCGAGGATCTGCGTCTCGCCGACGACCATCGACGCGAGCCCGCTGGCCAAGCGGAAGCTGTGACGCGCCGCGGCCGCATCCTGCAGCACGTAGCCGTGGCGATGCAGGGCATCGGCCGGCGTGCCGCAGGACTCGGCGAGCCAGCCCCGGGCCTCGTCGGCGGATTCGGCGACGCTGCCGCCCTCTGCAGCCAGGTACAGCTCGGTGCGGTTGCAGGTCGAGACGATTGCGACCTCGCAACGGCGCCGCAGCCTGCTGCTGAGCGCATGCAGGGTCGGCACAAGTTGGCCGGAAGGAATGGCGAAGCGGCCCCGCACGTCCAGCGGTGCCGTGTTGTGGTCGAGCCCGATCGCGACGACGCTCACTGGAGTACCTTCGTGCTCCGCACTGCGGTGCGAGCCCCTTCGGGCGGCCGGGCGGGGCTCATGCGACCAGCCGCCGGTTCGCGCTCGCCGGCCGCACCGCATGCCGCCAGCGCATCCAGAGGTCCGTGCCGTGGGCAACGCCCGCAGCGAGCAGGCACAGCGCGATCCAGGCCGTGCCGGCGTCGCGCACAACGCAGCGCAGCGCGAGCATGAGGCACAGCCCCGAGACCATGTTCGCGAGGAAGTCGCGCAAGGGCACGCCGCGGCCCGTGCTGCGGTGATGCACGGTGAGCACGATGCACTCCAGCAGCGCGAACACGATGACGGCATCCACGAGTTGCGCGAGACCGAGGTTCATGCCGTCGTCCTCATGCGCCGAACGGCCCGTTGAGCTGCACGGTCTGCCAGTTGAGCAGGGCCGCGATGCTCACCCACACCAGGTACGGCGCCAGCAACCAGGCCGCTGGTTTGGAATAACGGGCCAGCACGATGATCAGGGCCAGCACCGAAAGCCAGAGAAACGGCACCTCGATCAAGGCCCAGTCGGGCCGGCGCAGCCGAAAGAAGAACAGGCTCCACAGCACGTTCAGGAAACCGTTGAGCGCGAACAGCATCAGCATCAGCTCGCGCCGGCTGCGCGAAGGCGCCGTGCGCCAACCGATCACGCCGGCCGCTGCGGCGAGCGCGAAGATCGTCGTCCACACCGGACCGAAGGCCCAGTCGGGCGGCTTCCAGGCCGGCTGCTTCAGGCTGAAGTACCAGGGCCCGATGTCGGTCATGAGCCCGCCCAGCACGGCGACGAACAGAGCTGCGCCTGCCGCCACCAGCACCGGCTTCCAAAGCTGCCGGCGATTCATGGCGCGAGCCCCGCCGGACAGGCCGCGGCCTCACGCGCGCCCGCGCGCAGGACCGTCGGCATCGATTCATCTGCATGGCCCGGCCGGTGCGATGCATTCATACTCGCGCCACCCCGAAGAGGTGCGCCAGGTCCTTGAAGAAGATGCGCACATGCGCCATCGGCTTCTTGCGCACCAGCTCCTTGTTCATGTAGGACTCGAAGGTGAGCTGCTGCACGTCGCGGTCCTTGCAGATGCTGACGAAGCGCTCGCGGCGCCGGTCGCTCGAGTACCAGAAGCGCTGCATGATCCCGAGCACCCAGAACACCGTGCCGTGCGCCTTCATGAAGCGCTTGCGGGCCAGCGCCAGCGAGCGCACGTCGCCGGTGGCGAGCAAGGCGTTCACCGCTTCGGCCGCAAGGCGTCCGCCGGCCATCGCGTAGTAGATGCCCTCGCCCGAGGCAGGCGCGACGACGCCGGCCGCGTCACCCGCCAGCACCACGTCGCGGCCGTTGTCCCAGCGCGGCAGCGGCTTCATCGGGATCGGCGCGCCTTCACGCCGCAATGTCTCGGCCCCGGAAAGTCCGGCCGCGCTGCGCAGGCCGCCGACGGCGCCGCGCAGCGAGAAGCCCTTGTCGGCGCTGCCGGTGCCCACGCTCATCGTGTCGCCGTGCGGAAAGATCCAGCCGTAGAAGTCGGGCGAGAGCAGGCCGCGGTAGTACACGTCGCAGCGCGACCCGTCGAAGCCCGCCGGCGGCTCGGCCGGCGTGCGCAGGATCTCGTGGTACGCGAAGACGTACTTGGTGCGTTCGGCACCCGGCACCGTCTGGCGCGCGACTTCCGACCGCGCGCCGTCGGCGCCGATGACGGTGCGTGCACGCACGCTGGCTGCCACGCTTTCGGTCTTGTCGACGGACGATCGTTCCAGGTAGTGCACGACGCTCGTGCCGTCGGCGTCGCGCGTGATGCGCTCGAAGCGGCCCGTGCGCCGCTCGGCGCCGCAGGCCGCCGCACGCTGGCGCAACCATTCGTCGAACTCGCAACGGTCGACCATGCCGACGAAGCCGTTGTCGATGGGGATGTCCACGCGCTCGTCCTTCGGCGAGACCATGCGTGCCGACGTGGCGCGCGCCACCAGCAAGGCATCGGGGATCGCGAAGTCCTTGATCAGTCGCGGCGGGATCGCGCCGCCACAGGGCTTGGCGCGGCCCGCGCGGTCGAGCAGCAGCACCGAGCGGCCCAGGCGCGCCAGATCGTGCGCGGCCGTGGCGCCCGCCGGGCCACCACCGATCACCACAACGTCGAAGGTGACGGGAGCGTTCATGCACTACCTCGCTTCCATGCCTGCCAGCACCGGATCGCCGGGCGTGCGCCGCATCGTCGAGGCCGATGCCAACGCCGATGAACGGCCCACGTTCATCGCCAACACCGCCGCCACGACGAACAGCAGCGCCTCGAACACGAATACCGCCGCGTAGGCCGAGCCGGGCGTTCCGATCAGCCAGCGCGCGAAGTCGCTGGCCGCGGTGCCGAGCAGCCCGCCCATCGCGAACGCCACCGCCTGCGAAGCACCCCACAGCCCCATGCGCACGCCCTCGCGCGTGCCGCGGCCCTCGCCGGCCAGACGCATCATCGAGGCGATCGCCGCGATGGAGAACGCGCCATTGGCCACACCCAATCCGAACACGTTCGCCTCGAAAGGCCACGCCGAGCCGACGAAGCCCGCGGCGGCAAGCCCGATCAGCATCAGCGCCGACACGAGGCACCCGCCGATCTGCCACGCGCGCAGCGATCCGAAGCGCGCCCCGTTCGCACCGCGCCCGGCGAACGCCGCGCCGATCATGCCCAGCAGCACGCCACCGTACTGCACGCCGGCCAGGCTCGTCGATTCGCCCGGCGTGTAGCCGAACACCGTGCCGGCAAAGGGTTCCAGGATGAGGTCCTGCGCGCTGAAAGCCAGCATCGAGATGAACACGAAGACCGTGAAGCGCCGCGCGACCGGCTCGGACCAGACCTGCGCCATCGCTTCGCGAAACGTCGGCTTCGATCCGCACGGGACGGGGGCAGGCGCGGATGCGGCAGCGAGCGAACCGACGGGTGCGGGTTGAGGCGCCGGCCCTTCAGCCGTTCCTTCGAGCCGGTAGGTCGCGAGCAGCGTCAGCAGCATCGCCAGCAGGGAAATCCCGGCGCTCACCGCGACCAGCCTCAACGGCGAATAAGGATCGAGCAGCCGGCCCGCCACGCTGGCCGTGACGACGAAACCGACGATCATCATCAGCCACACGAGCGTGGCCGCGCTCGCGCGGCGCGGCGCATCGACCCGCTTGGCAAGCAGCACCAGCAGCGAGGTGCCGCTCGCACTCACGCCCAGGCCGATCAGCACGAAGGCCAGGCCCGCGAGCAGCATGCCGGCCACGGGCTCGCTGCCCATCCACGCGGTCGCGGTGGCCGCGAGCACGCCACCTGCAGCCAGCACCGCCATGCCGCCGACGATCCACGGCGTGCGGCGGCGGCCCATGTCGGAGCCGTAGCCCATGCGCGGCCGCGCCACCTGCACGAGGTAGTGCATCGCCACCAGCAAGCCCGGCAGCAGTGCGGGCAGCGCGAGCTCCACCACCATCACGCGGTTGAGCGTCGACGTGGTCATCACCACGATCGCACCGAGCGAGGCCTGCACCAGGCCCAGCCGCGCGATGGCGAGCCAGCCGAAGGACGGGCTCACGACGCGGCCCTCAACGCGAAGGCGCTCACCAGCATGCCGATCACGAACAGCGGCACGCCGAAGCCGCTGTACCAGACGGCCCGTTCGGTGGGCTGCTGCAGAAAGCGCCGCATCAGCACGAGCTGCAACGCAATCAACGCCCCGACGGCCAGCGCGTGCAGGGGCTGCTGCCACGCCACCAGCAGGCTGACCACGCACAACTGCGGCACGGCCATGATCCAGCAGGCGGTTCGGGCGGCGCCCATCACGCCCAGGCGCACCGGCAGCGAGCCGATGCCCATCTGCCGGTCACCCTGCACCGACTTGAAGTCGTTCAAGGTCATGATCCCGTGCGCCGACACGCTGTACAGCAGCGCCAGCGCCAGCGAGCGAAGCTCGGGCATCGCGCCGCCGGCCATCACCGCGGCACCGGTCACCCAGGCCAGGCCTTCGTAGCACAGGCCGCAGGCCGCATTGCCCCACCAGCCGTTGCGCTTGAGCCGCAGCGGCGGCGCGCTGTAGGCCCACGCCAGCGCGAGGCCGACGACGGCGGCGGCGAAACCCCAGGGGCCGAGCAGCGCAGCGACGCCGAGCGACAAGCCGGTCCAGAGGATGGCGATCCCCAGGCCCCAGCGGCCGGGCATGCGGCCCGAAGGGATGGGGCGCTGCGGCTCGTTGATCGCATCGACGTGCCGGTCGAACCAGTCGTTGACCGCCTGGCTGCTCGCGCAGACCATCGGCCCGGCCAGCAGGACGCCCAGAAAGATGATCGGCCAGCGGCCTTCGAGAGCAACGCCCGAGGCGACCACCCCGCAGCCGAACGCCCACATCGGCGGGAACCATGTGATCGGCTTGAGCAGCTCGGCGACGGTGGACAGCGCGGGGCGTGCCATGCAAGTATTCTTGCATTGACACTATCGAGCGTCAACCAAACTTAACAGTGCCTTGCCGCCGATTGAGGCACCGCGGGCTCCCGGCCGGCGCGACCGGCCGCGGGTCCTACTCTTCGCCCGGCACGGGCGCCAGATCGCCGATGTTGAACCGGCGCAGCTTGACGTACAGGCTCTGCCGCGACAGGCCCAGCATCTCGGCCGCCGAGGCGCGGTTGTCGTGGGTCAGTTCGAGCGCGGCTTCGATGCAGAGCTGTTCGATGAGGTCGGTGGTGTCGCGCACGATGTCCTTCAGGGGAACGCGGCCGACCAGCTCGGTCATCTGGCCCACCGAGCGCGGCATCTCGCGGCCGGCACCGGTGGTGCGGACCTCGCTCATCAGGCGGCGGCTCACGTCGCGGATCGTGAAACCCAGGCAGGGCTGCTCGCCCTCGGTGACGGCCACGCCCGAAATCTCGACTTCGGTCGATGCGCCGTACTCACCGCGCATCACGGTCGCGAAGAGCCGCACCGCACCGCGCTGGCGCAGGTTGGTGATCAGCACGTTGAGATCGACGCCCGTGCGACCCAGCCATTTCTCGAGCGACTGACCGCGCACCTGCGCCTCGGTGGCCAGCTGTGCCAGATCGACGAAGGCGTGGTTGGCGGTGAGGATGAGGCCTTCGAGGTCGGTGACGACGAAGGCATCGGGAGCGCTCTCGATGAGCCGCAGCAGTGCGCTCTGGCCGCTCGTCGGCGCCGATCCCTGCGCCGCATCGGCCGGCGACACGCGCACCAGCAGGTGCGCGGTCTTCTCCTGGCGGAACAGCGAGGCGGAGACGCGCATTTCCTGGGGGCGCCCGGCCAGGCGCGCGGTCACGGTCTCGCCATGCCCGGTGGCGCACACGCGGCCGAACATGGCGCGCACGCCGGCATTCGGCTTGTGCCCCGCATCGGTTTCGAAGCTCTCCGACAGCAGCCAGCCGGGCCGCGTCGCCTCTGCGCCGAACAGGGCGGCCGCCACCGGGTTGGCCTCCTCGAGCTTGCCGGTGGCTGCGTCCACGATCAGCACCGCCTCGGCGGCGACCTGGAACAAGGAGCGGTAGCGCGTCTCCATGTGGCGCAGGCGCCAGTAATCGCGCTCCATCGCCTGCTGCGCGCTGATCACGCGCTGCTGAAGCGCGGCGTTGGCCCGCAGGTCGCGCCCGAACACCACCGACCGACCGGTGGGTTTGCCCCGCCCGGTCTGCCGGGGCAGGGCCATGGCGGAGTACGACAGCGGCAGGTCGGCGCCGTACACCGAGGGATGGTTGATGTGGCGCCAGCGCGGCACCGCGTTGGCGGCGGAATCGCGCAGCAGGGCCTCGACCTTCGGCCGGCTCTCGATGGTGACGGTGTCGGCCCAGGGCTTGCCGAGCCATTCGTAGTAGCCCTCGCGCAGCAGGTCTTCGCTGCCGAAGGCGAGGTCGCGGATCACGCCCTTGTCATCGATGATCAGCGCCACGTCGGCGGCCGCGGCGATGAGCTTGCCGGCCATCTCGGCACTCAGGTCGCCCAGCGATCGTGCCGGCGATTCGAACTCTCTCATGAGCCTTGCTTTCGGAGTGACTGACGCATCCCATCCTCGTGTCGATTCATCGTGAACGACGTCTTCGCGCGCGACGAGCATCAGGGCCGGGATCCGTGCAGGTGCGTGCCGGCGGCAATCAGCCTCTCGGCCAGTGCCGGCGCTTCGCGACCGTCTATTGTCATGCCGTCGGCACCGACCTGATCCGCGTACTCGGGGTGTGCGCCGAACATCGGCCCACCGACAAGCACCGCGAGCTCGCGATTGCAAGTCGCATGCCTGACGGCGCCGATGCTCTTGGCGAGCGCGTCCAGGTGAACCTCGGCCCCGAGAGAAAAGCCGATCGCGTCGAACCACTCCGCTTCGACCAGCGCGGCCGCATTGGCGCCGGCAGCCCAGGCACCGCCGGTCACGTCCCAGCCGGCACGCCGAAAAAACTCCGCCACCATCACCAGCCCGAAGGTGTGCTGTTCGCCGGGGCTGGGCAGCAACAGCACGCGCCGGCCCCGCGAAGGATGCTCCACGCTGCGGCCGAGCGCCGGGCTCAACTCACGCAGCACCCGTTGCAAGCGGCCGAGGCCGACGGTCACGTCCGTGAAGTTGCACAGGTCCTCTTCCCACAACTCGCCGAGATAGCGTGCCGTGGGTGCGAGCAGATCGAGGTAGATGCTCTCCACCGAAACGCCCCGCGCGCGGAAGGTTTGCACCGACGCGAACGCACCGTCCTCCTCGTGCGAGAGCACCAGCTTGGCGAACTGCCCGACATCGTCCGCAGTGATCGGCTGGCCCGCGCCGGTGGGCCGCAAGACCGTTTGCGGCGTGGCCCTGTGGGCGAGCATCAATCGCGGAATGATCTCGAGTTCGATCGTGCGGGCGAGCTGGGAGGCGCGGGTGTCGTTGGCTGCCTCGTCGGGTCGCAAGCCGAGCAGGTCGCTGTCGCACTCGGGCGGCACACCGCTCCTGCCTCCGTCCTCCCGCACCGAATGTTCCCGCGGCAAGCTCTCCATCGGAAGTTCCCCTCGCGAAGTCCTGGCACTGGCGTGGCGCTTCTCGATCATGGCGAAGCGCCGCCACCGCGTGCTCGCAGGCGATGGCATCGGAGCGGGACGTTCGGGCATTGAGCGCCTTGTGAACCGCGGACGATTTCTACAACCGGGTTCGTTGACCGTCAATCGGTAACGCTCCAACGAGAAGGCGACCGAGCAACTGCCGACGAACGATCTACGATCTGCGCCTCAATATAGTGTCATGTTTACGTTACGTCTAGCCTGATTGACATAGGTTGGATGCAGGTCTAGATTCGGCTCCACGCAGGCGAACGGACACGCACGTCGATGCAAGCACCCGAGTCAAGGCCGGCTTCACGCCGACCGCTGTATACCGCGCAGGAGCGCGCCCGGCGCGACGCCAGCGCCTGGACGCTGGTGCAGGGCGTGCTCGCACCGGTCCAGTTCGTGGTGTTCCTGGTCAGCCTGGGTCTGGTGCTGCGCTATCTCGCCACCGGAGAGGGCCTGGGCGTCGCGACGATCTCGATCGTGATCAAGACGCTCGTGCTGTACACCATCATGATCACCGGCTGCGTGTGGGAGAAGGTGGTCTTCGGCCGCTGGCTGTTCGCCCCCGCCTTCTACTGGGAAGACGTGTTCAGCATGCTGGTGCTGGCGCTGCACACCGCCTACCTGATCGCCCTGGCGACCGGTGCGCTCGACGCCCGCGGGCAGATGCTTCTCGCGCTCGCGGCCTACGCCACCTACGTGATCAACGCGACGCAGTTCCTCCTGAAACTGCGCGCGGCGCGGCTCGATCAATCCCGGCGCGACGGAGCCATCGAAACGGCGGAACTCGCGACATGAGCCCTGTCATTCCCATTCGCGCCGAGCCGGCCCTGCCGGGCTGCAACGATGCGCCGATGCTGCCGGGCGTCATCAGAGAGCGTGGCCAGCGCGAAGTCTTCTGCGGCTTGACCGGCATCATCTGGCTGCACCGCAAGATCCAGGACGCCTTCTTCCTGGTGGTCGGCTCGCGCACCTGCGCGCACCTGATCCAGTCGGCCGCGGGCGTGATGATCTTCGCCGAGCCGCGCTTCGCCACCGCGATCATCGACGAGCGCGATCTCGCCGGTCTGGCCGACGCGAACACCGAACTCGACCGCGTGGTCACCCGCCTGCTGGAGCGCCGCCCGGAGATCCGGCTGCTGTTCCTGGTCGGCTCGTGCCCGTCGGAGGTGATCAAGCTCGACCTGTCGCGCGCCGCCTCGCGCCTGTCGGGCCGCTTTTCGCCGCAGGTGCGCGTGCTCAGCTATTCCGGCAGCGGCATCGAGACCACCTTCACGCAGGGCGAAGACGCCTGCCTCGCCGCACTGGTGCCCGGCCTGCCTGCACAGCCGGTCGACACGCCGCCATCGCTCATGATCGTCGGCACGCTCGCCGATGTGGTGGAGGACCAGTTCGCCCGCCTGTTCTCGCAGCTGGGCATCGGCCCGGTTCACTTCTTTCCGCCGCGCCGCGCGAACGCATTGCCCACGGTGGGGCCGAACACGCGCTTCCTGCTGGCGCAACCGTTTCTGGCCGACACCGCGCGCCTGCTCGAAGCGCGAGGCGCACAGCGCCTGCCGGCACCCTTCCCGCTCGGCGCCGAAGGCACGACGCTGTGGCTGCAAGCAGCGGCCAGCGCCTTCGGCATCGATGCGCAGGTGTTCGAGCGCACCACCGCGCCCGGCCGCGAACGCGCGCGCAGCGCCCTGGCCCGGCATCAGGCCCAGCTCGCCGGCAAGCGCGTCTTCTTCTTCCCCGACTCGCAGCTCGAGGTTCCGATCGCACGCTTTCTCTCGCGCGAGCTCGGCATGCAGCTCACCGAAGTCGGCTCGCCGTACCTGCACCGCCAGCATCTCGCCGAAGAACTCGCGCTGCTGCCGGGCGGCACGGTATTGTCCGAAGGGCAGCATGTGGAGAATCAACTCGACCGCTGCCGCGCCGCGCAGCCCGACATCGTCGTGTGCGGGCTGGGCCTGGCGAACCCGCTCGAAGCCGAGGGCTACACCACCAAGTGGTCGATCGAGCTGGTGTTCACGCCCATCCAGGGCTACGAGCAGGCCGGCGATCTGGCCGAGCTTTTCACCCGCCCGCTGCAGCGCCGCCTGCGGCTCGTGGCCTGAGCGCAAAGCCATGCAGCTCACCCTCTGGACCTACGAAGGCCCGCCGCACGTCGGCGCGATGCGCGTCGCCACCGCCCTGCAGGACGTTCACTACGTGCTGCACGCACCTCAGGGCGACACGTACGCCGACCTGCTGTTCACCATGATCGAGCGGCTGCCCCGTCGCCCGCCGGTCACCTACACCACCTTCCAGGCCCGCGACCTCGGCGGCGACACGGCCGAGCTGTTCAAGAACGCCGTGCAAGAGGCCTACGAGCGCTTCCAGCCCAAGGCGATGATGGTCGGCGCCTCGTGCACGGCAGAGTTGATCCAGGACGATCCGGGCGGGCTGGCGAAGGCGCTCGATCTGCCGGTGCCGGTGGTCGCGCTCGAACTGCCTTCGTACCAGCGCAAGGAGAACTGGGGCGCATCGGAGACCTTCTATCAGATGGTGCGCGCGCTGGCCGGGCCGCATGCGCCGCCGGCGAGCTCGCAGCGTGAGCCGCGCCCGAGCGGCGAGCGACCGCGCTGCAACCTGCTCGGGCCCTCGGCGCTCGGCTTTCGTCACCGCGACGACGTGCGCGAGATCACCGCTTTGCTGGACCGGATGGGCATCGCCGTGCAAACGGTCGCCCCGCTCGGCGCCACGGCCGACGATCTGGCGCACCTGGGCGAGGCCGACTTCAACGTGGTGCTCTACCCCGAGATCGGCGCGCTCACCGCCGGCTGGCTGACCCGCACTTTCGGGCAGCCCGCCACCAAGACCATCCCGATCGGCGCCGCCGCCACGCGCGACTTCGTGCGCGAGGTCGCCGCGCTCGCCGGCGTCGACCCGGCGCCGGCACTGGACGACATCCGCTCTCACTCGCCGTGGTACTCGCGCTCGGTCGACTCCACCTACCTCACCGGCAAGCGCGTGTTCGTGTTCGGCGACGCAACCCACGCCGTCGCGGCGGCGCGCTTCGCGGCGACCGAGCTGGGCTTCACCGTCGTCGGCCTCGGCACCTACAGCCGCGAGTTCGCGCGCGAGGTGCGCGAGGCCGCCAAGCTCTACGGCGTGGAGCCGCTCGTCACCGACGACTACCTCGAAGTGGAAGCCAAGGTGGCCGAGTTGCAGCCTGAACTCGTGCTCGGCACGCAGATGGAGCGCCACATCGCCAAGCGCCTGGGCGTGCCCTGCGCGGTGATCTCGGCCCCCGTGCACGTGCAGGATTTTCCCGCGCGCTACTCGCCACAGATGGGCTTCGAAGGCGCGAACGTGCTGTTCGACACCTGGGTGCATCCGCTCATGATGGGCCTGGAGGAACACCTCATCGGCATGTTCCGCGGCGACTTCGAGTTCCACGAGGACGCGGCGCCGTCGCACCTCGGCGGTGGCCGTGCGACCGCTGCCGCGCCCGAGGCCGACACCGCCGCCGATGCCGCACCCGAATCCGGCATCGCTGCCGCGGCAGCCACAGCCACGGGCACGACCACCGCCCTTCCTGGACAAGGCACCGAGGCCCCCGCGCAGATCGTCGTCGCGCCCTGGGCTGCCGACGCGGAGAAGGAGCTCCGCAAGATCCCCTTCTTCGTGCGCGGCAAGGCCCGGCGCAACACCGAACGCTACGCGCTCGACCGCGGTGTTGCGCTGATCACGATCGAGACGCTGTATGACGCCAAGGCGCACTTCAGCCGCTAGCGCGCAGGCGCCCGCCTCGGTGGGTGTGCACCCCGCCATGCGCGTGGTCATCGTGACGATGGACAGCCACCTCGCCAGCGCCGCCGAGCGGGCCAACCGCACGCTGGGGCGCGCCATGCCGGGGCTGAAGCTGGTCGTTCATGCCGCCGCCGAATGGGGCGGCGACGACGCAGCGCTGGCGCGCTGCAAGACCGACATCGCCCAGGGCGACATCGTCATCGCGACCATGCTGTTCATGGAAGAGCACTTCCTGCCGGTGCTGCCTGCGCTGAAGGCACGCCGCGACAACTGCGACGCCATGGTCTGCGCGATGTCGGCCGCCGAAGTGATGAAGCTCACCCGCATGGGCAAGTTCAGCATGGACGCTCCGGCCAGCGGCCCGATGGCCCTGCTCAAGCGCCTGCGCGGCAAGCCGGAAGCCAAGGGCAACGAAGCGGGCGTGAAGGCCACCGCCGGAGCGCGTCAGATGAAGATGCTGCGCCGGCTGCCCAAGATGCTGCGCTTCATCCCCGGCACCGCGCAGGACGTTCGGGCCTACTTCCTGACCCTGCAGTACTGGCTCGCGGGCTCGGAGGCGAATGTCGCGAACATGGTGCGCCTGCTGGTCGAGCGCTATGCCGACGGCCCGCGCAAGGCACTGCGGCTCCTTGCCAGGCCGCAAGCGCCCGTCGAGTACCCCGAGGTCGGCGTCTATCACCCGCGCATGGCCAGGCGCATGTCGGCGGAGCTTGCCGACCTGCCTCGCGTGGCCACCACCGGCAAGCGCGGCACGGTCGGCCTGCTGCTGATGCGCTCCTACCTGCTCGCAGGCAATGCCGACCACTACGACGGCGTGATCACGGCCATGGAGGCGCGCGGGCTGCGCGTGGTGCCGGCGTTCGCCACCGGCCTGGACTCGCGCCCCGCGATCGAAGCCTTCTTCCTCGACGACGGCCGCACGACCATCGACGCGCTCGTCTCGCTCACCGGCTTTTCGCTCGTCGGCGGCCCGGCCTACAACGACGCCAAGGCGGCCGAAGACGTGCTCGCCAGGCTCGACGTGCCTTACCTCGCCGTAACGCCGGTCGAGTTCCAGACGCTCGATCAATGGGGCGGCTCGCCGCGCGGCCTGCTGCCGGTCGAGGCCACGATGATGGTGGCGATTCCCGAGCTCGACGGCGCCACCGGCTCGATGGTGTTCGGCGGACGCGGCAGCGCCGAGCACATCGCCTGCACCGGTTGCGCGCACCGCTGCACCTTCAGGAACGTGGCCGACGCGCACGACATGCACAGTTGCATCGAGCGCGCCGACCTGCTCGCCGCGCGGGTCGGCAAGCTGGTGGACCTGCGCCGCTCGCAGCGCGCCGAGCGCAAGGTGGCGGCCGTCGTCTTCAACTTTCCGCCGAACGCCGGCAACACCGGCACCGCGGCCTTCCTGTCGGTGTTCGAGTCGCTGTTCAACACGATGGCGGCGATGCAGCGCGAGGGCTACACGGTCGAGATGCCGGCCAGCGTGGACGATCTGCGCAACCGCATCATCAACGGCAACGCGCAGCGCTTCGGCGCGCACGCCAACGTGCACGTGCGCATTCCGGTCGATGACCACGTGCGGCGCGAGCGCCACCTGAAGGAGATCGAGTCGCAATGGGGCCCGGCGCCCGGCCGCCAGCAGAGCGACGGCAGTTCGATCTTCGTGTTCGGCGAGCGCTTCGGCAATGTCTTCGTCGGCGTGCAGCCGGCGTTCGGCTACGAAGGCGACCCGATGCGCCTGCTGTTCGAAAAGGGTTTCGCGCCGACGCATGCCTTCTCGGCCTTCTACCGCTGGCTGCGCGAAGATTTCGGTGCCCATGCCGTGCTGCACTTCGGCACCCACGGCGCACTGGAGTTCATGCCGGGCAAGCAGAACGGCATGTCGGCGGCATGCTGGCCCGACCGGCTGATCGGCGACCTGCCCAACCTGTATCTCTACGCCTCGAACAATCCCTCCGAAGGCACCATCGCCAAGCGCCGCGCCGCCGCCACCCTGATCAGCTACCTCACGCCGCCCGTCGCGCAGGCCGGGCTGTACAAGGGACTGGTCGATCTGAAGGCGCTGCTCGAGCGCTACCGCGGCCTCGAGCCCGATGCCGTGCACGAAGCCGAAGAACTGGGATCGATGATCCAGGCCCAGGCCGCCGAACTCGAACTCGCCGCGGTCGAACCGGCCTGGGGTGCCGAGGCGCCCCAGCACATCGCCAGGCTGAACGACGCGGTGCTGGAGCTGGAATACACGCTGATTCCGCACGGCCTGCATGTCGTCGGCGAGGCACCGACGCCGGCCGAACGCGTGGACCTGCTGCTGTCGCTGGCCGAGGCCTCGCATGGCGCGCGCCCCGAGCGTGCGGTGGTCGAAGCGCTGGTCGCCGGCGGCACGCCGCAGGCCGCGCTGGCAGCAGCGAACGTCAAAGCCGATGCGCAAACCATCGCGCTGCTGAGCGAGCTTTCCGCAGCCGACGCGCTGATGGCGCAGGACTTTGAGATCGCCGGCATCCTGCACGCGCTCGACGGCCGCTTCCTGCGCCCTGCCCCGGGCGGCGACCTGCTGCGCACGCCGGCCATCCTGCCGACCGGGCGCAACCTGCACGGCTTCGACCCCTTCCGCATCCCGAGCGCCTATGCGGTGCAGGACGGGGCGCGCCAGGCCGAGCGGCTGCTGCAGCGGCACATGGCGGACGGCCACGCCTTCCCGGAATCGATCGCGCTGGTTCTGTGGGGCACCGACAACCTCAAGAGCGAAGGCGGGCCGATCGGCCAGGCGCTGGCGCTGATCGGCGCCAAGCCGCGCTTCGACAGCTACGGCCGGCTGGCCGGCGCGCAACTGATGACGCTGGCCGAACTCGGACGGCCGCGGGTCGATGTGGTCATCACGCTGTCGGGCATCTTCCGCGACCTGCTGCCGCTGCAGATCAAGCTGCTGGCCGAAGCTGCGTTCATGGCGGCGAGCGCCGACGAGCCGCCCGAACACAACTTCATCCGCAAGCATGCGCTGGCCTATCAGGCCGAACACGGCGGCGACCTGGAGACCGCCTCGCTGCGCGTGTTCGGCAACGCTGAAGGCGCCTACGGCTCCAACGTGGGCAGTCTGATCGACAACAGCCGCTGGGACGATGCCGACGAACTCGCCGAGACCTACACCCGCCGCAAGGGCTTCGCCTACGGCCTTGCCGGCCGGCCGGTGCAGCAGGCGCAGCTTCTCAACAGCGTCCTCGCCGGCGTGCAGCTCGCCTACCAGAACCTCGATTCGGTGGAGCTGGGCGTGACCACGATCGACACCTACTTCGACACGCTGGGCGGCATCAGCCGCGCCGTGAAGCGCGCCAAGGGCAAGGACGCCGACGTGGCGCCGGTCTACATCGGCGACCAGACCCGCGACGCGGGCGGCGGCGGCACCGTCCGCACGCTGAGCGAACAGGTGGCCCTGGAAACCCGCACGCGCATGCTCAACCCGAAGTGGTACGAAGGCATGCTCGAGCACGGCTACGAAGGCGTGCGCCAGATCGAGGTGCACGTCACCAACACCATGGGCTGGTCGGCCACCACCGGCCAGGTGCAGCCCTGGGTCTATCAGCAGTTGAGCGAGACCTTCGTGCTCGACCCGGCGATGCGCGAGCGCCTGGCGAAGCTGAACCCGACCGCGTCGGCGCGCGTGGCCAGCCGCCTGCTCGAAGCCTCCGACCGCAAGTTCTGGAAGCCCGACGCGACGGTGCTCGACGCGCTGCGCCGCGCCGGCGAGGAGCTCGAAGACCGGCTCGAAGGCGTGTACACGAATTCTCTCGAAGGAAGCACCGCATGAGCATCACGACGGTTCCGATCCCGGACATCAAGAGCCCGGGCATCCGCAAGAACGTGCGGCTCGACGGCGAGGGCAGCGTGCAGGTCGAGCTCGACCCGAACCTCAAGATCGGCACCGCCAAGGTCTTCGCCATCTACGGCAAGGGCGGCATCGGCAAGAGCACCACGTCGAGCAACCTCTCGGCGGCGTTCTCCAAGCTCGGCAAGCGCGTGCTGCAGATCGGCTGCGACCCCAAGCACGACTCGACCTTCACGCTGACCAAGAAGATGCTGCCCACGGTGATCGACGTGCTGGAGACCGTCGATTTCCACGCCGAGGAACTGCGCGTCGAGGACTTCGTGTTCGAGGGCTACAACGGCGTCATGTGCGTCGAGGCCGGCGGCCCGCCGGCCGGCACCGGCTGCGGCGGCTACGTGGTCGGCCAGACCGTCAAGCTGCTCAAGGAACACCACCTGCTCGAAGACACCGACGTGGTGATCTTCGACGTGCTGGGCGACGTGGTCTGCGGTGGTTTTGCTGCCCCTCTCCAACATGCCGACCGCGCGCTGATCGTCACCGCCAACGACTTCGACTCGATCTTCGCGATGAACCGCATCGTGCAGGCGATCGGCGCGAAGGCGAAGAACTACAACGTGCGCCTGGGCGGCGTGATCGCCAACCGCAGCGCCGCCACCGACCAGATCGACAAGTACAACGATCGCATCGGCCTGAAGCTGGCGGCGCACTTCCCCGACCTCGACGTGATCCGCCGCAGCCGGCTGAAGAAGTCGACGCTGTTCGAGATGGAGCATTCGCCCGAGCTGGAAGCCGTGCAGAAGGAATACATGCGGCTGGCCGCGGCCTTGTGGCTCGGCACCGAGCCGCTGAACGCGGTGCCGATGAAGGACCGCGACATCTTCGACCTGCTGGGTTTCGACTGAGGCGCCTCGCCATGACATCCATCAGCTACCGCGAACGGCGCGGCCAGATCGAAACCTACTTCGATCGCACCGCCGCGCAGGCGTGGGCCCGGCTCACGTCCGACGCGCCCGTGGGCCGCATCCGCGCCACCGTGCGCGCCGGGCGCGACCGCATGCGCGCCACGCTGCTGTCGTGGCTGCCCGCCGACCTGCACGGCGCGCGCCTGCTCGACGCCGGCTGCGGCACCGGTGCGCTGGCTGTCGCGGCGGCGCAGCGGGGCGCCGAGGTGCTCGCCATCGACCTCTCGCCCACGCTCGTGACGCTGGCCCGCGAGCGCCAGCCGGCCATCGACGGGGGCGGCTCGATCGACTTCCGCTCCGGCGACATGCTCGATCCGGCGCTCGGCCGCTTCGATTTCGTCGTCGGGATGGATTCGCTGATCCACTATCAGGCGCCCGACGCGGTGCGCGTGCTGAGCGCGCTGGCGCAGCGCACGAACACGGCAATGGTGTTCACCTACGCCCCCAGCAACCCGGCGCTGGCCGCGATGCATGCGGTGGGCAAGCTGTTTCCGCGCGGTGACCGCGCGCCCTCCATCGTGCCGGTGGCCGAACGCGCGCTCCACCAGCGGCTCCTCGCGGAGCCCGGGCTGAGCGGCTGGGCGCCCGGCCGAACCGAGCGCATCGCCAGCGGCTTCTACACCTCGCAGGCACTGGAGCTGGTGAAGACATGAACCCGGCCCGCAAGGCGGTCGAACTGAACGCCAGCCTGGCGATGCAGTGGGCGCGCGTGGCCACGCGCTTCCTGCCCTTCGCCGATGCCGCGAGCACCGAGCTGCCGCTCGGCCGGCTGCTGCGCCTGTCGCTGTTCCAGGTGTCGGTCGGCATGGCCATGGTGCTGCTCGGCGGCACGCTCAACCGCGTGATGATCGTCGAGCTGGCGGTGCCGGCGTGGCTGGTCTCGCTGATGGTCGCGCTGCCGCTCCTGTTCGCGCCGCTGCGTGCCCTGGTCGGTCACCGCTCCGACCACCACCGCTCGGCATTCGGCTGGAAGCGCGTGCCCTACATCTGGATGGGCACGCTGCTGCAGTTCGGCGGCCTGGCGATCATGCCGTTCGCACTCATCGTGCTGTCCGGCGACAGCAACGGCCCGCCGATCTACGGGCATGTCGGGGCAGCGCTCGCCTTCCTGCTCGTCGGCGCCGGGCTGCACACCACGCAGACCGCGGGGCTCGCCCTGGCCACCGACATCGCCCCGCCCGAGGCGCGCCCGCGCGTGGTCGCGCTGCTGTACGTGATGCTGATGCTCGGCATGGTGTTCAGCTCGCTCGGCTTCGGTGCGCTGCTGGACGACTTCAGCCAGATCAAGCTGATCCAGGTCATCCAGGGCGCGGCCGTGATCACGGTGGTGCTCAACGTGGTGGCCCTGTGGAAGCAGGAAGCGCGCGATCCGGAGCGCGCGGCGGCCTCGCGGCATCCGCAGGCGCGGCCGTCGTTTCGCAACTCGTGGCGCCGCTTCCTGCAAGGCGGCAGGTCCAGCCGCCTGCTCGTGACCGTCGGTCTCGGCACGGCCGCCTTCAGCATGCAGGACATCCTGCTCGAACCCTACGGCGGCCAGATCATGAACATGACGGTGGGTGCCACCACCACGCTCACCGCCATGACGGCGGCAGGTGCGCTCATGGCCTTCGTGCTCGCTTCGCGCTGGCTGCACCACGGCGGCGACCCGTACCGCCTGGGTGCGCTCGGCGCGCTGGCCGGCGTGATCGCTTTTTCGTGCGTGATCTTCGCGGACCCGCTCCAATCGGCCCTGATGTTTCGCATCGGCGCGGCCCTGATCGGCTTCGGCGGCGGGCTGTTCGCGGTGGCCATGCTCACGGCCGCGATGGCCCTGGACGCCGGCGGCCAGAGCGGCCTGGCGCTCGGCGCCTGGGGGGCCGTGCAGGCGTCCGCGGCCGGCGTCGCGATCGCGCTCGGCGGCGCGCTGCGCGACACCGTGTCGAGCCTGGCCGAATCCGGCGCGCTCGGCCCGGCCCTGAGCAGCCCGTCGGTCGGCTACAGCTTCGTCTATCACTTGGAGATCGGTCTGCTGTTCGCGACGCTGATCGCGATCGGCCCGCTCGTCAGAACGGCTCGCCGCGAGCCGCGCCCACCACCCACCGGCAGATTCGGCCTGGCCGAACTGCCGGGTTGAAGATTCACGCCACAGGAGGCCAATCATGGGAACCGGAGCCATCACTTCCTACATCGACGTGGCGCAGATCGCGCTCTACGCGTTCTGGATCTTCTTCGCCGGACTCATCTACTACCTCCATCGCGAGGACAAGCGCGAAGGCTATCCGCTCGAATCGGACCGATCGCCGCACGTGCAGGTGCAAGGCTGGCCGCCGGTGCCCAAGCCCAAGACCTTCAAGCTGCGAGACGGCCGGGTGGTGATGGCGCCCAACTTCCGGCGCTCCGAGCAGGTGCTGGGCGGTGAGCCGCTGGTGCGGCACCTCGGCGCGCCGCTCGAGCCGATCGGCGACCCGATGCTGGCGGCGGTCGGCCCGGGCTCCTACGCCGACCGTGCCGACGTGCCCGACACCGTCGTCGATGGCGGCCCGCGCATCGTGCCGCTGCGCGTGGCGCCGGAGTTCCACGTTTCGGGCCACGACGCCGATCCTCGCGGCCTGCCGGTGGTGGGCGCCGATGGCGTGGTCGGCGGCGTGGTGAGCGAACTGTGGGTCGACCGGGCCGAAGGGCTGTTCCGTTATCTCGAGGTCGAGGTCGAACCCGCCGCGGGCGGCGCCCGACGCGTGCTGCTGCCGTTCGGCTTCGCTCGAATCAAGGACCAGCACGTCGCGGTACGGTCCATCCTCGGCAGCCAGTTCGAAGGCGTGCCGGCCACGCGCCAGCCCGACTCGGTGACCTTGCTGGAAGAAGAAAAGATCATGGCCTGGTACGGTGGCGGCACGCTCTACGCCACGCCGTCTCGTCAGGAGCCGCTGCTGTGATGCCGCTCGATCAGGCCCCCGAGCACGAGTTCGAGGCTGCCCCCGGCCTGCCCGAGCCGCTGCCGTTCGGCGAGCGCCTGTTGTGGCAAGGCTCGCCCGACTGGCGCGTCATGGCCCGCGACGCCATGCACATCCGAGGCTTGTCGCTCTACTTCGGTGCATTGCTGCTGTGGCGCGGTGCCACCGTGCTGTGGGGCGGCGGCTCGTGGTTCGAGGCCGGCGCAGCGATGCTGTGGCTGCTGCCGCTGGCACTGATCGCCGTGGCGATGCTGGCGCTGATGGCCTGGCTGATCGCCCGCACCAGCGTGTACACCGTCACCGACCGCCGCGTCGTGATGCGCATCGGCATCGTGCTGAGCATCACCTTCAACCTGCCGCATTCGAAGATCGAGGCCGCGGGCCTGCGCACGAATGCCGACGGCAGCGGCGACGTGCCCCTGCTGCTGAACGAGGCCGACCGCATCGCCTACATGCACCTGTGGCCGCATGCGCGGCCCTGGCAGATCAAGCGCACGCAGCCGATGCTGCGCGCCCTGCCCGACGTGCGACGCGTCGCGGCGGTGCTGTCTGCAGCGTTGGCCGATTCGGCCGGCGTGCCCCGCCGCAGCTTCGGCAGCGCGCCCGCGCCTGAACGACACACCCCTGGCGGCAAGGACCGCCAGCCGCTGGCCGCCTGAGCGTCATGAGCGGCTCGCCTGCCCCCGGCCGTCTTTCGAACCCGCCGCTGATCGCGGTGGGCGCGCTCGTGGTTGCGACCGTGCTCGCCGTGGCCATGGTGCGTTATACCGGCGTCGGCGTGGTCACCGTGCCCGACGCACCGGCGGTCGCGGTGCGCGAGTTCCGCTTCGAAGACCGCCCCGACGGCAGCATCGCGGTGCTCGACGCGACCGGCCGCAGGCTGATCGACACGGTCGATCCCGGCACCAACGGCTTCCTGCGCGGCACGATGCGCGGCCTGGCGCGCGAGCGCAAGCGCAGCGGCATCGGCCCGGAACTGCCGTTCCGGATGATCGGCCGCGCCGACGGCCGGCTCACGCTCGAAGACCCGGGGACCGGCCGGCGCGTCGATCTCGGCTCCTTCGGCCCGACCAACGCGGCGGTGTTCGCCCAGATCATGGCCAGCCCGGGCCCATCGCAGTGACCCTCGCGACTTTGCAGGAACCATCATGAGCAGCCTTGCCCACACGTCCCCCGAGCGCCTCGCCAACGAAGCCACCAGCACCGCGCTGAAAGACACGATGCTGACGCCGCGCTTCTACACGACCGACTTCGCGGCGATGGACAGGATCGACGTGAGCGCCATCCGCCCGCAGTGGGAGGCGCTGATGGCGGAGTTCCGCAACGACACCAACACCGACCACTTCCAGCGCCCCGCCGACCTGATGGCCGATTGCTCCGGCCTGCCGCCGGCGCTCTACGCCGAGTTCTCCGATTTCCTGATCAGCTCGATCACCTCCGAGTTCTCGGGCTGCGTGCTCTATGCCGAGATCAAGAAGCGGGTCAACAACCCCGACATGAAGGAGCTGTTCGGCTACATGGCACGCGACGAGTCGCGCCACGCGGGCTTCATCAACCAGTGGCTGAAGGACTTCGGCATCGGCGTCGATCTGGGCTTCCTGGCGCGTGCCAAGAAGTACACCTACTTCCGCCCGAAGTTCATCTTCTACGCGACCTACCTGTCCGAGAAGATCGGCTACGCGCGCTACATCGCCATCTACCGCCAGGTCGAAAAGCACCCGGAGTTGTGCTTCCACCCGATCTTCAAGTGGTTCGAGCGCTGGTGCAACGACGAATTCCGCCACGGCGAAGCCTTCGCGCTGCTGATGCGCGCCAACCCGCATCTGCTGCGCGGCGTCAACAAGCTGTGGATCCGCTTCTTCGTGCTCGCCGTCTTCGCCACCATGTACGTGCGCGACCACCAGCGTCCCGAGATGCACGAGGCGATGGGGCTGGACGCCACCGACTACGACTTCACGGTGTTTCGCATCACCTCCGAGATCAGCAAGCAGGTCTTTCCGCTCACACTCGACCTCGACGACCCGCGCTTTCACGCCGGGCTGGAGCGGCTGCGCCGCATCTCGGAGGCCTCGGCCCGGGCCAAGGAACGCGGCGGGGTCACCGGCACACTCAAGCGCCTGGGGCTCGGTGCGGCAGCCGGCGTCGCCTTCGTACGCCTTTACTGCCTGCCTGCCAAGCCGAACGAGCTGCCCCACAACGTGCGGCTGGCGCCCAGCTGGTAGCGCGCGCGACCCCGCATCGAGATGATTCTTCCCACGCATCGCCGGTGGCCCGTCGTGCAAGGCGCGCGCGTCGGGGCTCGCCCCGGTGAGGGATGAACCGCCATGACGACGCACGCGCTGCCCGTTCTGTACGCGCTCTTCGTCTGGTGGTTCGCCACCGGCGCGATCCTGTACCTGAACGGCCTGCCGCGCCGGACCTACAAGTGGACGTTGCTGGGCGCAACGGTGCTGCTCGGCCTGGCGCTGCTGGGCCTGGCTGCCACCCGCGACGACACGAGCATCACGGGCGCCTACCTCGCGTTCACCTGCGCGCTGCTCGTGTGGACCTGGCAGGAGGTCGCGTTCCTGCTCGGGTACGTCACCGGCCCGCGGCGCACGCCCTGCCCCGCCGGTGCGACCGGCTGGCGGCGCGCCGGCTACGCGCTGCAGACGCTGCTGCACCATGAGCTGGCGCTGTGCGTCCTGGGCGCCGCCGTGGTGTTCGCCACCTGGGGCGGCAGCAACGGGGTGGGTCCGGGCGCCTTCGCCATCCTGTGGGTGATGCGGCAAAGCGCCAAGCTCAACGTGTTCCTGGGCGTGCGCAACCTCAATGAGCACTTTCTTCCGGGGCACTTGAGCTACCTGCAGACCTACTTCCGGCGCCGCCCGATGAACGCTCTGTTCCCGGTGTCGGTGGCGGTCTCGTCCTGGTTCGCCGTGCTGCTGTGGCAGGCCGCGGCGGCCACGGGCCTCGATCCCTTCGCCGCCACGGCGCTTACTTTCTCGGCCACGCTGCTCACCCTGGCGATCCTCGAGCACTGGTTCATGGTGCTGCCGCTGCCGTTCGAGGCGCTGTGGCAATGGGGCTTGCGTTCGCGCGCCGTGCCGCAGCACGACGGGCCGTCCTGACGGCGCTGCGCACGGGCCTCGGGGCATAGAATCGCGCGATCGGCCTCGTCTGCACGGGGCTCGTCCAGTACCGAAGTACACGGCAACGGCGCCCGGAGGACAGACGAGGTGAGCGATCCCGCAAGCGTTCCGCCCGATCTCGGCGCGCTGTCCGAATGGGCACCCGAGCTGGCCCGCACCTTCGTCACGCTGGCCGGCGACATCGCGCTCGTGATCGATGCCGAAGGCATCATCCGCAACGTGGCGCAAGGCTGCGGCGAGCCGATCGCACCGATCGCGCACCAATGGGTCGGGCGCCAATGGATCGACACCGTCTGCGGCAACACCCGGCCCAAGATCGCCAACCTGCTGAAGGAAGTGGCCGCCACCGGCCTCGCGCGCCGCCGCGAAGTCAACCACCCACAGCAATCCGGCGTCAGCGTCCCGGTCGCCTACACCGCGGTTCGTCTCGGTGCGCACGGCCCGGTGCTCGCCGTGGGGCGCGACCTGCGCGCGATCGCGGCGATCCAGCAGCGCTTCATCGACACGCAGCAGGACATGGAGCGCGGGTACTGGCAGGCGCGTCAGGCCGAATCCCGCTACCGCCTGCTGTTCCAGGTGGCCACCGACGCGGTGATGGTGGTCGATGCCCACACGCTGCAGATCGTCGAGGCCAATCACGCAGCCGCCGAGATGTTCGACATCCCGGCGGAACATCTGGCCGGGCGCCACGCCAGCCTCGGCTTCGAGCGCCATTCGCGCAGCGCGGTGAACGAGCTGCTCAACACGGCGCGCTCGAGCGGCCAGGCCGGCGAGATCCGCGCGCGGCTGCTCGGCACCATCAAGACCACCAGCGTCGCGGCCACCTCCTTTCGCGCCGACAAGGCCATGCGGTTGCTCGTACGCGTGCGAGGCGTCGATGCCGGGGCGACCAACGCCTCGCTGGGCACGCTCGCACGGCTGGTCGACGACAGCCGCGACGGCGTGGTGGTGACCGACTCCAGCGGCCGCATCCTGGTGGCCAACCCGGCGTTCGTGTCACTGGTGAATCTGAAGAGCGAAGCCGAGGCGAAAGGCCGGGAACTGATCGACTGGCTCGGCTTGGCGGATCGCTCCCTCGCCACCCTGGTGCCGCAGGTCCGGCGCGAGGGCATCGCGCGCCGGATCGAATCCTGGGTCCAGCCGGCGGGCGGCGCTGCCGTGCCGGTGGAGATCTCCGCGTCGCTGCTGACAGAGGGCGATCGGGAGTGCATCGGCTTCACGATCAAGCCCGGCGCACCGCAGACGGCGCCGGGCGACTCGGCACTGTCCGACGCGCTGCGCGTGGGCATCGAGAGGCTCGGCACGCAGCTCGGCCGGCTCGAGCTGACCGAGCTGCTGCAGCAGGCGGGCGCCGTGGCGGAGCGGCACTTCCTGCAACTGGCGGTGCAGCGCACGGGCGGCGACCTCGACGCCGCCGCGGCGCTGCTCGGCATGAGCCGGCAAAGTCTCGAACGGCGCCGAGCCGGCGGGCCGGATCACCTTCTCGGCAGTCCCGGCACCAACACGGATGCGCCGTAGTGCTTGCCAGCCCCGCATTCGGCCAGGCGGATCTCACCAATTGCGAACGTGAGCTGATCCACCTTGCCGGGTCGATCCAGCCTCACGGGCTGCTGGTGGGCCTGCGCGAACCGGGGCTGCGCATCGCGCTGGTCAGCGCCAATACCGAGGCCCTCCTCGGCGCGCCGGCGCAAAGCCTGCTCGAGCAGCCCGTCACCGAACTCGGCGGCGACCTCGACGCCGCCGTGCGCGGCGCATGCGCGTGTCGGCCCGATCTCGGCGATCCCGCGCCCTTGCGCTGCACGCTGCAGGCGAAGGGACGGCGCCTCGAGTTCGAAGGCACGCTGCACCGCGAACCGGGCGGTCTGCTGCTGGTCGAAATCGAGCCCGTGAATGCGGGCCGCGGAGGTGCCGAAACCGTCGACATCGCGAGCCCGCAACTGGTCGAACTGCTGGACGCGGCGGTGCAGCGCTTCAGCGCCGCCGCGACCATCGGCACGCTGGCCGACGGGGTGGTCCGCTGCTTTCGGGACATGCTCGGCTACGACCGCGTCATGGTCTACAAGTTCGACCCCGACGGCCACGGCAAGATCATCGCCGAGGCGCGCGATCCCCGGCTCGAATCGCTGCTCGGTCACCACTACCCGGCCTCCGACATACCGCAGCGCGCGCGCGTGCTCTACCTGCGCAACCGTCTGCGCGTCCTGGCCGACGTGCACTACGAGCCTGCGCCGCTGCTCCCGCGCCGCCTGCCCGGCACGAGCGAAGAGCTCGACATGTCGATGTGCCACCTGCGCAGCATGTCGCCGCTGCACCTGCAGTACCTGAAGAACATGGGCGTGACGGCCACGCTGGTCGTCTCGCTGGTGCGCGAAGGGCGCCTGTGGGGCCTGATCGCCTGCCACCACTACTCGGCGCGCAACCTGCGCTTCGCCGTGCGCGCGGGGGCCGATCTGCTCGCCGAGGTGGTCTCGACGCGCATCGCCGCGATCGAGAACTACGCCCATGCGCAGGTGGCGATCCAGGTGCGCTGGCTCGAGCAGCGCCTGGTCGAGGCCACCTCGACCGAAGGCGACTGGCGGCTCGCGCTCTTCCGCAACCCGCGCACCCTGCTGCAGCCGCTCGAGGCCACGGGTGCCGCGCTGTTCCACGAAGGCGAACTGCTCACCGCCGGCGAGACGCCTTCGACGGCGGAGATGCGCTCACTGATGCAATGGATCGACGCGCAGACCTTCGATGGCCCGTTCAGTTGCTCGTCGGTCTCGCAGGCGAACGACGCGCTCGACTCGCTGACCCCGACCGCCAGCGGCGTGCTGGCGGTCAGGCTCTCGGCCGAGAAGCCAGACTATCTGATGTGGTTCCGCAAGGAGCAACTGCTCACGGTCACCTGGGCCGGCGATCCGTCCAAACCGACGGTCGGCAACGATCCGCTCGAGCTCTCGCCGCGCCGCTCGTTCGCGGCATGGTCGGAGATCGTGCGCGGCTCGGCGCTGCCCTGGACGAACAGCGAGCTGGCACTGGCCCGCGCCTTCGGTGCTTCGCTGATCGACATCATCGTGCAGGTCAACGCGGTGCGCCTGCTGATCGCGGAGCACCAGATCGCGCACATCCGCGCCACGGTCGACAACTCGAACGAGCCGGTGATCATCACGACCCTCGAGGGGCGCACCTTGTTCGCGAACAAGGCCTTCGCCGCCCTGGCGGGCGCTGCGAACGGCACGTCGGCGCCGGTCTCGTTCGACGACCTTGCCGGCGTGTTCACCGAGCCGGGACGGGTCGGCGAGCTGCTCGCTGCGCTCGGCGAAGAGCGCCGACCCTGGCGCGGCGAACTATCCCTCGTGCGACCCGGCGGCCAGACGCTGCCGGTGGGCGTGCGGGCGGAGGTGGTGCTCGCCCGCGACGGTTCGGTGTTGGGCTGCTTCCTTGTCTTCACCGATCTCAGCGCCAACCAGCGCGCCGCCGATGCGCGGCAGCATCTGGAGCAGTCGCTGTCGAACGCCATCGAAGACGCTCCGGCGGGCGAAGGCTCCCTTTCGTCGCGCACCGGCGAGCGCGGCGATCTCATGGCGGCCGTTCTCGCCAATGCCAGCCTGGCCGCGATGGACATCGCCGAAGGCAGCAACGCGCCGACGGTCGCGCCGCTGCTCGAAGAGCTCGAAGCCTCGACACGGCGCGCCACGGCCCTGTACGACCGCATCCGCCTGTTCGGCTGCGTCGACCGACCTGCGCGACCGGCCGATTCGCCGTAAGGGCCTCGGTGCGCGGATCGTGCCGGGCGCTCGCGTCGATCGACGCACTTGAACGAAAGAACCCGCCGAAGCGGGTTCTCGAGACGTCGGAACGGGCCGGGCGAATCAGGCCCGGAGTTTGCGTCGCGCCATGAAGCCGATCAACCCGAGCCCCGCCAGCATCAAGGCGTAGGTCTGCGGCTCGGGGATCGGCTGCAAGACGATCTCCCGGCCGAGCTTTTCCTCGATTGCACCCGAAAAGTCGTTGAAGGTGGCCGCCGAGATAACGAACGAGCCGGCGCCCCCGATCACGTAGTCCCGATAGAAGTTGAAGGTGGTCTGCGAGCCGATGGCCAGGCCGTTGATCTGGTCGATTCCCTTGTTGAGGGCGAAGTTGCGGGCCGCCTGCGCGGCGAAAGCGCTGCTGAATCCGTCGCCCGACACGTCGATCACCTGGCGTGCCGCGTCGAAGTCGTTGGTGTCGAACAAGGGAACGGCGAAGCCGACCGCATTGCCGACCGCCGTGAGGCCGCTGAACGGACGCGTGCTTGCCGAGATCAGGTTCGCGAAGGACGCGGCGCCGGCGGCGCTGTCGATCAGGGTCCAGTCGACCGCGACCGACTGCTGCGTGGTGCCGGAGAAGTACACGAGGGTGGCCGCCACGGAGCGGCCCGCATCGAACGCGGCCTGCAGGGTCGGGCTGTTGAACGCCGCAGCGTAGCCGTCCCTTTGCAGCGCGAACTCGGTCGCGTTGATGCTCGCGGAGGAATCCACCAACAGGGCCAGTTCGAGATCGACGACGGTCACGGCGAGCGCCGGGGCCGAACCGGCACCGAGCGCGGCGGCGAGCATCAAAGGTTTCAAGAGGGAAGGTGTTCTCATACGACTGCTGCTTTCTGTTGTGAAGGGACTTCCCGGCGGCTCGCACAGGGCTCGGATTGCCCGAGCAAAGCCTTCGACATCACCGCTGCAAGCGGGTGAGGTCGCGCCGAGGGGCGCAACCGTAACGGCGAAACGCCTGCGGACTAACCCTGAGGGCTAGGGGTTGAATTCGAGCGCTGCGCGACAGGGTGCCGCGGCGCGCGCCAAGGCGGTCGCTCAGCGCGCTCGCATGGCCCGAGAAAGCATCACCACCGGCAGCAGCCCCACGAGCACGATGGCCAGCGAGGGCAGCGCGGCCTCGGCGAGCCGCTCGTCGCGAGCCAGCTGATACGCCACGACGGCGAGCGTGTCGCTGTCGAAGGGCCGCAGCACCAGCGTGGCGGGCAGTTCCTTCATCACGTCGACGAACACCAGCAAGCCCGCGGCCAGGCCTGCGCGCGTGAGCAGCGGCGCATGCACGCCGAAGAAGAGCCTTGCCGAGCCGGCGCCCAGCGTGCGTGCGGTGTCGTCGAAGCTGGGAGGAATGCGCGCATAGCCCGCCTCCACCGACTGCAGGGCCACCGCTGAAAAGCGCACGAGGTAGGCGTAGAGCAGACCGCCGATGCTGCCGGTGACGGCCACCTGCGACCAGCCGGCTGCGGCCGAGCCGGGCGCCGCCGTCTGCAACCAGCCCAACGGCAACAGCAGGCCCACCGCGATCACCGCCCCCGGCACCGCGTACCCGAGCGAGACCAGCCGGGCCAGCGGGGGCATCAACCCGCCGGCGCGAACGCGCAGCAAGAACCCGATCAGCAGGGCGAGTGCCACGGCGGCCAATGCCGCCAGCGTGGCGAGCTGCAGGCTGGTCCAGGCCCAGCCGGCGAACCGCGACCACGGCAGGCCGCCGGCGCCTTCGATGCCGCCATGGCTGGCTTCGCGCCATACGCCGTGCAGGAGCACCACGACCGGCAGCACGAAGCCAAGCAACACCGGCGTGGCGCACAAGAGCACCGCCAGAACGGCCTGCCGCCCGCACAGGCGCACGGCGCGCGCTTCGCTGCCGCGACCGCCGCCGCCGCGCGAACTGGCGTAGCGCAGACGCGACTGCGCGCGCCGCTCGGCCCACAACAGCAAGCCCACCACGGCCAGCAGCACGGTGGCGAGCTGCGCGGCGGCGAGCCGGTCGTCCATCGACAGCCAGGCCTTGTAGATGCCGGTGGTGAAGGTGCCCAGGCCGAAGTACGAGCCCACGCCGTAGTCGGCCAGGGTTTCCATCAAGGCCAGCGCCACGCCGGCGGCCAATGCCGGGCGGGCGAGCGGCAGCGCGACGCTGCGCACGCGCCGGCCGAGCCCGGCGCCGAGCAGCCGGGCCGCTTCCATGAGATGCAGGCCACGCTCGAGCAGCGCGCCGCGGGTCAGCAGGTAGACGTAGGGATAAAGCACCAGCGTGAACAGCACGATGGCGCCCGGCAGGCTGCGCACGTCGGGCCACAGCGCGCCTTCCCAGCCGGTGAGCGAGCGCAGCGTCGTCTGCAACGCACCGCTGTACTGCAGGAAATCGGTCGTGGCGTAGGCCAGCACATAGGCCGGCATGGCCAGCGGCAGCAGCAAGGCCCACTCGAACAGGCGCCTGCCGGGGAACTCGAACAAGGTCACGGCCGCAGCCGTCGCGCCCCCGAGCAGTCCCACCCCCAGCCCGACGCCCAAGGCAAGCAGCAGGGACGTCAGCGCATAGCCCGGCAGCACGGTGTCGAGCTGGTGCCGAAGCAACTCGAGGCTGTTGGCCTGCGGCGCGATCCAGGCCCCGGCAATGCCGAGCAGCGGCAGCGCAAGCAACGCACACAGAACGACGGCCAGGCGTCGCATGTCAGAGGCCGGCCCGCGCGCCGAGGCGCTCGGTTATCACCTTCAAAACGGGAATGCGAACGACTTGCATTTTCAATACTCTCGGTATGATAGCGAACATGCTGCTGTCTCTCGATCGGGTGTCGATCCGTTACCCGGCCACCGCCTCCGGCGCTGGCGAGCGAGCGGCCGTGGACGGCGTTTCCTTCGGCCTGGCGCACGGGCAGATCGGTGTGCTGATCGGCCCTTCGGGCTGCGGCAAGACCTCGCTGCTGCGAGCCATTGCGGGGCTGGAACCGCTCGCCGGCGGGCGCCTCGTGCTCGGCGAGGCGGTGCTGGGCGATGTCGAGCGGGGCGTGCACCTCGCGCCGGAGTCGCGCCGCATCGGCATGGTGTTCCAGGACTACGCCCTGTTTCCGCACCTGAGCGTGGCGCAGAACGTGGCCTTCGGCATCGAAGGGCTGCCGCGCCTGCAGCGTGAAGAACGCGTCGCCGACCTGCTCGACCTGGTGGGGCTGACCGGCGCCGCGCGGCGGGCTCCGCACCAGCTCTCCGGCGGTCAGCAGCAGCGCATCGCACTGGCCCGGGCCCTGGCGCCGGCGCCGCGTCTGCTGCTGCTCGACGAGCCGTTCTCCAGCCTCGATGTGGATCTTCGCGAACGCCTCGCGCAGGAACTGCGCGCGATCCTCAAGAAGACCGGCACCACGGCCCTGTTCGTCACGCACGACCAGCTCGAGGCCTTTGCGCTGGGCGACGTGATCGGCGTGATGAACGCAGGGCGGCTCGACCAGTGGGACGACGCCTATCACCTGTACCACCGGCCGGCCACGCGCTTCGTCGCCGATTTCATCGGCCACGGCGTGTTCACGCCCGCGCGCATCGTCGCGGGCGAAAACGGCTCGGGGCCGCAGGTTCGCACGCCGCTGGGCGATCTGCGCGATCTGGAAGAGTGCCCCGTGCCCGGCGCCTATGCGCAGGGCGAGTGCGAGGTGCTGCTGCGCGCCGACGACATCGTCCACGACGACGCCAGCCCGGTCAAAGCACGCATCGAGCGCAAGGCGTTTCGCGGTTCCGAGTTCCTGTACACGCTGCGGCTGGCCAGCGGCGAGCAGGTGCTCGCGCACGTGCCCTCGCACCACGATCACCAGCTCGGCGAGTGGATCGGCATTCGTGCCGAAGTCGACCACGTGGTGACCTTTCCGCGCGAGGCACTCGCCGCTCGGGCGGCCTGAGGCGCGCAGGGTGCCAACCCTGCCCGAGAAGCCCGTGAATTGCAGGCAACTTTGAGCGTCCCTGCGCACTCACAGGAAGCGAGGCCAGTCCTATACTGGCCTTGACTTTCTGAAAGGATGCACGACGTCATGGGTGCAAAGACCAAAGTAGCGGGCTGGATCGCGCTGGGCGCCATCGCCGGCGCGCTGACCACCATGCAGTTGCCCGCCACCGGGCGCAATCCCAGTGCCTCCTTGCCGCTCGAGGAACTGCAGCAGCTCGCGGCCGTGTTCGGCATGGTCAAGACCGACTACGTCGAGCCGGTCGACGAGAAGAAGCTCATCACCGATGCGATCGGCGGCATGGTGGCCGGGCTCGATCCGCACTCGCAGTTCTTCGACAAGAAGACCTTCAAGGAATTCCGCGAAGGCACCAGCGGGCGCTTCGTCGGCGTGGGCATCGAGATCGGCATGGAAGACGGTCTGGTCAAGGTGGTCTCACCCATCGAGGGTTCGCCGGCGTTTCGCGCGGGCATCAAGAGCGGCGACCTCATCACCAAGATCGACGACAGCTTCGTCAAGGGCATGACGCTCGATGCGGCGGTCAAGAAGATGCGCGGCGAGCCGAGCACGAAGGTCATGCTGACCATCTTCCGCAAGCTTGAGAGCCGCAGCTTCCCGGTGACCATCACCCGCGAAGAGATCCGCATGCAAAGCGTGCGCTCAAAGATCGTCGAGCCGGGCTACGCCTGGCTGCGCGTGAGCCAGTTCCAGGACCGCACGGTCGAGGACTTCGCGAGCAAGGTCACCGAGTTGTACAAGCAGGAGCCCAACCTCAAGGGCATGGTGCTCGACCTGCGCAACGACCCGGGCGGCCTGCTGGAGGCCTCCGTCGCCATCTCGGCGGCTTTTTTGCCGGACGACGTGACCGTGGTGTCCACCAACGGCCAGATCGCCGAGTCCAAGGCCGTGTTCAAGGCCAGCCCGGAGTTCTACGCGCGGCGCGGCAGCGATCCGCTGCGACGCCTGCCAGCGGGCATCAAGAGCGTGCCGCTGGTGGTGCTGGTCAACGAAGGCTCGGCCTCGGCGAGCGAGATCGTGGCCGGCGCGCTGCAGGACCACAAGCGCGCCACCGTCATGGGCAGCCAGACCTTCGGCAAGGGCTCGGTGCAGACCGTGCGCCAGCTCTCGCCGGACACGGCGCTCAAGATCACCACGGCTCGCTACTACACGCCGAGCGGTCGCTCGATCCAGGCCACCGGCATCGTGCCCGACATCTGGCTCGACGAGACCGCCGAGGGCAACGTCTTCGCCGCGCTGCGCACACGCGAGGCCGATCTCGAGAAGCACATCTCCAGCGGCCAGGGCGAGGAGATCAAGGACCCCGCTCGCGCGAAGGCGCGCGAGGAAGCGCTCAAGAAGCTCGAGGAAGCCAACAACGCGGCCGACAAGGAGAAGGCGCCCAAGCCGCTGCCGGAGTTCGGCAGCGCCGAGGACTTCCCGCTGCAGCAGGCGCTCAACCGGCTCAAGGGCAAGACGGTGGTGGTGTCGCGCACGGCGATCGAGCGCAAGGCCGAGGACACCAAGCTCAACTGAGGCTTCGTTCACCAGGCCGCACCGCCCCGAAAAAGGCCCGCCCCCCGGCGGGCTTTTTTTGTGGCGCAAACGAGTTCCGAGCGCAAGGCCGGCGAACCAGGTCGGCGCTGAAAGCCGACGCGACCATGCCGCTATGCTCGCTGCATGAACGACGACCAGCTGCTGCGCTACAGCCGCCACATCCTGCTCGACGAGATCGGCATCGAAGGCCAGCAGCGCCTGCTCGATGCGCACGCTCTGGTGATCGGCGCGGGTGGCCTGGGATCGCCCGCCCTGCTCTACCTCGGCACGGCCGGCGTCGGCGCGATCACCGTGATCGATCACGACCGCGTGGATCTCACCAACCTGCAGCGCCAGATCGCGCACGACGTGGCGCGCATCGGCACCCCCAAAGCCGAGTCGGCGGCGCGCAGCATCGACGCAATCAATCCCGGCGTGCGGGTGCGCGCGCTGGTCGAGCGGGCCGACGCGGCGCGGCTCGACGCTCTGGTGCGCGAAGCCGACGTGGTCCTCGACTGCAGCGACAACTTCGCCACCCGGCACGCGGTCAACCGCGCCTGCGTGACGCACCGCAAGCCGCTCGTCGCCGGGGCGGCGATCCGCTTCGACGGCCAAATCTCCGTGTACGACCCGCGCGATGCAGCGAGCCCGTGCTACGCCTGCCTGTTTCCCGAGGACGCGGCTTTCGAGGACGTGGCCTGTTCGACCATGGGCGTCTTTGCGCCCATGGTGGGCATCGTCGGGAGCGTGCAGGCGGCCGAGGCGCTCAAGCTGCTGGCCGGCGTCGGAGCCTCGCTCGCCGGACGGCTTCAGATGCTCGACGGCCGAACGATGGAATGGACCGAGATCCGCCTGGCCCGGCGCGAGGGCTGCCCGGTGTGCGCGCCGACGCGTTGAGCACCTCCTGCGGGCCTGACGCGCCGCTTCGCACAGTCTGACGCCCGCCCTTGTCCGCCCGTCGGGGCCGCCGCCGCAGACGGCCGCATCACCGGTGGCCACGGTTAAGCTTGCCGCCATGAATCAAACCCGCAACGATCTGCTGGCGCGCAACTTCCCGTCGGCCGAGGAGGACGTCGCCGCGGTCCCTCTGGACTCGCGCTACGCCGGCCCGGAGAGCGCGTACCGGCTGGCCTTCGACGACAAGGACTTTCTGCTGCGCGAGGAGCTGCGGCCGGTGCGCATGCAGCTCGAGCTGCTCAAGCCCGAGCTGGTGCAGCGCGAGCACGGCGTGGAGGCCACCGTCGTCATCTTCGGCAGCGCACGCATTCCGGCGCGCGAGCTCGCTCAGCAGCGCGTCGAGTCGGCCCGCACCGACGGCGACGGGCCGGGGCTGCGCCGCGCCGAGATGCAGCTCGTGATGTCGCAGCACTACGAAGAGGCACGCCGCTTCGCCGGCATGGTGACTATCGCGTCCAAGCGCTTCGACCAGCCCATCGCCGTGGTGACGGGCGGCGGCCCCGGCATCATGGAAGCCGGCAACCGCGGCGCGTTCGAGGCCGGCGGCCCCAGCATCGGCCTGAACATCGTGCTGCCGCACGAGCAGGAGCCCAACGCCTACATCACGCCGGAGCTGTGCTTCCAGTTCCACTACTTCGCGCTGCGCAAGATGCACTTCCTCATGCGTGCCATCGCGCTGGTGTGCTTTCCCGGCGGCTTCGGCACGCTCGACGAGATGTTCGAGGCACTCACGCTCATGCAGACCGGCAAGGTCCGCCGCCGCCCGGTGCTGCTGTTCGGCCGCGAGTTCTGGACCAAGCTCGTCAACTTCGACCTGCTGGTCGGCACCGGCATGATTTCCGCCGAAGACTTGAAGCTGTTCCACTTCGTCGAGAGCGCCGAGGAGGCCTGGGGTCTGATCGAACGCCACTACGCGCTCGATGCGGGCGACACCACCACGGGGCCGTTTGCCGAGGATTGCTGAGATGGTCGAGAAGGTCACGACGCCGCTGCAGATCTCGCTCATCGGTGCGCCCACCGACATCGGCGCCGGCGCGCGCGGCGCCTCGATGGGTCCGGAAGCGCTGCGCGTCGCCAACCTGCAGCCCACGCTCGAGGCGCACGGCTTCGAGGTGGCGGACCGCGGCAACCTGGTCGGCCCCGCCAACCCCTGGCAAGCGCCGAGCGAGGGCTATCGGCACCTGCCCGAAGTGGCGGCGTGGAACCGGACGGTGCACGAGGCCGTCTTCCAGGAGCTGGGGCTGGGCCGCCTGCCGATTCTGCTCGGCGGCGACCACTGCCTGGCCATCGGCAGCATCAGCGCGGTCGCGCGCCATTGCCGCGAACGCGGCAGGAAGCTGCGCGTGCTGTGGCTCGACGCTCACGCCGACTTCAACACCAACCTGCTCACGCCCAGCGGCAACACGCACGGCATGCCGGTCGCGTGCCTGTGCGGCAACGGACCGCAGGAGCTGATCGGAATCGGCGGGCACGTGCCGGCGATCAATCCGAAGTGGGTGCGCCAGATCGGCATCCGCAGCGTCGACCCCGGCGAGAAGCGGCTGGTGCACGAGGCGGATCTCGAAGTCTTCGACATGCGCTACATCGACGAGATGGGCATGCGCCACACGATGGAACTGGCGCTCGCGACGATCGACGTCAACACGCATCTGCACGTGAGCTTCGACGTCGACTTCCTCGACGCCGCCATCGCGCCGGGCGTGGGAACCACCGTCAACGGCGGGCCGACCTACCGCGAAGCGCAACTGTGCATGGAGATGATCGCCGACACCGGCCGGCTCGCCTCGCTCGACGTGATGGAGCTGAACCCGGCGCTGGACGTGCGCAATCAGACGGCGCTGCTGGCGGTGGATCTGGTGGAGTCCTTGTTCGGCAAGAGCACCTTGATGCGCAAGTAGCGGATGCTCGCGCCAGCCGGCCGGCGCTCGCTTCCGGCGTGCCCGGCGGGCGCATCAGGCCGGCGGCGTGCGCCGTGCCCTCGGCGCGTCACAAGGTCCGTGCAGACGGCGGAAGTCGCGCGGCTCGAGAGGCTGCGCCGCCGCGAACAGGCCGCGCCCTGCAGCACGCGCAACGACCTCTTCCCGCGCGTAGGGCCCGCCTCCCTTGCCCCGCCCGTTCGACCAGGCATGTCCTTCGCGCACCAGCCATGCACCGACATCCTCGTCGCCCAGCCACAGCGTGCCCAGCGCTCGGCCGTAGTCATCGGTGGCCCGACGGCGCACCGTCACTTGCCGGCCCTGCACACGCAAAGCCAGTGCGGCGCCCGCTTGCGCGCCATGCGCCTGGCAGCGCTCCGGCGCGTCGAGGCCGACCAGGCGAACCTTCACGCGCTTGCGGCGCGGCTCGCCGGCGGCGGTGTCTGGCTGCACCCAGACCGTGTCGCCGTCGCTGACGCGGGTGATCGTTCCGGTGAAGCGCACCTCGTTTGCCGCCGCCATGCCACCGACCAGTGCGAGGCACACCGCAAGGCGGCGCACGAACCGCAGGCACGTCATGCCGCGCCCCACGTCCGCCATGCCCACCAGCCCAGCGCGACCATCACCAGCAGCCACAAAGCCACGATCAGCACCGCGCCCCAGACCATCTTCGGCAGCTTGTCCTTGCTCGCCTCGGCCTCGGCGAGCCGCGCCTTCCACAAGGCATCCGGCGTGAGCTTGACGGCCAGCGCAATGCCCAGCGGCAGCAGGACCAGATCGTCGAGCAGGCCCAGCACGGGAATGAAATCCGGAATCAGGTCGATCGGGCTCAGCGCGTAGGCCAGCACCGCCAGCGCCACCCACTTGGGCGCGCGCGGCGTGTCGCGGTGCTTGAACAGCTTCCACAGCGCGAGCAGGTACACGGCGAGGCGGGCGCGGTTGGCGGCGCCGAAGAGGCGGACGATCTTCATGGGGTGCGTTTGCGGTGCCGTGCGCGCTTGGGCGTGGCCGGCGCGTCGATGGCGGTGTCGATGCGGTCGAGCATGCGTTGCAGCCGGTCGTTGAGCTTTTCGGTCGTCAATTGTTCCCTGAAGCGCTCGACCATCAGCGGCAGGCACAGCGGGCTGGGCAACCCGAGCTCCACGAAATCGATGCGCCTGGAAGCCAGCGACTCCAGCGTGGCGGCGAGGCGGGCGATGTCGAGCTCCTGGCTGAGCACTTCGCTGTCGGCCTGCCCGAGCAGCAGGTTGCCCGCATCGTATTTGCGGAACACCTCGTAGAACAGGCTGCTCGAGGCCTGCAACTGCTTCATGCTCTTCGGCGCACCCGGGTAGCCGGTGAACACGAGGCCCGAAACGCGCGCGATCTCGCGAAAGCGCCGCTGGGCGAGCTCTCCGGAGTTGAGGCTGGCGAGCACGTCCTCGAGCAGGTTCCCGGCGCCGAACACGCGCTTGTCGAGCACGGCCTCCAGCGCAATGGGCAAGGCGCTGAGCAGTTCGAAGCCGTAGTCGTTGACCGAGAGGCTGAAAGTGTTGGGCCGGCCCTTGGCGAGCCGCCACGCGAGCAGCGAGGCCGGCCCGAGGTGCACGTTGCGCCCGGCGAAGGGGTACAGGTAGAGGTGATGCCCCTCGCGCGAATCGAAGCGCTCGACCAGCAGGCTCGTGGGCGTGGGCAGCATCGACAGGCGCATCTGCGTTTCGAGCATCGGCCGTGCGGCCTGCAGTTCGGGCTCGTCGAAGTCGCCCTGCGCGGCGCCCTGCATCGTCTCGAGCACGGCGTCGGCCAGCTCGGTCGACAGCGGCATCTTGCCGCCCTGCCACGCCGGCACGATGCCCTTGCTCCTGCTCGCGCGGCGCACGTAGGCGGCCATGTCCTGGGTGCGCACGTACTCGAGCACGCGCCCGGCGAAGACGAAGTGGTCGCCCTTCTTCAGCCGTGCGATGAAGCCTTCCTCGATCGTGCCGATGCTGCCGCCCGAGAGCCACTTCACCGCCATGACGGCGTCGCCCACGATGGTGCCGACCGCCAGGCGGTGCCGCTTGGCGATGCCTCGGTCGGGCACGCGGTACAGGCCTTCGATGCACTGCACGCGGTGGTACTCGGGATACGCGCCGAGACTGGTGCCGCCGTGCTCCACGAAACCCAGCGCCCACCGGAACTGCTCGCGCGTGAGCTCGCGGTAGGCGTGGGCGCTGCGCACCTCGTCGAACATCGCCTCGGCCTCGAAGCCGCCGCCGAGCGCGGCGGTGACGAGGTGCTGCACCAGCACGTCGAGCGGCTGATGCGGCGGGCTTCGCTTCTCCACGCGCCCGGCCAGCGCGGCACGGCGCGCAGCGGCGGCTTCGACCAGCTCGAGCGTGTTGGTCGGCACCAGCGTGATGCGCGACGCTCGGCCCGGCTGGTGGCCGCTGCGCCCCGCACGCTGCAGCAGCCGCGCCACGCCCTTGGCCGAGCCGATCTGCAGCACGCGCTCGACCGGCAGGAAGTCGACGCCGAGGTCCAGCGACGAGGTCGTCACCACGGCCTTGAGTTCGCCGGCCTTGAGGGCGGCTTCCACCCAGGCACGCACGGCCTTGTCGAGCGAGCCGTGGTGCAGCGCGATCAGGCCGGCCCAGTCGGGCCGCTCGCGCAGCAGCAACTGGAACCAGATCTCGGCCTGCGAGCGGGTGTTGCAGAACACGAGCGCCGTCGAGCTCGATTCGAGCTCGGCCACCAGCGGCCCCAGCATCTGCGCGCCGAGGTGGCCGGCCCAGGAGAAGCGGCCGGGGTTGGCGGGCAGGAGCGTGTCGATGACGAGCTGCTTGTCGATGCGGCCGCGCACGATCACGGGCGCACGCCCACTTGCCGTGCGCCGATGGGCTTGCGGGCTGCCGCCCACCAGCACCCGCGCGGCCTCCTCCAGGTTACCCAGCGTCGCACTCAGCCCCCACACGATCAGTTCCGGCCGCCAGCGCCGCAGGCGCGCCAGCGCGAGCTGCACCTGCACGCCGCGCTTGGTGCCGATCAGCTCGTGCCATTCGTCCACGATGACCGTGTGCACGCCGCTCAACTCCTCGCGCGCGTGCTCGCGCGTGAGCAGCAGGCTGAGCGACTCCGGCGTGGTGATCAGGGCGCTCGGCAGGCGGCGGTCCTGACGCGCGCGCTCGCCGCTCGGCGTGTCGCCCGTGCGAAGCCCGACGCTCCAGTGCGGCGCCAGGTCGGCCAGCGGTGCGGTGATGGCGCGCAGCGTGTCGGCGGCCAGCGCACGCATCGGCGTCAGCCACAGGACTTGCAGGGCGGGCGCGGGAGAGCCACCGCGAACGGACGAGCGTGCCGGTCCGCCCGGCTCCACGCCTTGGGCGGCAGACCGGCCCGGCGCGGTGGCGACGCCCGCTTTCTCCGCACGAAGCAAGGCGCCGAGCCAGACGGCATAGGTCTTGCCGGCCCCGGTGGTCGCGTGCAGCAGGCCGCTGCGGCCGGCCGCCATCGCCGCCCAGACCTCGCGCTGAAAGTCGAACGGCCGCCAGCCGCGTGCGGCAAACCAGGCCTCCGCGGGCGCGAACGGGACACCGCCGCCTCCGGCTCGGCTCGCCTCGGCGGCGCGGTCAAGGGAGGCGGCCACGGCGCGCGCTCAGCCGAACAGCCGCAGGCCCACGCGCACGATGCGCGCGCCTTCCATCGTCCGCACCGAAAACTCGGCGTTGCCATGCGCAACGACGTCGCCGACCACCGGCGGGCGGTCGATCGCGCGTTCGAGCCACGCATCCAGCGTGGCGCCGGCCTGCGGTGGCGGCGGCGGCAGCGCGTAGAACTCGCACAAAGCTGCGGGCTCGGTGCTGCCTTCGAACTCGAAGTCGCCGAACACCTGGCGCGTGGCCCGTTCGTCCTGCTCGTCGGGCAGCGCCACGCCGAACCGGCGAGCTGCCCAGCCGATGGTGGTGCCCTGCAGCAGCAGCGAGATGAGCACGACGACGAAGGTCACGTCGAAGATGCGGTGCGCGCCCGGCACCTCCGCGATCACCGGAAACACCGCCAGCACGATGGGCACCGCGCCGCGCAGGCCGACCCAGGACACGTAGGCGATCTCGCGCCCCGTGTAGCGCAGCGGCACCAGGCACAGGGCCACCGCCACCGGCCGGGCCACGAACATCAGCACCGCGGCGACGGCCAGGCCCGCCGGCACGATCGGCAGCACCTGGCTGGGCGTGACCAGCAGGCCGAGCAGGAGGAACATGCCCGCCTGCGCGAGCCAGGCATAGCCGTCCATGGCCGGCAACGCCCCGGCGACCATGGGGCCGGCACGCCGCGCGATGAGCAGGCCGCACAGGTACACCGCGAGGAACCCCGAGCCGCCCAGCGCACCGGCCGCGCCGAACACCGCCAGCCCGGCCGCCAGCAGCACCAGCGCCAGCAAGCCGCCCGACGCCGGCTGCGCGGGATCGGCACGGTGCTCGCGCTTGAGCGGCAGGCGGTTGAGCAACGCGGCCGTGCCCAGCCCGCCGGCCACGCCGAACACCGTGCCCCAACCCGCCTGCTGCAGGAGCATGACGATCAAGGCGTTCGGCGAGCCCGCACCCGGCACGACGGCCAGGGCGATCAGGGCCATGGTCAGGAACACCGCCATCGGATCGTTCAGGCCCGACTCGATCTCCAGCGTGGCGGCGAGCCGTTCCGTGAGCCGGACGCCCGAGGTCCTGATCAGCGAGAACACGGCCGCCGCGTCGGTCGAGCCGACGATCGCACCGATCAGCAGGCCCAGCCGCCAGTCGATGCTCAGCAGCGCCGTGGTCGCAGCGCCGGTGATCACGGCGCTGATCAGCACGCCCGCCGTGGCGAGCCAGAGCGCGGGCCTGAGGCCCGTGCGGAAGGTCGCGTACTCGGTGCGCAGGCCGCCGTCGAGCAGGATCACCGCGAGCGCGGCGTTGCCGACCCAGAACGCCAGGCCGAAGTCGTCGAACACGATGCCGCCCGGACCGTCTTCGCCGGCCAGCATGCCGCCGACGAGAAAGACCAGCAGAAAGGAAAAACCCGCCCGGCTCGAAAACAGGCCGGCCACGGCGCTCAGGAACACCAGCAGGCCGGCGACCAGGAAAGTCAGGTTCACATACTCCATGCGGGCGAGGGTAAGCGAAGGCCTGCACCCGTCGCCCTGCCGCAGCGCGCCGGAAAGACCGTCCGCGAACGAACGCGAGCCGGTATCAGGAACCGGGCCAGGGAGCGCTGACGATCCAGCCTTCGAGCGTGTCGAGGTCGGGCGGCAGCCCGTGGCCGGGCTGCATCGATGCCCAGGCGGCCTGCATCAGGCACAGCGCGGCGTCGAGGCGGTCGCCGGCCGGATCACCGACCAGCGCCTCGCGCTGTGCATGGCTGAGTTTCAGACGCAGGCCCGTCGGCGCGCTGCCCCGCTCGAGCGCCTCGACCATGTCCTTGCGCGCGATGAGTCGATCGGCGTCGTCGGTGTTCTTGTAGGAGCGGCGGCCGATCAGCGCGTGCGCGAGGAAGCCCGGATAAGCCTCGACGGCGACGCGCGCGGGATCGCCGGCGCGCAGGCCCGGCATCGTCAGGTCGGCGTCCACCAGGCGCGAGACACCCTCGAAGTACATGAAACCCACCGGCACGTAGCGCGTCTGCAGCGGGCTCGTCGAACTGATGCCCGGCATGGCGCGGTCGCATCGGCGGTGCAGCAGGCGTTGACCGGCCGGCTGGGCGTTGCCCCAGGCGTCGATGTAGCGGCGCAATCCCATGCGGTTGCCGCAGTGCTGCCGCAGGCTCGCGATGACCGCGTCGGCCGTCGAGCCCAGCGCGTTGGACTCCGCAAAGGCCCGCGGCAGACCGAAGGGGAAATCGAAGGCGCCCAGCCACGGTCCAGGCTCGCGCAGCAAGGCCTCGAACGCGGCGAACGACGGCAGCTCGTCCAGGCCGTCGAAGCGCAACAGCCCCGCATCGATCCGGCCGCGCGCGACCGTGATCGGCTTGCTGCGGCGGGGCGCGCTGGTGAAGTCCACGCCGAGAAGGCGCGGGGGTGCCGTGCCGGACAGAACGGGTTCGATCATCGGCACCGACTCTAGCGGCTCGTGCTCAGCGCGTGACACGCCGGGCCGTTCGCATGCCACGCTTCAACCCAGAGCCAGCGCCATGACGCCGAGCGCGATGCAGGCCGCGCCGGTCAGCCGTGCGCGCACGTCGCCCTCGCCGAGCAGGCGCCCGCCGAGCAGCGCGGCGAACAGCATCGACACCTCGCGCGCCGGCGCCACGTGCGAGAGCGGGGCCAGGCGCAGCGCGTACAGCACCATGACGTAGCTCAGCGGGCTGAGCACCGCGACCACCAGCGCCCAGCGCCACGTGGCGCGCCAGGCCGCGCGGGTGGCCGCGGGATCGCGCAGCGCGTAGGGCAGCGAGAACGGAATGCGCAGCAGGTTGCCGAAGTAGTCGACGAGGATGGGCGACATGACGAGCACCATCACCGCGTAGCCGTCGATCACGGTGTAGGCGGCGATGCACACCCCGGTGGCCGCGCCGTAGGCGATGCCGCGCTGCACGCGCAGCCGGGCGGCCGGGTCGCCCCCGGTGCCGCGCAGCTCGCGCAGCAGGCGCGGGCCGCCGGCGATCATGAAGACGCCGAAGGCCACCCCGGCCACGCCGGCGAGCCCCACGCGCGAGAGCGTCTCGCCCAGCACCAGCACCGCCGCCAGCGAGCTGAGCAGCGGCCCGGTGCCGCGCGCCACCGGGTAGACCACCGTGAGGTCGGCTTCGCGGTAACCGCGCAGCAGCAGCGTGAAGTACGCGACGTGCGTCGCGGCACTGGCCAGGATGAAGCCCCACTCGAGCAGGCCCCAGCCCGGCAGCACGCTCCAGCCGACCCACAGCCCCACCGGCGCCCACAGCACCGAGATCATCAGCGCGGTGAGCAGCAAGAAGCGCTGATCGCCTCCGGCATGCTTGGCCGCCAGGTTCCACAGCGCATGGCAGACGGCGGCGGCGAGGACGAGGGCCAGGGCGGTGAGCGGCACCGGGCGAGTCTAGAGGCGCGGCATAGGCGCCCCGATGCCGGCGTCGCCTGCGCACGACCGGCATCGCGGCTCGGTGGCGCACGGCTTGACGCGCTGCCGCGGGCCGCCGCGGCGCTTCAGAACGCCTGCCGGAACTTCACGCCGACGAGCCAGCTGCGCGGTGCAGCCGTTTCGAAGAAGCGGCCGTTGCCCTCGTTGACGATGACGCTGCCCGCGTACTCGCGGTCGAACACGTTGTCCACCCGGACCAGCGCATCGATGCGGCTGCCCGGGCCGAACTGCCAGCGCTGCGCGGCGCGCAGGGCGAGCGTGCTCCAGCCGGAGGCGAAGTCGGTGTTGCGGTCGTTGACGGCGGTTTCGGCCTGGGCCCGGAACTCGGCCGCGAGCTCGGTCTTGTCGTTGCTGAACGGGCGCCAGGCCAGTTCGGCGAAGGCGCTGCGGGGGCTGGTGCCGCCGATGCGGTTGCCGGAGGGAACCGTCACCTGGTTGTCGGGATTGGCGTCGTTGCACGGCGCGCCGGTGCAGGTGAGGAAGTCGTCGTCGTAGGTCGCCGACAGCCAGGTCAGCGCGAGCGCGGTGCGCCACTGGCGGTTGATGGTCCACCCCGCGCCGATCTCGGCGCCGCGCCGCGTGGTGGAGCCCACGTTCTGAAAGCTCGATCGGCCGCCGGCGTTGGTGGCCACGCCGATCTCGTCGTCGGTGCGGGCCTCGAACACGGCCACGTCGAGCGCCAGGCCGCGGGCGTCGTCGCGCCATTTGGCGCCGACTTCGAGCTGCTTGCTCTTTTGCGCCTGCAGGCCGTCGTTGAAGCCGCTGCCCGCGTCGGGCCGGTAGGCCAGTTCGTTGAAGGTGGGCGACTCGAAGCCGCGGCCGAGGCTGGCGTAGAAGTTCCAGTCGGGCAGGCCGCGCCACTGGATGGCCGCCACCGGATTGGTGTAGCGGTAGCGCAGCGAGCCGGAGTCGTCGCCGTTGACGCCGACGATGTAGTTGTCGTCGGCCTCGAAACGCACGCTGCCGCGGCGCACGCCGAGCGTGGCGAGCCAGTCCTTGGCGAACTCCAGTTCGCCCTGGGCGTAGACGTCGGTGCTGCGCACCTTGTTCTTCTCGTCGCGGCGCAAGCGGCCGGTCACGCCGAGCTCGGTCGGCGCATCGGGATCGCCGATGAAGTTCTCGTAGCCGCGGCGGTCTTCGCTGCTTTCTTCCAGCGCGGCGCCGGCGACAAGCTGCGCGGCGCGCTCGCCGGGCAGCGTCCAGCGCCAGATGAGCCGGCCGTCGAGGCCGTGGTAGTCGCGGTCGAAATCGATCACGCCGCCAGGCTGGCGCGGCGCGGCCTGAGCACTCGGCGGGATCGACTGCCACTGCGTCACCGACCGCTGCCCGAAGTAGCCGGTCAACGCGCTTTCGGCGAGCGCGCCCAGGTCCTGGAAGCGATGCCGCCAGGTCGCGCCGAGCTGCTCCTGGCGGGCGATCTTGCGCACGTCGAAGTCGGTGGCGCCCGGGGTGGTCTGGTAGGGGTCGTCGTTGAATTGCCCGCGGTCCAGGCCCTGGGGATCGTCGGCCGGCTGGTCCAGGCTGTTGAGCGAGACGATGACGGTGTCGCGCTCGCCCGTCCAGCCGAGCCGCAGGTTGGCCAGCGTGCGGCGCGCCGCGCTGTGCGGGCGGAAGCCGTCGATCTCGAAGTGGCTGGCGCCGAAGCGCAGGTCGAAGCCGCGGCCGGGCGTGTCGCCGAAAGGGGCCTGCACCGTGACGCGGCCCTGGCGCAGGCCGAAGCGGCCGACGTCGGCGGCGAGTTCGCCCCAGCGCTCGCGCACCGGCTGGCTGACGAGCGAGATCACCCCGCCCGAGCTGTTGCCGTAGAGCGCCGAGAACGGCCCGCGCAGCACCTCGATGCGCTGCGCGCCCGCGAGGTCGAAGTGCGCCACCTGGCCCTGCCCGTCGGGCATGGTCGCCGGGATGCCGTCGCTGTACAGGCGCAGGCCGCGCACGCCGAAGGTGGAGCGCGCGCCGAAGCCGCGCGAGTTGATCTGCAGGTCCTGCGCGTAGTTGTTGCGGTTGTTGACCGTGAGGCCCGGCACGCGCGCCATCACTTCCGACAGGTTGACCATCGGGCCGGCCTCGCGCAGCGTTTCGGCATCGACGAGGTCCACCGAGTACGGCGTCTCGAAGGCGCGCTGCTCGAAGCCGCTGCCGGTGATGACGACCGGGGCGAGCGTGGCCGCGGGCGCCGTCGGGGCCGGTGCCTCCTGAGCCCGCAGCGCCGGCGCGGCGGCGGTCAGCACGCAGGCGAGGACGACCGTTCTGACCTGCCGGAGGGAGGCAGGACGCAGGGCAGGCAGCATGGAAACCTCGGGAGTTGCGCGACAGGGGCGCGCACTCTATCCCGCCGCCACGGCGCTCCCTATAGAGAAAATCTGCAAAGCGCGCGGGCGATGGCTGCCTTCGAGGATCGGGCGGGTGCTACTCCCTCTCCCTCTGGGAGAGGGTTGGGGTGAGGGCCAGCCGGAATCATCTGCCGAGCGAAGGCTGCACAACTGCGAAGGCCGCCGCCCTCACCCTACCCTCTCCCAGAGGGAGAGGGAAACCCGAAAGTCCTCTCCCAGAGGGAGAGGGAAACCCGAAAGTCCTCTCCCAGAAGGAGAGGGAAACGCGAAAGTCCTCTCCCGGAGGGAGAGGAAAAAACTTCAGGACACGGTCGTCGCGTTCAGCCGAAACGCCTGCAGCACCTCGGCCAGGCGCATCGCCTGGTCCTTGAGCGACTCGGCCGCCGCGGTCGACTCCTCGACCAGCGCGGCGTTTTGCTGCGTCATCTGATCGAGCTGGCCGACCGCCTGGGTGACCTGGCCGATCTCGCCGCTCTGCGAGGCCGTGGCGCCGGTGATCTCGCCGATCATCTGCGACACGCGTTTCACGCTGGCGACGATCTCGCTCATGGTCTGCCCCGCATCGGCCACCAGCCGGCTGCCGGACTCGACCTTGTCCACGCTGGCGCCGATCAGCGCCTTGATCTCCTTGGCCGCCTCCGCGCTGCGCTGCGCCAGGCTGCGCACCTCCGAGGCCACCACCGCGAAGCCGCGGCCCTGCTCTCCCGCGCGCGCCGCCTCCACCGCCGCGTTCAGCGCCAGGATGTTGGTCTGGAACGCGATGCCGTCGATCGTGCCGATGATGTCGGCGATCTTCTTCGACGAGGCGTTGATGTCTTCCATCGTCAACACCACCTGCGAGACCACCGCGCCACCCTTCTCCGCCACGGTGCTGGCCGAGTTGGCGAGGTGGTTCGCCTCGCGCGCCGTGTCGGCGTTCTGGCGCACGTTGCCGCTGAGCTGCTCCATCGACGACGCGGTCTGCTGCAGGCTGCTCGCGGCCTGCTCGGTGCGGCTGGAAAGGTCCTGGTTGCCGGTGGCGATCTGGCTGCTGGCGGTGGAGATGGAGTCCACCGAGGCGCGCACCGTGCCCATGGTGGTGAGCAGGCGAGAGCGCATGCTTTCCACTTCGCGGATCACGTCGCCGATCTCGTCTTGCTGATCGCTGTGGAAGCGCTGCGTCAGGTCGCCCTCGGCCACCGCGTGCACGGCGACCTGCAGCTCGCGCAGCGGGCGGGCGATGGAGCGGCGCATCATGAAGAACAGGCCCAGGCCCATGCCCACGGCCGCCAGGCCGAGCAAGACCCAGAACGGCGCGAGCGTCGCCCAGTGCGTGGCCATCGCCTCGCGGTCGGACACTTCGGCCACCACCCAAAAGCCGGTGGCTTCGCTCTTGCGCATGACCGCCCAGGCGTCCGAGTGCGCGGCGTCGAGCAGGCCGGGCGACTCCATCACCAGGCCGCCTTCGGCCGCGGCCAGCGTCTGGAAGAAGCCTTCGCTGCCGGCAAAGGCCTCGCTCAGCTTCTTGCCCTTGGCCTGCGGGTGCATCACGACCGTCGCCTGGCTCCAGTCCTTCTTGGGATCGATCACGTAGACGCCGCCGGTGTCGAAGAAGCGGGTGTCGGCGACCAGCTTCTCGAGCGAGGCGTTGAAGGCCGCGGTGTCGAAACCGATGTAGAGGATGCCGACGACCTTGCCGTCGGCCGCCTTGATCGGCTCGTAGCGCGTCATGTAGGAGCGGCCGAACAGCACGGCCGGGCCGGTGTAGGTCTTGCCGGCGAGCATCAGCGGGTAGGCCGGATGCGTCTTGACCAGCAGGGTGCCCATCGCGCGCTCGCCGTTCTCCTTCTTGAGCGAGGTGGTGATGCGCTTGAAGTCGTCACCCACGCGCATGAACACGGTGGCGTTGCCGCCGGTGTTGCGCTCGAAGCGGTCCACCGCGGCGAAGTCGTCGTTGATCGGCGAGCCCCAGTTCTTGAGATGACCGTTGGCCTCGTCGAGCTCGAAGTCCGGGCCGAACTCCGACTTGAAGCTGGCGAAGAAGCGCTCCACCATCACCCGGGCGGTCATGTCGAAGGCATCGATCGAGCCGGCCACCGAGGCCGTCTTGTCGCCCACCCACACCACGATGCGCTCGCGCGAGGCGTTGGTGGCGAGCACGCTCATCACACCGCAGATCAGCATCAGCACGACCAGCAGCGTGGCGCTGCCGATCACGGAGATGCGGCGGGCTACCGAGCCCTGCCTGGACTGTTTCGCATTCATTGAACTTTCCTCACGCTGTGTTTCGTCGCTCGCTGCGCACGGGACCGCCCGGGTGCCCGAAAGGCGTCGCCTTTCAAGCCACCGCGGCGATCACGCCGAGTTCGTCGCTCGTCATGAGCCGCTCGATGTCCACCAGGATCAGCGTGCGTTCCGCGACGCTGGCGATGCCGATCAGGTAGCTCGTGTCCACCACGCCGCAGATGGCCGGCACGGGCTTGATGCTGTCTTCGGCGAGCTGCATCACGTCGCTCACCGAGTCGACCACCGCGCCGATGACCCGGCCGCGCACGGCCAGCACGATCACGGCGGTGATGGAGGTGATGCCGGCCTCGCAGCCGAACTTCACGCGCAGGTCGATCACCGGCACGATGACGCCGCGCAGGTTGATCACCCCGCGGATGAAGTCGGGCGCGTTGGCGATGCGGGTGGGCGGCTCGTAGGAGCGGATCTCCTGCACCTTGAGGATGTCGATGCCGTATTCCTCGGCGCCGAGGCGAAAGCTCAGGTACTCGCGACCCGGCTTGGCCGCCGCGACCGGGGCCTTGCGGCCGGGCTCGGCGCGGACCGGGGTACGAACCGTGCCGGCGGCCGCCGGCGGGGCTTCATGGATCGTGTTCATGCTTGGAGTTCCCGGTGAATGAGTGGCTGAACCGTCGAAGAGCCGAACGTCAGAACGTTTCCCACTCGTCGGTGACCGCCGCCGGAGCCGAGGCCCGGGGCGCGGCTTGCGCCTGGGCGTGCGCCATCGGCAGCGGCAAGGTGTTGACCGAGGGCGTGGCCTGCGTCGGCTGCGCTGCGGACGCTGCCGCTGCGGCAGGCGCCGCCCCCTTGGCGGGCCTGGGTTCGGGCTTGGCCTTCACCGCCGCCGGCTGACGCGCAGCGACTTGCGCGCGCGCTATCGCGGCGCCGGCCTCCTGGCGGGCGGGCGCCGACGCCGCGGCGGCGTCGATCCGGAAAACCGCCACGCTCGCCTGCAGCCGCTGCGCCTGCTCGCGCAGGCTCTCGGCCGCGGCGGTCGATTGCTCGACGAGCGCGGCGTTCTGCTGCGTCATCTGGTCGAGCTGCGTCACGGCGGTGTTGACCTGGCCGATGCCGTCGCTCTGCTCGGAGGCCGCGGCGGTGATCTCGCCGATGATGTCGGTGACCCTTTGCACCGAGCCGACGATCTCGCTCATGGTCTGCCCGGCCTCGGTGACGAGGCGGCTGCCCGAGTCCACCTTGTCCACGCTGGCGCCGATCAGCGCCTTGATCTCCTTGGCCGCCTCCGCGCTGCGCTGCGCCAGGCTGCGCACCTCCGAGGCCACCACCGCGAAGCCGCGGCCCTGCTCTCCCGCGCGCGCCGCCTCCACCGCCGCGTTCAGCGCCAGGATGTTGGTCTGGAACGCGATGCCGTCGATCGTGCCGATGATGTCGGCGATCTTCTTCGACGAGGCGTTGATGTCTTCCATCGTCGTGACCACCTGCGAGACCACCGCGCCACCCTTGGCGGCCGTGGCCTGCGCCGACGAGGCGAGCTGGTTGGCCGTGCGCGCCGAGTCGGCCGTCTGCTTGACGGTGCCGGTGAGCTGCTCCATGGAGCTGGCCGTTTGCTGCAGGCTGCTCGCCGCTTCTTCCGTGCGGCTGGACAGATCCTGGTTGCCGGAAGCGATTTCGCTGCTGGCCGTGCCGATGCTGTCGGTGGACTGGCGCACCGCGCTGACCATGCCGTGCAGGCCCTTCTGCATCTCGGCCAGCGCCCGCAGCAGCGAGGCGGTCTCGTCGCGGCCCTGCGCGTTCGTCGACCGGGTCAGGTCGCCGCCGGCGATGGCCTGTGCGAAGCCTTCTGCCTGGGCAATGGGTTGGCAGATCGATGCCGAGTTGAGCCAGGTCAACGGCACCACGATGGCCACGGCCAGCAGCAGCGCGGCGCCGAACAGCAGCTTGGTGCGCTCCACCGCCTCGCGGCTGGCGGCCTGCGCCGCCTGCGATTCGCGCACCAGCACTTCGCGCAGTTCGTCGAGCGTCGCCTCGCCGGCGTTGATGGCTTCCTTGGCCCGGCCGAGCATGCGGTTGGCGACCGTGGCCGTGTCGTAGCCCGCGCTCTCGAGCTGCCCGATCACCGGCGCGATGCCCTTGTCGTAGGCCTCGAGCTGCGGCTTGAGCTTGAGCAGCACCGTGTTGTCGGCGCCCGCCCGCTCGGCCAGCATGCCGTCGATGAGTTTGTGCATGTGCGCATAGGTCTTTTGCCATTGCGCCTTGTGCTCGAGGACCTCTTCGGTCTTCTCGTACGAGATGATCATGTCCTTCTCGGAGCGGCGCAGGTCGCCGAGCGCGGTGCGCAGCTCGCCGAGCCGGGCCGACTCGGCCAGCGTGCGTTCGGCCGAGGACTCGTTGGTGCTCTGGATGCCCAGCATGCCCTGCAGGCCGACGCCCCCCACCAGGGCGAGCAGCAACAGCACGAGGACGATCATCCCGTTCATGCGGGTGCGGATGCTGAACTGGCGCAATGTCGATTGGATGTTCATGAGGCGGGAGCTTCCGGGGGACGTAGAAGAATCGAAGAAGGCGGGGGCAGCGCCGCGGCGCGGGTCCGCCAGGAGGCGGTGACCGGCGCGGCACCGACCGGCCGATAGCCGGGCGTGCGCGGCGAGCCCGGCGACACCGGCGACAGCGGCGACAGCGGCGAGCCGGGCAGCACGCGCGGCGGCCCCAGAGGCTGGCGCGGTGCGGTGAAGGGCAGCTCGAGCTGCCGGGTGGGCATCCTCATGGGCGCTTCGCTTGTTGCATGGTTGGCGATCCGCGGATCGTCAGTGCCGCGAGCGCCGCACGAGCGAGCCCACGTCGAGGATGAGCGCGACGCGGCCGTCGCCCATGATGGTGGCGCCCGAGATGTCGTCGACCTTGCGGTAGTTGGCCTCGAGGTTCTTGACCACCACCTGCTGCTGTCCGAGCAGCTCGTCGACCAGCAGCGCCACGCGGCCGCCCTCGGCCTCGACGAGGACCATGATCCCGCTGGCCTTGTCGAAGTCCGCGCGCGGCACGTTGAAGATCTGCTCCAGGTCGAGCACGGGCATGAACTCCTCGCGCACCTCGACCACGCGGCCGCTGCCGCCGATGGTCTTGACCACGTTCTGGCCGACCTGGAAGCTCTCGACCACGCTGGACAGCGGCAGGATGTAGACCTCCTCGCCCACGCCCACGCTCATGCCGTCCATGATGGCCAGCGTGAGCGGCAGGCGCACGGCCACGCGCATGCCGTAGCCCTCGGCCGAGTCGATCTCCACGGTCCCGCCGAGCGAGCCGATGTTCTTCTTGACCACGTCCATGCCCACGCCGCGGCCGGACACGTCGGTCACCACGTCGGCCGTGCTGAAGCCCGGCTCGAAGATCAGGTTCCAGACCTCGCCGTCGCTCAGCGTGTCGGGGGCGTGCAGGCCCCGTTCGCGCGCTTTCTTCAGGAGCTTGTCGCGGTTGAGGCCCTTGCCGTCGTCGCGCACCTCGATGACGATGGAGCCGCCCTGGTGGCTGGCCGACAAGGTGATGGTGCCGACCTCGGGCTTGCCCGCGGCGATGCGCTCGGCCGGCAGCTCGATGCCGTGGTCGCAGGAGTTGCGCACCAGGTGCGTGAGCGGGTCGGTGATCTTCTCGACCAGGCCCTTGTCGAGTTCGGTGGCTTCGCCGTGCGTGACCAACTCGACCTTCTTGCCGAGCTTGCCGGCGAGGTCGCGCAGCATGCGCGGGAAGCGGCTGAACACCGTCTGCATGGGGATCATGCGGATCGACATCACGGCCTCCTGCAGGTCGCGCGTGTTGCGGTCCAGCGCGTTCAGGCCGGCGACCATGCTCTGGTAGAGCGCAGGGTCGACCGCCGTGCTGGTCTGCGCGAGCATGGCTTGCGTGATGACCAGCTCGCCCATGAGGTTGATGAGCTGATCGACCTTCTCCACCGACACGCGGATCGTCGCCGCCTCGAGCGCCGCGGCCGGCGCCTTGTCGGTGCGCGCGGGCGGCCTGGCGGCGCCGCCGGCCGGCGGTGCGCCAGGGGCGACGGACACGACGCCGAACGAGGCGGTATCGGCCTCGGGCGCCGCGCGCATCGCTTCCTTCGGCGCGCCCGGGTTGTCCTTGAAGAAGCCGTAGCCCGGCATGACGTTCTCGCCGCCCCAGGGCAGGAAAGCCACCTGCTCGCGCGCCACGTGGAAGCTGAACAGGTCGAGCAGTTCGTTGTCGGTGCTGCCGGTCGTGACCTTGAAGCGGCGCAGGCCGTCCTGCGCCATGCCGCCATCGACCGCCTCGATCGTGCCGAGGCCCTCGATCTCCTTGAACAGCTCGACCACGCTCACGGCCAGCTCGGGTTGCTGCAGCGGACCCAGGGTGAGTTCGATGACGCGCAGGCCGTCGGCGGTGAGTGCCGGCGACTGCACGGGTGCGGCAGCGGCGGCAGGCACCGGCGCGGGAGCCGCGGCGGGTGCAGGCAAGGCCGGGCTCGCCGGCACCGGCTCGCCCGACACGAAGGCCCGCACCCTCGCCAGCAGCCCGCCGGTATCGACCGCCGGGCCGCCGGCGCCCTGGTGGCGGGCGAGCTGCGAGCGCAGCGCGTCGCCCGACTGCAGCAGCACGTCGACCATGTCGGCCGTGGGTGCGAGTTCGTGGCGGCGCAGCTTGTCGAGCAGCGTTTCCATCTGGTGGGTGAGCTCGGCCACGTCGGCGAAGCCGAAGGTGGCGGCGCCGCCCTTGATCGAGTGCGCGCAGCGGAAGATGCCGTTGAGCTCCTCGTCGTCGGCCTGCTCCACGTCGATGGCCAGCAGGAGCTGCTCCATGCGCTCGAGGTTCTCGCCGGCCTCCTCGAAGAAGACCTGATAGAACTGGCTCAGGTCGATGCCGGCATTCGCGCTCGCGCCGTCGGTGTTCGTGTCTGCCATGTCGTTTCTCTGTCGTTGTTCGTGACGCGTCAGCGGATGACCTTGCCGATCACCTCGAGCAGCTTGGCAGGATCGAAGGGCTTGACCAGCCAGCCCGTGGCGCCCGCGGCGCGGCCGAGTTGCTTCATCTGCTCGCTCGACTCCGTGGTGAGGATGAGGATGGGCGTGTTCCTGAACTGCGGATGTGCACGCAGCTTCTTCGTCAGACCGATGCCGTCGAGCTGCGGCATGTTCTGGTCGGTGAGCACGAGGTCGAAGCCGCGCGCGCCGGCCTTCTCCCAGGCGTCCTCGCCGTCCACGGCCTCGGTGACGTTGTAGCCGGCGCTCTTGAGGGTGAAGGACACCATCTGCCGCATCGAAGCGGAGTCGTCCACGGCCAGGATTGAATGCATTGCGCTCTCCGGATTCTTCGGGGGATATCGGTGGTTCTGGGGCGGACTTGAGCGGCGCGGCTCAGAACAGCTCGACCGAGCCGGCGTCCATCTCGTCCTGCGTGACCGGGTTCGGCCGCAGCGGCGCGGCCGCGACCACCGCCTCGCCTTCCGGGTCGGGCCCGAAGGCGTCGCGCGCGATCTGGTCGGCGCAGTTGCGCAGCCGCTGGTGGGTGTGGGTGATGAGCTGAGAAGCCATGTCCTGGAACTGCAGCGCGACCACCGCTTCGGCGAGCTGGCGGCGCGCGTCCTGCGCGGCCTGCGAAGCGGCGGGCGGCAGGCCGGGCGCGGCCAGTGCGTCGAGCCGGCCGAGCGTGCCGTGAAAGCACGCCAGCAAGGAGTCGCAGGTGCCCGAGAGAAGGCGCTGCAGGCGGTCGAGGTCGTTGGTCGCCGTCATCAGGTGGTCCTGGAGGTCGGCGGCCACGAGGGGTGGCATCGACGCGGCTGTGCCGGCGCCTGCGGGCGGGCTGGGGTCGGGCGCGATCGGATTCATCGGCAAGGACTGGGCGGGACTGTCGGCATCGGCGTCATCGGCGCTCCGGGCGGGTCGGGGGAATGCGCGCCGCCCGGTTGCGCTGCGGGCGCGGATCGGGCGGATATCGCATCCGTCTGCACAATTTTTTGTCGGGTCGCGGGCCCGCGGTGGCAAGATCACCCGGCCCTTTGCCGTCCATTTCCCTGCCGTCCTGCCTGCCGCCCGCCTTGCCGCCGATGTCCGACGCGACGCCACCGACCGCCCCCCTCATGCGCCTGAGCGTGCTCCACCTGGAGGACTCCGACCTCGACCACCAGCTCACGCTGGCCCACCTGCAGCGCGGCGGCATCGAGGCGCAGGCGCTGCGGGTGGAGTCCGAAGCCGAGTTCCGCGCCGCGCTGCGTCAGCACTGGGACGTGGTGCTGTCCGACTACAACCTGCCGGGCTTTTCGGGCCTGCACGCGCTCGAGATCCTGCGCGAGACGAACGCGCTGATGCCCTTCATCCTGGTCTCGGGCGAGATCGGCGAGCAGGTCGCCGTGCAGGCCATGCTCAACGGCGCCAACGACTACCTGCTCAAGGAGAACCTGGCGCGCCTGGTGCCGGCGATGCTGCACGCCATCGAAGGCACGCGCGCCCTGCAGGCCAAGCAGGCGGCCGACCTGGCGCTCGGCCAGAGCGAGCAGCGCCTGCGCGAGCTCGCGCAGCATCTGCAGGCCAGCGTGGAGGCCGAGCGTGCGGCGATCGCCCGCGAGATCCACGACGACGTGGGCGGCTCGCTCACCGCGCTGAAGTTCGACCTCGCCTGGATCGAACGCCGCGCCACCGACTCCGCCGTGGCGCAGCGCGCGCAGGCCGCGCTCGAGACGGTGAGCATGGCCATCGAATCGAGCCAGCGGATCATGCACAACCTGCGCCCGGCGATCCTCGAGCAGGGCCTGGTCGCGGCGCTGCAGTGGATGACGCAGCGCTTCGAGCGGCGCAACGGCGTGCTGACGGGCTTTCGGGTCAGCCACGACGAGCTGCCGCCCTTGCCGCCGGGCGTGTCGCTGGCGGCCTACCGCACGGCGCAGGAGGCGCTGACCAACATCAGCAAGCACGCCTTCGCCACGCGCGCGCAGGTCGATCTCACCATCGCCGGGCGCGTGCTCTCGCTGGAGGTGAGCGACAACGGCCGGGGCCTGTCGCAACGCGATCTGTCGAAGGCACGCTCCTTCGGCATCCGCGGCCTGCGCGAGCGGGCCGCGCAGGTCGGCGGCTGGGTCGATCTGTCCAGCGGGGCCGGCGGCACCACGATCATCCTGTCGGTGCCGCTCGACAGCGGCGGCGACACCGAGGCCGGCTCGCTCGACGAGGCACCGAGTCGCGATGCGGACGATCCCACCTCGTGGGACATGCTGTGAAGCAGTGCGCCCGGCCTGTCGATGAGGCCGGGTGCAGCGCGTTAGAGTCCGGCGCATGAGCATCCGCGTCATCCTGTGCGACGACCACGCGCTGATCCGGCGCGGCATCCGCGACACGCTGGCCGACGCGCACGACATCGAAGTCGTCGGCGAGGCGGGCGACTACGGCGAACTGCGCAGCCTGCTGCGCACCACGAGCTGCGACGTGCTGGTGCTCGACATCAACATGCCCGGGCGCAGCGGCCTCGACGCGCTGCAGGTCCTCAAGGACGAGCACGCGGCCATGCGGGTGCTGGTCGTCTCCATGCATCCCGAAGACCAGTACGCCATCCGCGCGCTGCGCGCCGGCGCCTACGGCTACGTCAACAAGGGCAGCGACACGCAGCTCCTGGTGGCCGCCGTGCGCATGGTCTCGCAGGGCCGCAAGTACATCACGCCCGAGATCGCGCAGATGCTCGCCGAGAGCCTGACCCAGCCGGCGACCGGCGTGGCCCACGAGAAGCTCTCCGACCGGGAGCTGCAGACCCTCGTGCTCATCGCCTCGGGCAAGCGCCTGTCCGACATCGCCACCGAACTCACGCTCAGCCCCAAGACGGTGAGCGTGTACCGCGCGCGGGTGCTCGAGAAGCTCGGCCTGAGCAACAACTCCGAAATGACGGTCTATGCCATCCGCAACGGGCTGGTCTGAAGACCCGCCCCTGCAAGGCGGCTGCCTGTGCGGCGCGGTGCGCTACGAGATCGCCGCCGGCGCGCTCGGCAGGATCGTGCTGTGCCACTGCGGCCAGTGCCGCAAGGCGCAGGGCTCGGCCTTCGCGGCGGTCGCCCCCGTGCGCACGGCCGACTTCCGCCTGCTCGCCGGCATCGGCGCGCTGCGCGGCTACGAGTCCTCGCCCGGCAAGTGGCGCAGCTTCTGCGCGCACTGCGGCTCGCCCATCCACAGCCGGCGCGACGGCTTGCCCGAGTGGGTGCGGGTGCGGGTGGGCACGCTGGACGAACCGATGGCCGGGCGGCCGGTGGCACACATCCATGTGGCGTCCAAGGCGCCGTGGTGGGAGATCTGCGACGAGTTGCCGCAGCATCCGGAGATCGAGCCGGGGCGGGTGGGGGGCGGGTCGGGCAGGTAGGTGGCGGCTTGAGTCGGGCGGGCGTAAAGCCGTGGGCGGGTGTCTGTGGGCGCGCGGGTGCGGCGGTCGGCCCTTTGGGCCGACTGCGCTGTGCTGCTCGGGTTCGGGGCGCGTCGCGGAACTCGCTGCGCTCACTGCGTTCGCTTCGCTCGAACAACCGCGACGAGTCAGATCACGAGGCGCGCTGCGCGCGCCGCCCCGAACCCTGCGCTGCTCGCCGCCGCACACGCGCGCCCACAGACACCCGCCCACGGCTTTGCAAGACAGGACCGTTCTTTGGGCAAGGAGAAGGCAAGTCGCAGGCATCGAGCCTGCGACTTGCCCGGCACTTGGCGGGCTCGACGCCCGCCAAGTGCCGGTCTCTTTCCTCCCCCACCCCAGCGCTGCGTTGGCAAAGCCGGGGGCGGGCGGC
>JAESGB010000076.1_pt1 | contig 90425 bp, 72 predicted proteins | sample 9266211 | NCBI WGS metagenome assembly JAESGB01 (sample SAMN14514844, study PRJNA621659) | algae metagenome | isolation source: Goleter apudmare HA4340-LM2 and co-occurring heterotrophs from cave wall... | place: USA: Maniniholo cave, Kauai, Hawaii | collected 2009-07-28 | reverse complement strand
GGTCTGGTTACAAGTCTCAAAAACCTCCAGGAATTACTACTTTGACTCGGGGGCTTCAGCAGTTTGAATCCACCTTTTTTGGTTGGAAACTCGCTCTGGATCTACTTGTGTGTACACCGTAGCCTTGCTAAGGGGAGGGTGCGCGTTAGCGCGGGTGGGGTATTTATATGCGTCTTCATATTAAATTGGTATAAGCTGAAATTTTTACCAAAAACATCTCAGTGTTTTTCGGAATTGAATAATTGAATTTTGTAGATACCAATATCTCAAAACATTAATTCTTAAACACTGAGTAATATTTTCAATGGATGCAGAATTTAAGTTTCGCCCAGTTGCTTTTAGTTGGGTAGCGATTCATCCGCAACCAAAGGGTGTGGTACAGTTTATTGGCGGTGCTTTTTTTGGTACTTTCCCAACTTTATTTTATAGATATTTTCTCAAAAAAATCTTTGCTCAAGGTTATACAATTGTGGCTTTACCATTCCGGTTTAGCTTTCGTCATTGGCCGATCGCTATTGATTTATTGAGAGAACAAGACACTTTAGCAGCAGAAATCACTAAAATTGCTGAAAATTTAAATTATCAATCTGATATATATCAAAACAAGAAAAAATATTTTTGGATTGGACACAGTTTAGGATGTAAATATATCACACTTTTAGAATTTTTAAGTGGTAACAAATGGCAAGAAATTTTAACAGAGAGTTCTGCTATTCATAAACAACTTCCAAGTATTGCAAATAGTATTGATATTTCATCTCTCACAAAAGCTTCAATCCAAGGACAAGCATCTTTACTGATTGCTCCAGATATTAGCGATACAGAAAGTGCTGTACCTCAACCTCTAGCTTTTATTGCACATTTGCTTGATAGATTTGCTCTGGGAGTAATTCCTACAAGAAAACAGACTCAGTTTTTTATAGATAGGAGTAGTTTATTTAATTTAACAGGGCTAATTTCTTTTGACAAAGATACTATTGCTGGTAGGGAGCAAGATGAATACAAAGATGATAAAACTAGGGAGAATAGTGATGTTTGTTGCTTAATCCAACAATTGCAAAAGCGAAGTTTTCCAATGCTTCACAAAGAACTTACTGGTAAACATTTAGAACCAGTTGGTATGCAAATAGGTAACTACATAGTGGATTTAAATCCATTAGATAAATTTATAAAAACTCTTAAAAATAGAGATTTAGAAGTTATGACACTTGAGTTTTTAGATGAATTAGAAAATCGTCGTTTGGAATAGCTCCAGATTCCTGATTTCTCCCAGAAGTTGGGAATCTTTGAGTTTATAATTCATTAAACATAACCATTGCTATAAAATGATATGATTTTTTGAAAATACATCAGCGATCTGCTATTGAATAAATGAGACCTTACCATCAAATCCCGATTGTAGAATGTGGTGAACCATTAGTAAGAATTCCTTTGGAATTATTCGCTGTAGAATCTCCCCATCCTTATGAAAAACTTGGTGCGCCTTATGGAGAAAATTCTCCCTATTATCTGCGGCGAAGTGTGATTGAAAGTTTAATCCAAGCGCAAAATTATTTACAATTACTACACCCTAACTGGCAAATCCAAATCTTTGATGCTTATCGCCCAGTAGCTGTACAACAGTTTATGGTAGATTACAGCTTTGCCTCTGAAATGGAACTGAGGGGATTGACACAAGCGCAGTTATCACCAAATCAAAACCAAGAAATTTGGGAGGCGGTTTATCAAATTTGGGCTGTACCTAGTCTGGATGAAAAAACTCCTCCTCCCCACAGTACAGGTGCTGCTGTGGATATAACCTTGGTAGATGATCGGGGGAAAATTGTGAATATGGGTTCGCCTATCGATGAATTATCAGAGCGATCGCATCCTGATTATTATGCCAATACTTCCCACCCAGAAGCACAAAATTACCATGCTCATCGGCAGTTATTACGGGATATCATGTTAAAAGCTGGTTTTCAACGCAATCCCAAAGAATGGTGGCATTTTTCTGATGGTGATCAAATGTGGGCTTGGGTGAGTAATCAAGCTAATCCGGCTAATAGTTTGACAGCACGCTACGGGCGTTTGGTATAGGTGCATTGTGATTAAGCAGCTTGAGGATTCAGCTCAATCATTTGCCAAGTGGTATAAGTTCCAATGGGACTCCAAAGTAAATAGGGAACTAGCAGCAATACAGCCCAACCGGAAATAGTAGAGACTGCAAGTGTCAAAATAATACTGATAATGAAACCTGTACCCCCGATAATTGTCCCCACCTTCAGACTGCGAAGTCTACACATTACAGGTGTGTAAGCAATAGTCACAATTTCTAAAAGCAAGTATAAACCCATTAGTAACCAAATAGTATTACTGTCTGGGTCACTTTCCCAAACAATATAAGCTGACCAAGCACCACAAATAAAAATTACAGTCCAGATTAAGGGAATTAGAAACTCGAAAGTCAGCCATCTAGGCCTTTGCAATCGTTGGAACCATTTGCGATCGCTAGGTGCAATCAAGCCAGCCGCCGCCGCTACAATAAAAGCTACACCCCCAATCACCATCCACGATTTAATCATAGTCCCACACCTTTAGCGATCGCCTATATATCTGCATTGTCTAGAGCGATTTTGGCAGTACAAATGCTACTAGCTCATCATCCTTGAGTTTGATCACTTCTCCATCAGCAGGTGAGATTTTTGCGGGTCAGTTACCAACCTCCCACTCTGGAGAGGTAAAATCATTTTCAGATGATCAACCATTAATACCCACAACCCCACCCCCAACTTCTTTCTGTAAGCGGGGTGGGGTTCACGCGGGAATTCTCAGTGATTAAACGAAAAGTGGGGCGAACAATCTCAATTCGAGGTAAATGCCTAATTCAGCAGCTTAGTAATGATTTAGGTTGATCCCAGCTTCTTTTGCCATTGCTTCTAAACCTTTGGTTTCCAAAGATTTGATAGCTTTGGTAGATAGCTTCAATTTTACCCAGCGATTGCCACTTGGCCACCAAACGCGCTTACTTTGCAGGTTGGCGTGCTGAAGCCGTTTAGTACGGCGGTGAGAGTGAGAAATTGCAAAGGCATTATTTGCCTTTTTACCAGTTAAGTCGCAGCGACGGGACATATTATCTCCAGATTGCTATTTCAATACAGCCTTTCTATTTTAGTGGGGAATTGGGCATGGGGCATGGGGAATTGCTACATCTCCCTCATCCCCCACTCAGAACTCAGCACTACTTGCTAGCTTGTTCTGTTAATTTGGTGAGTACCTCATTAGAACGTTCAACAAAGGATTTCATTCCTTCAGCGTTAAATCCTTTTTGAGACATCAGCGCCAAGTCGTAGACGTGTTGGCAAATCAAGTTTACTAAGGGATTGGTTGATGACTCACCATCAGCTTGAATAATACCACCTTGGTTGAGATGTGCCAGATTTTGAATTAGGGGATGAGCCGTATTCACTAGTAGAATATGGTCTTCGGGAAACTCTGCATTCTGCTGCTGCATCATGGCGTTCATTTCGCGCAGACGGCGGAGAATTTCTGGTAACAACACAATCGCTGGTGGTGTTCCTTGAGGATCGTCAGATTTCAAGGCTTCGGTGCGGATGTTGACTTTAGGTTTGTTGAGGGATTTCTCAAATAACTCTTTAATGGACTCACTACGAGTTTTGTTGGTTTTAGGGTCAACTATTTCCCCAGCGTTATCTTTATCTAGCAGGGTATTATCTAAGTCAGAGTCTACCCGCGTAAACTTGACATCGTTATATTCCCTCTCCAGGAAATTAATAAAGTGGGTGTCGATGAAGGAGTCCATAAATAGGACTTCCAAACCTTGGTTTTTGTGGAGTTCTATATATGTAGCTTGGGTGGCTTCATCAGTGGTGTAAAACACCCGGTTTTCGTGGCGTTCTTTGTTGCGTTCTAAATATTCTTTGAGAGTGGTGTAGGGAATGGAAGATGTTACTCCCTCGCTACTGGATGGGGTGGGGGTAACATCTTGCCAAACATCCCCATCGGGGGACTGTACTTCCACCACCGGAGTTTCTGCAACAACTTTTTGAGTAACTTTCGCAGTGGTGCGGAAAACGATGATGTCTTCGACTTGCTTTTTAAATTTCTCGTCGTTGAGGACACCAAATTTCACAAAGGTGCTAAGGTCTTTCCAGGCACTGATGTATTGTTCGCGGTGATCGCGGTAAAGTTCTTTGAGCCTGTCGCCTACCTTCTTGGCTATATAATCACCGATGCGCCGTACTGTGCGATCGCCTTGTAAGGCACTGCGTGATACATTCAAAGGAATATCGGTGCTATCAATCACTCCCCGCATGGGTGTCAGAAATTGGGGAATAATTTCTTCGCAGTTGTCGCTAACAAAAACTTGATTGCAGAATAGCTTGATTTGCCCTTTGGTCACATCCACATCGGGGCGCATTTTGGGGAAATACAAAATCCCGTTGATGATGAAGGGATAGTCAGTATTTAGATGCACCCACAATAGCGGTTCTTCTTGGAAGGGGTACAAATAGCGGTAAAACTCTAAATACTCTTCTTGACTCAGGTTACTAGCAGATTCCCGCCACGGTGCTTTCTGCTGGTTTAATACTTCACCATCCAGTTTAATCGGTACTGGCATGAAGTCGCAGTAAGTCTTGACCAGATTTTGAATCCTTGCGGCTTCTAAAAACTCCTCTTCTTCCCCTGCGAGGGTGAGGGTAATGGTGGTACCGCGAGTTGTCCGGGATGACTCTTCTAAGGTGAACTGTGGGGAACCATCGCAACTCCAGTGAACCGCCTGCGCCCCTTCTTGGTATGAGAGGGTATCAATTTCTACTTTCTGCGCCACCATGAAGGAAGAGTAGAAACCTAGACCGAAGTGACCAATAATCGGTTGGTCTGATTTACCTTCATACTTGTGAATAAACTCTTCGGCACTAGAGAAGGCGACTTGGTTAATGTATTTCTTGACTTCCTCTGCTGTCATCCCGATGCCATTATCGGTGATGGAGAGGGTCTTGTTGCCTTTATCAATGGCAATTTGAATTTCTGGTTCACCGATGTCTCCGGTGTACTCCCCTGCACGGGAGACCATGTTCAGCTTCTGGATAGCATCTACAGCGTTGGATACCAGTTCCCGCAAGAAGATTTGGTGGTCAGAGTAGAGGGACTTCTTGATAATGGGAAAAATATTTTCAGTATGAATACTGATGGTTCCTTGTTCTAGCATGATTTGTAATGAATGAAAGTCTCTCAGTGAGGATTTTAACTGCTGTTTGCCAAGTAGTCACTCATGAATTTTCAGGGATATCAGCACATTATAGATGCGGATTTCCCTACCCATGACAGAGATTTAGGAATGCGATTTGATTCAGATAGCTTACTAGTTGAGGTAGGCAATGGGCAAGAGGTATGTCCTGAGTTTTGCTATTTTGAAAAAAAACAGGAGTTTTTTTGCAGTTAATCACTTAATTTTTTATCTGGAATTTTACGGAAAAAAGTACTATGAGTAACCTAATTATTAGAGGGTTATATGAAAATACTAAAAAATCCTACTATTCAGTCATTAAACATGATTATGATATACCGATTATCCTGAAGATTTTATGTAAATATTCCCAGTCAAATCAGAGTGAATGTCGAGTCTTAGATGTTGGATGCGGCTATGGAAAGAAAATGATTGCACTGGATGCCGCAGGTTATCAAGTGTTAGGAGTAGAGGCTAATCCCCAAATAGTAGAAGCTAATCAAAAGCAAGGTATGGACTGTATAACTTTAGAAGAGTTTACGCAGAACAATGACCTTTTTGACATCATTTTAATGTCTCATATTATTGAGCATTTTCAGCCATCAGATTTAAAAGATTTTATGGATGCCTATTTGGATAGACTGAAAGTAGGCGGACACTTAATCATTGCTACTCCCTTGCCCACTGAGTATTTTTATGACGATTTTGACCACGTGAAACCATACTCGCCCCTTGGCATCATGATGGTATTTGGTAAACATGCCTCTCAGGTGCAGTATTATTCTCGTAATAAACTCAGCTTAATAGACCTCAAATTCCGCCGGAGACACTATAGGTTTACCTTTGTACGCGCCAGATATCTGCGAATTTGGACAACAAAAATTTATCAGATTTTGGAATTTATCAGTACATTACTTTGCCTAATGTCATGGGGTTGGTTAGGTAGAAAAGATGGCTGGGTTGGCATTTTTAAAAAAATTTAGGAGTCACATCACCGAATAAAAAAATGTGTAGGGGCGAACAACCGTTCGCCCTGATTTTCATTATTCAGGTGATGATTCCACAAGTTTCACAGTATTTTGCGAGACTGTGACTTTCACCGTTGATTTTTTACTGAAAGATAGACTATTCTCACCCTTATCAATCAAAATCGTATCGCCAGAAATAAACGTATTCTCCAATAACTTGGTAGCCAGAGGGTTTTCAATTTCTCTCTGAATTGCCCGTTTTAAGGGACGCGCACCATAAACTGGGTCATAGCCTGCTTCTACTAGGTAATCACAAGCAGCTGGGGTAATCTCGAAGGAGATTTTTTGCTCGCGGAGGAGACTTTCTACCCGCTTGAGTTGAATGCGGATAATATGCCGCATTTCTGAGCGACTGAGGGTGTGGAAGATAATCAGATCATCAACACGATTGAGAAATTCAGGGCGGAAGTGCGATCGCAAAGCATCCGTTACCCGCTTTTGCATCATATCAAATTTGGATTCATCACCAGATACATCTAAGATGTGTTCGCTACCGATGTTGCTGGTCATGACAATCACGGTGTTACGGAAATCTACTGCTCTCCCCTGAGAATCAGTAATTCTACCATCATCTAACACCTGCAATAAAATATTAAACACATCGGGGTGAGCCTTCTCCACTTCATCCAAAAGCACCACTGAATAAGGGCGACGGCGAATTGCTTCCGAAAGTTGACCACCTTCTTCGTAGCCAATATATCCTGGAGGTGCGCCCACTAAGCGAGATACTGAGTGTTTTTCCATATACTCAGACATATCCAAACGCACCAGAGCATCATCAGAATCAAAGAGAAACTGTGCTAAAGCGCGGGCGAGTTCGGTTTTGCCCACACCAGTCGGGCCCATAAACAAAAATGAACCAATAGGACGGCCGGGGTCTTTCATCCCTGCACGGGCGCGCCGAATCGCTGCTGATACTGCTGTCACCGCTTCTTGTTGTCCAACTACTCGTTCTTGTAGTAGGCTTTCTAATTGCAGTAATTTTTGCCGTTCTGATTCCAGGAGGCGATTGACAGGGATTCCCGTCCACTTGGCGACGATTTCGGCAATGTCAGCTTCGGTGACTTGTTCTCGGAGTAAGGTAGCACCTGTACTTTGAATTTCTAGAAGTTTTGCTTCTTTGGCTTCACGATCACGTTGCACACCCTCCAATTTGCCATACTTCAATTGGGCAGCTTTATTCAAATCATAGGCGCGTTCGGCTTGTTCAATTTGTACCCGCAGTGCATCTTCTTCTTTCTTCAAAGCACTGATAGCTTCTAATAGTTGCTTTTCTCCTTGCCACTGATCGTTAAATTCCTGCTGTTTTTCCGTTAAATTAGTGATTTCTTGCTCAATTCGCTGCAAACGCTCTTGAGTTTGCGGCGTACCTTTCTCTTCCCCCGCCAGCGACAGCTTTTCCATTTCTAGCTGCATCAGGCGGCGGTCAATGGTTTCCAATTCGGCTGGTTTGGAGGTAATCTCCATTTTCAGCTGGGCGGCGGCTTCATCTACCAAGTCAATGGCTTTATCTGGTAAGAAGCGGTCAGAAATGTACCGGGCTGACAAAGTGGCTGCGGCTACCAACGCCGAATCAGAAATTTTGACGTTGTGATGCACTTCGTAGCGTTCTTTCAACCCCCGCAGAATCGAAATGGTATTCTCGACACTGGGCTGATCAACAAACACTTGCTGAAAGCGCCGTTCTAGAGCCGCATCTTTCTCAATATACTTGCGGTATTCATCCAAAGTCGTCGCCCCAATGCAACGCAATTCGCCCCGCGCCAACATAGGTTTGAGCAAATTTCCTGCATCCATCGCTCCCTGTTGATTGGAACCAGTACCCACGACAGTGTGCAGTTCATCAATAAACAGGACGATTTGACCGTTGGATTCCGTAACTTCCCTGAGGACTGCTTTTAAACGGTCTTCAAATTCACCTCGGTATTTAGCCCCAGCAATTAAACTGCCGATGTCCAAAGAAATCAACTGACGGTTTTTCAGCGACTCAGGAACGTCACCATTCACCATTCTTTGTGCCAAAGCTTCAGCGATCGCTGTCTTCCCAACTCCAGGTTCACCAATTAATACAGGGTTATTTTTGCTACGACGAGATAACACCTGAATTACCCGACGAATTTCATCATCTCGGCCAATCACCGGATCGAGCTTCCCAGCTTTCGCCTGTTCTGTCAAATCTCTACCAAATTTTTGTAGCGCCTCATAGCGAGACTCTGGGTTTTTATCTGTCACCCTTTGGCTACCACGCACAGTTTTAGTAGCAGCTTCCAGTTTCGTCAGGTCAGCATTAAAGCCCTTGAGTACTCGTCGCCCGATACGTTCATCCTCAGCAAAAGCCAAGATGATGTGTTCCACAGAGATATCCGAATCCTTCATCCTCTCCCGCAGTTCTTCTGCGCGGTCTAGCATCACATCTAAACTACGACCGAGGTAAAGTTGGTCACTTTTGCCAACTTTGGGCTGACGCTGGGCGAACGCCTCTAGTTGCTGCTGCAAGCGCACCGGATCAACCTCAGCCCTGGAGAGGATACGAATGGCTAAACTAGTAGGTTCTTCTAAAAGGGCAATTATTAAATGTTCAACATCTAATTGCTGTTGTTGATATGCACGGACTATATCCTGAGATTTAACAATCGCCTCCCAGGCTTTATCAGTAAATTTATTGGGATCTGTAGGTTGCATTTTTAATTTTTAGTATTTTAGATTTCGGATTTTAGTGTAAGAGTTGGCGATTGGGGAAGAATCAAGGTAGTAGATACATGAGCAGTGTACTCATTAATCTAGACTAAGACGAAAATCGGTTCACTGCATACTATCTACATATATTCCCAGTTGCCACTTCCCAAACAAATATCCAAACAACATCAGCATATATCCGCTTAAGCTAAAACATATCTAAATTGCCTAACCACTCGTGAAGGTCGTCATTCGTCATTTGTATTCACAAATGACAAATGACAAATGCCCTAATTCCCAATTAATAACTGCTCTGAGGCTTGTTTAACTGCTGAATCTCGAGAACTCAGTTGAATGAGTTCTATCTTATACCCATCAGGATCTTCCACAAAAGCAATGACTGTAGAGCCATGTTTCATTGGTCCTGGTTCGCGTACTACTTTACTACCACGATTTTTAATTGCTTCACAGGTGGCGTAAATATCATCGACCCCAAGAGCAATGTGACCGTAAGCATTACCCAATTCATATTTTTCTACCCCCCAGTTATACGTTAGCTCCAAAACCGTATTTTCACTTTCGTCACCATAGCCAACAAAAGCGAGGGTAAATTCTCCCCCTGGATAGTCTTTACGCCGTAGTAATTTCATCCCCAGGACATCACAATAGAACTTTAAAGACTCTTCCAAGTTGCCAACTCGTAGCATTGTGTGCAGTAACCGCATCATTAATTCCTGATACCTTCTCTACCGATTTTAGATTGGGAGTGGAGCAGTGGACGAGAGAGATGAGGTGATAATAATTTTGGTGTTGCTGATTCGCCCTGCGTTCTCATTTCCTTCGGCTTTTTTTCTTCAGAATTGACTTGATGATTGGAAATCTTGTTTAATCTCCGCTTACATAGTCCCTTAACCGCCTATGCTAGCGATTGGGTGAAGCTACTGGCTCTATGCAACCGCAAGAACTGACTCTGACAAAGAACGTAGAGGAGAAAAAACAGATGAGTAATATTCTAGATACTGCCATTGAAGCGATCGCTGCTCGTGAAATTCTAGACTCACGGGGTAGACCGACTATTGAAGCTGAGGTACATTTGCTCAATGGTGCTGTAGGACTGGCACAGGTTCCTAGTGGCGCTTCTACGGGCACGTTTGAAGCCCACGAACTCCGGGATGGCGATCAAAGCCGTTATGGCGGCAAAGGGGTACTCAAGGCGGTGCAAAATGTCCAGGAGATACTAGCGCCAAAATTGTTAAATTTGGATGCCCTGAACCAAGAACTGCTAGACCGAACCATGATTGCTTTGGATGGTTCAGGTAATAAATCCAATTTGGGTGCTAACGCGATTTTGGCAGTTTCCCTAGCAGCAGCTAAAGCCGGCGCCGAGTCTTTGGCAATTCCCTTGTATCGCTATTTGGGTGGCCCTTTGGCGAATTTGTTGCCCGTACCGTTGATGAACGTCATTAACGGCGGTGCTCACGCTGCAAATAACGTGGATTTCCAAGAGTTTATGATTGTCCCCATTGGGGCACCTTCCTTTAAGGAAGCATTGCGCTGGGGTGCGGAGGTATTTGCTACTCTCAGCAAAGTATTGGACAACAAAGGTTTACTGACTGGTGTGGGCGATGAAGGCGGTTTTGCTCCTAACCTAGAGTCTAACCAAGTAGCGTTGGAATTACTAGTTGCAGCCATTGAGAAAGCGGGATACAAACCAGGGTCAGAAGTGGCTTTAGCTTTGGATGTAGCAGCTAGTGAGTTTTACAAAGATGGACAGTACGTCTACGATGGTAAACCTCATGCCCCCAGTGAGTTTATTAATTATTTAGGACAATTGGTTGACCAGTACCCCATCATCTCCATTGAAGATGGTTTGCATGAGGAAGATTGGCAAAGCTGGCAATTGCTCACCCAAAAACTTGGTGCGCGGGTGCAGTTGGTGGGGGATGACTTGTTTGTAACTAACGTCACCCGTTTGCAAAAAGGGATTGAGCAAAAAGCAGGTAACGCAATTTTGATTAAGCTCAATCAAATTGGTTCCTTGACGGAAACCTTGGAAACAATAGATTTGGCAACTCGCAACGGTTTCCGTTCAGTAATTAGCCATCGTTCCGGCGAAACCGAAGACACCACAATCGCTGATTTAGCCGTAGCGACTCGTGCCGGTCAAATCAAAACTGGTTCCCTGTGTCGCAGCGAACGGGTAGCAAAATACAACCGCTTGCTGCGTATTGAGGATGAATTAGGCGATCGCGCCGTTTATGCTGGTGCTGTAGGCTTAGGGCCTAAGTAGAGAGATCAGGGTGCGGGGGGGAGATCAGGGAGAAAATTCCTCCTTTCCTGATCCCCCTCATCCTCCCATGCCTCAATCACGGGTAAAACCCCAATCTGGGCAACCCCAAGGTTTCATCCCAGTCCATCATCAAGTTGAGACATTGAACTGCTTGACCCGCTTGTCCTTTAATGAGGTTGTCAATTGCTGACATGACTATTACACGGCCAGTACGCGGGTCAACTTCCACGCCAATGTAACAAAGGTTACTACCACTAGCCCATTTAGTTTGGGGATACACACCGCTTTCACAAATTTTTACCCAAGGAGAGTTGCGGTAGAAGGCTGTGTAAATCGTAATTAAATCGTCCCCCACCAGACCGGGATCGCGTAGCGTGGCGTATACAGTTGCCAAGATCCCGCGCACCATCGGGATGAGGTGGGGTGTAAATTGGATTGTGACTTCATGTCCCGCTATATAGCTGCAAATCTGCTCAATTTCCGGGGTGTGGCGGTGACGAGCGACACCGTAGGCTGCTAGGGAGTTGTCAGCTTCCGCTAGCAACAAATTGACTTTACCTTGGCGTCCATTACCAGATGCGCCGGACTTGGCGTCAATAATGGCGGTTTCAGGGACGATTAGGCCTTGCTTTAAAAGTGGCAACAGCGCCAGAAGACTAGCAGTAGGATAGGAACCGGGACAGCCAACTAGCTGGGCTTCCGCAATGCGATCGCGGTAAAGTTCTGGTAATCCATAGACTGCGGTGGCTAAGGTAGAGCGATCGTTTCTTTCCCCACCATACCAAGTAGTGTAGGTTGCCAAATCACTAAATCTATAGTCAGCACTGAGATCAACTACTTTACATCCTTTCTCTAAAAGATATGGCGCAATTTGGTAAGCCAGACCATTTGGCAAACAGAGAAACACCACTTCACAACGATGAGCAATGATTTCTGGTGTCACCGCCTCTATTGGCAGTTTTACCGCATGAGCCAAATGAGGGTAAATAGATGCAAAGCTTTTCCCCGCACTATTCTCGCCGCCCAAATAAACCAGTTCGACTTCTGGATGATCCATCAGCAGTCTCACTAACTGAACTCCGCCATAGCCTGACGCGCCAACAATCCCAACGGGTACGCGTCTAAATTTGCCCATGATGATGAAATCCTTATCCGATAATTGTTTAATTATTTCTCAGCTATCAACATATCAGTGAGTAAGACTTTTCTCCTACGGGATGTGGTCATTTGTCATTTGTTATTAAACACCCAACACCCAACACCAAATTCCATTGTTATCAAATCATTGCTAGTCTAATTGTCCTTCTCATAAACGAGCTACAATCTAAAAGAAGAAATTGTTAAAAAAATTTACTTTTGATAGCTGGAAATCCTCTGTGTCAAAGTCTAAGACTAATCGGCAGTCGCACGCCACTCCCATCAACTCTGGGGATCAGAGTACTAGGGTGGCTGCTCAAGTAGGAGAAGGAGTCCAGGACGCTGACTCCTTGACCCAAGCCTTTAAATTTGATTCGATTGATGCGGCTCTAGCAGACTTGAAAGCCGGTCGCATCATCGTAGTGGTAGATGACGAGAATCGAGAAAATGAAGGTGACTTGATTTGTGCTGCTCAGTTTGCTACCCCCGACACGATCAACTTTATGGCGGTGGAAGCAAGAGGGCTGATTTGTCTGGCAATGACTGGCGATCGCCTGGATGAGTTAGACTTGCCACTGATGGTGAGCAATATTACAGACACTAACCAAACTGCTTTTACGGTTAGTATTGACGCCGGCCCCGAATTAGGCGTAAGTACTGGGATCTCCGCCGAAGACCGCGCCCGTACTATCCAGGTTACACTCAATCCAGCCACAAAACCCACAGATTTGCGCCGTCCTGGTCATATTTTCCCGATTCGTGCCAAGGTGGGAGGTGTCCTGAAACGGGCAGGACATACAGAAGCGGCTGTTGACTTGTCTCGGCTAGCTGGACTGTATCCAGCTGGAGTGATTTGTGAAATTCAAAATTCTGATGGTTCAATGGCTCGGTTGCCCCAGTTAATTGAGTATGCTAGACGCCATCAGCTCAAAATCATTAGTATTGCGGATTTAATTAGTTATCGCCTGCAACACGATCGCTTGGTGATCCGCGAAAGCATCGCCGAATTACCTACTCAATTCGGTCATTTCAAAATCTACGCCTACCGCCACACTGTAGATAATTGTGAACATGTGGCAATTGTCAAGGGTGATCCCGCTCATTTCGTCGATGAGCCGGTGATGGTGCGGATGCACTCAGAATGTTTAACTGGTGACGCCTTGGGTTCTTTGCGCTGTGATTGTCGGATGCAACTCCAAGCAGCACTGAAAATGATTGAGAGTGCTGGTCAAGGTATAGTTGTTTACCTACGCCAAGAAGGACGAGGCATTGGCTTGATTAATAAGCTCAAAGCCTACTCCTTACAGGATATGGGACTGGATACCGTAGAAGCCAATGAGCGCTTGGGATTTCCGGCTGACCTGCGAGACTACGGCATGGGGGCACAAATGCTCATGGATTTGGGTGTAAAAAAGATACGTCTGATTACCAACAACCCCCGTAAAATTGCTGGAGTGAAGGGTTATGGTTTGGAAGTTGTGGATCGCTTGCCACTATTGATTGAAGCAAATGATCACAATTCCCATTACCTAGCAACCAAGGCAAAAAAGCTGGGTCACATGCTGTTACAAACTTATCTAGTCACAGTGGCAATCCACTGGCAAGATGATCCGCAACAAGTGACACAACGCTATGAACGTCTAGAAAAACTGCGGCATTTCGCCAAGACTCACGATTTATTATTACAGGAAGAAGCACGCCCCCTAGCGATCGCTTTATTTGACCAACCATCTTTGACAGTCCACTTGGGTTTTGATCAAGCAAAAGTTGCTGCTTGTGATTGGTACAGACAGAATGGCCATCCCTATCTGCAAGCCATCTTCCAAATTTTAGACACCTTAGTTACTTTGCCTTACGTTCAGAAACTAGAATTTCTGATCTCGGCTGGTAGTGATCCTCTAACTAATTTGCAAGTCCAGCTAGACCGGCAGACATTCTCTGTTGATACACCACCATCATCAATTAGCGATCGCTTGGAGACACAGCAAATCTACAGCTTTAATCAGCCGAACGCCAGCTGAGATTAAGCACCGTGGGGAACACGGGAACTAGCGCCTGCCCAAGCCCTGACTCTTTGTAACCGCCTGAGAATGCGGTTAGCTAGTTCGCCCCCCATTACGGGTTTACACAGATAATCATCAGCCCCGACAGTAAATGCTTGATTCTGGCTGGCTGAGTCTGTGAGCACACTCAGAAATAATACTGGTAAACGCTGCCAATGAGGGTCACTGCGGAGAATCTGGCACAGTTCAAATCCATTGATCTGTGGCATATTCACATCTAAGACTAGGGCATCGGGAGTGACTGCTTGCAGTACCGTCCAAAATTGCTGCGGGTTGGCAAGGGTAGTAACCTTAAATCCCCAAGGTTTCAGCAGGGTAGGGAGAGTGCGTAACCAATCTTGATCATCATCTAGAATCATCACCTTATGGGGAACCTGGGGGTCGCGTAACAGAGTGACTACAGCATCAATCACTTGCTCTGGTGGAGTCGGCGCTGCCAAAAAAAGTTTGCCGCCCCGCCGTATCGCCTCCAAGCGATCGCTCAGTTCACCGCGATCGCCCATGACGACAATTGGCAAATCAGGGTAACGCTGTACACATGTCTGCAATATCTCCCAAAAGTTACTGACTTGGGTGGTATCGGATTCGGAGGGGATTGAAGGTAACCGCAACAGGATAACATCGGGATCTTGGGCTAAACCATCAAAGATAAACTCGTTTGTCAGCAAGGCTTGGGCTATATCCAGCACCGGAGCCATCTCAATGCGAATTCCCCGACTGGCCGCGACACATACCACTGACTGATTAAACTCAGCATCGGAACTCAAAATCAGCAACAGGGGTGATTGCCCATTGGGAATTTGGGACATCTGAATGAGTGTGGTATGGTCAATATCTTGCTGGAGAGCCGTCACCAGAGTTTTCATCAGGGGTGCGTGTTTTGGTTGCAATGGCTCTCGACCACCTAACCAATATTCCAATTGTCGGGCGATGTGCATTGTCTTGGTTAGCCCGAAGATTCCCAAAGTCCCTGCCAGCTTGTGAGCTATCTGTTGCGCCTGTGCTTGTTGTTGGGGTGTGAGTTGATTGGTTTGTAAATCTCTGACAGTCTGTAACAAAACTGTCATCTGGTCGAGGCTTTTGGGTTTAGTCGTTGTCCAAGTCTCGTTGAGGAAAGCCAGGTATTGTTGTTGGGAATCGGGCGGAGTCTGATGCTGTAGAGAATCGCTCAAGGTTTCTCTGGATGCAGTGATTCCACAAGCCAATCGAGAATTATTCTCTTGGGGTGTTGTCGGTAGGGCAGTCGATTCTGTACTAGATGCTTTCAGGTAATAGCCCCGTCCGTGCATAGTGGCGATAAAGTCATGGGGCGCACCAGCCGCCAGCAACTTATGACGCACCCGCCGGATATGAGAACGTACCGTCGCCTGGGAGGGAAATTCTTCGGAAGACCATAATCGGTCTAGAAGTTCTTCAGTGCTAAACACATGCTGACAGTCCCGCAGCAGCAGTTCTAGCAAATCATATTCCATCGTTGTGAGGTTCAGTGGGCGACCATCATAGGTGACTTCACAAGTACTAGGGTTGAGGAGCAAATCCCCCCAGGTGAGCAAGGGGAAAGGATTACTACTTCCTCGCCTGAGCAATGCCCGAATCCTGGCGATTAGTTCGATGGAGTCGAAGGGTTTAACCACATAGTCATCTGCGCCCGCATCTAATCCCTGTACTTTAGCGGTAATGGTATCTTGAGCCGTTAGCAACAGAATGGGAGTAATGTATCCCTCTGTACGAAAACGCTTACATAAACTGATACCATCCAACTTCGGCAACATGATATCTAGGACGATCAAGTCATACTCAAAGGTGGAGCCATAAGTCCAACCCATTTCCCCATCTTTAACAACATCTACAATGTAATGATGGGTTGCTAGATTTCTGTTCAGGACTTTAATTAATAAGTCATCATCTTCCACAAGTAAGATTTTCATTGATGCAGCTACCAATGGAGAATTCTAGTAATTTGCTCCGGCAGATCCAGGGAGTTAAAGGGTTTGGTAATCACACCACTGACACCCAAATCATTAAATTGTCGCTTTTCTGCCGTTTGTGCCTTGGCGGTTAAAAGAATAACTGGAATTTGTTCGGTCTCAGAATGAGATTGGAGTTCTTTAAAGGTAGCAATACCATCCATGTCTGGCATCATGACATCCAACAAAATCACATCGGGTTTTTCATTTTGAGCAGTCTGGATGCCTTCCGAACCAGAACTGGCAGTAAACACTTCCCAATCTGCCGTCATTTTGATGCCAAACTGCACAACGGTTTGAATGGTTTCTTCGTCATCAATAATTAAAATCCGCTTAGTAGGCATAGAACCCCCCTCATGAAATAGTTGTGAGTGCTGAGTGACATTACTCAGCACTCAGCACTGTCAAGGGTGGGTAATGTGAACGCAAAAGTACTCCCACACCCCGGATTACTCTCAACCCAAATTCTGCCGTTGTGTTGCTCGATAATTTTGCGACAGATTGTTAGCCCTAAACCAGTACCACCTTTTTTGCGAGAATCTGACGAATCGACTTGTTGAAACCGTTCAAAGATCCGTTCGAGTTGATCAGCAGGAATTCCTTGCCCTTCGTCTCGCACCCGAAACACCACTTCCTTGGGGAGGTTGTGAGTTGGGGAGCCGCTCTCTACTTCAACGGTCAGCCAAACAATTCCCCCTGGTGATGAAAACTTGATTGCATTACTAAGTAAATTTGTTAAAGCTTGTAAGATGTAATCTGCATCTGCCCAGACGGAGATATCTTGTGGTTGTTTCACCAGAGTTACTTCATGTTGCTGGGCCATAGCTTGCATAGCCTCTGCTGCTTGGATCATCAAATTTGCTGCATTGCAGGCTTGGCGCTCCATGACCACTTTACCAGACTCAATGCGCTGTAAATCAAGGACATTATTCACTAAACGCACTAACCGTTCCGTACTGTCATCGGCAATGCCTAACATTTGTTGTCCTTCTCCCGAAAGATTACCTAACCGCCCTGTAGCCAAGATTTTTAAGGCGCTGTGCAGGGATGTGAGGGGAGTCCGCAGTTCATGGCTGATCACGGAAATGAATTCATCTTTCATCCGTTCAATAGCTTTGCGATCGCTAATATCGCTGCTCAGAGCGAAAAATCCCTTGACGGTGTTCTGGTCGTCTAAATGGGGGATGTAAGTGACATCAACTGATCGCCCACTACTATCCTTCAAGACAATATCATTTTCATAGGTTACGGCTTGCCCAGATAAAGCAATTTTCACATAAACTTGCATCCGTTGGTAGCAATCCTCTCCCCAAACCTGACGCAGATGGCAACCGTAAATTTCTCCAGGAGATTGACCCAACCAATCATAGTAGGCTTGATTATTGAAGCGATATTGTTGTTGTTCGTCTACGTAGGCAATCAGTACTGGCAAAGCATTGGTAATTAAACGCAATTGCTCCTCACTCTGCCGCAACGCTGCTTCCGCCTGCAACCGCACATTAATTTCCTGTTGCAAGTTACTATTGACATCCTGCAATTCTGCGGTGCGGGCTTCTACAACCTCTTCTAAGTGTTCTAGGAGTTGGGCTTGAGACAGGGCAATACTGATTTGATCTGCCAGTTGTTGCATCAGTTCTAATTCAAAATCCACCCAATGGCGATCGCTGTTGCATTGGTGGGCGATTAACAATCCCCAAAGCTGATTTTGGGAGTGGGCATTGAGATTTTGCACAATTGGGACAATCAGTTTGGCTTTGATCTGGAATTGATCGACAAATTCCACCAAACAATCTGCCAAGCCAGCCGCCGGATCATGCACATTTGCGATCGCTCGCACCCGTCCTTGGGCATAAAGTTGTTGATAATCTTCGGGAAAGACTTCTTGGGGAAATTCCAGATCCATCAGTGCGGGATAATCTGGTAATACGGCTTCGCTGATGGTTTTGCCAGTGCGGTCAGGCAACACGTGATAAATTAGTACGCGATCAGCTTGCAGAATTCGTTGTACTTCTGTAACAGTTGTATGCAGAATTTCTTTGAGCTGTAACGACTGCCGAATTTTTAGCGTCACTTCCGAAAACAGTTCAACTCGCTGCTGCTGCTGTCGTAACTCAGTCTGCATTGACTCCCGGCGCTGACTAATGTCTCGTAATAGCAACAGATGACAGTGGGGAATTATATTTGGTGTTAAGGTATATTCCACATCTCGCCGGATCTGTCCAGAAGATGACAGCAAGATTTCTCCCATCAACGATTCTGCCGGTGGAAAACGGTCGGGGTGGGATTGGCTAGCAAATTCCCCAACCATAAAATTAGATAAAGCTTGCCCTCTGAGTTTCCGACGCGGTAGACCTAGTAAATCACAAGCAGCAATATTCATATCTACGAAACAGCCCCGATCATCAATCAGGGCGATCGCGTCATGGGCATTCTTAAATAAAGTTTGAATCAAACGCTTGTGCGCTGGCCGTTGATGTTGAGATTTTTTGGCGCTGGATTGCGATCGCTGCCCAGAAGAACGTTTAGACACCTACATCCATACTGCAAGGGGACATTTCCATTGTTTACGTAACCTATCAAAAGTTCAAATCTTATAAAGTTAATGTTGGAAAATTTAACATTTTGTATTAAGAGTTACGGAATAACAAACCGCAGAGGCACAGAGGATACGGAGAAATAAAGGGAAGAAGTTTGGATAAGGACGTAAGTAGGTAGGTGCAAATAAAGTACGCCTTAACAGGGGTAGGGTTTGAGGTGTATTTACGTTTCGTAACTTAGTTCTGTTGATTCCCGCCTACTTACTTATCTTTTCTCGTGCGACGCCTGGAGCAAAGAATGTTTTTAATTTTTTGCCCACAATTCGGCCTGGTTTGTACCTTTTTCTGCCTCCTGCCTTTCTTCTATCAAAAAATTTTTCAACTCAATTCTAAAGAACCCCGGTAGCCAGTCACAATCCGGCTACCATCCTTGAGAATGTGGACTTCTATCTGATCGCTAGCCCAAGTGATTTGGTCAGTTAAGTCTGGGTTAAAGACGTTCACCCGTTGATTACTAGAAGAAACTGGGGAGTTGGGAGAATTAATTGCTAGAGATTCGACAAAGGGCCCGTCAATCAAGATATCCAGTTGTTGTAATAATTCTTGGGAACCTGGAGGCGCAGATTGAGACTGTAGTTGCTTCAGGGTAAAGCCAGTAAAAGACATGACATTTAGCCCAGCAGATCTTAGTTTCCGCGCTAACGATGCCAATGCAGGCGCTTGCCAAAAAGGTTCGCCACCGGAAAAAGTCACACCTGTATTGCGGGGATTCTTGAGGATATTGGCGGCGAGGGTATCAACAGCAATGAGTTGATTAATTTCAAATGACCAGGATTCAGGATTGAAGCAGCCGGGACATTCACGGGGACAACCCTGTACCCACACGACTGCACGACAACCAGGCCCGTTGACCTCGGACTCATCAACGTAGCCCATAATGTTGAGATAACCAGGAGGAATTTCTACAAGTGCTGGTGATGGGTTGGTTGGCTTGGTTTCCATCTTTTTACTCCTTGTAACCTTTTGGATACTACCCTGCGGGAACTCCTGCGGAGAACAACAAGCTCAGTACAAATTTTGGATTGACAATCCTGATCTGCATCTGGGTTTTGTGAATCCAACCGTCGCCATCATTTTTCAGATTGGTATTAGTTGGGCAGTTCCCGCCAAGATATCAGGTAAATCAATTGTCGCTACTAGGCACTTGATTTGCTGCATTTGATTTGACGAAACAGCATCAAGTTTGCCTACCAATCCTAAAGCCTAGTCATCGCCCAAATCGCCAGGATTTTACGGGGCCGTAGATGGCAGAATACTGAGGTTATTTGGTACATAGTGCTATGCTCATACTTCTCTCATCACTTCACCAATAGGGATTGGTATCAAAAATTTTTCTAAAAAACTGGATTTACCAAAATTTTAGAGCCAGAATATGAGGAAATTGTGAGGTTAGGCGAATATGAAGTGACGAAGAATAACCGTAGTAAGATAGATGTTATTGCAAACTTTTAATACAAACACCTCTAATTAAGTTGAATCAAAAGTTTACCGAAACTCCTATGGATAGCAATCCACTACAGGCAAATCAAGGTAGCATTTTAATAGTTGATGACACACTCGCCAATTTACAAATTTTATCTGCTACTCTATCCGTTGCCGGATATCTAGTGCGGGGTGTAAGTTCAGGTTTGATGGCTGTCAACGAAGCCCGCCTAACTTTACCTGATTTAATTTTGCTGGATATCAAAATGCCGGAAATTGATGGCTATGAAGTTTGTCACCTACTCAAAGCTGATGAGATTACCCGTGATATTCCTGTAATTTTTCTCAGTGCTTTACAAGATGTTTTTGATAAAGTCAAAGCCTTTAAAGTTGGTGGTGTAGACTACATTACCAAGCCCTTTCAAGTACCAGAAGTTTTAGCGCGGGTAGAAAATCAACTCACGATCCAAAATTTACAAAGACAATTAAAAGAGCAAAATGCCCAACTGACTTGGGAAATTCAAGGGCGTCAGCGTTGTGCTCTAGAACTAAATAACCGTAATACCCAAATAGAATCTATTTTAAAGGCAGCGAAAGTGGGAATTTGTCTCACTGATGAAAATGGCTACTTTGTGGAGGTAAATCCTGCTTATTGCCAGATGTATGGCTATAGTCGAGATGAGTTAATTGCTCAACAATTTACAATACTGTATGCAAATTCAACAACTGAAGAAAAAGCTAATTTAATTCAACAATATCAAAATTCTATCCGCAATCGTGTCTGTCAAGCAAAAGGTGAATTTAGTATTACGCGCCAAGATGGATCTCGGTTAAGTGTAGAGATTAGCCAAGGAATTTGCCAACAGGATGATGGTAAGTTATTTATCGTTACTACCCTGATTGATATTAGCGATGTCTACGACGAACTGCGCTTACGCCAATTAGCTGAGAATAAACTCCAAAAACAACTCCATTACAGTAACCTGATCAGAGAAATTTCTTATAAAATTCGCTCCAAATTAGATACGCAACAAATCTTGGTGACAGCTACCACACAAATAGGTGCAGCTCTGAATGTGAGCCGTGCCCTGATTCATACCTACATAGATTTACCAACTCCCAAAATTCCCATATTGGGTGAATTTCTGGCTCCTGGCTATGCTTCCATGATGGATTTTGAAGTACCAATTCAAGGTAATCCCCATACTCAGAAAATATTATGGCAAGACCAAGCGATCGCCTCTAATGATGTCTATACAGAACCTCTGTTGCAATATTCTCAACAGGAGTGCCAAACATTAAAAATCAAGTCGATGCTGGCAGTCCGTACTTCCTATAAAGGTAAACCCAATGGTATGGTCTGCTTGCATCAGTGCGACCAACATCGGCAGTGGACAGCAGAAGAAATTGAACTCTTAGAATCCATCGCTGCACAATTAGGAATCGCCCTCGCGCAAGCCAAATTACTAGAGCAAGAACAACAAGCCAGAGTCGAATTAGATCGGCAAAATTTACAATTGCAGCAAGAAATTCGCGATCGCCTGTTAGCAGAACAAGCTCTCCAAGCAAGTGCCAAAAAACTCCGCAAACATAACCTAGTACTCACAGAATTAGCCACAAACCCAGTGCTGTATCAAAGCGACTTGAAAGCAGCCTTAAGTGAAATCACAGAAGCAGGTGCCCAGAATATCGAGGTGGAACGAGCTAGTATTTGGCTATATGGGAAAAACCGCACGGTAATGCAATGTCTTGACCTATTCGAGCAACGTTCTCACCACCACAGCGAAGGAGATGTGCTCTTAGCCACAGATTATCCAGCCTATTTTCAAGCTTTGCACGCTGACCAACTGATTGCGGCTGATAATCCTTATACAGACCCCATTACCCAAGAACTCAGTGAGTCCTATTTAAAACCATTGAATATCACTTCTAAGCTGAGTATCCCAGTCCGATTAGGGGGGGTGACTGCGGGAATTTTATGCTTAGAACAGGTGGAAGTAGCTCATCATTGGACGCTGGAAGACCAGAATTTTGCTCGTTCTTTGGGTAATTTAGTCTCATTAGTGCTAGAAGCACGAGAACGCAAACGCGCCGAAGCAGCACGACGAGCCTCCGAAGAAAAATTAGGATCAGCCTTTAGATCCTCTCCTGACCCCATCGCCCTCAGTACTTTTCCTGAAACTCGCTATATCGAAGTTAACGACAATTTCTGTCGGTTTTTTGGTTATGCTCGTTCTCAGGTGATCGGTCGTACCCATCAAGAACTGAAAATTTGGATAAATCCAGAAGAATCAGCTTTTCTATCCCAGATTCTGCAACAAACAAAAGCTGTTCGCAACCATGAGTTAGATATTCGCACAGCCAATGGCGAGATCAAAACCACCTTGTTTAGTGCAGAAATCATTGAGATTGATGGGCAACAGTATATTTTGGGCACAGCTAAAGATATTACAGAACGCAAACAGGCAGAAAACGAAAGCCGTTTACTACTGCTGACTACCCAAGCAATTACTCGTGCTATTGATGTCAACGGTGCTTTAGCAGTCGTCTTGCGTTTAATTTGTCAGACCATTGGTTGGGATTTTAGCGAAGCTTGGATACCTAGTGATGATGGTACTGTTTTAGAACATAGTTTAGTTTGGTACGGTGAAAATAGTAGTTTAGAAGAATTTTGCCACGAAAGCAAAACGATGAAATTGACCCTAGGCGTAGGAATGCTAGGGCGAGTTTGGCAGAGTAGACAGCCAGAATGGATTGAAGATGTTTCTCAGGTCTCAGAGACAATTTTTTGGCGATCGCCGCAAGCAGCAAAAGTCGGGTTAAAAGCTGGCTTTGCTGTGCCGATTTTAGCTGGAAACCAGGTATTGGCTGTTTTGGTATTTTTCAAAAGTAGCTCGGTTCCTGCCGATAAGCGTTTACTTTTGCTGGTGGGGGCTGTAGCGGCTCAGTTGGGTGGGTTAATTCAACGCAAACTAGTAGAAGCCGCACACAGAAAGAGCGAAGAACGTCTACATCTAGCCTTAGAAGCCAGCGACTTGGGATTGTGGGATTGGAATCTCACTACAGGCAAAATCTATCGTGACTGGCGCTGGAAGAAGATGCTGGGATACGAAAACCACGAAATCGCAGAAAACATCCAAGCTTTTGAGCAGTTGATCCATCCAGATGACTTACCCACAGTTAAATCACACTTAAATACCCATCTTCAAGGTGTTGCAACTGTTTTTGAAATCGAGTTTCGGATGCGCTGTGCTGGGGATGATTGGAAATGGATTCAATCCCGTGGTCAAATTTTTGAGCGTGATTTGTCGGGTGTACCATTGCGGATGACAGGTACGCACAAAGACATTAATGAACGCAAAACCTTAGAACGGGAATTAGCCCTGAGAGAAGCTCGCCTCAATGCCTTCTTTAGCAGTGCGCCTGTAGGGATGAATATCTTAGATAACCAACTGCGGTTTGTGCAAATTAATGAATTGTTAGCAGAGATTCACGGACGACCCCAACAAGACCATCTCGGCAAGACTCTCTATGAGATCATCCCTGATCTTGCACCTTTGGTTGTGCCATTCTATGAGCAGGTACTCTTAACTGGTCAACCTGTTCTCAACGTAGAAGTCAGCGGCCCTTTACCCGTGGAAACAGATACTATCCGCCACTTCTTGACTTCTTACTTTCCTATTCCTGGTGAAGACGATCGCCCTTCTGGTGTGGGTACAGTCATGATCGAAATCACCGATCGCAAACGGGCGGAATTAGAATTGCAAGAAAGTGCAGAACGAGAAAGAGCGATCGCCCAAGTCATTCAAAGAATGCGCCAGACTTTGGACTTGGAGACCATATTTGCCGCCACCACCCAAGAATTACGCCAAGTACTCAACTGCGATCGGGTAGCTGTCTATCACTTCAATCACAACTGGAATGGCGAATTTGTCTCGGAGTCAGTAGGGAGTGGTTGGATTTCTTTGGTCGATGCACATCATCATCACCCCCGCTTGACAGCCAGTGCCCTTGAAGATCATCGTTGCGTTGTGCAAATGTGGCGTAATCCTGACTACCATATATCAGATACCGACACGCCAACAACTCAATTAGCTATTTATAGCCAAAGTGTACATTTCCGTTGTGTCCCAGATATTTATCAATCTGGGTTTCATCCCCATTACATTAACCTCCTAGAAAGCTTTCAAGCAAAAGCTTACATTATTGTTCCCATCTTCTGCGGTCATCAACTTTGGGGATTATTGGCGAGTTATCAAAATTCAGGCCCCCGCCAATGGAAAACCGAAGAAGTCAATATAGTCGAACAAATTGGTAATCAACTAGGTGTTGCTTTACAACAAGCACAATTACTGGCACAGACTCAAAGTCAGTCACAAGCACTACAAGCAGCTGCTCTCGCAGCTAATGCTGCCAACCGCGCCAAAAGCGAATTTCTTGCCAATATGAGCCATGAATTGCGGACTCCGCTTAACGCCATTTTGGGTTTCACCCAAGTCATGAGCCATGATCATTCTCTTTCAACTGAACATCAACAAAATCTGGGCATAATTAATCGTGCTGGTGAACATCTGCTGAATTTGATTAATGACATTCTGGAAATGTCTAAAATTGAAGCTGGTAGAACCACGTTAAATGTCAACAGTTTTAACTTAATTCGTCTCTTGGAAAGCTTGGAAGAAATGTTGCGTTTTCGAGCAGCATCTAAGCAATTACAATTGATATTTGCATATCCTGAAAATTTACCTCAATATGTACAAACCGATGAAAGTAAATTACTGCAAGTCTTACTTAACCTTTTAGGAAATGCGATTAAATTTACTCACACTGGCAGTGTAACTCTGCAAGTGAGTATGTGGGATGGAGAGCAACAACCACCCCATCTCTACTTTGAGATCATTGATACCGGACATGGGATAGCCCCAGAAGAAATAGACCTCTTATTTGAAGCTTTTGGGCAAACTGAAACCGGCAGGAAATCTCAACAAGGAACCGGGTTAGGTTTAGCAATTAGCCGCAAATATGTACAACTCATGGGTGGAGATATTACCGTTAGCAGTATGCTTGGTGAAGGTAGCAGATTTGCTTTTAATATTCAAATTGGTCTAGCCTCAGCTACCGAAATTCACAGCCAACAAAATCAAAATCGGATTATTGGTTTAGCACCCGCCCAAGAAGAATACCGAATCTTAGTAGTTGACGATGCTAGAGATAGTCGCATCGTTTTAGTTAAACTGCTGACATCCGTTGGCTTTGCAGTGCGAGAAGCGACTAATGGCGAAGAAGCGATCGCTCAATGGATGGCATGGCAACCACATTTAATCTTGATGGATATGCGGATGCCTGTGATGGATGGCTATGAAGCTACAAGCATCATTAAAGCAAGAAATGCCGAAATTTATCTATCTCACATCCATACCGTCATTATTGCTTTGACTGCCAATGCTTTTGAGGAACAACGGGAGGCTATAATTAAGGCCGGTTGTGATGATTTAATTAATAAGCCTTTCCGTGAGGAAATTTTATTAGAAAAAATCAGCCAATATTTAGAAGTACAATATCTTTATCAAGAAGCAAATAATCAAACTACAAACTTCCGGCAAAGCACAACAGAGCAAGTTTTGACATCAGATGATTTATTATCTCTGTTATCCCCAATGCCTTCTGAATGGTTAACAAAGATATACCATGCCGCCGCTCAATGTAGTGATGACCTGATTTTAGAGTTAGTTGAAAAAATTCCTGTTGCCAATGTTTTGTTAATTGAATATTTTACAGATTTAGCCCATAATTTTCAGTTTGAGAAAATTATGGAAATAGTTGAAGAATATATCTAATACCAATTTGGAAAAAGAATGCAACAAATAGTAGAAGCAAGCCCTCACTACAAACTCTAAGCTCGACTTTATCCATTTTTGATTTACTCAGGCAGCGTAAACAGCAATATCCCTCAAACGCTCCAGTACAAACTTCTATGCTTGCTTCTCCTTCCCTGTACCAACTGGCTTGGTATGAAATGCCGCAAACGGTAGTAGTCTGTCAAGATAAAAATGATGGACTGTAGTGCGGGCATCTTGCCCGTGTGAGCGAGACGCTACCAAAAATCCCTCAAAACAAAATTGACAGACTAGTAGTAGGACACTGGCGATTTCAACTGGTATTGTTGTATTCATGGGACAATACACACAATTGTCTTGCAGTCTCAGTGAATTGCGCGATTCACCAGTATTTACCAAGACTGTATTTAAATGTTATGTATGCAGTAAAACCCTCATTTTTTCGCGATCGCCTACATTGGTAATGACCCGCAGCGAAAAATGGCTAAAGTCAAGCTGAGAGGTTGTTTGAAAAGTCGGTTAGGCATTAAAAAAGCTCTCAGGGCATAAGCTTTAAATGCGTAGTGTGATACCTTAAGGTAAACTCCGCTAACGCAATCTCCCGTAAGTACGAATTACGAATTAAAAAAAAGTGACCCTGAAAATCAGAGTCACTGTTAACTTTTATCAGATGCTAATCACATACGCGACTGGAAAATTTATTTCTTAGATTCGGTAATGGGCACCCATTCAGTGTGGAAACTACCAGGTTTGTCAGTACGCAAATATGTATGCGCGCCAAAGTAGTCACGTTGTGCTTGAGTCAAGTTTTGAGGTAAGCGAGCGGTGCGATAACTGTCGAAATAATCCAAAGATGCGCTAAATGCTGGTACTGGAATTCCCAGTTTTGCAGCTGTGATGATTACTTCCCGCCAAGCTGTTTGTCTGTCGAGAATTGTCTGCTTAAATTCGGGCGCTAACAACAGGTTAGGCAATGCAGGATTTTCGTTAAAAGCCTTCTTAATCTTATTCAAGAAGCCAGCGCGAATAATACAGCCACCTTTCCAAATCCGCGCCATTTCACTCAAATTCAAATTCCAATTATATGTTTTGGAAGCTGTAGACAGCAGAGCCATCCCTTGAGCGTAAGAGCAAATTTTGGAACAGTAGAGGGCATCCCGTACCTTGTTGATGAATTCTTTGGTGGAGCCATCATACTTGCCAGTGGGGCCTGTGATCTGCTTAGATGCTGCTATCCTCTCATCTCGAATAGAAGAGATAATCCGGGCATTTACTGCTGCTGTAATGGTGGGGATAGAAACACCCAATTCCAAAGCAGTTTGTACAGTCCAGCGTCCTGTTCCCTTTTGTCCTGCGGCGTCAACAATCAAATCAACCAAGGGCAGATTTGTTTCTGGGTCGATATAAGGGAAAATGTTTGACGTAATCTCAATCAAAAACGAATTGAGTTCGTCGGTAGTGTTCCATTCTGTGAACACTTCGTGTAGCTGATTATGGTCAAGACCAGCAGCATTTTTGAGCAAGTCGTAGGCTTCAGCAATTAGCTGCATATCGCCGTACTCAATGCCGTTGTGTACCATTTTGACGTAGTGACCAGAACCACCAGGGCCAATGTATGTGACACAAGGGCCGTCATCTACTTGGGCAGCGATTTTGTTAAAAATTGGGGATAAGTACTCATAGGAGCTTTGTGTCCCTCCAGGCATCAGTGAAGGGCCATTGAGTGCGCCTTCTTCACCACCACTGACACCCATACCGATAAACCGAAACCCAGCAGGTTCGAGTTCTTGAGTGCGTCGTTCTGTATCTTCAAACCAAGAGTTGCCACCGTCAATAATGATATCGCCTTCATTAAGCAAGGGTTTGAGTTGCTGAATTACAGCATCTACTGGCTTACCAGCCTGTACCATCACTAGGATTCTGCGAGGGCGTTCCAATGAGGCTACGAATTCTTCTAAAGTAAAGGCGGCTTTGACGTTCCGTCCTGGCGCACGCTGCGCCATAAACGCATCCGTTTTTTCTCTGGAGCGGTTATAAACTGCAATTGGGAAGCCATTACGCTCTACATTCAGGGCAATATTCTCACCCATAACGGCTAATCCAATCACACCAAAGCTTTGTAGTGTCATAAATTTGTTTGGCTAACTCTTGCAGATCCTTTTATCTTTAAGGGTAATCCGAGATTTTAGGTTCACTCCTAAAGAAGACATTAAGAGTTTATCCATACAGGACAAAAACCCAGAATTAACACAGATAATTAGTTTTAATTTGTATCTAAATCAACAATTGTGTTGCATATTTTGCAAAATTGTTAGTTGAGGGGTTGGGGACTAAGGACTGGGGACTGGGGGCTAGGAAGGAATTTAGTTCACAAAATTTTAGTTGTTCTTCCTAATACTCAATACCTAATTCCCCCTTCCCCGATACCCAATACCCAATCCCTAATCCCTAATCTCTAGTTAAAGGAGTAACCAAAAAATGCTGGCATATGTCCTAGCTTTGGCAGTGGGTGTTGGTAGTTTAGCCATCTACTTAGCAGCTTTCTTTTTCCCAGAAATCCATCGCAAGAATGACTTTATCTGGAGTGGTATAGGGCTATTTTATGCTTTAGTCTTATGGGTATTTGCACCACGTATTAATGGGGGTCTTTTACTCGGCCATATAGCTAGTGTTGCACTTTTGTGGTGGTTTGGCTGGCAAACTCTTGCATTACGTAGGCAAGTAACTCCTCCGGTAGAACAAACCCTTGTCCCCAGTTCAGAAACAGTCAAAACTTCAATTCAGCAGCAGGTGAATAAGTTGTCTCTTCAAGAACGACTGTCCCAGTTGCAACAAGGTATTGGTAGTACTTTTAGTAGTGTGAAAGATAAGGTGCAACAGGTTGGGAGTAAACAAACACCTGCAACGCCTAAACCGGAAGATATTACCTCTGTACTGGCAGAAGAACCTGCTGTAGAGATTATCGACAACACTACTCCGATACCAGAACAACCAGCAACAGAAGCAAGTGTACCGGAGGCTGTTCCGCCAAATCCGCCATCTGCGGAGTTAGTGGAAGCAGCACAAGCGGATGGTGAAGAAGAAAAAACACCGATTCCTGTAGAGGAAGTTGCACCGGATGCAGTACTGGCACCGCCAGCAGAAACGCTGCCAGAAGCAACACCACCGAATAATCAGGCTAGTTGAATGTAAGTGAAACCCAGCGTTAACTAGTCCCTGCGGGGCGAGAACAGGGAACAGAAGAGAAAACTAGGGTACTGCTTTACGGAGTCCAGAATCAAAAACCTTTGATTCTGGACTTTCTCAATGTGGATTTTCGGTAAGTCGTTAATCGCTTACTCATTTTGGTGTTTTCCGCAAGCAAAAAGGCTGATTGCTTTCTCATCTGAGTAATTCACTTACTTATGAAAACGATCGCACTTGTACTATGTATCAGGTATATGGGAACAGGTTTATGATGCGTAGGCTGATTCTGTCCTAGAATTTGCTTTGGGAAGTTTCTACAACCAAAAGGTGGGTCAATCAGATTATGCCTATCCCGTTCTAACGACAGCTTCCACGTTAGATAGAGAATTATGTTACAATATACTACAAATAGTCCGTTCTACTACATTTAAATAAAGTGGGGTGTATTACTATTCAGAAAACTTGCTGTTATTTCAGTAGGTGGGTGAGGGCGCATCCCAATTTTGCAAAAATAAAATTTGTAGTGGGAGCATCTTGCTCCCTAATGTCCAGGAAGCGGGCTAGAGAGCCATCACTTGCTGTTATTTCAGCAGGTGGGTGAGGGAGCATCCCAATTTTGCAAAAATAAAATTTGTAGTGGGAGCATCTTGCTCCCTAATGTCCAGGAAGCGGGCTAGAGAGCCATCACTACAAAAAAAAATAAATTTACACATTTGGGATGCTCCCGTGGGTGATGCTTCTACAAAATAACTGCCAAGAAAGCATCTAAGTTGAAGACATTGGGAATTCTCACGGATAATAGTGAGAATCAGAATCCTATATTCCTTAACATTCAGCACCGTGACAGAAACTGGAAGCTACAAAGACACTGTAAATCTACCCAAGACGAGTTTTGATATGCGGGCGAACGCCATCAAGCGTGAACCCGAAATCCAGAAATTTTGGGAAGAAAATAAAATTTTTGATCGCCTGTCGCAAAACAATCCAGGCGAACTATTTATACTGCACGATGGGCCACCCTACGCAAACGGCTCACTTCATATTGGTCATGCCTTAAATAAAATTCTCAAAGATATTATTAACCGTTACCAATTGCTGCAAGGGCGGAAGGTGCGCTACGTCCCTGGTTGGGACTGTCACGGCTTACCAATTGAGTTGAAAGTTTTGCAGAATATGAAATCGGCAGAACGGCAAAATCTAACGCCCTTGCAACTGCGCCAGAAAGCCAAGCAATTTGCTTTAGCTACAGTGGATGACCAACGCCAAAGTTTTAAACGCTATGGTGTTTGGGGTGATTGGGACAATCCTTATTTAACACTAAAGCCGGAATATGAAGCGGCGCAAATTGGCGTCTTCGGTCAGATGTTCTTAAAAGGATACATCTATCGCGGCTTAAAGCCTGTCCACTGGAGTCCCAGTTCTAAAACGGCCTTGGCGGAAGCAGAATTAGAATATCCCGAAGGTCACACTTCCCGCAGTATCTACGCGGCTTTTCCCATCACAGGTTTGTCTGAAGCACTAAAACCAACTCTGGGTGAATATCTGCCAGATTTGGGCGTCGCTATCTGGACAACCACACCTTGGACAATTCCGGGTAATTTGGCGGTAGCGGTGAATGGTGAGTTGAATTACGCGGTGGTGGAAATCTCACGCAGAGGCGCAGAGGCGCAGAGAGGATTGAAGTACCTCATTGTGGCGGCGGATTTGGTGGAACGTCTTTCAGCAACTATTGCGGCTGATTTAACCGTAAAAGCCACATTTAAGGGGCAAGATTTAGAACATACTACTTACCGTCACACGTTATTTGACCGGGAAAGCCCGGTAGTTGTGGGCGGTGATTACATTACCACTGAGTCGGGTACTGGCTTGGTACACACTGCCCCTGGACATGGTCAAGAAGACTACATTGTCGGTCAGCGCTATGGTTTACCCATCCTCGCACCAGTGGATGATAACGGCAACTTTACCCAGGAGGCGGGAGAGTTTGCGGGGTTGAATGTGCTGGGTGATGGGAATCAGGCGGTTATCGATGCGCTAACTGCGGCGGGTTCCTTGTTAAAGGAAGAAGCCTATGCACACAAATATCCTTACGACTGGCGGACAAAGAAACCCACGATTTTCCGCGCCACTGAACAGTGGTTCGCTTCTGTGGAAGGATTCAGAGAAGCAGCATTAAAGGCGATCGCTGCGGTAAAATGGATTCCAGCCCAAGGTGAAAATCGCATCACCCCAATGGTGGCGGAACGTTCTGATTGGTGTATCTCTCGTCAACGTAGTTGGGGTGTACCCATCCCTGTGTTCTACGATGAAGAAACTGGGGAAGTATTGCTGAATGAGGAAACCATCAACCATGTCCAAGCAATTATCGCTGACAAAGGCTCTGACGCTTGGTGGGAACTCTCAGTACCAGAGTTGTTACCAGAAGCATACCGCAGTAATGGCCGGTCTTACCGTCGGGGTACTGACACAATGGATGTGTGGTTCGATTCTGGCTCATCTTGGGCGGCTGTCGCCAAGCAGCGTCCAGAGTTAGGCTACCCTGTGGATATGTATTTGGAAGGTTCCGACCAACATCGCGGTTGGTTCCAGTCAAGTTTGCTCACCAGTGTAGCGGTTAACGGCATCGCACCATACAAAACTGTGTTGACTCACGGCTTTGTGCTGGATGAACAAGGGCGGAAAATGAGCAAATCGGTGGGGAATGTGGTTGACCCCCAGGTGATGATTTTGGGGGGTAGCAACCAGAAAAAGGAACCAGCTTATGGTGCTGACGTGTTGCGGTTGTGGGTGTCTTCGGTAGATTACACTTCCGACGTGCGCTTGGGTGGCAATATCATCAAGCAGCTCAATGATGTTAGAGGTAAGATTCGCAATACAGCGCGGTTCTTGCTGGGTAGCTTGCATGACTTCAACCCAGACAAAGACGCAGTAGCTATCGAAGATTTACCAGAACTCGATCGCTACATGTTACACCGCATCACCGAGGTGTTTCAGGAAGTCACAGAAGCCTTTGACACTTTCCAATTCTTCCGCTTCTTCCAAACTGTACAGAATTTCTGCGTGGTGGATTTATCCAACTTTTATTTAGACGTTGCCAAAGATAGACTGTACATCAGTGCAGTGAACGCCTTCCGCCGTCGCAGTTGTCAGACAGTATTGCAGATTGCTTTAGCAAATTTAGCACGAGCGATCGCCCCAGTACTATGCCACACCGCCGAGGATATTTGGCAACATCTCCCCTACAAAACACCGTATAAATCGGTGTTTGAATCTGGTTGGGTAAAAGTAGAAGAAGACTGGCTAGATACCGACTTAGGGGAATTTTGGGAAACCTTACGCCAACTGCGTACCGATGTCAACAAAGTCTTGGAACAAGCCAGGATAGAAAAACTCATTGGTTCTTCCCTAGAAGCCAAAGCCTTAATTCATATCCCCCACAAACAGTTAGGCGATGCTATCAAAGCCTTTAACCCAGCTAAAGGTAACGGTATCGATGAACTGCGGTACTTATTACTGACTTCTCAGGTAGAAATCTTAGACTCTACCGCCAAACTGCAAGGATTGAAATATACAGCCCAAACAGCAGACTGGACAATTGGCATAGTCAATGCAGACGGCGAAAAATGCGATCGCTGTTGGAACTACTCCATCCACGTGGGAGAATCAGCAGAACACCCCCTATTATGTGAACGCTGCATTCCTGCCCTAGCCGGCGAATTTTAACCCGTAGGGGCGTAGGCTGTACCTTAGAGTAGGGTACAGTTGCTCGCCCTCCCTACTATTCCTGTTCCTTCTTAGGATTAAAAGTTTCCGGGAAGGAGACATCTTCGTAAACGTCAGTGACAGAACAAGAAAAACTCAGGCTAGTCAACTGTAATTCTTGATTTCCTCTATAACTATAAAGCTCCCATCTACCTGCTACATTACGTCGAAAACAATCAATACGCTGACGGTTTTGACTAATTAAGAGATACTCTTGCAATGTTTCTAAGTCTTGATAGTCACTAAATTTATCACCTCTGTCTAAAGCTTCAGTTGAAGGTGATAAAACTTCAATAATTAAGCAGGGATAGCGTTTAAAATATTCAAAATTTGTATCTCTTTGGTCACAAGTCACCATAATATCAGGATAGTAAAAAACATTCAGAGACTCGATACGTGCTTTCATATCAGCAACGTAAACACGACACCCAGATCCACGAATGTGATTTCTTAACAGGGCGACTAAGTTAGCTGTAATTGTGACATGAGCATCACTCGATCCTGCCATTGCATAAATCTGTCCTTGGATATATTCATGTTTAATCTGGCTAGATTTTTCAGTTTCCAGATATTCGTCTGGTGACAAATAAGAGAAAGATTGGCTAAGAGTCATATTCCATAATTAGGTGAGGCTTATATATTCCTTGATCCTAACATTCAGCCTTTGAGCGATGGCGCGCCCGCCGCAGGCGATCGCCCTACACAACATAAGTTTAGCCTCATCAGATTAGGCGATCGCTTCACTCCACTTCTAACTCACCTACTACTAAAATTCTCAACTCCGTGACTCGCTTCAAAGTCTCATCATTAGTCAAAAAAGCATCACAGTTACTTGTTAAAGCGATCGCCACCTGCAAGGCATCAGGTAACTGAAGATTGTAAAGTGAGCGTATTCTTGCAGCTGCTTGTGCAATAACAGCATTAATATCTACAAAAACCACGTCATTACTGAGTAACACATTGACAAAAGCTCGCTCTAAATCCACTAATCCTAACCGCATAGCACCTACTAAACATTCAGACAATGTTATGGGAGATACTACTGCTGTAATATCAGTTTCCAATCGTGCAAAAATTGGGTCTACTAAATTTACAAATCCGGATTGCGCTCTACAAAATAGATGACTGGTGCTGTATCAATAAATATGTGAGAAACTCCTACTAATGCCTCACTAATTTTCATTATTTTTAGCCTAACAAACTTTTCCGATGCTCATCTCCTTCCCGTCTAGTCTGAGAAACCCACTCTTGAGCATCTTTACCCAATAACGGATAAGAGGCCATACCTTTTAAATCACTCCATTTGCGTTTTGACTGTACTTGAATGACGTGCTGTTTTATCCGTTCTACTAAATACCCCATCACTTTCAATTGATCTTCTGGAGTCAGTTGGTCAATCTCGCTGAACATTTGTTGCAGTGATAAACTCATCAGCTTAATTCCAATTCAGTAAATATAAATATGAATGATCGTAGCATTCAGCCAATTTGAGCGATGGCGCGGAGCGTACTACAAAACGTAAGTTCAGCCCCATCAGAGTATCGCAACTCCATTTTCCTAAAACAAAGGCAGAAACACTATGCGGTCTTGATACTCGTTATTAAGTGAACCTTCTGCTATCAAAAGTAACTGTTCTAGATTTTCACCAACGCTTAATTTTGAACTCAAAATGAAGATTCCCGGCACATGATGATTTTGCGCTATATGATCTGCCAAGTGAACTGGCATAGATTTACGGTTATTAGTGACTAGAACAAAATCATTTTCTTCACACCAAAGCAAAATTTCTGGATCTAATGTTCCCTTTGGTGGAGTGGTTAAATCTCCAATTGCCATGACAAACAAATCAGTCTTTAGGCGGCGTAGTTGTACTGTATAAATTGGGGCAACGTTCTCATCTATGAGATACTTCAGCGCCATGAGTTGGAATCGTCGTTTTTTCAGCTTTTAATTTACGTAGTTTTTCTACAACTGGGTTTGGGTTGCGGCGTTGCTCTTCTCTCATGCGATCGCCCCACTCTAACCAGTCTGTCATATATGCATCTACGACTTGTTTGTTGTGTAAATAGTAAAGAACTGTCGCATAAACTTGTTCTAAAGTCAATGAGGTGTAAGTTTTGGCAATCTCCTCTGGAGTTTGAGCACGGAAGAGGTAGTCAAACAAAATAGTTTCAATTCCTACTCGTGTACCTTTTAGCCGAATATCATCAGGAGCTAGAAAGTTAAAGTAGTCTTCAAGTTGCATAGTTAACTGAGGCTTATATACTCCTCTGATCTTAACATTCAGCGAATTTGAGCGATGGCGCGGAGCGTACTACAAAATGTAAGTTCAGCCCCATCAGAGTAGGCGATCGTCAGAATTCATTCTGAGGCGGGCTATGGGTTTCGCGTTAAGTTGACACAGGTGGACATGATAGCACTGCTACAACTTTACCCATGCCCCATGCCCCATCCTACAACTTCTGCAACAACTCTTGAGTTAACTGAAAGAAAGCCTTAGAACCAGCAGACTGTGGACTGAGTAAAACAGCAGGCTGAAAACTATCAACAGCCTTAGCTACATTCACGTCAACTGGTATTTGATTCTTACAAATTTTTTCCACACCAAAATCTTCCACAACCCGATGCATTACCTGTTTATAGTATCTGCCAGTTAGCAAGTTAGAACTAGACATACTAAAGACAATACCCAACATTTTAATATTTATTTTTGCCTCATGTTCATGACTATCCTTTAACTGACCAATGCGCCTTTCTAGTAGTTGAATACCCACCACAGATAAAGGTTCTGGTTTTGCAGGCAGAATATAGAAATCACTAGCAGCCAAAGCGCTACGAGTCATCAGGTTATAGCCAGGCGCACAATCTAGAAGAATAAAATCATACTCTTCACGCACAGGTTTTAAAATGTTGTTAATCAAGACTCGTTCAAAACGATTCCAAACCGTTTCAAAATCCTGTTCACCCAAAGCTACCGCTTGTTGATGCAGCATTTCTGAAACCACAAATTCATCATACAAATCAATATCTCCAGGCAATAAATCTAGCCCTGGCAAATTACAAACTTGCGATTGCACAATATCTTGAATCGTAGTTTTAGCGTTTTGCTCTGGATTAATAATTTGGTCAATTAAATATCTAAATGTCTTTCTTTGTTTACGACGTTTAGCAAACTCTAAAGGCGACATCATACTCAGCGTAGCGCTAATTTGGCTATCTAAATCCAGTACTAGCACCCGCTTACCGTGATTTTTTGCTAAACAAGTAGCTAAATTTACCGTGATAGTGGTTTTACCAACACCACCTTTCATATTTGCAGTCGCAATTACATATCCCATTGATTAAGTCCTCTGATAGCGCCCTCTCATCTAGGTAGCGTATGCATCTCCTGATCAACTAGAATTTTCGCTAAATTTAATATTTGCGCGTATTCATAAAAGTAATTTCAGTGACACTTCCTCCTTTGAGGCAGTCAGAATTATATAGCAACGTGACTTAATTTGTGAAATATTGGCTGGGAATTATAAACAGTTCTTATGTATAAATACTTATACAACATGATTGTTTACATAAATTGTAGTGGAGTTGATTACTTAAAATTACTGAGCCTATGCCATAATACTATAGGTATAAAATTTTCGATAATGATTCTACTTGTCTAGGGGTAAAAAAATTGCCTTTTAATCCCGAACTGTGTCGCAATGAAAGCGAAGTTGAAAGCAAGCTCATAGTTCAGTATTTGCTACCGCAGCTAGGGTATACTCCTGACACCTGGCATCAAGAAGTTGCCGTTGGTAGTATCCGCTTAGATTTTTTAGCATTTGCTGCACAAGTTATTCCCTTTGTTTTGGATGCTAACTCACCATTGAGTGTTGTGATGGAGGCGAAGCATCCCAAGCATAACTTAAATAATCATGTCTCACGACTCAGGCATTATTTAACCAGCTTGAATGTGCGGTATGGCTTGTTGACTAATGGGAAAGAAATCAGGATTTATGAAAAATTACAGTATGATATCCAGCTTGTCTTTCAATGTGCTGGTAAGGACGTTGAGGCGAAGATAGAGGAAATTAGCAGTTTAATTGATAGAGAAAGTTTGAAAGCAAGGCAAAGTGTAGAGAAATCTGAGATTGAAATATCTGAAACTAAATCGAGTTCTGAAAGCAAGAGGCAAAATTCTATGAAAGTAATTGCGGTTTATCACAATAAGGGCGGCGTTGGTAAAACAACTACTGTAGTTAACTTAGCTGCTGCTCTTCGTAAAAAGGGTAAAAGAGTTTTAGTTATTGATTTAGACAGTCAAGCTAATACTACATTTGCAACCGGTTTAGTCAAATTTGATGATGAAGAATTTGATGATATAAAAGGATCTAACATTCTTCATATATTACAATCAGAAGATTTTTACCCTATAGAAGAAGTTGCTAGAAAATCTCAGTTTACTGATCCAGAAATTAGTGTTGTTCCTTCTCATATCAGTTTAATGAATTATGAAAATGAGTTAATTCAGCAAGAAGATAGTAAAATGATGCTCGCTCAAAAGCTCAATGAAGTATCAGAGAAATATGATGTAGTATTGATTGATACTCCTCCTTCTTTAAATCTCTATGCTAGGATTGCTCTAATTACTGCTGATTACCTTATTATTCCTTCAGATCTCAAACCTTTTGCGAATCAAGGTCTCATAAACGTTAAGGATTTTATTAAAAAGATAAATGGATTTAGAAAACAAATAAGAAAACCTCAACTTGAAATTTTAGGTGTACTTGCTTGTAAAATATCGACTAATAATCAATTTGTAAAACATACTTTACCTAAACGACTAGAAGCCATTCCAAAACGATATGGTTTTGAGGTCATGGATTCAGTTATTTATGACAGAGACGATCTGGCTAAATGTGCAGAAAAGTTTCTGATTGTAGGAGATATGGAGGTAGCTGATCCAATTTCCGTGCTTGATTTTAAACCAGATTCAACAGCCGCACAAGAATTTGAATTGCTAGCATTAGAAGTTTTACAAAAGATAGGGTTAGCTTAATGAAATTGTCCACATCGCTTGTTGCTATCAAAAAAATTACTTCTAGCAAACCTCGTTCAACTTTTGTAGATGATGATTTAGAACAAGCTGCTAAGTTGATTTTAGAGTCTGAAGGAGTTATTAACCCTATAGTAGTTCGCAGAACAAGTCTACAATCATATGAGGTAGTAGATGGCGACTTTGAGTATTATGCGGCGGCTAGAGCTAGAGAAATAGATCCGCGTAAAGGTGAAATGATTGGAGTATTTATTATTGAAGATGAAAATGAGGAAGCTTTAACAAAGCAAGTTCAATTATTTAGAAAAGCAAAAGATGGCAGTTTAGGAAAAGTAAACTTCACCGCAAAAGATTTAGAAAATTTTTTAAACAATTTAGAATCGCGCTTTGAAAAGATCACTAAACAACTGTTGGAAGAGTCAACTGCTAAAGTAAAGTTAGAAAATGAAAACAAGGAGCTAAAAAGAAAGTTAGCAGATAAGGTTGAACCTCTAGCAGTATTTACAAAATTTGAAGTAGATAAAATTGCTAAAAAACTACTCAATGCAGGCTTTAATGTAAAGAAAGCTAATCAGGTATCAATAGCAGTAGTAGATGAACGCGAAAAAGAACAGTTTAAATCATTAAATGATGTGATAGAAAGAGTAAAAATCCTACATGGAAAAAAAATGCAAAAGGGTATAAGCGTTAATAAAATGCTTGATATTATAGAAAGCCTCTATCTAGAAGATTAGTAGATTTTAGCTTTCAACTGCGATCTAACACAGTTTATAAACCTACTCCAACTCTTCCAAAAAGTAGGTAATAAAGGTTGATGGTGCGTTGCGCTGTGCGACAACACACCCTACATTGAAATTTATTAATATAGCTGGAAATATCAGCGCTGGTTTATTTAAAAGTAGTTTTTAAAAAGGTAATCGATTAGCGATCGCACTCTTTTAGTACACTCATAGTCATATATCGGCGAAAATCTTAAAGAAGCCGGGGATATTGTTATTCAAAAAATGAATGAACAGAGGGTGTAGTGAGTTATTTAAAAATCAACTTCAAATCATATTGAGATATTAGACAAATAAAAATCTGATGTTAAAACTGATATGTAACCTGAGTGATTTATATCTACTACAGCTTAAATCTACCACGATAGTTTTTTAATTATAAAAAGGAAAATTCTATGCGTATTCTTATGCTATCTTCCACATTTCCCTATCCTCCCAGTCGTGGGGGAACGGAAATTAGAACATTTAATTTGCTCAAATACCTCCAACAAAACCATTCTGTGAGTTTAGTTACACAGTCTAACAAAGAAGTAACGAATGCAGATGTAGAGGAATTACGGAAATATGTCAGTGAACTGATTATTTTTCCCTTACCACCAGAACCCGAAAGTCAAGGCGGAATTACAGGATTATTCTCTAAGACGGGACGATTCATCGAATCGGTAGTGAAAGCCACACCACCAAATGTTTTGCATCGTTACTCGCCAGCTATTCAAGCGTTAGTTGATGATTATGTGGAGGCGAAAAAGTGTGATGTCATCACCTGTGAACATAGTGTAAATGAAATATATATTCGTCCTGAATTCCGCCACAGTGTAAACACGGTGGTCGATGTCCACAGTTCAGTTTACGGCTGGGTGCGTGACCATCTAGAAATGAAAGCTTCACAAAATGCTTTACGCGATCGCTTATATCTCTCTTTAGTCTTGGAACGTTATGAGAAGCGTTACTCCGCTAAATTTTCTCACATCGTTGTCACCACCGCAGACGATCGCCAAGAATTTCTCAAACTCCGCCCTGATATTGAAATCGCGGTCATTCCTAATGGCGTAGATTTGGAATTGTTTCCCTACCGTTCCCAAGACTCAGGCGGACACGGTTTAATCTTTGTCGGGGCGATGGATGCATCTCACAACATTGATGCGGCGAGGTTTTTTGCCTTAGAAGTCTTACCAGAACTACAAAAATCTTATCCTGACGCCACATTTAGTATTGTTGGTGCTAGACCAGCAGCAGAAATTTTAGCACTGAAAGACATTCCTGGGGTCATCGTCACCGGGCGCGTCAATTCGATGGTAGAGTATCTTCATCAATCAACCGTTTGTGTAGTGCCACTGAGAACGGGTTTTGGGATTAAGAATAAAACCTTAGAGGCTATGGCAGCTGGTGTACCGGTAGTAGCAAGCGATCGCGGTTTAGAAGGATTAGCTGTAGATAGTCATGGTATCCCATTGGGAGCGTTACGAGCAAATACACCAAGGGAATATGTTACAGCTATTAGTCAACTGTTTGAGCAACCACAACTGCGATCTGAATTATCTGATAATGGTAGAAAACTGGTAGAAATAGAATTTACCTGGGAAATCGCCGGTCAACGCTATGAAAAAATCTGCTGTGGGAGTTAATTTATTCGGTGTTACTGAATTTAGGGATCAATCTTGTGGGTTCGGTAACTTGCTCAAAAATAAATTTTGGATTAAAGCTTTGGAAGTCGTTTGAAAATATCCTATAACTATAAAAAATGAAGGATGAAATATAAACTTTCATCCTTCACACTTTTTGAAGTCTCCAGTCGAAATCTGATTATTGTTGCATTGAAGGGACTGCGAAAATTCTGCTAGATATTGGAATACGTGCAGTAGGCTGTGTTGCAGGCACTGTATTATTAGTAGATGAAGAGTTACTATCAACCTCTGAAGTGATATCTGCCTTGCTCTGTCCAGAACTGCTAGAATCGCTCAATTTTGAGGATAAATTAGTATTTTCAGCAGAAGATTTTGAAGATATGGAACTATTGCTATTAATCTCATCTTCATTTAATTCTCTGGCAGTTTGAGCTTGACATGGAGCCATGACGAAAGCCAAACCTGCTGCTAAGGCTAGTGCTAGCAGTTGCTGAGTAGATTGTTCCATTATGATTACTTAAATTTTTAGATAAATATGGAATGTGGGAAAAGAACAGAATTATTGTATCGGTCAGAGATTAATAACAAATGAAATGTTATGGTGGCAATTGAAAATTTATTAGTTTGGAGAAGATTTACTAGTTGATCAATTAGTTATCTTGTAAATGCATACACCCTTGATAATCTGGTTTTTCGCCAATCTGACCAGCGCAACTTTCAAAAGTATAGTGGCTGGAATCATTTTAATGAAAGAGAAATTTTACGGAAATTGAGTTGCTAAATTATATAATTGATGTAATCACCAATGAAGTATATTTAGCGATTTCGATTATTAAATATATAAAGTTTTTACAAAAGGTAGTTTTCTGCTCTAACTAAAAATCGGTGTTGCTAGATCTGCTGTTTGAAATATACGTAGAGGAGTAACCCTCGTCTTACTTGCATTGCAAGGACTATACTCCAAAGGAGTAACCCCAGGGTATTGAGAATTTTGAATTGGTATCACTTTGTCAATTTGTCGATTTAAGCTATGTTTGGTAAATAAAAGAAGTAACCTATGTAGTCAGTTTTTATCCGACACTTGACACAAAGCATTGTGAGTGGAAAACGTCTGCCAGAAACCATTGCCCATGTCAGAATTACCCGCCAATCCTGGCAACACGGCTTCCTTGAGGGCGAAGTGAGCGCCGGTGACTATGAGTGGCAGTTTCAATGGCATTTTCGCCGAGGAGAACTGTCTGTGAAGCCTTCTCAAGGTCGCGCTTTAATTAAAGAACCTCTAGGTCGCTTTTTAGAGCAACAAGATTATCAGTTAGAGCCTGGGGGAGATTATGCTTTTACTATTCGGGCTGAACTGTAGAGAGACGTAGCACTGCTACGTCTCTACAGATTCCGTCAAACGATTTAAATATCGCTCAATCAAGAGGATAGCGACAATATCATCTATGGGTCGTGGTGGCTGCCGCATACCTTTTGGTAATAGTTTTGTTATACCTTTGGGTGGGTACATTTGCCAATAGCGATCGCGTGCTTCTAGAGTTGTGTAGCGCTCATCTACTAAAATAATATTGAAAGCGTTTCCTAGTTCTTGATTAAGCTGCTGTTTCCACTGTTTGGCCGTAGTTTGATTACCCATCACCACCAAAGAAATCGGAAACTTTTGGCGTAGTGCTTCAATAGTAGCGATCGCCCCAGCTGCAAGAACAACTTCGTGATAATGCAATTGCCGATCCAATCCCATCACTGCTACACCACATTTATCTCGACCTGGATCAAATCCCAAAATCACTGGTTGTGTTGGTAAAAATTCCCTGGAAGTCATATTAAATACGCTTAAATATTAATAAATTTCACCGTGTCAATATTTTGAGTCTTTAGGTACTAAAAATAATTTGTCCATCTACTATGGCCACTAGTTTTACTCTTAATGGCCCCGCAGTGTAAGTGTCCTCTGCGGCGATCGCTTTGATTTCTAATTGTTGAGTAGACTGGCGCAATTGGCTGACGAAGCGGAGGAAAGTACCATCTATTTGTACGCTTTCAATAATTCCAGCATTACGAGCACGAAACTGGGAAGCCGAAATCAGTAAATCCAATCGCTGGCGTAATTGATAAGATGTCATTGTTTTGGGATCAGCAGTAGTTGTAGCTAGCACTTGACCATCCGAAAAGACTAGTTGATTTCTGGCCGTATCAGCAAAAAACTCTATTTGCTTTTCTCCCCTGACATAATTGCCAGCAGAGAAAATCCGCATCACGTATTCTCGACCGTCATCAATCTGCTTGACTAATTGCTCAATCTTCTCTTGGGTAACATGCAGTATCTCTATATTTGCAGGATTTGACCCAGGTTCAGTTAATTCCAGGTTAGCATTCCGATTGGCTTCCTGGAGAAGTTGGACGACGATTTGACGAGCAGCAGCAGTTTGGTTAACCCGAACCACACCAGACGCTAGCACTTGGCCGCGAATCAAAGCCAGTTTACCCAAACGCAAGTCACGGTAAGACTGGTAGTATTTTTCTAGCCTTGCCACTTCCTGTTCTAAATAATTCTGTTGTTTTTCCAATTCTTTCAGGCGCGCTTCCCGTTTACCAATTACTTGCTCACGCGCTTTAATTTCTAAATTACGCTTTTGAATTAATTGGTCGAGGTTGGCTATTTTTTGATCTCGTTGTTCAATAGCTTCTTGCCTATTTGCCAGTTCCTGGTCGCGTTTAGCGATCGCTGTTTTCGCTTCACTAATAGCTTTTTGGGCTTCAGCGTATAGTCTTTGACGCTCTGTCTTCAACTGTTCTACGGCTGCTTGCAGAGCCTTTCTCTGATTGTAAACGCTTTGCAGTTCAGTTAGAGCTTTTTGGTATTGAGCCACAACTTGACCCAACTGACCTTGAGTGCGTTGGAGTTGTGCTTGAGTTTGCGCTTGTTGACTAATTGTGCGATTCAGTTGCGCTTGAGTTGCCAGTTGCTTGGCATTTGCTGCTTGCAGTGACCGATTAATATCTTGTAAGTCTTGTTGCGCTTTAGCTTGTTCAGTCCTAGCTTGATTGAGTTCAGTCTCTACTTGGCTTTTTTCAGCTTCTAGGGTTGTTAACTGTTCGCGCTTGAGCCTGCGATCTTTTTCAATATTTTCAATTTCAAAGACCCCTTTTCGCAAGCCTTCGTCGGCAGCAAATAAAATTGCTAGGGTTGATGCCGAAATCAACGTACCAGTAAAAATAGTTACCAGTACAGCAGTGTTTTTGGGGCGCAATTTAAAGAGTGAGAGGCGGGCCTTGCCAACCCGTGTGCCAATACGATCACCAACGGTGGCAAGTACGCCTCCCAGAATCAAGATTGCTAATATGAGGATGTACCCGGTGGTCATCTGCCGCTACCGAAATGCTTCCAGATACAGCCTACTACTTTCATTCATTTTCTGTGAGGCATGGGAGATTGGCAATAGCTGAAAGTACTCAATTTTTAGATTTACCGACCTGTGGGTGATGGGTGTTAACTCTAAAAACACAACATTTACCAACTCCGCTGCCCTCAACTGGTTTTAAGTGAACTGCCTACTCAAGGTAACAGGTTTATGCACAGTAATCTTCTTTTTGTGGATTGAAATCATCTTTTTTTCACGTAAATCCCCGAGTAGCCTAGTCACAGTTACACGAGTAGAACCAATTGCTTCTGCGATCGCTTGATGAGATAGTTTTAGATCAATTGTGATCCCATCGGCACAAGGAAGGCCAAAATCACGACAGAGAATTAACAGAAAACTCACCAATCTCGAACCCATATCTCGGTGAGCGAGGGTTTCAATCATCATCTCTGTCTGTAAAATGCGCGAAGACAGACCCCGCAGCATTAACATCGACAATTCTGGATTTTCCTTGAGAGCTTGCTCGACTTGTTCAATTGGAGCTGACAGCAATTCTACAGGTGTAAATGCAACCGCATGGTAAAATCTATCCGACTTGTTTCCCGTCAGCAACGACAACACACCGAAAACACTATTTTCCCGTAGTAGTGCTACCGTTATTTCTTCTCCTGCCTCGTACACCCTGGAAAGTTTCACCGCACCCTTCAAAAGAAAATAAACTCGTTCAGCAGGATCGCCAGGAAAAAAGATCGTTTTATTGCGTTCAAACGTTTCTACAACTGGCGGAAAAGCGCCAGTCGCCATCTGACGAAAAACATTTGCTAGGGCTTTATCTTGTGTCACGATCATCTCCCTTCCCCTACCCAATGCCGGAAAAACAAAAACTGATTACCTAAGAATACACCCGAAAAAACAATAAGACACCGTCAACCTTTCTGTACTTTCCTATACTCAAAAATACTGCTTCATAGTTATTTGTTTATAATGATACATAATTTCTGATCTTTTTAGCTAGTAGTTGTTGATAGGTAATTCCATGATTACAACACAGCAACAACACTCACAACCATTTACAACAGTCAAAAGCCTTATATTTAATCACTTTTTGAAGTTTGTGAAAAGATACCAGCAGGCTTCACCTGTAAGCAAAATTTTTTAAATAAATTTTGTGTTTTGAATCTTAAATTTCCTATAGTACTACTAGCTGTATTCAAAAGATTTTTTGCAGAAAAAATTAAGAGTTGTGGTGCAGAACTTAAGTAATAAGGGGTAATTTAGTTGCAGTAAACACTTCCAGCAATCACCGTTTTTGCAAATCCCACGTAAAACCAAGACAAACTAGCCTCAGATTCTAGTATGCTCCTAATCATTGATCACGTTGACAATTTCTATGCTAAATCTGACTGGAAAAAACGCCCTGGTTACAGGCATTGCCAACAACCGTTCCATCGCCTGGGGAATTGCCCAACAACTGCATAAAGCAGGAGCGAACCTCGGCATTACCTACTTGCCAGATGAGCGTGGCAAAATGGAGAAAAAAGTTGCGGAATTAGTAGAACCCCTCAATCCCAGCTTGTTTGTTCCCTGCAATGTCCAAAATGAAGAACAGGTTCAGTCTACTTTTGAGACGATCCGCGAGCAGTGGGGAAAGTTAGACATTCTTGTTCACTGTCTAGCCTTTGCCAACAAAGATGATTTGAGTGGAGATTTTAGCCAAACCTCACGCTCAGGCTTCAGCACCGCTTTAGAAATTAGTACTTACTCCCTAGTGCAATTGAGTGGTGCTGCTAAACCCTTGATGACAGATGGCGGTAGTATCCTCACCTTGACCTATTTAGGCGGTGTCAGAGCAATTCCTAACTATAACGTCATGGGAGTTGCCAAAGCGGGTTTAGAAGCCAGTGTCCGCTATTTAGCTGCGGAACTTGGTCCACAAAATATCCGAGTCAATGCCATCTCTGCCGGCCCCATTCGGACTTTAGCCTCTAGCGCTGTTGGCGGCATCCTAGACATGATTCATCATGTAGAGCAAGTCGCTCCCTTACGCCGCACAGTCACACAGCTAGAAGTAGGCAATACGGCGGCTTTTTTATGTAGTGACTTATCCAGTGGCATCACTGGGCAAGTCATCTATGTGGATGCAGGATATGAAATCATGGGGATGTAATACGATTTGGGCATGGGGCATTGTCACGAAAAACCTATGCCCTATAATGCCACCTGCTACAAGTCGGCAAAGCCACCCAACACAGTGGCTCCCTTATGCCCCATGCCCTATGACCCTTCTGAATATGCAAATTAGCGAACCCCAAGTTAATATCTCACACCAAGACTCAACTAACACCTCTCGGATTGCCACCGTTCACCGTAAGACGGGTGAAACTAATGTGCAAGTTAGTGTCAACCTCGATGGTACAGGCATCTGTTGTGCTGCCACTGGCATTCCCTTTTTAGACCACATGTTGCATCAAATAGCCTCCCACGGGTTAATTGATTTGGATGTGCAAGCCCAGGGAGACTGGGAAATTGATGACCACCACACCAACGAAGATGTAGGCATTACCCTGGGACAAACCATTAGTAAAGCCTTAGGCGATCGCAAAGGTATTGTCCGCTTTGGTAATTTCCTCGCACCACTGGATGAGGCTTTAATTCAGGTAGCACTGGACTTTTCTGGACGCCCCCATCTTAGCTATGAGTTACAAATTCCGACTCAACGGGTAGGGACTTATGATACCCAGTTGGTGCGAGAATTCTTTGTAGCACTAGTGAACCACAGCCAATTGACACTGCACATTCGCCAACTAGATGGAATTAATTCCCATCACATCATTGAGGCAACATTTAAAGCCTTTGCTAGGGCCACACGGATGGCGGTAGAAATTGATCCCCGTCGTGCTGGATTGATTCCCAGTTCTAAGGGGGTTTTGTAGGTTAGTTAAAATTACTAAACAGGGGTGTCACATACAGTGCCAATTAGTGCCTCGGTTTGGGATAATTGACAAACCTAACAATGATAGCTATTGTCAGTTCACTAGGTAAGCTATTAATTAATACCAAGTTGCAGTTGTCACTGTTGAGTTGGTAATTGCTAATTCATAATTAAACCGAGATGAAGTCTGTTGCAGACACCCCTGATTCTCAACTGAATAATACAGACTCTCCACCAGTAGTCCTCACTTCTGAGTTGCGAAAAGTCTATCGCACTGGCTTTTGGCACAATCAAAAAGTTATCTCTCTCAAAAGCTGTTCTTTAAAGGTTTACCAGGGAGAGACGTTTGGTTTACTAGGGCCCAATGGCGCTGGGAAAACGACACTATTAAAGCTGTTATTAGGAATTATTCGCCCCACCTCTGGGCGAGGACTATTGTTGGGTAAGCCACTGGGCGATCGCAGTGTCAAAGAAAACATTGGCTACCTGAGTGAAAGTCCCTATTTATACGAGTATCTCACTGGCTGGGAGTTCTTGCAGCTAGCTGCTGGATTATTTCAAATTCCCCAAAGTGTGCAGCGCCGACGTATTCCCCAACTACTGGAATTGGTGGGTTTATCTCAAGCCGATGCTCGCAAAAAGCAGCTGCGGCGATATTCTAAAGGCATGTTACAACGTGTTGGGATGGCACAGGCACTAATTAACGATCCAGACTTGGTATTCTTAGATGAACCAATGTCTGGTCTTGATCCGGTAGGACGCTACCAAATGCGGGAACTGATTTTGGGATTAAAAGCTACAGGTAAAACGATTTTTTTTAATAGCCATGTTCTCAGCGAAGTAGAGCAAATTTGCGATCGCATCGCCATCCTTGCCCAAGGTGAATTGATTTGTACTGGTTCTCTCAATCAACTTTTAGGCAATCCCAACACATATTACGTCAAAGGTCAAGGTGGAGATGGGGAAGTTCTCAAAAAATGGATACCTAGCCTAGTATTTGAGCCTGATGGTTCTTGGCAAGGTACGCTAAAAGATGATTACTATGATTTTCTCGCTAGCTTGCGTCTGATGGATGGGCAAATCACGACGCTGAAATTTTCCCGTATCTCTTTAGAAGAATTTTTTATCCAACAAATCGAAAAACAAGGTAATTCGGTTAATTTCAAATAATTGGCTGCACTTTGATGATCATGTTGTGAGCATTGTCCATCGCCATTCCTTTCAACAAGGTAAATCGGTGCAATAGTGTTGGTCTTCTATATTTATGAAGGGATGTTAATATACCTCTAATCCTTACCAATATAACTTTATATACATTAAACTAATTATCTTTCTTACGAAAGATGTTAAGGAAAAAAGCTGTAATTTTGGCTGATTTAATTTCAGTTTTGATATTTTGAGGAAGTAAATACCACATAAAAAGTCTCCCATGATCATTGTTGACTGTTGACTGTTCATAGCTCAGGATCAACGGTTAAAAATTTTAAGCGTGATAATTTATTTCTCAGTAATCTCTAATCAGTATTTGCATTAGTTTAAAACTGAATTTACCAAAAATTTATATTGCATCCGGTTATTCTTTAAAGTACCTTCACTAAAAATTTAAATTCAATCAATAAATCTTCTCCGGAAAAACAAGTTTTTCTAAGAAAATAAGAATGTTAGGGGAACTTGAATACTTAAGTATAGTCAAGATTAGAATGTTTAAACAGTACTTTAGCACTCGTAGTCTCAGAGTATCCGGTAAATATGCTTAATACAGACTTGCAGAAATCACTTACCCATTCAGCTGTGGGTGTAGCTTTGTTAACGGCTGTCAATGTTGCGGTACCATCTGCCAGCCTGGCTCAGGCACAACCAGGATTTCCTGATATACGTTCAGTAACACCAACAGCACAACCAGTATCAACAAGTACAGCTTTAGATATTAACTATACGTTAGGCGGTGGCGATCGCATACGTGTTAACGTATTTGAAGTTCCTGAATACACGGGAGAATATCAAGTTCCCCCTGGTGGAGCGATTAACTTACCTTTGATTGGCAGCGTTACAGTTTTGGGGCTAACTACTGAACAAGCTGCCGATGAAATAGCCCAAAGATACGCCCGGTTTCTCAAACGCCCTTTAATCTCAGTTAATCTGTTATCACCTCGCCCCATCAACGTTCTTGTTGCAGGGGAAGTGACACGTCCAGGAGCCTACACTTTGAACCTCAGTGGCGGTGCTGGTGACTCTCCCGGTGTACAATACCCAACTGTCTTAGCTGCATTAACCACAGCCCAGGGCGTGACACTGGCAGCAGATGTGTCTCAAGTTCAACTACGACGTAAGATAGGACGTTCTGGAGAGCAAGTTGTTTCTTTAAATTTGAAGGAACTGATCCAAACAGGCAGAATTGGACAGGATATTACCTTGCGGGATGGCGACACAATAGTTGTGCCCACTGCAACGGCTTTTAACCTTGCAGAAGCACGGAATTTATCTGCGGCTAACTTTGCTGCTGATGCTACCAGGCCCCGCACAGTAGCAATCATCGGTGAAGTCAACCGCCCTGGCTCCTATCTGGTTACTCAAGGGACTACAGCAGGGGATGGTGCAGAGGGAAATCCAGGTGTAGGAGTGGGAATTAGTGGACTACCAACTGTGTCACGGACTATTCAACTAGCAGGGGGAATCACACCACAAGCTGATGTGCGTAATCTCAAGCTACGTCGACCCACCAGAACTGGTAAAGAACAAACTATAGATATTAATCTCTGGCAATTATTACAGAGTGGTGATATAAACCAAGATATAGTTGTGCAAGATGGAGATACGATTGTTATTCCCACGGCCACTGAGATTAACCCCGCCGAAGCCACTCAATTAGCTACCACAACCTTATCTCCTGACAAAATTCAAGTTGGTGTCGTTGGGGAGGTTAAAAGACCAGGGCCTGTGGATCTGAAGCCAAATAGCTCTTTAAATCAAGCATTACTTGCTGCTGGTGGATTTAATGATGCTAGAGCTAGCAGTGCTGCTGTGGATTTGGTTCGTCTCAATCCCAACGGTTCTGTAACTAAGCGTGTAGTCAAGGTTGATTTTAATCAGGGGATTAACGAACAAACTAATCCCATACTCCGCAATAATGATGTTGTCGTAGTCAGCCGCAATGGGATCACCAAGACTTCTGATAGTGTCAACGTTGTTGCTGGGCCTCTAGGTACTATCTTGGGTATTGTGCGCCTGTTCTTTGGATTCTAGAGCCAACTACCAACTGGGGGCGTCGTTTTTAACTCGCCGTCCCCATGCTGGTGTAATTGTTGCTCCTCCACTCTCAAAAATGGGTGCGTCTCCCAATAATCATGAAGCAGTGACATACTCCTACACTGATGCTTCTCTACGAGAGGCTTCGCCAACGCATACAGTGTAGGCTTCCAAGACAATCCGGCTATTGCGTAGGAGACTCTTGGCTTTAAGAACCGGATGCCCCTCGGCTCTTTTTCTTATTACGATGGCTGCATTATGATCACGATCCAAAGAGCAACCGCAACTACATTTATGCCATCGTTCATGTAGCTTTTTAGGTACTTTTGCACCGCAGTTGGAACATTCTTGAGTTGTACCAGATGCTTTAACAGGTATTACCAACAAACCAGCATTTTCGGCTTTGTTTGTCAGGATTGACAAGAAGCTACCCCATCCAGCATCACGTACAGACTTTGAAAGTCTAGACCTTGAAAGTCCTTTGATGTTTAAATCTTCATGTGCAATTACATCATATTTTTTAAGCAGATTATTAGCGGTTTTAAAGTGAAAATCTTTGCGCTTATCAGCAACTTTTTTATGTTGCTTACTTAATTGCTTAACAGCTTTCTGTCTACGTTTACTACCCTTTTTACGACGTGAGACACGTTTCTGTATTACTCGTAAACGTTTTTGAGCTTTGCGATAATGTTGAGGAATAGCAACTGTTTCACCATCAGCAGTTGTCAAAAACTCTTTTAATCCCATGTCAATACCAGTTATTGATTCTGGATTAATATCGGGTTTGATTTCTGGAATCGTAGAATCTTCTAGACTGAAAGTTAAGTAATAACCGTCAGCTTTTTTGGTGATAGAAGCAGTTTTAATTTTAAAACCATCAGGCAACGGACGATGCAACACAACTTTGACTTTACCTAGTTTTGGTAAATCAATTAAATTGCCCTGTCTTGAAAAGTTTTGTGGAAGGAAACCTTCCCCACAAACTTTTCGCTGCAAACATCCATCTTTCATTTGTGGATAAGTGAAGGTTTTGTATCTACTTCTAGATTTAAACCTCGGCTTACCACTGCGTTTTCCGTTGCTATCACCCTTAAGAAAACGGTCAAAAGTTACCTGAACTCGCTTAACAACATCCTGCAAAACCTGTGAATAAATTTCACCGTAATGAGGATGCGTTTTTTTGAGTTCAGGTAATCTTTTCTTTTGAGAGTAATAGTCTGGATTACCCCTTAACTCTGGAAGGTGACAAACAAGAGGACAGGCATTAACGGGACAGCGATTTTGCTCATACCAGTTAAATCTATCTGCCAACAAATAGTTATACTGAGCGCACAACATAGACAACCATCTGTCTATTTCTGTCGCTTGTTGTTTTGTCGGGCGTAATCTGTACTGATATGCTGTCCTCAACTGTTTATCACCACCTTTGTAAATCAGTGTTATGTTTTTAGTATACACTAATTTTAATTTAAGTCTACAACCCAATGAAAAATGACTTTGTTTCCAAAGGGAGGTCTGTTAGCGACCTGAAAGCCCACCTTGTTTTAACAACAAAATACAGGCGTAGAGCATTTAACGCAGTAATGTTAGAACGCTTACACACTATCTTTGAGGAGTTATTAGTAAAGTGGGATTGCAAGCTTGTTGAGTTCAACGGTGAAGATAATCACATACATCTTCTATTCCAATATCATCCTGACCTAGAACTCAGTAAGTTGGTCAATAACTTAAAGTCTATTTCCTCTAGAAAATTGAGACAAGAATTTTCTGAACATTTAAAAACTTTTTATAGTAAAGATGTTTTTTGGAATGGTTCTTATTTTATTGCTAGTTGTGGGGGTGTTACCGTTTCAACTTTGAAAAAATACATTGAAAATCAGCAACAACCAGAAGATTAAGAATTGTTCGTTTCCTCCATGTTCCCCTCCCTCGCCTATCGGCATTGGTCGGGGAACTGTCGTCAACACAAGAGCCATTCATCTCATCACTTCCGCTATCGCGGTAAGTGAGAGGCTTCTGTCAGTTCAAGCTAAAGTGCTGACTACGAACAGAAAAAGAAATAAGCTACTGTGGAAGGAATGTCAGCTATCACTTTGCTCACAGAAAATAGTAGCTTCTATGCAGTTTCACTTAGGCAAACATCCGCGTCAGATCTCCTTCCTCCAAGGACTGCTGTGCAGCGTGACTCTCGCTGCGGGTTGTGTTGTAGCTATGCCTGCTACTTTAGCAGCAGAAAAGGTGACGATTCGCTTTGGGCCATTTCAACATTCCCTAGAGATCGCTGATTTAGAAACATTTGCTAAAACAGGTAGACTGCCAGAAAACTTGGAAATGTTTAGTTCTGTGTTAACGCCCCAAATTCGAGAACTACTCAACCGCCGACTAAAATTAGATCCGGCCTTTGCAGATAAGTTCGTCGATGAATTGGTGCGATCGCCCGCAGGTAAACAATTAGTCACATCTTTAGGTACAGCTATCCCCGGTAGCACCGTAGAAAGCCTCCAGACAGCCCTTTACCTGGGTTTGCGTCAAGTCAACGGTTTGAATGTCATTGATTTCTTGCGAGCCTACCCAGATAAAAATATTACTGTAGATGCCACTAAAGCTCTAGAAATTGCCGTAGAGTTGAACCCCAACAGCTTGCAAAGCCAAGCTTTGGGAGTTTTATTAGAGCGCCAGCTATTAGTAAATCAGAATACAGCCTTTCAACCCAGCTTTGATCCAGCCACCATTGGTCAAGCAGCAGTTCAGCAACAGTCACTCACCCTCCAAGACCAAAAACGACAACGCCTCATTCCTGTAGATATTTATTGGAGTCGGGTGGATGCACAAGCACCACTGGTGGTTATCTCCCACGGCTTTGGCGCTAACCGCAAATTTTTAACATATTTAGCGCGTCATCTAGCTTCCCACGGTATCACAGTGGCAGCGATCGAGCATCCTGGAAGTAATGGCGCTGCTGTTTCTCGATCCTCAGAAAAAGTCAACTTAGCACAACTACTCCCAGCTAGGGAATTTATTGAGCGTCCCCAAGATGTCAGCTTTTTACTTAATGAATTAGCAAAACTCAATACTCAACCTGGGCAACTCCAAGGTCAATTTCAAACTGAAAAAGTCACAGTTATCGGTCACTCCTTGGGGGGTTATACAGCCTTAGCTTTAGCTGGTGGAGAAGTTAACTTAGAAGCATTGCAGCAATTCTGTAAAACCTCTCTTTCTGTGGGAGAATCCCCTGGTGACTGGTTGCAATGTGCTGCTGCACCTTTAAAAGAGAAAAAACTCCAGCTAAAAGATGAACGTGTTAAAAGTGCGATCGCTCTTAACCCTCTGGTTGGTCAACTTTTTGGCAACAACGGTCTAGCTCGAATTAATCAGCCAGTATTGCTATTAACTAGCACAGACGATGTCTTTACCCCGACATTCAAGCATCAAATAGCACCTTTTACCCAACTCCGGGGTGCGAAATATTTGGTAACGGCTATTGGTGGAACTCATTTAAGTATTCTCGATTCGGCATATTCTGTCAGTGCAGCTACTACCATCACTAAAGAAAAGCGAGGCCAAGAAACCGATTCTCTCCGCCAGCTAGTGCGTGGTGTGAGCTTGGCGTTTATCAAACAACAGACACCAGACGCCAAAACCTACTCACCATTTCTCACACCAGCCTACGCCCAGTCTCTGTCTACCCGCCAATTACCCCTGCGTCTAAACTCTGATTTACCAGAAAATCTCAAGTCTTGGCTGGGTCTTGTACAGAAGTAACATTGTCAAAAATTAAACTTGCTTAAGCGTAGCAGAGTAGCGATCGCTCATTTACGCTCAAGCAAATTTACAAACCGACTAACCCAGGAATTTATTTACGTACTAGGTTAAGCAATTCTTTAGGGGAAGCAAGCAAGTCAATCGCCACAAAGAAGATTTTGCCTTGGGGATCTAGTAAGAACCGCCATGCAATATTCATCCCTACACTAGCTCCAAACCAAGGAGTTTGAACTTTCCCTGTGACTTTAATTTGGGTATAGCCATCTTCCACTAAATCAGATACGCCACGTTCTGGAATCATTTTCAATCCCTGGCATTCTTCACGCATGTACGCCAGAATCGCCTCTTGACCCACAATTGGTCTTTCAAAGGGAGGTTGTAAAGCACCTTCGGCGGCAAACAGAGCCACTGCTGCATCAAAGTCAAAGGCATTCATGTTGTTGATGTAGCTCAACACGGCAGCGTCATTGACGCCTTCAATAGTAACCTTAGTCCGGAATGCTGGTGCTGTAGGAGGTGCTACGGGCATTGTCACTTTCTTGTAACTACCAGGAGCATTGGGGTCAAATCCCATGTTGACTACTGTGTTACGTAGGATGGTGATTTGTTGACCTGGATCAGCTTTGCGGATTGATTGCAATACTAAATTAGCTTTCTCAGACAGTTTATAGCCTTCTGGGATCGGAGCCACGATTCCCTGTGCCATCCACTCTCCTAACTGATACCAGAAGCCCAACTTGATGTTGACGGAGAAAGAAGCATAGGAACGGCAAATGGGAGTGTCAGCACGGTTAGCCAAATCGCACATGACTTGTGTTTGTGCTTCAAAAGGCATCTGCTTGATTTGTTCGAGCAAGCCTTGTGCCAAGACCATGTTTGCTGCCCCTGGAGCCGCAACTGTGATAGTTTTACCCATCTCTGTATAGGCAAACCAAAGTAATGCTAGTTGGTCTTCAGCACTCAGTTGAGCGAAGGATTCGGTGACAGTTGGAACAATGTCAGCAACTAGGGTGCCGGGAAAAATACCTTGAGCTGACTCGAGAGTAATAGACATGGTAGAGATCTCAAAAAGAAAGTTACAGTACAGTCAAATTCGCTTTAACTACTGCTGGTAACCAGCAAATATGTAGTCATCAGTAGTACCAGGTAAATATCTGGCTTTTTTTATCAGCAAATGCTTTAGCTCACAACGACAACAGTTAGGGCTGAAAATATCAGCATGACCGCTATCGCTTCCTGAAATGCGTAGCGGTACTGTTGCTCTTGGTTGGGATATTCAGCAACGTAGACTACTGGCTCGACTGAATAGTGATTCAGAGTGCCTCTGTCATTAGTGGCATCACGCATTTATTTGATTTCGTATCTTTATGTAAAGAAATATAACGGAATAGTTACAAACAAGCAATGATTTCCCTGTGATTAGTAAATGAGTTTTAGTTATTTATATTTTTTAATTAATAATATTTACTTAATATTTAAGAAATACTTGTGTAAAGTCATCTCATTGATCAAATCTGCGATCGCCCAGTGTGTTGGGAGGAGAATTACCAGCATTCTGATTTAGATGTGAGTAAAGTTGAATACGAAACAAAGTATTTCTTGCCAGTATGTAATCTAGGTGCTTTAATAGCGATCGCATTCCGCTAAACACTCTTGTCTGAGCTTGACACACAAGATATGGTGTTACTCGTCATCTGATCACACGGCTGGTGTTCGTAAAATTACAGACTCAAAACATTAGACTTAAAAGTAGGACAAGGGAGTAACATGTCCTTTAAACTAAAATATCTTTCGCCAAAAGCTAAATTGGAGCATATATGGAGCCAATCATTGCTATAGTCTTAGCGCTTATAGGTTATGCATTAGGATCTGCCAAATTAATCAATCAAGGTAATGAAGCTTTAGTCGAACGACTAGGGCGGTATCATCGCAAACTCAAGCCAGGACTAAACTTTATTGTGCCCTTGGTCGATCAGATAGTCATGGAGGATACGACACGAGAACAATATATAGACATCAAGCCGCAAAATGTGATCACTAAAGATAATATCTATTTGGAAGTTGATGCTATTCTCTTCTGGCGCATCCGAGATATGGAAAGAAGCTTCTATGCCATTGAAGACCTCCAAGGGGCGTTGATGCAACTAGCCACAACTACCCTGCGGGAGATCATTGCCCAAAACACTGTAGAAGAAACCAACGTCGCCCGGGCCGAAATGGATAGAGCCATTTTAGACCAGTTAAATAACATCACAGCCGATTGGGGCGTTGAGATTATCCGGCTAGATATTCAAAGAATTACACCACCAGAGAGTGTACGTAAGTCAATGGAAGAGGAACGGGCTGCTGAAATCAAAAAACGCGCCTTGATTTCCGAAGCAGAAGGAGAACGACAAGCTGCAATTAAAAAAGCAGAGGGAACGATGACATCGATGCAGATTATTGCGGAAGCGTTGCGTTCTAATCCTGAAAGTAAGGATATTTTGCGGTATCTTGTAGCTCAAGATTACATTAATGCCAGCTACAGACTCGGTGAGAGCCAAAATGCCAAAGTTGTCTTTGTAGATCCGGGCAAATCAGGCGATATGATCAAAGAGATTATTGCTGAGTCAGCTAACACTGAAGGTCATACCAAAAATACTGGTAATGGCACTACTTAGATTCACACTTGTCTCGACACAATGCATCAGCAACTAGAGAGACATCGCGCATTTCTTGCACATCGTGAACGCGGAGGATATCTGCACCATTAAAGATAGCAGCACAACAAGCCGCCGCCGTTCCCCAGACTCGTGCTTTGGGATCTGGTTGATTTAAAATCCGACCAATAAAACTTTTGCGGGATGCTCCTATTAAAATAGGGCAGTTGAGCGCTGCTAATGACCGCAAGCGGCGAAAAATTTCTAAATTTTGCTCATAGTTCTTAGCAAAGCCAATGCCAGGATCAATGATAATTTTATCTGGGTTAACACCCACAGCCGTTGCTGCCGCAATTTGCTTTGCCAAAAAACTTTCAATTTCCCCCATCACATCCTGATAATCGGTTTGTTGTTGCATAGTCTGCGGGTTTCCCCGGATGTGCATCAGTATAATAGGTACATCCAATTCAGCAACGGTTGGCAACATTTCTGAGTCAAACGTGCCGCCAGAAATATCATTGATCAAGTCGGCTCCAGCAGCCACAGCAGTCCTAGCCACAGCAGATCTAGTCGTATCCACAGAAATCGGTAAGGTAATCACCGGACGTAGCACCTGTAACACAGACATTACCCGATCAAGTTCTTCTGCCAAACTGATTTGCACTGCGCCTGGTCGAGTAGATTGACCACCAATATCAATGATGTCAGCACCAGCTGCTACCATTGTTTGTGCTTGTGCTAAAGCCGCAGCAGTGTTGTTAAACTCGCCGCCATCACTAAAGCTATCAGGTGTCACATTCAAAACGCCCATAAGATAAGTTTGCTGTCCCCAATGGAAACAGCGATCGCGCATAATTAAATTACTTGACATACATCAACAGCTTCTTCGTAGACATTCCCATGCAGAGCATGGGAACGAGAAAACGAGAATAATATCTATCACACTACTTATAGTTGACAATCCTGGCGAAACTCTCAGGTTCTAAACTCGCTCCTCCAACTAGGACGCCATCAATTTCTGGTTGCGCCATAATCTCATCAATATTATTGGGCTTGACTGAGCCACCATATTGAATTGATACATTGGGATTCATCAGCTGGCTGCGAATTAAGCCAATTACCCGATTAGCCTCGATGGCTTCACAGGTATCGCCTGTACCAATTGCCCAAATCGGTTCGTAAGCAATCACCAAATTATCTTGATCAACATCAACCAAGCCTTTTTTTAGCTGGGCAATAATCAGTGATTCAGTTTCCCCTGCATCTCGTTGTTGTTTAGTTTCGCCTACACAGAGAATTGGGGTTAAACTATAACTTTGAGCAGCTTTCAGGCGTAAATTTACAGTCGCGTCCGTTTCACAAAAGTATTGTCGTCGTTCGCTATGACCGACAATTACATAGCGTACACCAATTTCTGTCAGCATCGGGCCAGAAATTTCGCCTGTGTAGGCGCCATATTCTTCCCAGTGGACATTTTGTGCTCCTAGTTGTACACGGCTACCATGTAAATTCTTGGACAAACTATTTAAGTCAGTGAAGGGAGGGCATAATAAAACTTCCCGGTTGTGGGGAGTTTCCTCCAAGTGGGGCAGAAATCCTTGTAAAAACTCCAGGGACTCTGCCTGAGTTTTGAACATTTTCCAGTTACCGGCAATAACGATTTTCCGCACAGGTGATTTAGTCAATATCCTAACGCTACTAGATGCATTTTTCACTCTACTACTTTTTCGGACACTCCTTGCCCCTTACGGATTGAAACTACATGTTTGCAGTTGGCAATAATCAGTACAAGAGAAAAATACCTGTAAATTTTATCACTAACCTCTTAGATAAACTAGATGTTTTAAAGCTTACTTCTGTAACCTAGTCCCTTGCTTCTGGCTCATGTTCGCCAACCCTTGCTAAAAATAACTAGGATCAAAAGTGAGGTAAATCCAGAATCTAAAATTGACATGACTTCAACATTGCCCGAACCTCATCACAGCAACTCACCTACTTGGGAGGAAGAACTAGATAGTGCAATTTTCAGCTTTGAAGATATTCAAGCCGAACTCAACTATAAACAGGCACAAACAGCGCTGCGAAATTTGGTAGCAAATCTTGACCTCTCTCCTCAGGAAAAGCACGGACTAGAGACAGAAATTACAGATTTGGAAACCATGCTGGGGAAGTTGGATCGTATGGTGGTGCAGATTGCGGCTTTTGGCATGGTGGGGCGTGGCAAATCTTCCTTACTCAATGCTTTGGTTGGGCAACCAGTGTTTGAAACTGGCCCTCTGCATGGTGTGACCCGTGCTGCACAAAGAGTTAACTGGAGTATTCAGGAGGAGTTGATTGGGGAAACTGAACGTGCTTTGCGAGTTACTTTGCCAACAGTCGGTCAATCTCAAGTAGAACTAATTGATACACCAGGTCTAGACGAAATCGATGGTGATACTCGTGCAGCGTTAGCTGAACAGATAGCCAAACAGGCAGATCTGATTCTGTTTGTGATTGCTGGCGATATGACGAAGATAGAACACGAGGCTTTGTCACAGTTGCGGGAAGCTGGTAAACCAATCATCCTGGTGTTTAACAAAGTAGATCAGTATCCAGAAGCCGACCGGATGGCGATTTATCACAAAATTCGGGATGACAGGGTGCGGGAGTTACTTTCACCCTTGGAAATTGTCATGGCGGCGGCCTCACCTTTAGTGAAGACCGCAGTTCGTCGCCCAGATGGTAGTAGGGGTGTGCAATTGCGTACAGGTAATGCCCAGGTTGAGGAACTGAAGCTGAAAATTTTAGAGATTTTGCAACGTGAGGGTAAAGCTTTGGTAGCCCTCAACTCGATGCTTTATGCTGACGTTGTGAATGAACAGTTAGTGCAGCGTAAACTGCTGATTCGGGAACAAGCAGCCAATCAGTTAATTTGGAAAGCTGTGATGACCAAAGCAGTAGCGATCGCCCTTAATCCCATCACAGTAGTAGATATACTCAGCAGTATTGCGATCGATATCTTTCTCATTTTGGGTTTATCTAAACTCTATGGCATCCCGATGACAGAAACTGGTGCTGTACAATTGCTGCAAAAGATCGCCCTGAGTATGGGTGGTATCGGTGCTAGTGAACTGTTGGCAAACTTGGGCTTGAGTGGGTTGAAAACCTTATTAGGTATCACAGCACCTGTGACTGGTGGTGCTTCTTTAGGGCCTTACGTCACCGTAGCAATCACCCAAGCCAGTGTCGCTGGCGTTTCTTCTTATGGAATTGGACAAGTGACTAAAGCTTATCTAGCCAATGGTGCAACTTGGGGACCAGATGGGCCAAAAGCAGTAATTACTAAAATATTGGCAAGTCTTGATGAAAATTCTATTCTCAATCGCATCAAGGATGAATTGCAGGTGAAACTCCATCGCTAGAGAACAACCCCGGAGTTGTTCGCCCTGGTTGTTCACCAAGTTAACGATTGTGGATATAGGGTTAGATTGCGTACCCCATCCTGTATCCTGTGGAGTATGGGGTCTTGCTACAACAAAATCTCATATCTGGTATTTCTTCTTGTGGTAACTAAAGGCATGACTACTAAACCTAAGATTTTCATTGATGGGGAATCGGGAACCACAGGCTTGCAGATTCACTCACGCCTCAATGGACGAGATGATATCGAGTTGGTTAGCATTGAAGCCTCTAAGCGCAAGGATGCAATAGAGCGAGCAAAACTGATCAACGCTGTTGATGTTGTCATTCTTTGTTTACCCGATGATGCAGCCCGTGAAGCTGTCAGCCTAGTTAGTAGTTCTACAGTGAAAATCCTCGATGCTAGTAGTGCCCATCGCACAGCTAAGGGCTGGGTTTATGGCTTCCCAGAACTAAATCCAGGACAGCGAGAAAAAATTGCCAGTGCTCAATTTGTGAGTAATCCCGGTTGCTATCCCACGGGATTTTTAGCTTGTATTCGTCCACTGATAGCTAAGGGACTTCTCCCTAGTAGCTTTCCTGTGACAATTAATGCTGTGTCTGGCTACTCTGGAGGCGGAAAGAATCTCATTCAAAAGTACGATCGCTTTCATGAACAGCAAACCACAGCAACATCACTCTACCCCTATGGTGTTTACGGTTTGCAGTTTGGACACAAGCATGTTAAGGAAATGCATGAATATTCCGGGTTAGCATCACCGCCATTGTTTGTACCTGCGGTTGGGGATTTTGAGCAGGGAATGTTGGTGCAGGTGCCTTTGCCTTTGTGGACTTTAGAGCATCCACCATCGGGGCAAGTAATTTATAATGCGATCGCTGAATACTTCCAAACTGAAAAATTTGTGCAGGTGGCTCCTTTCCAAGATGCTACTCTGCTACGAGATGGCACTTTTTTAGACGTGATGAAGGTGAACGGTACAAATGTTGTGCAGGTTTTCGTCTTCGCCAACGATTCTACCCCAGAAGCCTTGCTAGTCGCTCAACTTGATAATTTGGGCAAGGGAGCATCGGGGGCGGCTGTACAAAACTTGAATATTATGTTGGGCTTGCCTGAAGAATTAGGTTTGTGATGTGAAAATAAGCAGAATAGGAGTGCGACAACAACAATTAGTTGTCCAAAGTGACAACTAATCGCGCTGGCGCTACGCTTTTCTGCGAAACGCTTCACGAACGCGCACCACGCAAATATAACGGTTCTCGTTTGAATGCAATACACAAGAGGGCACAGCATTGCTGTGCCCCTACGAATGGATTGTATTCTATGCAATTGAGAAGCGCTATATGTTCAAAAATCAAAGCAAAATCTATATGGTATTACTTGTTATACCAAGCTGTTCCCCATTGCTGCATTTGGTTAATCTCAGCATCTTGTGCTTTGATAATTGTTTGAGCCAAGTTCTTAATTTCAGCACGCTGAGACTTTTTTACAACATCTTTAGCCATAGTAACAGCTGCTTCATGGTGAGGAATCATAGCTTTAATAAAGCGGAGGTCAAACTCTTGATCAGCAGCACCTAAATCCATGTTCATCATCATGGCTTGCATTTGTGCAGATGACATCTCCACCATCTGACCATGATGAGCATTATAAGCCATTGGTTGATCTCCAGCTTTGGGATACCAAGCAGTCCGCCACTGTTGCATTTGGCTAATTTCTTGGTTTTGGGCTTTGATAATCTCCTCTGCTAGCTGTTTAATTTCTGGACGTTGTGATTTTTGCTGTGCTTCTTTCGCCATGACAACTGCACCTTGATGATGGGGAATCATGGCATCAATGAACCGTAAATCATAGTTAGCATCGGCTGGGCCTAAATCCATCGTTGTGTTGTGGTTCATCCCACTATGATGGTTTGGGGCTTGACTTTGGGAACTAGTTGGAGAACAGGATGCTAACACGACATTACTAAAAGAGGCGATCGCTACTAAGGTAAATGCCAAAAACCCGTTTTTCAGGTGAGGGAGTTGCATAGTGATTATCTGAATATTTTTCTGATTACATTCTAAAATCTCTAGTCAACTGGAGAGTCAACTATTGATATGATGAATTGTGTTTTGGGCTTATTATCACTCCCCTAGCAGAACCAATTTCGCTTCGCTTATTTGTTCTAAAAGCCAGAGATTTAAAGCTAAAAATCCTGAATTTTTATCTGGGGTAGATATCTTGTATTAGGTAATATTCTTACCTTGTCTACGAAGATTTCTGCAATCTTTTATCAGCCTTTTATCGATGTCACCCCATCAAGCTTCAACGCAGATCTAGCTGAGAAACTCGCGTTTCTAATTTATTCACTTGCTGCTTTAATTCAATCACCAGAGTTGCCAGTCTATCAAACATATCATTGCGTTCTGTCTGTGATAAACTGCGCCTAGGAGTTAGGGATGGTGATGGGCTGGTTCTGGGCGATGGAGACTGGCGAGTTTGACTCAATTGTGCTTCTATTCGATTTAATCGTGACTCAAAACGCCGGAAGTCTGCTTGTAAGTTGTTAATGCGGGATTCGACTTGTTGTGATGACGCAGGATGGGACAAGAAGCCAAGCCAAATCATCACAAATAAAGCCCCAACGAATAATAATTTGTTAAACATTGGCTCTACTTGTTTGGGGAAATAAATATCTACTTATCCTAAATTCAACGGTTTAACTCGCTTGCATCTACACTTAGATACGATATTCAGTTTGGGTTTATTTCCTTTTCAAGTTTCTACTGATCAGGATATAAGTTAGAAAATAGCTGCTCCCAATTACTAGATAAGGTGCTATTTTCTCCCGCCTTGACTTCAAAAGTGAGGTGAGATGCTTGAGGTTGTTGCAGCGCTTGCACACAAAGTTCTGCAACATCATCACGGCTGATTTTGCCCTTAATATTATCGCCTTGCTCAAATATTAGTTCTTTCCCACCTGACTCTTCTGTTAATGCACAAGGTCTAATAATCGTGTAGGGAATTCCACTTGTTCTTAAACTATCTTCTCCTTTCAATTTCCAAGTTAAAATTCCGCCCAATTGGTCATTTAATCTGACGGCTGGAGGTTCTTCATCCAAATTAATTCCTGGGCGTCCAGGACGAGTTACCCCTGCTGAACTCACGAGCACAAACTGCGGTAAAGTCTCACCTCCATAAGCTTTAATCGATTCCACTTGCAAAGAGAAACCACCAGGTGAAAATTGGGGATTTAAAGCACCATCATATTCAAACTTACTCAACATCAATTGCCAAGAACAAACTCTACTAGTGTCAATTGGTGAAACATCTTTAACAACTTTTGCCCGAAACACAGGAATTAAATCTGCAAAGGGAATGCGAATATCTATCCAAGTATTAGCTACAGTGTCAAATGAGTAGCTATAACCTAACCCATCCCATTTAGCATCTGTGCGGAGAAATATTTTGTAACGTTGAGCGTCACCTCTAACACGCAATTTTATACCTTCGTAGCCAGATAAATTGTAGGGTGGATCAAAATTCTTGCTTCTGACAGAAGCAAATCCTCCAGAGTTAGCCGTGGAAACATTACCAGTGAATAAAGCTGTATTTTCCACAAAGATGATGTTGCTAGCACTCACACCACCCATGACTACATCATCTAAAGCACCCCAGTAGTTTTTTAATTCTGCTGATGGATTCGTAAAGTCAAATATTAGTTTTTCATTTGATTGTGGTAAATATTTTTTCGCCGCTTCTACCAAGTTTTTTACACCTTGATATTCCACATTTTCTGGAGTGTCACCAATGATTTCAGGTTGATAAAATTTGACGCCTTGATAATATTTATCTCGATTTGCTGTATCACCTTCCACTGGTTGTACACGTACTGCTGTACAACATATTACGGCTTGGATATTAGCCATAACTAGAGAATTTAACGTTTCTGGCTTAGTGATATCCGCAGCTACTAAATCAACATTATTACCTAGAATTGAGCGGGCTTTGTCAATATCTCGTACAAGCGATCGCACTTGATAACCCTGTTCTATTAATCTTCGCACGACGCGTTTACCGACACCACCCGTCGCACCTGCCACCAATATTACACCCAATTCTCTTCCTCCAATGGGTCGATTTTCGTTATCCTGGGAACTACCTGGGATTAACTGTTGTACCCAGTTCAGAAAAGGAATTACCTCGAAGTAGGTCAAGGTTTTGATAAACCGACCTAAGTCCCATTGAGAACGATTTTTGTCAGTCACAATTGCGTCCTCATAACTTTCTTCAGTCTAGCTTAATCTCTGGAATGCTGGACAGCCAGTCTGTATCTAAGTAAGTCGGTGGGAAAAAACAAAACTAAGTTAAAAAAGATAAACAAAGCTATAGTCCTCTTCCCTCCTGCCTCCTGCCTTGTCATAACGATAATTTTCAACACTGAGCTACTTACAGCAATCTGGTTTGATGGCTGCGAAAGTGTCAGGTAGACAATATCCGCCAAAACTATATTCAGATGAGTGACGCCTAACCTACAGACACTGAGATTTGATCAAGCATAAAATCGGGTTTTCATATTCCCGAATCACAAATAAAGTTAAGATAATTAGTGGTTAACTCAAAAGTTTTGTGAGATTTGTAGTTAGCACTTTTATGCTGAAAAAATCAGGACTAAAGTCCTGACTATGAACTAGTGAATATTTTAATGGGGATTTATTTATGAGCGAAATTGACAAAGTTCAATCTGAATACGAAAGCTTTCTGCCAAGATTTAAGAGCGCCATCATTAGTACGGTTAGCGAGCAGGGAATACCAAATGCTAGTTATGCTCCATTTGTGAGCGACGAGTCAAAGAATATCTATATTTATGTCAGTGGTCTGGCAAAGCATACCCAAAATCTGTATGCTAATCCTCATGTTAGTGTTTTGTTGATTGAGGATGAATCTCAGAGCAAGCAAATATTTGCTCGACGGCGGTTGAATTTTGATTGTACAGCAACTCTTATCGAACGTGACACTAATCACTGGCTGACAATTGTTGACCAATTCCAAGCGCGTTTTGGTGAAATTATTGGGGTATTGCGCGACTTACCTGACTTTCGGATTTTTCAGTTAACACCAGATGCAGGCCGTTTTGTAATTGGGTTTGGGGCAGCTTATCATATCAATGGTGATAACCTGAATCAACTTGTTCAGATTAGATCAGAATAATCAGCAAAAGCTAGGTTAACAATTTAAAATTCCAAGATTTTTAATTTTATGCTTCAGTTTCAACCTCCTGGCTTTGGGCATAAAGTCATACACACCACCCTAGGGGCGATGATCTACTATACCCAAACCAATGCACCTTGGGCGTTCGCTGATACTGAAGATTTACCCCCACTACTGTTTCTCCACAATTTTGGTGGTGGTGCTTCTGCATATGAATGGTCGAAAATTTATCCAGCATTTGCCCCTACTCACCGTATCTTAGCTCCTGATTTAATTGGTTGGGGAGAATCGGCCCATCCAGTTTGGGATTACCAAATTAGGGACTACCTAAGCACAATCGCCGAATTTATCATCCAAACTTGTCGTCAACCAGTAACCGTGGTAGCTTCTTCCCTAACTGCGGCTTTAACTATCCGTCTGGCTATTAAACAGCCTAATTTATTCCAAGCACTGTTTCTATTCTGTCCTTCTGGGTTTGATGACTTTGGACAAGGTGCGGGACGGAGATTACCACTACCGATCATCAACACACCGTTGTTAGATAATCTCATTTACGCCCTGGGTGCAGAAAATGAATTTGCAGTGCGAAACTTCCTGCAAAGTTTTCTGTTTGCTCAACCAGAACGTGTCTCTCAAGAGATGGTGGAAGCTTATTTAATCTCTGCACAACAGCCAAATGCTAAGTTTGCAGCTTTGGCATTTTTACGGGGCGACCTTTATTTTGATTTGAGTTTATATATTCAACAATTGCAAATTCCTACTGTGTTTTTTTGGGGGGAAAAAGCCCAATTTACTAGCATTAAACTAGGGCGTAGATTAGCTAATTTAAATATAGCTGCAATTCGAGATTTTTATGCGATCGCTAACGCTGGAGTCCTACCACATTTAGAAATGCCGGAAATAGTAATTGGTCTATTACAGCAGTATTTAAAGTAACACACTGACCTTAATTACTGAGTTGTGCAATTTCTGCTGCTGAAAAACCTGTAATCTTTGCCACTTGTTCTACAGTCATTCCTGACTGAAGCAAGTTTCGCGCTGTTTGCTGCAACTGTGACTCTACCCGTTCGGCGCGTTGTCGTTCCTGTTCGGTGCGTTGTCGTTCCTGTTCGGTGCGTTGTCGTTCCTGTTCTTCCATAGTTGGCAACAATTCCCCTTCCAGAGTTGCCCAGCGTAACCAGGTAGTTTCAACACCTTTATAGCTACCTTGCCAATGTAGCAGCAATAAACCTAATGCTTGGCTCACTAAGTGATTCTCCTCATCGGGTGCAATTGGTTGATACACTCCATGTTGAAGAGAAAAACCAGCCCAATCATCGGGATTGAACGGATCAAACCAGAAATAATCCGAGACGCGCATCTGATTTTGATAAATCAACTTTTTCTCATTTTTATCTGTGGCCGCGGTAGTTGGAGAAAGCAATTCAATAACAACATCAGGGCCTCTACCTTCTTCCCAGACAACCCAACTGCGACGTTCTCCTTTGGGGACTCCCAACACAGCAAAAAAATCAGGGCCACGGAAATCTTGATTTTTTAACTGTGCCAAACTGAAATAGACAAACATATTGCCGCTAGCATACCCGTCTTCTCGTTGTTCTAACCAAGTGCTAAAGGTATCAATTAATAGATCCATTTGCATTTTATGGCGTTGGCTTTCCATGGGTATACCGTCATCATAGGGTAGTTCAGCCTGGGTAGGGGGGAAGTTTACGTATGCCTCGCTTTGTATGATTTGTGACATAGCTTTGAAGGTATGGAGTAGCCATTGCTGACACTTTGATCTTACTTGATTACCTAAAGACTATATTGACTGGAAATAGCCAGGTTGGCTACTACTTTGTATTCAGTTTGCCATAATAAATGGCATATCATTAGGTTTCAGATCCCCAGATCATTACTGCTGGTACTATCTAACAAACACTTCAACATCAAACAAGCAGAAGTCGCCCCTGGATCTTGATGTCCAATACTTCTTGCTCCCAAATAGCTAGCCCTTCCTTTCTTCGCCAACATCGGCGTAGTCTCCTGCATCCCCTGTTCTGCGGCAACTACCACCAGATGCAAAGCTTCCAGTGTACTTTTACCTTCACCTACAGCTTGACCAAAAGCCACCACCGCCGGAGATAGCACATCCACCATTGTCTTATCTCCCAGTTGTGCCTTACCTCGCTGTAACACCCCATCTAACCCAGCTTGTAGTAAATTGAGCAGATCCTGCTCAGTCAATTCCTGCTTACCTGTAACAGGTGTGCTGGCTCGTAAAAACCAAGTGCCATAAAGAGGCCCACTAGCACCACCAACACTAGAAATGAGGGTCATGCTGACCGTTTTCAGAATACTCCCGATATCTTTGTCTGCCAGACTCGGTAACTGAGTGTTTACCTTTTTAAAGCCACGATCCATATTAATTCCGTGGTCAGCATCACCGATCGCTGCATCTAATTCTGTTAAATAATCTTTATGCTGCTCAATCTCATCTGCAAATGTCTGCAACCATTTTAATATCTGTGCTTGAGTCACCATCTCAAATTCCCCAGCGCCAACTCGGCGTGTTTACTGGTGCATCCCACAATCGCATCATCTCATCATCCAGCTTGAGTAAGGTAATTGAGCAACCTTGCATTTCCAATGATGTCATGTAAGGGCCAATCAGGTTGCGGACAATTTGTAATCCTCGCTGTTCACAAATTTCGGCGAGTTTGCGGTAAACCAGATAAAGTTCAGAAACAGGAGTTCCACCCATACCATTTACAAATGCTAGCAAGCGATCGCCTGTTTGCAATGGCGGATCAATCAATTCCACATCTACCCAATCTGCTTTGTTTTCGTCCCACTCCCGCACTGTCCGGCCATAGCCGTCATCCTCAATAATTGATTGACTCAAAATCTCTGTGATTTCATCTGCTGATTTAACCTCGATACGCTTCCTTCCAGGTTCACCGTGAATCCCGATACCAATTTCCATTTGGCGATCGCTTAATGTAAAGGTGGGTGTGCCTTTAGCTGGGACTGTGCAAGAACTCAAGGCGATGCCCATACTCCGCCCATGCAAGTTTACCCGTCGGCACAAATCTGCTATTTGTGATAAGTTATACCCTTGCTCGGCTGCCGCTCCACAAATTTTTTCGGCTAATACTGTTGTCCCCACACCCCGCCGTCCTTGGGTATAGAGGCTATCTTTCACGGCGACATCATCATCAATCAAGATATTGAGCACACGTATACCTTCACTGTGGGCTAACTCCGTTGCCATTTCAAAGTTCATGACATCGCCACTGTAGTTTTTAACGATGTAAAGGATACCAGCACCACCGTCTACCTGTTTAGCAGCTGCGAGCATCTGGTCGGGAGTTGGCGAGGTGAAAACCTCTCCCGGACAAGCAGCATCCAGCATTCCCTTACCCACAAAACCAGCGTGCATCGGCTCATGACCACTACCACCACCAGAAATAATTGCTACCTTTCCTGGTACTGGTGCATCGGCTCGATAGACAAAGGTGGGATCAACGTTCATCTGAATTAAATCAGCATGAGCCACCGCCATACCTGCTAGACTTTCCCGCACAAAGTCTTCTGGTTTATTGATGAGCTTTTTCATGGTTCTTGGCTTCTTGAGGAGGTGCGACAACCCAGCAACAAAAACCATGTTACTCACATACATGGGTGTCAATACAATTTCGTTAAGGAAATTATTTGTTGAGCAGCAGTCTATTAGAGAAGCTACTGGTATGGGAAAACTGGAAGCAAGACGCTGTAGTAAATAATTGGATAGTAATTTACTTAATAGATTATCGCCGTTTTACTCTCAGTCAGTAGCCCAAGACCTAGCAAGATGAAAATCCTACCTTACGATAAATTCACGATTGTGACACCTGACTCACTATCTGTGGTTTTACAACGATTGAGTGCAGAAGTTGAAGCTTCCAAAGTATTCCGATTCTCCAGGGAACATGCACCCTATCAAGGAACCGTTTCTGAACAAAGCTTTCACATTAGGCGTATCATTGACTATCGCAACTCATTTTTACCAGTGATTCGAGGCAGTTTTGAAGCACAACCTCATCAAACGGTAGTTCAAATACAAATGAGCGTACACCCTTTTGTTATGGCATTTTTAGGGTGCTGGTTGTTGTTTTGGTATGGTGCAAATATTCCGCTCACCTTTGCAGGTGATATACCGAGTAATATAGCTGTATTCTTTTTAGGGATGCCTATAGTGTTGCTGATTGCCTTTTGGGCAGGTTTTTGGACAGAAGCAAATCACAGCCGCACTGAATTGGCTCAAATTATTCAGGGATCATTATAGTTAAGGTGCTTTTGTCCGCAAATTCTGCATGTGTCTCATCAGCCTTCGTTCTTATTTTTTACGATCGCTTATACTCACTGCTTGGCTGTGATTCACTTGCCCGGTTCAATTTCATAAAACTATCAAAGGCATACCACGCCAACACATACCAGGGTATGACTTCCAATTCCAGTCCTTTAATGAGCAATTGTCTCACAGCTAGAGTACCCAGCCCTAAAGGGAAAAGGAAACGCAAATCAACGGTACCTTGAGTTGTTTGTTCAACTTTTTTGTTTAAGTCAGTTAGTGCATTTGTGATATCTGCTGCTGCTTCGGAGTTACCCTCGGTAATATCGACAAAAATTATTCCTATATCCAGGAGTGTAGAAATAATATTATCTAAACTGCCATCGTGATTGATGAGAATACTACCATGCTGGATATTAGTTCGCACTTGATAAATATTTGAGCGTGCCTCTAGTTTAGATGCAATATGCTGCATTTTTCTAGCTTGGCGATCGCCTGGTACAACTCTCAACCTTAGCCGCCTTGGAGTATCACTGATAATTCTGGCAGATATTGGTTTTGTCATTGGTCATTTGTTATTTGTTATACCAATTTCAAAAAAGAATGTTGCAGATAACTTCTAGGGGCGAACGGTTGTTCGCCCCAATCACTATTCTGCTGTAGTTTCGCCAGGAGTACCCGCCGCTTCAAATGCTGATGTTTCCTTGGATTCTGCCAGTTCTGCTCGCGCTTCGGCTATGATGTCTTCCCAAGTTTCGCCTAGTTCTGCAAATGCTCCCCTGCTTTTTTCAAAGGCCACAATTCCGCCTTTAATTAATGATTTGGCTATTGGTTTTCCAATTCCAGTAACCACAGGAAGTAGAACTGGTGCTAGTAATACTGCTCCAATACCTGCTATGATCCCTGGGGCACCAGCATCTTCAACAAAGTCAGTAATTTTAGGTGCCATAGTTAATATACCTCCGGTAAATTAAAAATACTTTGCCAGCTTTCCAGCATAATCTAGCCTAAATCTCTTTCTCATCTTGCTGATGACAGAACTGTGTTGCTTGCATGTTGGAGAATTAGCCATAACCACTAGACTTTTGGGACTATTACTAATGGACTACCCAGTTAGCGAAGCGTAACGCACCATCCTGAAAACCTTTGGTACGTTCCGACATTCCGTCTAGCACACCCTACAATACCTAGATTTTTTCACTCATCAAACCGGACTCCTATACAAAAGAAAAATTAGCTAAAAAAGCGAGAGCATAAGATAGAGATGTCGATTTCATATTTGCCCAGATACTAGACGCTTTTTGACCTTTCCCACCAGATACTGTTTTTTTTTCAGTAGACTGACTAACTGTTGGCGTAGAATTTGTAGGTAGATGATTCTGCAAAGCCAATTGCATTAAACTCACCCAATGGGAAACACTAATTTCCCTATCGAGATAAGCGATCGCTATTGATGCGGCATCACGATTCACACGGACATTTGTCACTTGGGCATCAGTTTTCAGTAAACTTTCTAGTCGCCGTGCATAAGGGCGATCATAAGCTAGTCGAGGTACATGAAATCTAATTCTACCTGGAATTGCATGAACTACATGGTAGGCAATTTTTGCCGATGGTTTTGTTGGTTGATTTTCCTGATTAATAGTATTTATTTGCTTCTCTTCTTCAGTTGATAGAGAGGCAGGTGATAAATTGGTTTTTGCAACTTTATCTAAATCTTGTTGTTTTTCTTCTGATAAAATTTGCGGTTCCAAAGAGTCAATAATCCAACGAGTTGCATCTGCTGTAATCATGTAAACTGGAATCGCCACCCAACCACTTATCCCCAATCCTCCTGTTACCGCCAATCCTGTAACTAAGGGAATAAACGAAATCGATTGCTCTTGCCAATAAGTAGGAGATTTCCATTCGGCAAAGATATCTATTTTGCTAGCTGATTCAGAATCAACTACTCCAAATTTTTGCAGTGTCTCTAAAACCTGCGGCAATGACAGTTGACTTTCATCAAAACTAACCACCAAACTACCAGTTTGCTGATTGCTAATAACTTCTCTGACTCCCTTCATCTGCCGTAAGTATTGAGATATAGACTCCAGTTTGGAATCAAAACTATTCTCACTGGTGCGGATTCGCACGCGTCCAGTGGTAGTATGAACAATACGAAATCTATTTACAGGCGATCGCAGTGTTGTAGTTTGTGTAACTTTTACTTCAACATTCCGAGACTGATCAGAAACCAAGTGAGAAGACACTTGTGACTGTGAACTTAACCCATTGTCACCACTGATATTATTAGTCATTTACCCAATAGCTAAACCAAGCCAAAGGCTAACATTAGGTTAAATGTAGCTACTATCTTCAGTGTTCATGATCATTCCTAAGAGCTATCTTAGGGTTAAGGATTGTTAACTATGCGCTGTTGGTACTCCTGCTCTGTGATCATGTCAAGAGTACTTTCTAGGCGGTCTACAAATACAATACCGTCGAGATGGTCATATTCGTGTTGAAAAATCCTGGCGACAAAATCAGTTAATTCTTGCTTTTGTAACTTGCCATTACGGTCAGTATATTCAATAGCGATCGCTTGATATCTAGGAACTAACCCTCTAATCCCCGGAACACTCAAACAACCTTCCCAGCCTTTAACAACCTCGGTTGAATGAGCAACGATTCTAGGATTGATCATCGCAGTCGGTGCCATTTCCGGTGCATGGGGATACCTAGCATTAGGACGAGAAGCCACAATAAATAAACGCTTTTGTGCAGCTACTTGAGGCGCAGCAATTCCCACTCCATGAGCTTGGGCGACTGTAGCGATTAAATCTTCAATCAGTCTTTGAATCTCTTCATCGTGAATATTATCCACAAAAGCCGACTTATGCCGCAATTGAGGATTACCTAATTGAATAATTGGCACTAATTCAGACATAGTATTAACTCCTTGAAGGAGAGGGTGAGATGAGGGAAATCACTCATGAATTTCTTACAGACGTTGCAGTGCAACGTCTCTCCAAATGACAAATGACAATCACCTTTCCCGTTGCACTGGCAATGGTGCAGGACTAACTGTAACCTTAACAAGTTGTCCATTACGTTCTACTTCGATAGGTAAAGGACTACCAATTTTGCTCTTTTCCACTAATTTTTGGACTTCTTCAATTTTTTCCACAGGTTGATTATTAATACTGCGAATCACATCACCAGCTCGTAAACCACCGAGAGCTGCTGGAGAACGGGGGACAATATTAATCAATAAGATTCCCTTATCGGCTGTAAGATTAATGCGATCGCCTGATCTGGTATTGATTCTATCTCTTATTTCTGGTGTCAGCGCCACCATCTGAATACCCAAATAAGGATGCTCAAACTTGCCGTTTTTAATTAATTCTTGAGCAATTCTTTCTGCTGTCTTAATGGGAATTGCAAACCCTAAACCTTGTGCGCCTTGAATAATCGCTGTGTTCATCCCAATTACTTCACCCCGCGCATTGAGTAAGGGACCACCAGAGTTACCGGGATTAATCGCTGCATCAGTTTGCAAATACTCAACACGCCTATCACTAGCACCGATGTCACTACTAGAGCGACCAGTTGCACTAATAATCCCCGACGTCACAGTATTGTTCAACCCCAAAGGATTACCAATTGCAATGACTGCTTCTCCTGGCTGCAATGCATCAGAGTTACCTATAGTCAAGGTTGGCAAGTTATTTGCATCAATTTCAATCACCGCTACATCTGTTACCGGGTCTTCACCGAGCACTTTGCCGTTTAAAGTCCTTCCATCTCTCAATGTAACAGTAACAGTGTCAGCACCGTCTACTACATGGGCATTGGTCAAAATTTGACCAGATGCATTGATGATAAATCCAGAGCCGCTACCCCGCTCTATTCGCTGTCTGGGTTGTGATGGGATACCATCTTGAAAAAAGGGACTCAAAAATGGATCGTCAAATTCACCTGATCGAGAAATGATAGTTCTAGCAGAATCGATGCGAACTACAGCAGAACCGACGTTTTGTACTACGGCAACCACAAAGTTAGGATTGCCAGAGGATGAGATAATTGGCGGGACAGGGGCTTGAGTAGCGATAGGGGTCTTGGAGATTTGTGCATCACTGGGTTGAGTTTCAATTGTTTTAGCAGGTAACAGAGAGCAGCTTCCCAGACCTACCACTGCACTGACCTGGAGCAGTATCAAAATTTTACGAGTGATTACTCCCTTTCGAGCATAACTTGTCAGCGATCGCACTCCCTGAGCATCGGATTCCCCTCCTGTAATGAAGTCAGGACAGGACAAACACCGCTTCTGGTCATGGGTATGAGAGATGAAGGCGACAAAAGAGAATTTAGTTCCTTGTCTCCCTGCTCCCCAATTCCCGTCATCATGCCCTTTAATCTTCATGTGTCTTTACTTCTCCGTATTAGTCAGTGGGTGGTAGTATATTGCCTACCAGTCATGTTTCAACATGGTTACAATTTAAACGCTTATTCTAGGTCGAGAGTATTTAAATGTTAAATTGGTTCTCGCTTCGATCTTTGGATGGTGACGATTGGCAGCAAAGGTGGTAGATCATGGCAATTTCCGTAGACAGTTTGTGGAATCAGGTACTAGAGCGTTTACAAATAGAACTTTCTCGTCCCACCTTTGAAACCTGGATCAAAACTGCTAGTGCAGAACGCCTAGAAAATAATTGCTTAATCTTATGCACTCCTAACCCTTTTGCTCGGAATTGGTTACAGAAATATTACGTTAATACAATTGCTAATGTAGTACAAGATATTCTCGGACATCCTGTAGGGATTTACATTACCGTAGCTCAAGGTGATGAAGTTTCTCATCTGAATGAGCGAGAAGATGCCTGGCAATTACCAGCCGCTAATCATTTGCATGAAAGTGTGGTTGAAGATCAAAAAAAAACCACCGATTTAAACTCCAAGTATGTCTTTTCACGGTTTGTAGTTGGCGCAAACAATCGCATGGCTCACGCTGCATCACTAGCAGTTGCCGAGTCTCCTGGTAGAGAGTTTAATCCCTTATTTTTGTGTGGTGGTGTAGGTTTAGGTAAAACTCATCTCATGCAGGCTATTGGTCATTATCGCTGGGAAATTTGCCCTAATTCTAAAATATTTTATGTTTCAACTGAGCAATTTACTAATGATTTAATTACAGCCATTCGTAAAGATAGTATGCAAAGCTTTCGTGAGCATTATCGAGCTGCGGATGTATTGTTAGTTGATGATATTCAGTTTATCGAAGGTAAAGAGTATACACAAGAAGAATTTTTTCATACTTTTAATACTTTACATGAAGCTGGCAAACAAGTCGTTATTGCTTCTGATCGTCCTCCCAACCAAATTCCTCGCTTACAAGAACGTCTTTGCTCGCGGTTTTCTATGGGGTTAATTGCAGATATTCAAACCCCTGATTTAGAAACTAGGATGGCAATTTTACAAAAAAAAGCTGAATACGAAAACATCCGCTTAAATCGTGATGTAATTGAGTATATTGCTTCTAATTATACTTCTAATATTCGTGAATTAGAAGGAGCCTTAATTCGAGCATTAGCTTATATTTCTATTTGGGGCTTACCCATGACAGTAGAAAGTATTGCACCAGTTTTAGAACCACCAAATGAGAAAGTAGCTGCAACACCAGAGGTGATTTTGAAAGTTATTGGTGACAATTTTGATATTTCAATTGAAGACTTGAAAAGCAATTCTCGCCGCAGAGAAATTAGTTGGGCACGGCAAATAGGTATGTATCTAATGCGGCAACATACTGACCTGAGTTTGCCTAGGATTGGTGAAGAATTTGGTGGTAAAGACCATACAACGGTAATCTACAGTTGTGATAAAATTTCTCAACTCCAGGAGAACGATCGCACTCTGTCACAAACACTACGTCAACTGAGCGATCGCATTAATATGGCTAGTCGTTCCCAAAAATAATTGTGATCATTAACTGTAGTTTTCCACAGGCAGCACAACTATTAGTCATGTTGACACTCAACCAGCTAATTAAGAATATTAAGTAGCGTATAAAAATAGATTAAGCATTAATTCATCTGTGGAAAAATAATGAGTTTTTGGGGAAAAATTGCAATAAATCTGTGGAAAACTTACAAGTTTATTGAACAAACTTAAAATAAGTATAATTACCCTGTGGAAAACCTCCCTGGTTTTTCCACAAGTTTTCCACAACCTTTTATCTGCTAAACCATGCATAAAAAAGATGAGTTGCAGATTTTCCATAATTTTCACAGTTAGGACTTATCCAAAATATCTCTCAAACTTTCAATCCTCCGTGTCCTCTGTCTTGAAAAGTTCTGATGCCTGTGGCAAGCCACCCTCCGGGTGTCTACAGAGGAAGCCTCCGCTCAGACTTTTCGCTGCGCCTCTGCGGTTCGTTATTCCGTAACTCTTGGGTAAGTCCTAACAGTTGTGATGGGGAGAGTGAACCCATGACGCCACTTGCTACAAATCTGGCAACCGAACGCAGGGCTGCTCCATTTCCCATGCTACGATAGTCACTCATCAGCTGAATCTGACCATGAAATTAGTTTGCTCCCAAAGCGATCTCAGTACAAACCTGTCACTTGTCAGTCGTGCAGTACCATCACGTCCGACACATCCCGTGCTTGCTAACGTGCTGCTACAAGCGGATGCACAAACTAACCAGGTAAGCTTAACAGCCTTCGATCTCAGCTTGGGTATCCGTACCACCTTTACTGCTCAGGTATGGCAAGGAGGAGCGATCGCACTTCCTGCTAAGTTACTTGTAGATATCACCTCCCGCCTCCCAGAAGGAGAAATCACTTTAGATGATGAATCGGCTCTCGAAGCCGAAACCTCTGGCGGCGTTAGCGAAGCGTCACGCAGTGAAGGTTTAATTGTTACCCTTACCCCCAAGAGTGGACATTATCAAGTGCGCGCAATGGGAGCAGAAGAGTTTCCTGAACTACCCATCATCGAAAACGCCGAAGCACTCCAACTCACAACCGCCTCCTTAATTGAAGGTTTGAGGGGTTCCCTATTTGCCACCAGTGGCGATGAAACTAAGCAAGTACTCACTGGAGTACATTTAAAACTTACACAAGACACATTAGAATTTGCTGCCACTGATGGACATCGTCTAGCAGTGGTAGAAACCACTAATGAGCGTCCTTTAGGTGGTAGTGGCGAAATAGAAGTGACAGTACCAGCCAGATCTCTACGCGAACTAGAACGCATGTTAGCTCATAGTTCAGACTCGGATGAACCAGTAGCCTTATCTTTTGATCAAGGCCAAATGGTATTTGAATGGCAACACCAACGCCTGACTAGTCGTACTTTAGAAGGGCAATATCCCGCTTATCGGCAGCTCATACCGCGTCAATTTGAGCGAGAAGTCACACTTGATCGGCGACAATTTTTAAGCACTTTAGAGCGCATAGCTGTACTAGCCGACCAGAAGAATAATATAGTCAAGATCACTATTGACAGCGCAGGGCAACAAATTACCTTATCTTGTGAAGCCCAAGAAATGGGTAGTGGTAGAGAATCAATGCCCGCCCAAATATCTGGAGAAGATATAGAAATTGCTTTTAACGTCAAATATTTGATGGAAGGATTAAAAGCTTTACCAGCTTCAGAAATTCAAATGCACCTCAATCAAAACTTAACTCCAGTGATATTTACACCACTGGGCGGATTAAAGATGACCTATTTAGCTATGCCTGTGCAACTCAGGAATTAGATATTAAGTAACCTTACGAATTACTTAATATGTTGTAAGGGAATTTCAATCCAGAATTCTGTACCTAACCCTGGTTGTGAATTGCATTTAAAAACACCACTGTGCTTGTCTACAACAATCTTATAGCTAATTGACAACCCTAAGCCAGTCCCTTTACCTACTGGCTTAGTAGTGAAAAACGGGTCACATATTCTGGTTCTCAAGTCTTCCGGAATTCCTGGGCCATTGTCGGTAATGCGAATCACAACACTTTGAACATTGCCTTTGATCTCACCCAGACTAGTAGTAATTGTGATTCGATGACTATCAGATTCATATTCCTCTAAAGCATCGATCGCATTACTCAGCACATTCATAAATACTTGATTCAATTGTCCGGCATAGCACTCCACCAAAGGTAGATTACCGTAATTCTTCACTAGCTCAATTGCTGGATTTTCCGGTTTGGCTTTCAGGCGATGCTGTAAGATTAGCAAGGTGCTATCAATGCCCTCATGAATATTCACGGCTTTCATTTCCGCTTCATCCAGGCGTGAGAAATTTCGCAACCCCAAGACAATTTGCCGAATGCGATCAATGCCTATCTTCATGGAAGCTAGAGTTTTGGGCAAATCTTCAGTGAGAAATTCCAGGTCTATTTCTTCTGCACGCTGCCCGATTTCTGGGATGATGCATGTAGAATGCTGCTGATAAAGTTCCAGCATTTCCAGTAAATCGTGTGCATATTCACTCACATGGGCCAGGTTGCCGTAAATGAAGTTCACAGGATTGTTGATTTCGTGGGCAACACCAGCCACTAACTGACCTAATGAAGACATTTTTTCAGTTTGGATCAGTTGGGTTTGGGCTGCTTGTAGTTCATGCAAGGCTTGGGTGAGCTGTTCTGTCTGTTGCTTTGTTTGGGCCAGTAATTCAGCTTGTTGCAGTGCTACTCCTAGTTGAGCAGCCGTCTGATGAATAAATTGAATTTCAGATGTCTCCCAATGGCGGGGCTCGGAATGTTGATAAGCGGTTAATAAACCCCACAATTTTTCCCTGACAAAAATCGGCGCGATCGCATAAGCTTTGACTTGACGTTGCTCTAAAATCTTTACATAACAGTCAGAGTGGTCAGCTTGGTAGATATCATCTACGGCAAAAGTTGTATTGTGGCGATATCGCCCACCTTGGGTTTCTTGTAAATAAGTATCTTGCCAAATTGTATTGATATTCCAACTCGCTAAATTCTGCCATTCCTCTCCGACAAACTCAGCGATAAATTCACCATTCCAATCTGGGTGAAAGCGATAGACAGCTACCCGATTTGCTTGCAGTGATTTGCAAATTTCCTGAGTCGTAGTCTGAAACATCGCCTCTAAGTCGAGAGATTCCCGGATTTTGGCAACGACTTCAAATAATACCCGTTGCTGTTCTCCTGCTTGTCGTAAAACTAAGGCCTGTTGCTGTGTTTGCTTCAATAATTCTGCTTGCTGGAGTGCTACCCCCATTTGAGCTGCAATCTGACTGAAAAAGTTAATGTCCGAGGCTGTCCATAGACGAGGCCCGGTGTGTTGATACGTGGCTAACAAACCCCACAGTTTTTGTCCCACAAAAATAGGTGCAAGTATAAAAGCATGAATTTCAAACTCCTCCAGATTGTCGATATGACATTGAGTGAACCCCATCTTATAGATGTCATCCACTGCAAATGTTTCATTCCTGCGGTAGCGTCCTCCTTGTGTGTCTTGTAAGTAAGTGTCATTCCACACAGTATTAATACCTAAATGAGACTCGTTCGACCAGTATGGACTAGCAGCCTCATAGTTGCCGACAAATTCACCACCCCACTCAGCATCAAAACGATAAACAGAAACGCGATCGCTTTTGAGTAGTTGACAAACTTCTTTAGTGGTTGTTTGAAAAATCGTATCAATGTCCAGAGACTCGCGGATCTTGGCAATGACTCTAAACACAGCCTGTTGTTGTTCGCTTGTCCGTTGCAGTTGAGATGTGCGCTTTCTAACTTGATTTTCTAAGTTGGCATTGAAGGTTTGTACTTGTTGATATAATTCATGTTGCTGAATTGCTGATGCAAAGTGTTTAGCCATTTCTGTGGCTAATTCAATCTCTTCAAGCTGCCATTGTTGAGCTTGTGCTTGTTTAGATTCGCACCAAACGTCAAATGATCTGCGGGGATAAACTTGCCTTTGATCGGGGTCGAATTGACCTGCCCATAAGGTTTCTGTATCGATTTCGTTACGGAAAATACTTAAATAACCTAGCAACTGTTGACGATATCGGAGAGGAATCATCAATATGCTGCGAATTTTCGTTGGTTGAAAAGCCGCATATAAACTTCGTAAATCTGGAGTTTGATATATGTCTGAAATTGCCCAAACTTCATATTTACCCAACCTATAATATTCCTGCCAAGCGCTGTACTGTTCCATCAGTGGATATACGCTTGTTTGCGGCATCACAGGTTGCTGTCCACAGATATAAAGTTTGATGCAATTGTTTCCTGGGATTAAACACTCTGCTAAACTTTGGAGTTGGTGATTCTCAAAATTTGATACTTCATTTCTAATACAAAGCCTACCACCAGAACCGCCAAAAGCAGTAACTGCCGCTTCTAGCGCTGGCTGCAATACAATTGTGGGTAGTGAATGCAGTAGGGTAGCGATGCGGTTAATGATCGTTTCTTGTGCGGCTTTTTGACGCGCTTGGGTCAATAATGTACTTTGCGCGATCGCTACTTCTAGCTGATCTACGACCATTTGCACGACTTCCAATTCATCTCTTGAAATCGCACGCGACTGAGAATTGTGAGATACCAATAACCCCCACAGTTTTTCTTGATGGAGAATAGGTGCTACTAAAGAAGACTTTACCCCCATCGCCGTTAAGTATTCCACGTGGCAAGAGTCTACAGCGCGATAATGAATATCTTCTGAGATCATTTCCCCATTTTCTAAATCTCGCAGGGAAATTTGAGCAATTTCTTGAGTATCAACATTTACAACTGACCGTACCCGTGATTTGATGAAGAGTTCACGAGCATGAAGGGGAACGTCATCAGCAGGGAAATTTAACCCTAGTAGCGATGGTAAACAATGTTCGTGAATAGACTCAGCAATGACCTGACCACTGCCATCCGGATGAAATTTGTAAATCATCACGCGGTCAGTTCCGAGTAGCGATCGCATCTCTGTTGTTGTCGTTGTGATGATGTCTTCCAACTCCAAAGTTTGACGAATCCGGTTGGTAATGCGGCGTAATATACTTTCATGATCAAGACTTACCCGCAAGTCTGACTTAGAAATCGGGGTCATTGCTTATCTTTATATAAATGTTCAAGACAGAAATTTGAATTTAGTAGAGCACTTAAATATCAAAAAAATATCTAAAAACATTATTAAATTTTGTTCATTGACTTGTCTTCAGTAAATCCACTGGCAAACAGTTACTAACAAATCTATTGCATCAACTGTATTAACTTGCTAAGTTCTACTAAAATTTATATCTAAATTTATATCTATAGTTTCATGAACAAAGAATTTAGTTGATAGTTTTACTAAGTTTTTATTAACTATATAGCTATAAATATCCGATTTGATTTTTGAAAAAATTCTGCTCACCCTGAGTTATTTGAAGCAGTCTTGACTACTCAAGCAGCAAATATTCAAAAAAATAATGCAACAGATACCTAATAGAAGCATAGGCATAGCCTACTCTAAGAGTTCTCCGTCAGAAGTGCCCATAGGTTATTTTTGTGCTCCTGATGAGTGACTACCCATTCATTGGGTTACAAAGATTACTCAAATTGATATTGTTTCCCAATTTCATCCCAATTTCATCTTGAGGTGAAAAACTAGGTTGAGGTACGAAAAATGATCAAAACTGTTTATTTTAACTAGCACAAATGGCTAATCGTGATTATATTTAAGGATTTCTGATAACTATGCCAAACTCTGTGCATTTACAAACGCTTGCAAGCATATATGTCTTGTCTGGTACGCTTTTAAACTTGCTATTTTTGGCAACTCCCGTAGTAGTTTTAGCCCACACCGGACACGGGAATGAATTTTCTGGAGAAAGTGAAGCGACTCCAGCAATGAGTTCTATTCAAGTTGATGAAGAAACAGTCAAACGGCTAGGAATCAAAGTTCAACCAGCCAAACGTCAGCGTTTAGCTCTCGGTATTAAAACTACAGGACAAATTGAAATTTTACCTAGTAAAAAAGTAGAAATAACTACACCAATTGCCGGGGCTAAGGTAGTTGAGTTATTGGTAGAACCGGGGAATTTAGTTAAACAAAATCAACCTGTAGCTGTGGTGTCTAGTATTGATTTGGTATCGTTGCGTGTGGAATCCCAGGAAAAACTAGCTCAAAGTCAAGCCGATTTACAGCAAGCATTAGCCGATTTAAAATTAGCACAACAAAACCGCGATCGCTATCAACAAATTGCTGCGGCGGAAATCGCCCAAGCCCAAACCCAAGTAGCATTTGCCCAAGAAAAGTACAATAAAGACCAGCAGTTAGCTGAAGCTGGCGCTTTACCTCAACGCAATGTCCTAGAATCGCAAACTCAACTAGCTGAAGCCAGAGCCACACTCGCCAAAGCTAATAGCCGCCGAGAAGTGATTGCGGCGGAAAATCAGCTACAACGCGCCCAGGCAGCAGTTGATGTCGCAAAATCTCGAATTAGCCTTAGTAATAACACGTACAACACTCGGCTACAACAACTAGGAATCCGTGGTAATTCCAAGGGGCTAGTGACGGTGACATCTCCCATTTCCGGTAAAGTCGCAGACAGGGAAGTAACCCTTGGTCAAACCTTTGAAGATGCGGGCGGCAAGCTGATGACCGTTGTTAATGACAGTCGGGTGTTTGCCACAGCTAATATATATGAAAAAGATTTAGACAAAATTAGAACTGGTCAACAGGTGAGGTTAAAAGTTGCCTCTCTGGGAGAGCGCACTTTCACAGGACGAATTACAGTAATTAATTCTGTAGTATCAGGTGATACGAGAGTCGTACCAGTGAAAGCCGAAATTAATAACCCTGGTGGAGTTCTCAAACCCGGAATGTTTGCCGAGTTGGAAGTATTGACAGACCAAACCTCATCACCAGTCATATCCATTCACAGTACGGCCATCGTAGAAGCCAATAATAAAAAAATTGTCTACCTGAAAAATGGCAATGCTTACCAAGCCGTCGAAGTCAGCTTAGGACAAACATCTGGCGACATGGTTGAAGTCCTGACTGGCTTATTCGAGGGAGACATGATTGTTACCCAACGTGCACCGCAACTTTACGCACAATCCCTGCGAGTAGGTGGAAAAGCAGAAGAACATAGTAGCAGCACAGCCAACGAAAAAACAACAACCCCTAACTCCTCACTTCCTTGGTGGATAACAATTGGCGGAGCAACAGCCCTAACTATCGTCGCCTTCGTCGCCGGTCGTTACACCAAATCTCCTCCCACACCAAATATTGATCACCACCCAGCCCCCCCACAATAACCCTCAGCGCCCCTTTGCGCTTCCCTCAGCGCCCCTTTGCGTTTTTTAAATCAAAATATGCTCAACACCATTCTCAAATGGTCAATAGTTCAACGCTGGATAGTCGTACTCCTAGCAATTGTAGTCACAATTTGGGGAACCTATAACCTCACGCAAATGCCATTGGATGTCTTTCCTGACTTCGCCCCGCCCCAAGTAGAAATTCAAACTGAAGCCCCTGGACTCGCACCAGAAGAAGTAGAAACACTCATTACCTTGCCAATTGAAAGCGCGGTGAATGGGACACCAGGAGTAGAAACAGTACGTTCTTCCTCGGCCGTCAGCATTTCCGTTGTCAAAGTCATCTTCAAATGGGGGACTGATGTTTATCAAGCCCGCCAACTAGTAACAGAACGCTTGCAACAAGTACAGCAGAAATTGCCAGAAGGTGCAGAAAATCCGCAAATTTCGCCCATTTCTTCCCCCGTTGGCACAATTTTACAATACGCTTTTACTGCGGAAACAACCCCACTAATGGAAGTGCGGCGCTTAGTTGATAGAGATGTTACCAATCGCCTGTTGGCTGTACCTGGTGTTTCTCAAGTAATTGCCTATGGTGGAGATATTCGCCAGTATCAGATATTAGTTGACCCGGCAAAATTGCAAGCTTTTAATGTCACCTTAGATGAAGTCACAGCTGCGGCTAAAGGGGCTAACGTCAATGCGGCTGGTGGCTTTTTGGTGAATCCAGACCAAGAATTAATTATTCGGGGACTGGGGCGGGTTGAGTCTATTGCACAACTGGCGAAATCTGCAATTACCGCCCGCAATGGTACACCGATATTACTGCAAGATGTGGCAAATGTGCAGATTGGCGCAGCTTTAAAACGTGGGGATGGTAGTTTCAATGGTCGCCCAGCAATTGTAGTTGTGGTCAACAAGCAGCCACAGAATGATACTCCCACAGTGACTAGAGCCGTGGAAAGAGCCATGACCGAAGTCAAATCTAGCCTACCCAAAGATGTCAAAGTTACCGAAACCTTCCGTCAAGAAAGCTTTATTGCATTTGCGATCGCCAATGTGACTAGTTCTCTGCGCGATGGTATCATCATCGTCTCCATCATCCTGCTGATGTTCTTGATGAACTGGCGCACCGCCATCATTACCCTCAGCGCCATTCCCTTATCAGTGCTGATTGGGATGATGATTCTCGGTTTCTTCGGTCAAGGTATCAACACTATGACCTTGGGAGGACTGGCTGTAGCCATTGGTTCGGTAGTTGATGACTCGATTGTGGACATGGAAAACTGTTATCGGGGTCTACGTCAAAACCAAGTAGCCAGCCATCCGGTGCATCCCTTCAAGGTTGTTTACGATACCTCGGTGGAAGTGAGAGTTAGTGTGATTTTCTCCACCGTAATTATTGGCGTTGTCTTTGCCCCAATTTTCACCCTTACAGGAGTGGAAGGTCGGATATTTGCGCCAATGGGAGTTGCCTATTTGGTATCAATTTTTGCCTCTACCTTAGTGGCCATGACTCTTTCCCCAGCACTTTGTGCCATATTACTCGCTCATCGCCAACTACCAGCAGATGATACTTGGGTGAGTGCTTTATCACAGCGCCTCTATCGACCGCTACTCAAGTTTAGTATCCGTTTTCCCAGCATAATTTTAGTAGTTGCGGCAGCATCCTTAGTAGCGTCCTTGGTGATTTTACCGAGTTTGGGACGGGTATTTTTACCAGAATTTCAGGAACCATCCTTAGTAAATACTGTTCTCCTCTATCCAGGGAGTTCCCTAGAGGCGACAAATCAAGTCGGATTCGCCTTGCAAGCAGCACTCAAGGACGACAAGCGCTTTCAAACTGTACAGTTACGCGCCGGACGCGAGGCGGGTGATGCGGATGCAGGGGGGGTGAATTTGGGACATTTAGATGTGGAATTAAGTCCAGCCGGATTAAAAGATAGGGAGGGGAGTATAGAAAAACTGCGACAAGAATTTGCCAAGATACCCGGAGTAGCATCTAATATTGGCGGCTTTATTTCCCACCGCATGGATGAGGTATTATCAGGGGTAAGAAGTGCGATCGCAGTGAAAATATTTGGCCCTGATTTAGCCCAATTACGTCACATTGGTTCTGAGGTTCAGTCGGCTATGGCGGGAATCAAGGGACTAGTGGACTTACAACTCGAACCCCAAGTCCCCATTAGACAGGTACAAATCCAATTCAACCGGGAAGCCGCCGCGCGCTATGGTTTAACAGTCGGTCATCTCACAGAAACGGTAGAAACTGCACTCAATGGGCGAGTTGCATCTCAAATACTCCAAGACCAACAATTATTTGACCTCACAGTTTGGTTACAGCCAAAATCCCGTAACAATTTAGATGTTATCCGTAACTTACTTGTAGATACACCAACAGGTCAAAAAATCCCTCTAGCTCAAGTCGCCAGCATTGACTACGGAACTGGCCCCAATACAATTAACCGGGAAAATGTTTCTCGCTTGATTGTTGTTTCTGCAAACGTGTCCGGCCGAGATTTAGGCTCTGCTGTGGAAGAGATTCAAAGTAAAGTCAGTCAATCAGTAGAATTATCTCCAGGCTACTTTATCCAATACGGCGGTCAGTTTGAATCAGAACAACGAGCCACCCAGAACCTACTCGTGTTTGGCGGACTAGCCTTAGTTATCATTGCAATTTTAATGTACTTTGCAGTTAAATCCATTGCTGCCATGCTGATGATCATGATTAACCTACCTTTAGCTTTGGTAGGTGGGATCTTTTCTATTGCCTTGGGTGGTGGAGTGATTTCTGTAGCTTCCTTAGTAGGATTCATCACCCTATTTGGCGTCGCCACCCGTAACGGACTACTGCTAGTAGATAATTACAACAACAAACTAGCCCAAGGAATGCCATTACCACAAGTAATTTTAGAGGGTTCAATGGAGCGCTTAGTCGCCATTTTAATGACCGCCCTCACCTCAGCCTTAGGAATGATACCCCTAGTCATTGGGACAGGCGCAGGTAAAGAAATCCTACAACCTTTAGCCATCGTAGTATTAGGCGGATTGTTCACCTCCACCGCCCTAACATTACTAGTTTTACCCGCATTATATGCTCAGTTTAGTAAGTTCTTAATCCCCAATAAACCAACACTTTCAGTTATGGAAAATAGTAAAACAATAAACGCAGTAGTTGATTGGTAACTCAAAATAAACTCTTCTCAACTCCCTCTCTGCGCGATGGACACTTTCCACCCTGCGGGAAGCCGCTTTGCGTCTACAAGTCGGGCAACCCGCCCACGGAAGTATCCTCCTCTGCGTGATAAAAATTCTTTGAGAAACAAATTCATGAATCCATTCAAATCAATTTTGATTCTTATAGGTAGTACATCACTCATTTTCCTAGGAGCTTGTAACAATAGCAATCCAACACCCATTACAGAAACAACTGCAACACCTAAACCTGTTACCAAAACAAACAACAGTCATGGTGCTACTAAAGGTGGTCAAGTAGTAGAAACAGGAAAATATCACTTAGAGTTTGTACCAGGAAAAGAAGCCAATCAAACCCACATGGATTTATATTTACAAACAGGCGATCGCCACGCAACTGTACCTAATGCTAAAGTTACTGCTCAAGTACAATTACCAGATGGTAAACAAAAGACTGTTCTTTTCACTTATGCTGCTAAAGATAAACACTACACAGGCATACTAACTGAAAAAGCATCTGGTCGATATCAAGTAAAAATTTCTGCTGATGTGAAAGGTGAAAAAGTAGACGGACGCTTTAGTTTTAATCGATAAACTCTATGAGAGTGCTATTAGTCGAAGATGAACCGGATTTAGGCGCTGCTATTAATTAAGCGCACTCTCACCCAACAGAAATATTTAGTTGATTGGGTACTAGACGGTAATGAAGCCTGGGCGTATTTAGAAAATAGCTGGACACATTACACAGTAGCTATTTTCGATTGGATGATTCCAGGAATTTCTGGTTTAGAGTTGTGCCGGAGATTACGCTCTCACAACAATTCTTTGCCTGTGTTGATGCTCACAGCTAAAGACAGAATGGAAGACAAAGTTGCTGGGTTAGATGCAGGTGCTGATGATTATTTAGTCAAGCCATTTGGTATGGCAGAATTACTCGCAAGATTACGAGCTTTGCAGAGGCGATCGCCTAAATTTATGCCACAAGAGTTAACCGTAGGTAACTTAACTCTAGATTATGGTAACAATATAGTTGTTACTAAGAATGCTTTAGGAAATAAAGAGGAAATTCCTTTAACTAATAAAGAATTTCAACTAATAGAATATTTCATGAAACATCCAAATCAAATTGTGACTACTGAACAAATTCGCTATCAGCTTTGGGAAGTTAGTTCAGAACCAGTTAGCAATGTAGTAGCAGCACAAATTCGGTTATTGCGTCGTAAACTAGCTCATAGTGGCGGCGAAAACATGATTGAAACTTTGCATGGTATGGGATATCGTCTCAATCTTAGCCATGAATCAAAATAAACTGTTTCAACTAACACGTCTGCGTTTAGCCCTGTGGTATGCGCTCGTGATGGCGTTGATTTTAACCCTGTGTGGCTTCGGTATTTACAGAGCAATTTCCCACGCCCATTGGGTAACATTAGATAGAGAAATAGAATCAGTCGCCGGGACTTTACATGATAGTATTGAACTAAAATTAAAGCAGCCCAATCAATTAGAACCAGTCATAAAAGACATTTTACCTAATATTTGTGTAATCGGAAATAAATGTATTTCCGAGCCATCTAATTCCCAACGCCATACCCTCAGCGCCATCAACCAAGGTGATTATTATATACGTTTTTTTAATAATTCTGGGCGTTTATTTGCCATAGCAGGTTCTTATCCTCAAGGATTATCACCTAGTTTTAATCAAGAATTATGGCAAACTTTAAAAGACAGTCAAAGCAAATTTTATCACCAAATTTCATTGAGGCTACATACCCAAGATCATCGTGATTGGGGTTATATCCAAGTAGGGCGCAGTTTGGCAGACTTCAGTAGTTATTTAGACGCAGTAAAGCTGACATTAGCATTAGGTTCACCAATGATCATAGGTTTAGTTGGTGTTGCTAGTTGGTGTTTAGCAGGATTAGCAATGCAACCAATTTATAAATCTTATAGACAAATCCAGCAATTTACAGCAGACGCAGCACACGAATTGCGGACACCTTTAGCAGCAACGCAGGCGACAGTAGAATCAGCACTTATGATGTCAGAGTTGGATGAAGTAGAGGTGCGGGAAATCTTACAAACCATAAAACGTCAAAATCTGCGCCTCACAACTCTTGTAGCCGATTTATTGTTGTTGGCGCGGTTAGATTGTCAACCTACACCAATGCGTCGTGATATTTGTTGTTTAGATGATATTATCAACGATTTAATCGAGGAGTTTGCCGCATTAGCGATCGCCACAGGTGTAACACTAAAATATACAATACAAGCGTCAACCCCTATCAATATACTAGGAGATCAAGACCAGCTTTATCGTTTATTTTCTAACTTAATCATCAATGCCATTCAATACACCCTATCAGGCGGACAGGTAACTGTTAGCTTAAGCTGTAGTGACCATTATGCTATTGTTCTCATCCAAGATACAGGTATTGGTATTCCCCAGCAGGAGTTACCGCACATTTTTAACCGATTTTACCGCGTGAATAGCGATCGCTCTCGCAGTAGTGGTGGTTCTGGATTAGGATTGGCGATCGCCTCTGCAATTGTTCGGGCACATTACGGTAGTATAGATGTAAAAAGCAAATCAGGTAAAGGTAGTACTTTTACTATTAAGTTATCTTGCCAGCAATTTGGTATGAGTACAGGAATCAAGTCAGATTCTTGTAGTGGAAAATATAGTTAATTATTATTTACTGCGATTCAATATGTGCATTTTTTGCGTAGTTGAGAGCAAGGCGATCGCCATCAACAATTCAAGTGGTATCAGTGAAAAAAACAGACTGAAACAAAACCAAAACACAGCAAATAACATGACCAGTAGTTGTAAAATCTGATTGGTAGTTTTTGTAGTGAGGAAAATCGAAATTAAGGACAGTACTAGCATAATCAAGGAGTAGAGAAACATAACATAACTTCTTGAAAATTAATTGCTTAGGTGTAAATTGCAAGTAGCACTACCCTTACAGAAAGCTGCTACACATCTAGCTAAAAAACCAGATACGGGAGCACCTGGCCCTAATTATGAGATACACAATATCCAGGCTCGATTCCCGAATTAAACATTGAATAAAGCTAGTCGGTGGTGAGGGGTGTCTCAACTAGCGATCGCTTTTCTGCTGCGGATATTTCGGAATTAGGATGTCTCATCTGTTCCAAAAAGCGAGACATCCCAGGCGAAGTAATAAAAATTCCTGCCAAAACTACTAGAAATACAGATATCCCAAATATTTGATCACGGGGAATTTCTAGTACACCACGTAAAATCACTTCTCTTAAAGCAGATACAATTGTAATTTCTACTGCGGCTCCTACGGATATCTGCTGTGCTTGTAGGTAATCAATTAATAGACGGAATAACTCTACAAGAATCAAAATAAACAAAATATCAGATGTTACTTGCCGCAAATCTAATGGATGCAAAAACGAGAGAAACATATCTACCAGTCGAATGAGCATCACACAGAATAAACCCAGGCACAGAGATATGATAATAAAATCTTGAAAAACCTCTAAATTACGTACAATTCTATCTCGTTGGAACCAAGAATTTACCTCTGTTATTACTCTTTTTGGCATAGGATCTCCGGATATTATAGATTTATCCACCTCTATAATAGACAATTTAAAATTAAAAGCATCAAAATCATTGTTTTTTATTTGTCTATATATCTAAATTAAAATAGATGTCATTATGCCTACAATCTTGATATAGCAAGTGTTCTAAAACTTACAAAGTAATGTATTTAACAGATTGAATTAAAACCATTGAATAAACATATCCCCAGCTTCCCAGAAAAGTTGGAGATATGAGATGATCAATTTTAAGTAGTTAATCAAACTATATCAATGTGAGAAAGTTCTGGTTTATCAATAAAGTTCGATTTACGTTTTGAATTAGGTGTCTGTCTTAATGTTGGCATTTCTTGCCAACATTTTCGGCAAAAAAAGTATACTTCTTGACTGCGAATATGGCGTAAAAGCTGATGAGAGCAGCAGGGACAATTATTCATTATTTTCGGAATTTATAAAAAGCTGATATCAAAGCCAGAAATGTGTAGTTATGTAACCAATATGCTAATTACATAACCATTTAAATAATTATGGCTTTGCTAAATAATATCTTCAGTGTAAACACGTAAATTAGTTGATGGTTTTCCCAAGTCTCCAAAGGAATAAGTAACCCTACGTAAATAAATATTACCTATGTTGATTTTGCTATCCCATCCATCACACCGTTATCAGATAAAATATGTGACGTGGCAAAGAATCTTACTGAGCGTTGGGCAGCTTTCCTACTTTATGTAGGTAATACCAATTTAATATGAAGACGCATATAAATACCCCACCCGCGCTAACGCGCACCCTCCCCTTAGCAACTATGCATTATAAACATCTTTCTTAACAAAGAAATTGACAAAAAACAGAAGTAATGTAGTGTCTATAGCAAGAGCCGGAAGCAGAACAAAGTCAAACATGGAACAATGGATCACACAAGAACTAGAA